>QFCS01005259.1_pt1 | contig 46966 bp, 33 predicted proteins | sample 3576561 | NCBI WGS metagenome assembly QFCS01 | reverse complement strand
GTTCGCCGACGGAAACAGCCCGTCGTGCGCGATCGACAGCGGTCCTGCGGCGGTGGGCTGCACGCTCGCGAGCGCGGACAGCGGCACCATTTCGCCGGTCAGCGGCGAGCGCAGGCGGAAGTAGTCGAGGCTGTTGATGCGCCCGCGCAGGGCCGGATCGATTTCGAGGATGACCTTGTACTGATTCGTCTCGGTCTGGTACTCGCTGATCTGGCGCTGGCCGAAGGCGTCGTAGAGCGCTTGGTCGATATCGGCGGTGGACAGCCCGAAGCGAGCGGCGGCGGCGCGATCGATGACGAGCTTGGTGACGGCGGCGCCGAGCTGCAGATCGCTCGAGACATCGCGCACCATCGGCGAGGACTTCATGCGATCGACGAGCAGGTCCGCCCAGCGCGTCAGCCCGTCGCTGTCGGGTCCTTTGAGCGCGTAGAGAAACTGCGCACGCCCGGTGCGGCCGACGTTGACTTCCTGGTTGGTGCGCAGGAACAGCTGCACGCCCGGGACCTGCGCGGCCTTGGCGCGAATGCGGCTGATGAACTCCTCGGCGCTGACGTCGCGATCCTCGATGTTCTTGAGCGAGATCAGGAAGGTTCCGTTGCTCATCGAGTTGCCGCCGAAGCTTCCGCCGATCGACTGGATCATGCCGTCGACGGCCGGATCGGCCAGCAGGATGTCTTCGAGCAGCTTGTTCTTGACGCGCATGTCGTCGTACGAGATGTCTTCGGCCGCCTGCGAGTTGCCGAACACGAAGCCGGTGTCCTGGATCGGGAAGAAGCCTTTCGGAATCTTCACGTAGCTGTAGACCGCGAGCGCGAGCGTCGCCGCGAACACGCCGAGCATGATGCGCTGGTGCTCGAGCGTCCACGCCAGTCCGCGATCGTAGAGCGCGATCAGGCGCTCGGAGAATCCGCCGGGCTTGTGCGCCGGAGCCGATTTCATGAAGCGCGAGGCGAGCATCGGCGCGAGCGTGAGCGAGGCGACCACCGAAATCAGGATAGCGGCCGTCAAGGTCAGCGAGAATTCGCGGAACAGCCGGCCCACGGTTCCGCCCATGAACAGCAGCGGGATGAACGCCGCGACCAGCGAGAAGCTGATCGTCACGACCGTGAAGCCGATCTCGGAGACGCCCTTCAGGGCCGCGTGGCGGAACGATTCGCCGGCTTCGAGATGCCGATGAATGTTTTCGACGACGACGATGGCGTCATCGACGATGAAACCGACGCCGACGATCAGCGCCACCAGCGTGAGGTTGTTGAGCGAAAAGCCCAGCGCGTACATCGCCGCGGCGGTGGCGATCAGCGCCACGCTGAGCACGGCCGCGACGATCGCGGTGGCCGACAACTGGCGCAGGAACAGGCCCATGACCAGGATCACGAGGCCGATGGTGATCGCGAGCGTGAGCTCGACCTCGTGCAGCGAGGCGCGCGTGGTGCGCGTGCGATCGGACAGCAGCTCGAGCTCGACGCCGGCCGGCAGCAGCGTGCGCAGCCGTGGCAGCTCGGCGATGACCTGGTCGGCCACTTCGATCAGGTTCGCACCGGGCTGGCGGCGCACGATCAGGCCCACGCCGCGCTCGCCGTTGATCCAGGCGGCCTGGTAGTCGTTCTCGGACCCCTGGATGACTTGTGCCACGTCGCCGAGAAACACCGGCAGGCCGTCGCGGTAGCTCACGACCAGGCCCTTGTAATCCTCGGTGCTGAAGATCTGGTCGTTGGTGGCGATCGTCGAGATGCGCTGCGAGCCGTACAGCGCGCCCTTGGCCTGGTTGACGCTCGCGTTGCGGATCGCGCTGCGCAGGTCGGCCAGCGTGAGGCCGAAGGCGGCGAGCTTTTCGGGCGCGGCCTGGATGCGCAGGGCGGGCTTGCGCTGGCCGTACAGATCGACCGTGGCGACGCCTGCGACCTGCGAAATCTGGCGCGCGACGAGGGTTTCGGCGAGGTCGGACAGCTCGGTCAGCGGCAGCAGCGTCGACTGCATGCGCAGCATCAGGATCGGGCCGTCGTTCGGATTGACCTTGCGCCAGGTCGGCAGGCTCGGCAGGTCCGAGGGCAGGCGGGCGGTGGCCGCGTTGAGCGCGGCCTGCACTTCCTGCGCGGCCACGTCGATGTCCTTGTCGAGCGTGAACTGCATGGTGATGCTGGTGCTGCCGAGCGAGCTGTTCGAGGTCATGTCGGTGATGCCCGGCACGCCGGACAATTCCACCTCGAGCGGCGTGGCGATCGACGAGGCCATGGTCTCCGGACTCGCGCCGGGCAGGCGAGCGCTGACGTGGATCGTCGGCAGGTCGATCTCGGGCACCGCCGCGACCGGCAGCAGCGGAAACGCGAGCAGGCCCAGAAAGATCACGCCGACCGTCATCAGCACGGTGGCGATCGGGTGTTCGATGAACCAGCCGGACAGGCCGGGGCGCGTGAGGCTTTGCTGGGCTCGGCTCAGATGGGGCTGCGAGTCGTTCTGCATGGTCGTTCCGCGGATGCGGTTGCGAGTGGGGCCGCGGCTTGCCGAAGATCGTGGAGCGCGCGCGAGATCGTGGGCCGCATACTGCAACAGCGACTCTGTTCTCTGGTTGTCGCCAAGCTTGCAGGAATGTCAGCTGGCGACGCGGCTGCCGACCGTTCTTCGGGTGGCGCACGATACCACCCGCGGTTCATCGCTCCCGGCGCGCTCCGATGAAATTCGCGCATGGAACCTGCGGCTTTTGCATAGCGTTTGACGCCGCGCCGGTGGCGGGATCACCGAGGCGAGGCCGGCGGTGTCCATCCCGGACGATGAGGCCTGGATTGAACGACGACGGCCAGCGGGCACGGGCCGCACATGCGGACAAAATGCGATCGAGTCGTGCCAAACGCAGCCTCGGTGCCCGTCGCAGACCGCAAGCGTTCAAAAAAGCACGCAAAGCGACAAGACCGCCCCCACCCTTGGACACGAGTATGGCCTCCGTCGCCCCCACTCACTCAATCGAAGGAACCGAACGATGTCCATCAAGGCCACACCCACTCCCGGCGCCAAGCTCCTCACGCCGACCGATCACGCGCTGATCCTGATCGACTTCCAGTCGCAGATGGCGTTCGCCACCAAGTCGATCGATGCCGTGAACCTGCGCAACAACGCGGCGCTGATCAGCAACGCCGCCGCCGGCTTCAAGGTTCCGACCATCCTGACCACCGTCGCCGAGAAGAGCTTCTCGGGCCCGATGTTCTCCGAGATCACCGATGCGTTCCCGGGCCAGAAGCTGCTCGATCGCACCTCGATGAACACCTGGGAAGACGCCGCCGTGATCGATCGGGTCAACGCCATCGGCAAGACGCGCCTGGTGTTCGCCGGCCTGTGGACCTCGGTCTGCATCGTCGGGCCGACACTGTCCGCGCTCGACCAGGGCTTCGAGGTCTACGTGATCGCCGATGCCTGCGGCGACGTCTCCGACGAGGCGCATGAGCGGGCGATGGAGCGCATGATCCAGGCCGGCGTGCGTCCGATGACCTCGCTGCAGTACCTGCTCGAACTGCAGCGCGACTGGGCGCGCGGCGAAACCTACGAGATGACCACCGGCTACGCCAAGAAATTCGGCGGTGCCTACGGCCTCGGCGTCACCTACGCCAAGACCATGTTCAACGCGCACGAGGGTTGATCACCATGAGTACGTTCAAGACCAGCGACGGCACCGAGATCTATTTCAAGGACTGGGGCAGCGGCAAGCCGGTTCTGTTCAGCCACGGCTGGCCGCTCGACGGCGACATGTGGGAAAAGCAGATGCTGTTCCTGTCGCAGCGCGGCTATCGCACGATCGCCTTCGATCGGCGCGGCTTCGGCCGCTCGAGCCAGCCCTGGGATGGTTACCACTACGACCGTTTCGCCGATGACATTCACGAGCTGATCGAGCATCTGGGCCTTTCCGAAGTCACGCTCGTGGGCTTCTCGATGGGCGGTGGCGATGTGACGCGCTACATCGCGCGCCACGGCAGCAAGAAGATCGCCAGGCTCGCGCTGCTCGGCGCGGTGACGCCTTACTTCATCCGGAGCGCGGATCATCCCGAAGGCGTTCCGGCCGAAGTGTTCGAGGGCATCGCGGCTGGCCTGACCAAGGATCGCGCGCAGTTCATCAGCGACTTCGCGACTCCGTTCTACGGCATCAATCACGGCCAGCAGGTTTCGGCCGGCGTGCTCACGCAGACGCTCAACATCGCGCTGCTGGCCTCGATCAAGGGCACGCTCGACTGCGTCACCGCGTTCTCCGAAACCGACTTCCGCCCGGACATGGCGAAGATCGATGTGCCGACACTGGTGATCCACGGCGACGACGACCAGATCGTGCCGTTCGAAGCCACCGGCAAGCTCGCCGCGCAGATGATCGGGGGCGCCCAGCTCAAGGTCTACGCGGGCGCTCCGCACGGCTTCGCGGTGACGCATGCCGATCAGCTCAACGCCGATCTGCTGGCGTTTCTGCAAGGTAGCTGAGCAAGCCTTTCTCCCTCTCCCACCGGGAGAGGGCCGGGGTGAGGGACTCTCGGAAACAGCAAGCCGGCTGATGACCGGGATGCCCTCATCCGCCCCTTCGGGGCACCTTCTCCCGCAGGGAGAAGGCAAGCACCCCAACGACTCGTGGAATGCCGATGAAACCCTACCTGTTCTCGCTGGCCGCCGGTCTTCTGGTCGGCGTCATCTACAGCCTGCTCAATGTACGCTCGCCGGCACCGCCCGTGATCGCCTTGATCGGCCTGCTCGGCATCCTCGTCGGTGAGCAGATTCCGCCGCTCGCACGTCAATTGCTGCAGAAAGAGACGGCTGCGGTGTCGTGGCTGGGCCATCAAGTGAAACCCCATGTCTTCGGCCACCTGCCGCAAGGGACCAAGACGGCGCGCAAGGAGCAAGCATGAGTACGGAAACACAAACCCGAGCCACGCCCGATCTGATCCTGCATCGCGGCCTGTTCGTCACGCTCGATCGCAAGAACCCGACCGCCGACGCGGTCGCCATCAAGGATGGCAAGTTTCTCGCCGTCGGCCGCAGCCACGAGATCATGGCGCTGGCCGGCGACAGCACCAAAATCATCGACCTGCGCGGACGCCGCGTGCTGCCCGGGCTGATCGACAACCACCTGCACATCATTCGCGGCGGCCTGAATTTCAACCTCGAACTGCGCTGGGACGGCGTGCGCTCGCTCGCCGACGCGATGGCGATGCTCAAGCGCCAGGTCGCGATCACGCCGGCTCCGCAGTGGGTGCGCGTGGTCGGCGGCTTCAGCGAGCACCAGTTCGCCGAGAAGCGCCTGCCGACGCTCGAAGAACTCAATGCCGTGGCGCCCGATACGCCGGTCTTCATCCTGCATCTCTACGATCGCGCGCTGCTCAACGGCGCCGCCTTGCGCGCCGTGGGCTACACGCGCGATACGCCGAACCCGCCGGGCGGCGAGATTCTGCGCGATGCCAACGGCAACCCCAACGGCTTGCTGCTGGCCAAGCCGAACGCCGGCATCCTGTATTCGACGCTCGCCAAGGGCCCGAAGCTGCCACTCGAATACCAGATCAACTCCACGCGCCACTTCATGCGCGAGCTCAACCGCCTCGGCGTGACCGGCGCGATCGATGCGGGCGGCGGCTTCCAGAATTATCCCGAAGACTACGAGGTGATCCAGAAGCTCTCGGAGGAAGGCCAGCTGACGATTCGCCTCGCTTACAACCTCTTCACGCAAAAGCCCAAGCAGGAGAAGGACGACTTCCTGCGCTGGACGCAGTCCGTGAAGTACCAGCAGGGCGACGATTACTTCCGCCACAACGGTGCCGGCGAAATGCTGGTGTTCTCGGCGGCGGATTTCGAAGACTTTCGCCAGCCGCGTCCGGACATGGCGCCGGAGATGGAAGGCGAGCTCGAAGATGTGGTGCGCATCCTCGCGCAGAACCGCTGGCCCTGGCGCCTGCACGCCACTTACGACGAAACCATCAGCCGCATGCTCGATGTCTTCGAGCGCGTGAACCAGGACATTCCGCTGCAAGGCCTGAACTGGTTCTTCGATCACGCCGAAACCATTTCGGAGCAGTCGATCGATCGCATCGCCGACCTCGGCGGCGGCGTCGCCGTGCAGCATCGCATGGCCTACCAGGGCGAATACTTCGTCGAGCGCTACGGTCACGGCGCGGCCGAAGCGACGCCGCCGGTTTCGAAGATTCTGCAGGCGGGCGTGAAGGTTTCGGCCGGCACCGACGCGACGCGCGTGGCCTCGTACAACCCCTGGGTTTCGCTGTCCTGGCTCATCACCGGCAAGACCGTCGGCGGCATGCAGCTGTATCCGCGTCGCAACTGCCTCGATCGCGAGCAGGCGCTGCGCATGTGGACCGAGAACGTCACCTGGTTCTCGAACGAGGAAGGAAAAAAAGGTCGTATCGAGGCCGGTCAGCTCGCCGATGTTGTCGTGCCGGATCGCGATTTCTATTCCTGCGCCGAAGACGAGATCGCCGATACCACCTCGCTGCTGACGATGGTCGGCGGCAAGATCGTCTACGCGGCCGGCGAATTCGCCCCGTTCGACGAAGCGGCTCCGCCGCCGGCGATGCCGGACTGGTCTCCGGTGCGCACGTTCAAGGGCTACGCGGCCTGGGGCGATACGCGGCCCGCATCGCAGCAGCAGCGTGTCGCCGCCGCGAGCTGCGCCTGCTCCAACAGCTGCGGCGTGCACGGCCACGCGCATGCGACGGCCTGGTCGAGCAAGCTGCCGATCTCCGACCTGAAGAGCTTCTGGGGCGCGCTGGGCTGCGCTTGCTGGGCGGTCTGATGCCGGCCCTGCATCGCCTGATCGCGAGCGAGTGGTTGCGCCGGCTCGCCTTGCTCGCGCTCTGCGCCGCGTATCTGCAAGGCGGCTGGAACAAGCTCGGCGACTTCGCTTCCGCAGTCGCGGAGATGCAGCACTTCGGGCTGGCGCCGGCGGCGCCGCTCGCGGCGCTGGTCATCGCGCTCGAACTCGGCGCCTCGCTGATGATCGTGAGCGGCTTCGGGCGCTGGCTGGCCGCGCTCGCGCTCGCAGCCTTCACGATCGGCGCCACCTTCGTCGCCAATCGCTACTGGACGCTGGCTGCGGGACATGAGCGCTTCATGATGGCCAATGCGTTCTACGAGCACCTGGGCCTGGCCGGCGGCTTCCTGCTCGTCGCCTGGATGGATCTGCAGCCGCGCAAGGAAAACCAACCGTGAGTGCCAATGCCTCGGGCAGCTTCGCTCCGCTCAAAAGACCGGTATTCGCCGCCTTGTGGGCGGCGACCGTGCTCGGCAACACGGGCAGCTTCATGCGCGACGTGGCGAGCGCCTGGCTCGTCACCGACCTGTCGCCGAGCCCGGCTGCGGTGGCGATGATCCAGGCGGCCGCGACCTTGCCGATCTTCCTGCTCGCGATTCCGGCCGGCGTGCTGTCGGACATCCTCGATCGCCGGCGCTTTCTGATCGCGGTGCAGCTCATGCTCGCGCTCGTGAGCCTGAGCCTGCTGCTGCTCTCGCGCGGCCAGATGCTGACGATCGAGCTGCTGATCGCCCTGACTTTCGCGGGCGGCGTCGGTGCCGCGCTGGTCGGCCCGACCTGGCAGTCGATCGTGCCCGAGCTGGTGCCGAAATCCGAGCTGCGCAACGCGGTCGCGCTGAATTCGCTGGGCTTCAACATCGCGCGCGCGATCGGTCCCGCGGCCGGTGGCCTGCTGCTCGCGAGCTTCGGTCCTTCGACGACCTACGGAGCCGACGTCGCGAGCTATGCGCTGGTGATCGCGGCGCTGCTCTGGTGGAAGCGCTCGCCGCATGCGGACGACGGCCTGTCCGAGAATTTTCTCGGCGCCTTCCGTGCGGGTCTGCGCTACGCGCGATCGAGTCGTGACCTGCATGTCGCCCTGCTGCGCGCCGCGGTGTTCTTCCTGTTCGCGAGCGGGGTCTGGGCGCTGCTTCCGCTGGTCGCGCGCCAGCTGCTCGGCGGTGGCGCGGGCTTCTATGGCCTGCTGCTCGGCGCGGTCGGCGCCGGTGCGATCGGCGGCGCCGTGCTGCTGCCGAAGCTGCGCGAGAAGGCGGGTTCGGACACGCTCGTGCTCGGCGCTTCGATCGTCGCCGCGGCGGTCATGGCGCTGCTCGCGTTCGCGCCGCCCAAACCGGTCGCGGTCGTGCTGTTGCTGGTGCTCGGCGCGGCCTGGATCGCGGCGCTGACGACGCTCAACGGCGTCGCACAGGCGATCCTGCCGAACTGGGTCCGTGGCCGCGGGCTCGCGATCTACCTGATGGTGTTCAACGGCGCGATGACGGCCGGCAGCTTGCTGTGGGGCACCGTCGGCAGTGGCATCGGCGTGGCGGCAACGCTGTGGGTGGCGGCGGCCGGACTCGTGGTGATCGCGCTGATCTTCCATCGCGTGAAGCTGCCGAGCGGCGAGGTCGACCTGGATGCCTCGAATCACTGGCCCGAGCCCCTGATGGCGGAGCCGGTGGCGCACGATCGCGGCCCGGTGCTGATCCTGATCGAGTATCGCGTGGAGACACGGCAGCGCGGCGAATTCCTGCGCGCCCTGTACAGGCTCGAGCCCGTGCGGCGTCGCGATGGCGCCTACGCCTGGGGCATCACCGAAGACGCCGCCGATCCGCAGCGCTACGTCGAGTGGTTCCTGGTCGAATCCTGGGCCGAGCATCTGCGCCAGCATCGCCGCGTCTCGCACGCGGGCGCCGACGTGCAGGGCGAGGTCCTGCGTTTCCATGTCGGCGATGCCCCACCCAAGGTCGATCACCTGCTGAGCATTCCCGAACGCATGGCGCGTTCCTGAGCATGGGCTCCCAGGTCTGCGGCATGCTGCTGCTCGCGCTCGCCGCACTGAGCGCCAGCGGCTTCGCCCAGGCGCAGACGCGCCCGGCGATCGAATCGAATCGCTGGCACGAGGATTGGTCCGCGCTGGCCGATCCGGACTTGCGCACGCAGCCGCTCGACGATCTCAAGTACCTCGCGCTGCCGGCGCTCGATCCGCAGGCCTATCTCTCGCTCGGAGCGAACCTGCGCGAGCGCCTGGTGACGCAGCAGGAGCCGGCCTTCGGCATCGGACGCGAGGGCGACAGCTACTTGCTGCAACGCGCCCAGCTGCATGCGGACCTGCACTTCGACGAGCATTGGCGCGCTTTCGCGCAGATCGAAGACGTGCGCGCCTTCGATCGCAAGGCCCCGGCGCCGACCGACGACAACCGCCTCGACCTGCGCCTGGCTTTTCTGATGAGCGAGCATCGGCTCGGTGACGGCCTGCTCAAGACGCGCGTCGGCCGGCAGGATTTCCTGTTCGACTTGCAGCGCTTCGTGTCGCTGCGCGACGGCCCGAACCTGCGCCAATCCTTCGATGCCATCTGGGCCGATTACGAACTCGAACCCTGGAGGCTGATCGGCTTTCTGAGCCGGCCCGTGCAGTATCGCGACGACCAGGCCTTCGATGACCGGTCCGACCGGCATTTCGTTTTCCACACGCTGCGGCTCGAACGCCACGTGCTCGGAGACAACGAGCTCTCGGGCTACTACTCGCGCTACGAACTCGACGACGCCGGCTTTCTCGATGCCAGCGGCAACGAGCGTCGCGACGTGTTCGATCTGCGCTTCGCGGGCAAGAAGGCCGGCCTCGATTGGGACTTCGAAGGCATGTGGCAAAGCGGCCGCGTCGGCGATGCGGACGTGCGTGCCTGGGCCGTCGGTGCGAAGGCGGGTTATAGCCTTGCGTCGATGAAGCTCAAGCCGCGCATCGGCCTGCAGGCGGACGCCGCATCGGGCGATCGCAAAGCCGGCGACGGGCGCTTGCAGACCTTCAATCCGCTGTTTCCGAACGGCGGCTATTACTTCAGCGATGCCGGCTATACGGGCTACGTGAACCTGATCCATGTGAAGCCTTCGCTGACGATCACGCCGGCCGCGCCGCTCAAGCTGGCCGCCGCGCTCGGGCTGCAATGGCGGCAGACCGCAAGCGATGCGGTCTACGTGCAGCCCGACGTGCCGGTGCGCGGAACCGTGGGCGAGGGTGGCCGCTGGACCGGCGCCTACCTGCAACTGCGCGCGGACTGGAAAATCAACGCGCAGCTGTCGGCCGCCGTCGAAGGCGTGCACTACGATGTCGGCCAGGCACTGCGCGCCGCGGGAGGCCAGGACAGCGACTATCTCGGCGCGGAGTTCAAGTTCGCGTGGTGAGCACAATGCAGCAGGAGCGGCCGCTGCTGGCTCGCTTGTCGATCGCGATGTTCGGCATGGTCATGGGCGTCGGCGGGCTCGCGAATGCCTGGAGTTCGGCGCATCAGGTGTTCGCGGTGCCGGAGCTGATCGGCGAAGTGCTGCTCGTGCTGGCGCTGGCGATCTTCGCCGTGCTCGTCTGCGTTCACGTCGCCAAGCTGTTGTTGCAGCGCGAAGCGGTGGTCGAGGAGTTTCGCCATCCGCTGCGATCGAGCTTCTTCCCGGCCGTATCGGTCGCGAGCATGGTGCTCTCGGTCGGGCTGCGCACGCACAGCGAACCCGCCGCACAGCTGCTGTGGTGGTTCGGTGCGGGCCTGCATCTGCTGCTCGCGCTCACGCTGATTCGTCGCTGGATCATGAAGCCGCAGGACGAAAGCATCCTCACGCCGGCCTGGTTCATTCCGGTGGTCGGCAACATTTTCGTCCCACTCGGCGGCGTGCCGCTCGGGCATGTCGAGATCAGCTGGTTCTTCTTCTCGGTGGGGCTCGTGCTCTGGGTCGCGTTCTTTCCGATCGTGCTGCATCGCGTGCTGTTTGCACCGGCGCTCAGCGAACGCAGCGTGCCGACGCTGTTCATCCTGCTCGCGCCGCCTTCGATCGGGCTGTCGGCGATCCTGTTGTTCTCGCACGGCGTCTCCGGCCCGCTCGTGGAGATTCTCTACTGCTTCGCCTTGTTCCTCGCGCTGCTGCTCGCCAGCCTGCTGCGCCACGCGGTGCATGGCCCGTTCTTCATGAGCTGGTGGGCGATGACGTTTCCGGTCGACGGCTGGGCCGGCGCGGCGCTCGCGTTTCATCACGCCCGGCCGTCGGCTTGCACCGATTACGCCGATTACACCGAGGCGATCGCCTGGCTTGCGCTGATCGCGGCGACCTTGATCGTCTGCGCCGTGGCATGGATGACGATGCGGCACCTGCTGAGCGGCAAGGCCTTTCACGAAGATTGAAGCGCATCGCGAGAACGCCCGGTTCGCTCGTCGGATGGGAAGGCGCATCAGCGCATCAGCCAGCCCGTCCTTTTATTCGGCAGACAGCGGTGGCTTACGCAGCTTCGCCGCCCACCCAGGCCACCGAAGCCTGGCTCGATTCGGCCCGTTTCGCGGGCACGCACCGCCTGCAGAACGCACCGATCGCCGATAGCGCGTCGACCGACGAACTCAGGTAAAGCGCCCGCAGGTGAAACACGTGCCAGCGCGCGGCGTGGATTTCGAGCTGCACCTGCACGCCTTGCGCGGCTGCGCGTTCGGCCAGGCGTGTCGAATCCGACAGCAGGATCTCCTGGTCGCCGACGTGGATCAGCATCGGCGGCAGGCCGGCCAGATCGCGTTCGAGCAGGGTCGGGCCCTGGGCTCCGTACCAGGCGATGCCCTGTCGCAGCCAGCCGATGCGGATCATCGGATCGACGCCCGCGAGCGTGCGGATGGTGTCGCCGGCAAGCCTGTGATCGGTGAACGGTGAGATCAGCGCGAGGCCGCCGGGCGCCTGGCCCTGGTCGCGCATGCGCAGGCCCACTTCGAGCGCGAGCGCTCCGCCGGCCGAATCGCCCGCGACCACGATGCGCTCCGGCTCGATGCCCTGCGCGATCATCGCGTGTACGCAGGCCATCGCATCGTCGATCGCGGCCGGATGCGGATGCTCGGGCGCGAGCCGGTAGTCCGGCGTCCACACCGGCAGCTGCGATGCGAGCGCGAGATGCGAGGTGATGCTGCGATGAGAGCGCGGGTTGCCGAGACAGAAGGCGCCGCCGTGCAGGTACAGGATCGCGGCGTCGCTCGCGGCGCGCCTGGCGCTGGTGATGACGACCGGGCGATCCGCGACGCGAATCGTCTTGTCGCGCGTGCCGAAGCGCTTCGGCATCAGGGTCACGATCACGGCGACGACGGCGCGCTCGACGCCGACCGGAAACGGCGGGCCGATGAAGGCACGGAACGTCGTGCGCAGGATGCCGCGCATGAGCGCCGCGCTCGCGCGTTCGAACGGCGCGACCGGCGCCGGAATTTTCAGCGCCGTGAGCGAGTCCGTCGATGGCAGCGCCGCCGCGAAGCGATACGCGCGCAGGCTGCTGAAGCGCGTCATGAAGCGGTACGAAAGCGTAAAGCCCGGCCAGTTCGTGCTGTTGTGCCCGTTGGCGTCGACATACCAGCTCTTGCAGCCGTTCCAGACCGTAGCGCCGAGCCGTTGCTGGATGCGCAGGTTGTAGCGCGAGTGGCGCTCGGCCTGCACTTCGACGACGTTCGCGCGCTGCATCCGCATGCGCCGGATGCAGCGCATGACATGCCGGATCTGGCTTTCGAGCATGTAGACGATGGAGTTGTGGCCGAGGTTGGTGTTCGGGCCATACAGCATGAAGAAGTTCGGAAATCCCGGAACCGTCATGCCGAGGTAAGCCATCGCACCACCGAGCCAGGCCTCGTTGAGATCGAGCCCGCGACGGCCGCGGATGCTCATCGGCGCGAGGAACTCGGTCGCCGAAAAACCGGTGCCGTAGACGATCGCATCGACTTCGTGCACGCGCCCATCCTGGGTCTCGACACCCTTGGGCACGATGCGCCGGATGCTTTCGGTCACGAGTTCGACGTTCTCCCTCGACATCGTCGTGAGGTAGTCGTCGCTGAGCAGGATGCGTTTGCAGCCGACCGGGTAATCGGGCGTGAGCTTGGCGCGTAGCGCAGCATCCGGAACGTCGCGCGCAAGCATGCGGCGGAACGGCCATTCCACCGCGATCTTCATGAGTGACTTGAAGCGCGTGAACGCGAGTGCGCGCGCCTCGTAGCGCAGGTAGATGCCGAGCCGATACAGCCGGCTCAGCGCCGGCACGGCGTGCATCAGGCGCTTTTCGAATGCGCTGTAGGCCCGGTCGGCCCGGCGCATCATCCACGCCGGCGAGCGCTGGAACACGCTGAGCCGCTCCACCTGCGGCGCGATCGCCGGCACGAACTGGATCGCCGATGCGCCGGTGCCGATCACGGCCACGCGCTTGCCGGCCAGCGAGTAGCTTTCGTCCCAGCTCGCCGAATGGAAGCCGTGTCCCTCGAAGCTCTCGATGCCCGCGATCCTGGGTGTCGCCGGCCGGCTGAGCTGGCCGACGCCGCTGATGAGCAGTTTCGAACGCAGCTCCGAGCCGTCGCGCAGCAGCACGGTCCAGAGATTCCCGGTTTCGTCGTAGCGCGCCGAATGCACCTCGGCGCCGAAGCGCAGATGCCGCAGCAGGTCGTACTTGTTCGCGCAGTGACGCAGGTAATCGGCGATCTCGGGCTGGCGCGAGAACACATGCGTCCAGTCCGGATTCGGCTCGAACGAATAGGAGTACAGGTGCGACGGCACATCGCAGGCCGCGCCCGGATAGCGGTTGTCGCGCCAGACACCGCCGACATCCTGGGCTTTTTCGAGGATCACGAAGTCGTCGATGCGCTCGCGCCTGAGCGCGATGCCCATGCCGATGCCGGCGAAACCGGCACCGATGATGATCGCCGCGAGCGGGCTGCCGTGCTGGCTCATGCGTTCTCCTGCGCGCCTTTGGTCTGGATCGGGTGGTGGCGCTTTCGTCGAGCCTATGCTCGGTCCGGCGGCGATCGCAGGCCATGTCCGGCGAGGTCTTTTTATTTATTATTCGGGCCAATTCATGGCCCGAAACGGAAAATCAGCCGCGTGATCTTCTGGGACTTCAAGCGCAGCCCGGCGAGCGTGGACCTGCTCGTGGGCTTCGGCGCGGAGCTCGGCCTGTCGGCCTCGGCGCTGCTCAGGGGCAGCGGCATCTCGATCGCCCAGCTCAGCGATCCCAACGTCGAGCTCGCCGCGGTCAAGGAGCTCAAGGTCATCGCCAATCTCGTCAAGCTCAGTGGCGCGCCGAGCGGGCTCGGCCTGCAGGTCGGCCTGCGCTACCGGATCACGACCTACGGGCTCTGGGGCTACGGGCTCATCAGCAGCGCGACGGCGGCCGATGCGCTCGCGATGGCGCTGCGCTACCTGCCGCTGACCTACCTGTTCAACCAGATTCTCTATCGGCGCCAGGCCGGCGTGGCGACGATGCATTTCGATGCGCCCGATTTCACCGACGACCTGCGGCGCTTCGTGATCGAGCGCGACATGGCGGCCGCGGCGGCGCTCATGGGCGAGCTGGTCGGCGATGGCTTCGCGCTCACGCGCCTGCAGTTGCAGCCCGAGGAACGCGGAAAAGCCGGCCGGCGCCTGTTCGGGGTCGAGCCGGTTTATGCGGCAAGCAGCAACCAGCTCAGCTTCGATGCGAGCCTGCTCGCCCGCAGGCTGCCGGGAGCCAATCCGATCACCGCCGCGCTATGCGAGCAGCTCTGCGCGGAGCTGCTGCGCAGGCGCACGACGCAGGCCAGCACCAGCGACGTGATCCGTCAGTATCTGGAGATTCCAGGCGCCTCGCTGCCCGATCTCGCGACGATGGCGCGACATCTGAACACCAGCGAGCGCACGCTCAAGCGCAGGCTGCAGGGCGAGGGAACCTCGTTTCGCCTGCTGATCGAAAACCGGCGTCGTGCCTGGGCGCGTGAGCTGTTGCGCGAGGGCGAGCTGAGCGTCTCGGCGATCGCGGAGCGCCTCGGCTTTGCCGATGTGTCGAGCTTCTCGCAGGCGCACAAGCGCTGGCACGGGGTCTCGCCGAAGGCGAGGCGGCCGGGCTAGCGTCGGGCCGGTGCGGTGTAATTCCGGATCGGGCTCAGGCTGGTGTCGTTGAAGTACAGCAGGGTCGAGATCTGGCCCGCTTCGTAGGCCGTGCTGGCGGACTTGAAGGTGTAGGTGTCGGTGCTGACGTTGTATTGCTCGTCGACGGTTCCGTCGGGCCAGGTGACGCGAATATTGATGGGCTTGAAATCGGTGCGCCCCGAAATCTCCAGGCTGTTGTCGCTGGCACGCGTGATGGTTCCGACCGAGGCTCCGGCAATGTGCTTGGGCTGGATCTGCAGGTTCAGCGTGGCCTGGGCCAGCACCTGGTCCGAAGCGTCACGGGCCACGGCCTTCACCGTAAAGGTTCCGGTCTTGCTGTAGGCGTGCGTCACCGGATCGAGGTTGCGGACCGACAGGACCGGGCTGTCATCGCCGAACGACCAGTCGATCTGCGCCGGATACGAGTCGTAGATGGTCGCGTCGACGGTGTCGAAGCTCACGGCCTGGTCGGCGACCCAGGTCGACGAATCGCCCGCATCGATGCGAAACACGCGCGGCGGCTGCGCGGTCGAGAACGATCCGGTGACATTGATGAACTCGAAGTCGTCGTAATCGGTGCCGGAGCTGTTGTTGCCCGACTCGATGATCAAGGTGTTGAAGCGCGAGGCATCGCCGCTGTAGACATCGGTGAAGCAGTAGGACTGGCGGGAGAACGATCCGTCGCTCGCCGAAGCATTCATGTTCTGGCTTTGGCTGTTGAGCGTGATGCGGGTCGGCTGCGCGACGTTTTCCAGGCCTCGCACGTCGAGCACGAGGCAGAGTCCGGCCGGATACTGGGCGACCTGGGCCTTCGAGATCGGCCCGAGCCGCACGTTGATGCGCGTGCCCGAGCTGGAAACCTGCAGCTGGGAGTTCGCCGAGCCCGTGAAGTTCTGATCGCCCAGATGGGTGATGCGGTACAGCGGGCCGCTCGAAGCCGGGTTGAGTATCGCCACGTCCTGGCTGCCGAGCGGGCCGGTGGTGAGCAGGTCCGAGCCGCGAACCCGGCCGTTCGAATTGGACAGGTTGATCGTCTGGATCAGGTAGCCGTCCTTGTAGAGCGTGCCGGCGATGTACGGCGGGGCCGACCCCAGAATGTTGCCGAAATCGACCGAGAAGGTACCCGCCGCGTCGGTCACCGCTCGAAAGCTCTGCCCGCCGATGTCGAACAGCACCTCGGCATCGCTCAGCGGAGCCGAGCCGGTGGTGGCCTTGCCGGAATAGACCGACGGCGTGTCGGAAGCGCCTTCCTCTTCCGCGGGCGCGCAAGCCCCGAGCGCGAATCCGAGCATCAAAGCCGAGCCGAGAGCGAACTGCTTGAACGACCGCTGCGAAGTCGAAGTTGCCACGCTCATGCTGCTCCCGCGAATTGGATACGCCGCAAGTCGGGCGAATGCGCGAAAGCGTAGCGGCCGCCGCCGCGGTAAACCGCCCTCCAATTGGAGGGCGGTGCGGACTCGCGCGAGCGCGTAACGCGAGCGCGACGCGCGATGCACTGACTGTTGTTGCCTGCCTGTCGGCATGGCGTGTTCGGCCGCGTGCGTGCCGCCCGTGCACGCTTCGCGCGCAAGCCGGATCCCGCGTCCCAGGCATGCCCGCGATCGCGGATCGCGGCCACATTCGCGCGAGGAATGGTGCTGTCACCGAATGAATTATCTGCGCCCGCGGCTGCGTTATAGCGTGATGCCGACAGAAGCCGTCCAGAACGGATGGTGGCTCGGCGCGGTTCTCGGATCACCATCCGGTACGCCGATGCAGCGGCTTCGCATCATAAAAAGAGCGAGGAGAGAACATGTTCCGATTTTTGACGGTGCTGGCGGCAGCCGTTGTACTGGGCCTGCTCGCGGCCTGTGGAGGCGAGGATGCAGCGCGGAGCGAGTCAGCGCAGATGCTGAGTTGCGCGCAGCTGTCCGACTTGAAGATTGCGGCTGCCGACATCGGTCTGCAGACGGGCGGCGCCAGCGTGAGCGCGGCCGAGTCCCTGAGCGCCGATGCGGCGCCAGGTAGTGCAGCAGCGGGCTACTGTCTGGTCACGGGCAAGATCCTGCCCGTGGATCCGCTGGCGCCGGACATCGAGTTCAAGGTGGCGCTGCCGACGAACTGGAACTCGAAAGGGCTCATGCTCGGTGGCGGCGGCTACAACGGCACGATACCGAACGTGGCCGGCACGATGCTCAACTCGCTCGGCGCGAGTCCGCTGGCGCGTGGCTACGCGGTCTTTGCGAGTGATGGCGGGCATCAGGCTTCCACGCTTCCGAATCCGGCCGCGTTTGGATTGAATGAGGAGGCTTACCGGAACTGGATGGGGGATGCGCTGAAGAAAACGCGCGACGTGGCGCAGGTTCTGATCAAGGCGAGCTATGGTCGTGAGCCCTCGAAGTCCTACTTCCTCGGGTCGTCCAATGGCGGTCGCGAGGCGCTGACCGTTGCCGCCCGCTGGCCCGAAGACTGGGATGGCGTGGTGGCCTTGTATCCCGGGCGCCGCTTCACCTCCACGGTGGTGGCGGGCGCCGCGGTGTTGCACGCCTTTGCCGAGCCGGGCGCTTTGCCCAACCGGGCCAAGCGCGGTCTGCTGCGTCGCGCTGCACTCGAAGCCTGCGATGCGCTCGATGGGCTTGCCGATGGCCTCATCGGCAACGTGAATGCCTGCAACGCACGCTTCGATCCGGCGACCGCGAGCCTGCATGGCGTGCCGCTGCGCTGTGCTGGTGGAGACGATCTGGGTGACAGCTGCCTGTCCGATCTGCAGCTCAGCGCACTCAGCGTGATGAACGGGCCTTTCCATTGGAATTTCGCGCTCGCGAGCGGTGAAACCAGTTTTCCAGGCTGGCCGGTGTACACCTCGGACCTCGGCATCGAAAGCCCGATTCCCGCGCTGGAGCCGCTGCAACTGGCGATCGCGACCCTGTCGATCGGCCTGTTGCCGCCGGGGTTTCCGGTGACCGAAGGCATGTCGTTCGCGACCGGTATCGTCGATGGACACCTGCGCTACGTCGTCGGCCGCGATCCGGACTTCAACTATTTCGACTTCAACCCGTACACCGGCTGGCCCTACGCCACCCGCTTGAGTGAGCTGTCGGCGGTCGATGCGGCGGATACCGAGCTGGCGAAGTTCGCGGCCAAGGGCGGCAAGCTGCTGATGATGCATGGCACCGAAGACATGACCGTGAGCCCGCGAACCTCGGAGCTCTACTATCAGGGGCTGCAGGCCAGCCTGGGCGGGCCCACTGTCGAGTCCTTCGTTCGGTACTACCTGGTGCCGGGCTTTGCGCACTCCATCAGCTCCACGTTCAATGCGCAGTGGGATCAGCTGTCGGCGCTGGAGGCCTGGGTGGAACGGGATATCGACCCGCGATCCAACCAGATCGTGATCGACAGCGTCGGCGTCCCGGGCCGCAGCAGGCCGCTGTGCCCCTATCCCACGTTTGCGAAGTACAAGGGCAGCGGCGATGTCAACACAGCGGCCTCATTCGTCTGCGCCTCTAGCTAGATTCAACAAGCCCTGAAACGCGATCTGGAAGCTCCCGCATGCCCCCACTTTATGGAAACCCGCAGTGATTCGTGACGATTCGGTATCAGGCGCGAGCTTGCAGGCGAGCCAGCACCGCGACGGCGAGCGCTATCGCTATGTCGTCGCCGTGGTGCTCGCTCTGGTCTACATGCTGAACTTTCTCGATCGGCAGATCCTGTCGATTCTTGCCGAGCCGATCAAGCTGGAACTCGGCCTCAGCGATACGCAGCTGGGTCTGCTCACCGGCCTGACTTTCGCGCTGTTCTACACGCTGTTCGGTATCCCGGTGGCCTTGATCGCCGATCGCTGGAATCGCGTTCGCGTGATCGCGGCGGCCTGCAGTCTGTGGAGCCTGTTCACGGCGGCTTCGGGATTCGCCGGCAGCTTCCTGAGCCTGGCGCTGGCGCGCGTGGGCGTGGGGATCGGCGAGGCCGGCTGCTCACCTCCGGCGTACTCGATCCTGTCGGACTACTTTCCGCCGGAGCGCCGCGGCCGTGCACTGGGCATCTACGTGCTGGGAGTGCCGGCCGGCAGCCTGATCGGTACTGTCGCGGCGGCGTGGATCGCCGCGCACTATGGTTGGCGGGCGGCCTTCATCAGCGTCGGATTGCTCGGCTTGCTGGCGGCGCCCCTGATCCTGCTGCTCATCAGGGAGCCGCAGCGAGGGCGCTACGATGCTGGCGGACGGGCCCAGCCGCCGGGCGCTGCGCTGGATGCGTTCCGCTTCTTCTTTCGCAGCCCCGCGCTGGTGCTCAACGCCATCGCCTCGGGTCTCACGGCCTTCGTGAGTTACGGAATCATCAACTGGACGCCGGCGTTTCTCACGCGCGTGCAGGGCATGACGCTCCCGCAGATCGGTACCTATTACGGCCTGGTGCTGGCAGGGTCGATGGTGGTGGCGAGCTGGCTCGGCGCCGTGTTTTCGGATCGGCTCGGCGCCCGCAATGCGGTTTACTACCCACTGCTTCCGGGGCTGGGCCTCGTCTTCATGATTCCGCTGCTGATCGGGTTCACGCTGGCATCGAGCTGGCAGATGTCCTTGCTGCTCATGATCATTCCAGTGGTGCTGACTTCGACGTATCTGGTGCCGGCGCTAGCCCTGCTGCAGAACCGCACGCCGGCGCGCTATCGCGCAACGGCCAGCTCGCTGCTGCTGTTCTTGATCAATCTCACGGGACTCGGTTGCGGGCCGCTGCTGGTCGGTGCCATCAGCGATTGGCTCGCTCCGGTGTATGGGGATCGCTCGCTCGTCTACGCGTTGCAATGCCTGATTCCGTTTGCATTGCTCGCATTCGCGTTCCAGTGCGCGTCGGCCTGGGCGATACGCAAGGAAAGCAGAGCGGTCAGCACGGGCTAGCTCCCTGTGCATGCCAAAGCAAAGCCCGCCATTGGCGGGCTTTGCTTTGAGAGCGCATGAGGATTCGCGTGTCGCTGAGGCTGCAGGGCAGTACCGCCGCAATCGGCGGATTCAAGCGGAACTCATGGGCTCAGGCGCGCATCCAGTTGCCCGGGCGGCGCTCGGTGACTGCGCGAATCCCTTCTGCGAAATCGGCTGTCGTGCGCAAGCGCAATTGCTCAGCGGCTTCGTGTTCGGTACGTGACTTCAAGGCTTCGAGCAGGCCCATGCGCAAGGTCGAACGCGTGGCTTCGACGGCCAGGGGCGCGTTCTCCGCAATCGCGCATGCGAACTCCAGCGCGGCATCGAGCAGCTGATCTTCGGCGACGATCCGATCGGCCAGCTGAATGGCGTGAGCTTCTTTTCCGGTCAAGCGACGACCGGTGTAGAACAGCTCCGCAGCGCGCTGCGGTCCCACCACGCGCGGGAGTGTGTAGGTCATCGCAAAACCGGGATGAATGCCGAGCTTGACGAAGTTTGCCGACAGGCGACTCGAAGGCGCGACGATGCGAAAGTCGGCGACCAGCGCAAGGCCCAGCCCGCCACCGATCGCCGCGCCCTGGACAGCCGCAACGATCGGCTTGCGGATCGCAAACAAGCGCATCGCCTCGGCATAGAGAGTCGCCGGTTCTTCCTGGCCATCGACCAGATCGGCGCCGGCGCAGAAGTTGCGCCCCCGGGAGCACAGCACGATGGCGTTGACCTCGGGCTCACGCTCGGCCTGCTCGAAGGCATCGGCAAGCTGGGCCAGCAAGGGCGTGCTGAAATGATTGCGCGAGCCACTGGAGAACTCGATTCGCGCGATGCGGCCTTGCCGCTCCCAGCGCACGACGGGTGCAGCGAGATTGGCCGTGCTCATTTCGGTGGATTCTCGGCTGCGGTGACTGCCAGGGCGGCCATGCGCTCTTCGCGCAACTGCAGGCGTCGCGCCTTGCCGGCGTCGTCGCGAAGTTCGGCAGAGACGAATTCGTAGCTGCGTGGAATCTTGTAGCGAACCAGATGCGTCTTAAGGAACTCGGCGAGCGCTTCGGCATCGATGCGGTTCCGAGCCTCATCGGCCAGTTGAACGATCGCGTGCGCCCGATTCCCTAGATCATCGTCGGGCAAGCCGATCACGACGCAGGAGCGCACATCGGGATGACGGCCGAGCGCGTTCTCGACTTCGGCCGGATAAATGTTCACGCCGCCGGAAATCACCACGTCGGTGCGGCGGTCGGCGAGATAGAGATAGCCGGCTTCGTCCACATGGCCGAGATCGCCGAGCGACACCCAGTCACCCGACTGCTTGGCGCTCGCACCGAGATACGAAAAGTTGCCGCGCCGATGTTCGGGCGGGCGGAAATAGATTTCACCGACGACACCCGCTGCGCATTCGCGACCGTCCGCGTCCAGAACCCGCATTTCGGCTCCCCCGGCCGCGCGGCCGACCGAGCCCTTGTGCTGCAGCCATTCGGTTCCGCTGATGCTCGTGGCGCCCACACCCTCGGTTCCCGCGTAGGCTTCGACGATGCGCTCGGGACCCAGCCATTCGATCCAGCGCTCCTTGAGCCATGTTGGGCAGGGCGCTCCGAGGTGCAGCACGGTGCGCAGGCTCGACAAGTCGTAGGACTCGCGAACCTCGGCGGGCAGATGCCAGATGCGCGACATCATCGTCGGCACCATCATGGTGTACTGCACGCGATGACGCTGGATCAGTTGCAGGCTGCGCTCGGCATCGAAGCGCTCCATGTTGACCACCTGTCCGCCCGCGAACAGACACTGATGTGCGGAGCTGAAAGCCGCGTTGTGATACAGCGGGCCCGGATTGAGGATGATGTCGCGCGCCTGTTGCAGCGCGTAGCTCGCACGCTGCGGGTCGGTCGTGCCCGCCACGTGCGTGAGGATGACCTTGGGCCGTCCGGTCGAGCCGCCACTCGTGATCGCTTTCCAGCAGGCGGGAATGCGCGATTCGATGGCTTCGGTCGAAAACTCGGCGCCCGGGTCGACTCCGGCGCTCAACTGCGTTGCAGCAGCCGATTCGCCGCCAACGACCAGCCGCGGCTTGACCGTCTCGATGATCATGTCGAGCTCGGATCGCGTGAGCTTGGGTGATACCGGACAAGGCGTGGCCCCGAGCTTCCACAGTGCGAACGTGGACTCGAAGAACTCGATTGAGTTGGGCAGTGCGAGCAGCACCAGATCGTCGTGGCCGACACCCAGGCTTTTGAACAGGCGAGCACGGCGATTGGCACGCGCATCGAGTTCCGAATAGCGCAGCGTAAGGCCATCGTGCGTCAGCGCGGGACGATCACCCCGCGCGGCATGATGAGCCAGAACATCTCCCAGCGGAATGGCTACCGCCTTGTCAGGTTCACTCAAACGAAGAGCTCCAGAAGCATCGCATGACGGATAGTGCGCAGGCGCGAGCAGCAAGCGCCCGCTGCTGCTCGCGCTCATCGCAACGCAGGGCGCGAAGTCGATGGAAACATAGCGGCGGGCACGGGCGGGCGTCCAATGAGTAGGACTCGCGCTTCATGCGCATCACGCATGACGGCCATTCCGTTTGCGAACGGCGAGAGAGGACAACTCATTGGACTGACCTCGTCCGTCCCAACACAATCGCGCACCACAACCCAGACCGGCTGCCAGCCGGCAGCGAGCGGAGATCGGGATGCACCAGGCGTACGACTATGTGGTCATCGGCGGGGGCTCGGCGGGCAGCGTGCTGGCGAGTCGCTTGAGCGAAAGCGCCGAACTGCGCGTGCTGCTGCTGGAGGCGGGGCCCGCCGACGACAGCCTCTTTCTGCGCATGCCGCTGGCCTTTCGCCTGCTTCGCGCCAAGATGATGTTCGACTGGGGTTACGACTCCGAGCCCGAGCCGTTCGCGAACCTGCGACGCATTCCGGCGGCGCGCGGAAAAGTGCTCGGCGGTTCGTCGTCCGTCAACGGCATGATGTATTCACGAGGGCATCCGCTCGATTACGAGGAGTGGGTGCGATTGGGCGCGACGGGGTGGTCCTACGAAGAGGTACTGCCTTTCTTCAAGCGCTCCGAGCGCAACTGGCGCGGTGAATCGCGCTGGCACGGCGGCGGCGGTGAGATGCCGGTGTCGGCGATGTCTCGGGACGATGCCCTGACGCAGGCCCTGGAGTCGACGGCGCGCAAATTGGGCTATGCGGTGAGCGAAGACTTCGAAGGCGAAACGACCGAAGGATTCGGTCTGCCGGATCTGACCATCGGCGGCGGGCGGCGCGCGAGTGCCTCGACGGCTTTTCTGGCGCCTGCGAAAAGGCGCGCCAATCTCAGCGTGCTGACGTCGGCGCATGCCTGTCGCCTGGTGATCGAACGGAATCGCGCGGTGGCCGTCGAGTACATCCATGCGGGCAGGGTGCATCGCGCCGAAGCGCGTCGAGAGATCGTGCTGAGTGGCGGCGCTTATGCATCGCCGCAGCTGCTGATGCTCTCGGGAATCGGCCCCGCCGATCAGCTGCGCGCAAAGGGCCTGGCGGTGCAGCTGGATCTGCCGGGCGTCGGGCAAGGCTTGCAGGAACATCCCCTCGTGGCGATGGGCTTTCGCGGCAAGAAGCCTTTTGCGCTTGGCGAATGCTTGCGCGCGGATCGCGTTGCATTGGCGGCCATGGCCTGGCAGCTCACCGGACGCGGCTTCATGGGCACGCAGCCGCTGTCGTCTGCCGCCTTCTACAAATCCAGCCCCGATTGCGAGCGACCGGACCTGGAGAACCTGTTCATGCCGACGAGTCTCGACGCGCAGGTGTGGTTTCCGGGCGTGCGCGCGCGCAAGGCGGACGTCATGACCTCGCTGAACGTGGTGCTGCACCCTGCGAGTCGCGGCTATGTGGACCTCAACTCGACCGACCCGCTGGACAAGCCTCGCATCCGCTTCAAGCTGCTGGCGGAATCGAGTGATGTCGCGGGGCTGCGACACAGCATTCGCTGGACGCGCGAACTGCTATCGACCCAGCCGATCGCGGACTACGTCGGGGACGAGATATTTCCAGGCGCTGCAATGAAAACGGATGCCGAACTCGATCGCTATATCCGGCAGACGGCGGTCACCGCGCAGCATCCGACCAGCACATGCCGCATGGGCAGCGACCCGCAATCGGTGGTCGATCCGCAACTGCGGGTCCACGGCATCGACGGCCTGCGTGTAGCGGATGCCTCGGTGATGCCGACGGTCATCGGCGGCCACACCAATGCGCCGGCCATCATGATCGGCGAGCGTGCCGCCGCGTTCATGCTCGGCGCTGCCTGAGCCTCGGACTGCAGTTCGCGTCTTGCCGGCGTACGCTGCGGCAACGGAAGCCATCCACTGCCGCAGCGGTACAGCCGCCGAGCACGAGGTGCTGAGCGCTGCCTCGGCCGCTCCAGTCGCTCATCGGCAACTCACTGCAGCGCGGTGATGATGGTCTTGATCTCGGTGAAGGCCTCGATGCCATCCGTGCCGCCTTCACGTCCCCAGCCTGATTGCTTGAAGCCGCCAAAGGGCAGGTGAGGGCTGACGATCATCCCGCTGTTGATCGTAATGGTGCCGGCGCGGATGCGGCGAGCCACACGATGCGCGGCGGCAACATCGCGCGTCCAGATGTTCGCGGAGAGCCCATAGATGCTGTCGTTGGCGATGGTGGGGATGGCATCGGCATCGTCGAGCGGTGTGACCACCAGCACCGGCCCGAAAATTTCTTCACGCAGGATACGGCTGTCGGGTCGCGCATCGGCGACGATGGTGGGTTCGACGAAGTAACCGACGCTGCCATGAGCACGCCCGCCGCAGGCGATGGTCGCGCCCTGTTCGCGCGCTTCGGCAATGAAATCGAGTACGCGACGCTGCTGCAGCTGCGAGACCAGCGGGCCCATCGTCGTCTGCGGGTCGATGCCCGGACCGAGCCGAAATGACCGCGCTTGCGCGATGAGGCCCGTGAGCACTTCATCGTAGCGTTCCCGCGCGACATAGAGTCGCGAGGCCGCCGCACACATCTGGCCGGCGTTGCGGAAGATGCCGTTGGCGGCGGCGGCAATGGCCTTGCCCAGATCGGCATCGCCGAGGATGAAGTTGGGTGACTTGCCGCCGAGTTCGAGCGTCAGGCGCTTGAGGTTTCCGCGCGCGGCAACCAGCAGGTCTTTGCCGACCGCGGTGGAGCCCGTGAATGAAATCTTGTCGACATCGTCATGAGCCGCCAGGGCGGCGCCCGCTTCGCGGCCATGACCGGTGACCACGTTGACGACACCGGCCGGCACTCCGGCGTCCAGCAGGATCTGGCCGAGGCGGATCGCGGTGAGCGAAGTGAGCTCTGCGGGCTTCAGGACCACGGTGCATCCGGCCGCGAGCGCAGGGGCGACTTTGACCGCCGCGTTCACGAGCGGAAAGTTCCACGGCACGATCAGCGCCACGACGCCGATCGGCTCGCGCAGGGAAACGCTGACGTACTCTCCGGGCGCATCGACGGCGGGGCTGCGGCCATCGAGCTTGCTGCACCAGCCGGCCCAGTAACGGAACGCGGCCGCGGCGGCGGGCAAGTCCATGTTGCGGGCAGCGGTGATGGGCTTGCCGTTGTCCAGGGTTTCCAGCACCGCGAGTTCGTCGGCCTGCTGGTCGATCAGTTCGGCGACCCGCCACAGAATCTGCGCCCGCTTGCTGGCAGCCAGCCCGGTCCAGCGGCCTTGTTCGAAGGCTGCGCGTGCCGCAGCCACGGCCTGGTCGACGTCTGCTGCACTGGCTGCCCCGATCGCGGCGAACGGCTCGGCACTGGAGGGGTCCAGCACCTCGATCGTGCCCTGGCCGCCGACGACCCACTCGCCACCGATCAGCATGCGAAGCGGCTCGGCGAATGCGATGCGCCCGCCGGACGACGGGCCTGTGCTTGTTTCCACCACGGAATCTCCTCGGGTTGCTTGGCTGGGCCGCTGTCGACGGAGCGCGTGCGGTCTGTAGCAAGCTGACGCTACCGGACGTGGCAGTGCCCGCACAGTGCCTTTCGCGTCGAGCACATTCCTCAAAAGCATCGCCAGCCGATATTCCCTTCGCGCATGCCCAAACCGCGAAAGGCATTTCATTCGAGCGCGAGAGCCCAGTTAGCCTGCACCTACCCAAGCCCTATCGCGGCAACGGACGGATGCAGTAGCCGCCGCGACGAAGGGCCATAAAAACGATGGAGGAGAGTGTTCGTGAAAGCATTGCAGCCCATGGTGTTGCGTTTGTGCGTGACCACCGCCGCATCGCTGGTGTTGACGCCGGTCGCCATCGCCCAGCCCGGAGAGCCCGCGGCCGATGCCGCTGCGCAGGCTGAGGTCGATAGCGGTCCCGAGCCGGCGGCAGATGATTCGTCCGGGGCCGCGTCGTCTGAGCGTACCGGCGCCGCGGCGGCAGTAGACGATTCGTTTGCAGTCGAAGAGATCGTGGTGACGGCGCAGAAGCGCGAGCAATCGCTGCGCGAGGTGCCGATGTCGATCACCGCCGTCAGCGGTGACGAGCTCAGCGAAAAAGGCATCAGCGATGTCGAAGGCCTGGTCAAGGTGACGCCGGGTCTGAGCTATGTCGAGAGCGGCAGCGGTGTGCCGGTGTATTCGCTGCGCGGCGTCGGGTTCTTCGATACCAGCCTGGGCGCGCGGCCCACGGTGGGCGTCTATACCGACGAGGTGCAGCTGCCGTTTTCGATCATGTCGCAAGGTGCGGCGCTGGATCTGCAGCGCGTGGAAATTCTCAAAGGCCCTCAAGGCACCTTGTTCGGCCAGAACGCGACGGGCGGTGCGATCAACTACATCGCGGCCAAGCCCACGCAGGATTTCGAAGCGGGCGTGTCGACTAGCCTGGGGCGTTTCTACACCAGCGACACCACGGGCTATGTGAGTGGAGCGCTGGCGCCCACGCTCAATGCGCGTCTGGCGGGCCGCGTCGCCAGCTCGGATGACTGGCAGAAGAGCGATACGCGCGATGACAGCCTGGGACAGAAGCGCTTCTACCAGGGCCGCTTTCTGCTCGACTGGACCCCGAGCGACCGTCTGTTCTTCGAACTCAATGCCAATGGCTTTCACGATGGCTCCGACACGCAGGCCGCCCAGCTGGTCGACCGCATCTACTCATCGCCGGCTTACAGCAGTGAAATTCCGATCGTCGTCAATCAACCGGTCGCACCGTCCAACAACCGTGCGGCGGATTGGGATCCGGAGCGGCAGCTGCGCCGTGACAACGACTTCTATCAGTACGCCCTGCGAAGCGAGCTGCAAGCCAGCGATGCAGTTACCGTTACTTCGCTGACGGCCTACTCGCATATGCGCGTGGAGCAGCTGGTCGATCAGGACGGTACGGCCGCAACGGCCTCGCTGACCAACGTGGCCGGCGTGCTCTCCTCGTTCTCGCAAGAACTGCGGGCAGCGGCCAATGTGGGAAGGGCAACCGTCGTCGTGGGCGCAAACTATTCGCACGACAAGTCCGAAGAGGAATCGCTGTTCCAGTTCCCCTATACGACGAGCTCGTACTCGACGATTCCCGGCATGCGCACCACCGCGTCGCAATTGAGAGGGCGGCAACGATTCAACACCAAGGCGGTATTCGGCAACGTCGACTTCGCGTTCACGGATGAGCTGCTTGCCCATGCGGGCCTGCGCTACACCGACGTGGATCTGCACTATGTGTCCTGCTCGGCGGCAGGCGATGCAACGTCGGCGGCGACTTACGGCACGCTGGTGAATGTGTTGCGTGGGCGCGCCGGCCTGCCCGCCGTATCTGTTGGCGTCGGTAGCTGCATCTCGCTGGATTCCACACTGACGCCGGGGGAAATCGATGCCGAGCTCAAGGAGGAAAATGTCTCCTGGCGTGCGGGCCTGGACTGGAAGCCCGCGGCCGACACCCTTTTCTACGCCAACGTCAGCAAGGGCTACAAGTCTGGCAGCGCTCCCACCTTGCCCGCGATCGAGCAATCCGAACTTGCGCCGGTGACGCAGGAGTCCGTGCTGGCCTATGAGGCAGGCCTCAAGCTCGGGTTGTTGAATCGTCGCATCGATCTGACTGCTGCGATCTTCGATTACGAATACCAGGACAAGCAGCTGCAGGGCCGCAGGCCCACCGTTCTCGGTGTGTTGCCGGGTCTGGTGAACGTACCCGACTCACGCATTCGCGGCGTGGAGTTTCAGGTCGACACCTACCTGCAGCGGACCATGCGCCTGACCTTGGCCGGCACCTATCTCGACTCGGAGGTCAGCAAGGACTTCGACAACTACTCCATCCTCGGCGACGCGGCCAACTTCAAGGGCAACGATTTTCCATACACGCCCAAATACCAGCTGGTGGCCGACTGGAGCTACGAACGCGGCTTGAGCGAGCAGCTCGATGGAGTCGTCGGTGTCAATGCCAACTACCGAAGCTCCACCAACGCCGGCTTTGGCGACGATGAGCGGCTCGCAATCGATGCCTACACGCTGGTCGATCTGAGGGCCGGCGTGAAGAGCAGCGACGAGCAGTGGTCGGCGACCGCCTTCGTCCGCAACCTCACCGATGAGTACTACTGGACCAATGTGGCGAGACAGTCGGACGTCATTCGTCGCTATGCGGGACAGCCGCGCATGTATGGTTTGCAGCTGAGCTTCAAGTTCTGAGCGCCTTGCTCAAGCTGTCTTGTGCATGAGACGCGGACGCAAAGGACGCGTCTCATTTTTCGTTGCCGATGGAGCTTTCGGTGTCCTGGACGGCGCGCAGAAAAGCACGCACCGCCGGCTTGGGCTCCCAGCGCTTGCGCAGCGCGCAACACATGGGCGAGGGCGGCAGCGCTTCGATCATGTCGAGTGCAACGAAGCGAGCCTTGAAGTTGGCCGTCTGGGCATAGGGAACCGAGACGATGCCGATCGCATCCGAGCTGGCCACGATCTGCCGAACAAGCGGAAAGTAGTCGACGACGTGGACGTGCCGGCGCCATTCCATGCCCTTGTCTTCGAAGATCTTGCGGATGAAAGAGCCGTAAGGGCGTCCGTCCGAAGGGCTCACGTAGTCGAAGTCTGCGAGGTCATCGAGCGTGATCGTGGATCGTTCGAGTATCGGATGCTCACGGCGCACGAAGTGAACCGATGCCACGGCGGCAACAGGCTCGCGGCGAAGGTCGGTCCATTCGCTGAAAGCCGCATCGAGTCCGAGCGCAACATCGATCGAGCCTGCGCGCAGCAGTTGCACGGTGCGCTCGAACGTCGTCGCGCTGACGTCGAACTTGATGCCGGGATGACGGCTCAGCAGCAAGCGCAGCGGCGCGATCAGGCGCCACTCCAGCGAGGCGGGTCCCACACCGACACGCAAGGTTCCGGAGAAATAGTCATCCTGTTTCGAGGGGCGGCGCAGCAGCTCGTCGGTGTCCTCGAGCAGACGCGTGGCGCGATCGACGAAGTCGCGACCTTCCGGCGTAAGGAAAGACCCGCGCGAAGTGCGATAGAAGATCGAGTAGCCGATCTGCTGCTCGAGGTCGGCGACGCTACGCGTGATCGCAGACTGCGTGACGAATGCCGCTTCCGCCGCAGCTGTGAACGATCCTGTGCGAGCAACCGCCACGACGTACTTCAAACGTACATCCACTGGCATTCCTCGGATTCATGAGCGGGTCGGATAATGAATTTCACCTACCTTCGTGTCAATGACAGCCTTGTGTAGTTCAAAGATCAGGAGAGATCACGATGCTACGCAGGAACAACGCTGCACATCGCCGCCGTGCAATCGAGGCAGCCGCATGAGCATGCTGGAAGGCAAGGTGGTGGTCGTGACCGGAGCCGGCCGGGGCATCGGTCGCGCCATCGCGCTGCAATGCGCTGCCGAGGGCGCGCGAGTGGTCGTCAACGATTTTGGTGGATCGTCCGACGGCACGGGTGATGATGCGGCGCCGGCGCATGCAGTCGTCAACGAGATCTGTTCCGGTGGCGGCGAGGCGGTGGCCAACACGGCCAGTGTTGCCGAATGGAGCGGTGCGCGCTCGATCATCGAGTCTGCGCTGTCCGCGTTCGGTCGCGTCGATGCGGTAGTGAACAACGCCGGGTTCCTGCGCGATCAGATCTTTCACAAGATGGACGTCGAAGACTGGAATGCCGTGATCGGCGTGCATCTGAGCGGCTGCTTCTATGTGGCGCGAGCGGCAGCACCCTATTTTCGCGAGCAAGGTTCGGGGGCACTGGTGCATTTCACTTCGACCACCGGGCTTATCGGCAACGTCGGCCAGGCCAACTATGGTGCGGCCAAGGCGGGCGTGGTGGGTTTGTCCACCGCGATCGCGCTGGATATGCGCCGCTACGGTGTGCGTTCCAACTGTGTCGCGCCCACTGCCTGGACGCGACTCATCGATACGGTTGCGGCGGACACGCCAGCGAAGCAGGCGCGGCTCGAAGCTCTCAAGGCGATGTCGCCAGACAAGATCGCGCCGCTGGTGGTGTTCCTGTGCTCCGATGCGGCATCGGAGGTGAGTGGGCAGGTCTTTGGCGTGCGCAAGAACGAAGTCTTCCTCTACTCGAGGCCGACGATCGTTCGCACGATGCAGCGCGCGGAAGGCTGGACTCCGGCTTCCTGCGCCGACATCTTGTTGCCGGCGATGCGGCCCAGCTTCCAGCCCTTGCTGAGCACGCCCGAGCTCATTTCGTGGGATCCGCAATGACGGTCGGCATTCAGCGTATCGGTGCCTACGTGCCGCGCCTGCGCTTGCAGCGTGCCGAGATCGTGCGTGCGACGGCCTGGTTCAATCAGGCGACGGCGGCCAGTGCGCGCGGCGAGCGCGCCATGGCCAACTGGGATGAAGATGTGTTGACGATGGCAGTCGAGGCCAGTCGCGATTGCCTGCATGAGCGCAGCCGTGAGGACATCGCGCGAGTCGTGCTCGCATCGACCTCATTGCCGTTCGTCGATCGACTCAACGCGGGTATCGTCAAGGAAGCGCTTGGCTTGCCGGACGAGATCGGTGCGTTCGACGTCACCGGTTCGCAGCGTGGCGGTGCCTCTGCCTTGCTCAGCGCACTGGAGTCCTGTGCGAGTGCGGGGCCGGTGCTCTGCGTGGCTTCGGAGCAGCGCACCGCTTGCGCGGCTTCGCCGGCCGAACTCGCGAATGGTGATGCGGCCGTTGCGTTGCTGGTCGCTGCAGGGGCCGGTATTGCCGAGTTCGTCGGCGGGCATAGCACGACGGTGGATTTCGTCGATCGCTTCCGGGCGACGGACCGAGCGTACGATTACGAGTGGGAAAGTCGCTGGATACGCGATGAGGGCTATCTGCAACTGATCCCGCAGGCCATAGAAGCGGCGCTGCGCAAATGCGGAGTCGAGGCGACGCAAGTCGATCATCTCGCGCTGGGCCTGCCGATCGCCGGGACAGAGCGCGTCATCGCCGCTGCAGCCGGCGTCGCAGTGGACTGCCTGGTGCCTTCGCTGCACGAAAGCCTCGGCTATGCCGGTGCGGCTCAGCCGCTGCTGTTGCTGGCCCGGGCGCTGGAGCGTGCCGTTCCCGGGCAAGTCGTGGTGGTCGCGGCCTTCGGCCAAGGTGTCGATGTGCTGGTGTTTCGGACGACCGAGGCGCTGGCTGTTCCGACGCCAGCCTTGGGGCTCAAGGCCTGGCTTGCCAGGCGCAAGACCGAAAGTAACTACGTGAAGTATCTGTATTTCACGCGGCAGTTGAAGCTAGACGAGGGCATGCGTGCGGAGCTGGATCTGAAGACGCCAGCGTCGATGCTCTATCGAGATCGCCGCACGGTGCTGGCTTTGGTGGGCGGCAAGTGCAGCGAGACGGGCGCCGTGCAGTACCCGAAATCGGCGATCTCGGTGGATCCCGAGGCGCGGACCGTCGGCACGCAGAGCGATTATCCGCTGGCCGATCTGCGTGCACGCCTCGTCAGTTTCACTGCGGACTGGCTCGCATACACGCCCGACCCGCCCAGTTGCTACGGCATCGTCGATTTCGACGGTGGCGGTCGCATGCTGGCCGATATCGTCGATATCGATGAAGAGGGACTGCCGGTGGGGGCGGCGCTGCGCATGATGTTCCGGCTCAAGCGTCGTGATGCGCGCGGCTTCCGGCACTACTTCTGGAAGGCCGTCCCGGATTATCGCCGCGCACCCGATGACGGAGTTTCCAATGGCTAGTGGCATCAAGGACAAGGTCGCGATCATCGGCATGGGCTGCGCTCGTTTCGGCGAGCGCTGGGACTGCGATGGTCCGTCGCTGATGGTCGAGGCGTTTCAGGAGGCGGTCGCGGACGCGGGTATCGATCCGCGCGAACTGCAGGCCGGCTGGTTCGGACACGCGGGCAATGCGGTAGGGCCGGGCGCGATCCCGCTCGCGCTGGCACTGCGCCTGCACAATATCCCGGCCACGCGCGTGGAAAATGCCTGCGCTACCGGCACCGAAGCTTTGCGCGGAGCGGCTTACGCGGTGGCCAGTGGAGCGTGCGACATCGCGTTCGCTCTCGGGCTCGAAAAGCTCAAGGATGCGGGCTATGGCGGGCTGCCGGCCGCATCACGGGGCCCCTTTTATGACGCGACCAACGCGAATCTCACCGCGCCGGGGGCTTTTGCCCAGCTCGCATCGGGCTATGCGGCGAGGCATGGGATTGCGAAGGCTGATCTCAAGCGGGCGATGGCCCATATCTCGGTCAAGAGCCATGCGAATGCCGCGCGCAATCCCAAGGCGCATTTGCGCAAGCCCATCAGCGAAGCGCAAGTGTTGTCGGCGCCGATGATCGCCGACCCTCTGGGGCTCTACGATTGTTGCGGTGTGTCCGACGGCGCGGCCTGCGCCATTGTCACGACGCCAGAAATCGCGCGCGCCTTGGGCAAGCGCGATGTAGTCACTATCAAGGCCTTGCAGCTTGCTGCAACGGGCGGATGGGAGGCGCAAGGCCAGGGCTGGGATTACAGCCATGTGCCGACCACGCGTGCCGCGGCCGCCCGCGCCTATGCCGAGGCGGGCATTCGCGATCCCCGAGTGGAGCTGAGCCTGACCGAGGTTCACGACTGCTTCTCCATTACCGAGCTCGTGACGATGGAAGACCTGGGGCTCAGCAGCGAGGGGCGAGCGCTCTACGATGTGCTGGACGGCAAGTTCGACGCCGACGGAAGTCTTCCATGTCAGATCGACGGCGGACTCAAATGCTTCGGCCATCCCATCGGTGCCACCGGCATTCGCATGGTGTACGAGAACTATCTGCAGTTGCTGGGTCGTGCAGGACCGCGGCAACGACAGCAGCCGGTGGTGAATGCGTTGGCGCACAACCTGGGTGGCGCGCCCTTTCACGGCATCTGTTCCATCTCGATCGTGGGCCTCTTGCAATAAGGCCAAGGCGGCGGGCCTGCGTGCGGATTCAGCACATCGAGGGTGGGTTACGCGCTACGCGTAACCCACCCCAAAAAGCCTTACTTCGCAGCCGGCACGTAATGCAGGCGGAACGGCAGCTTCGGCGCCTGGTCCTTGAGCGCGGGGTCGAGCAGGTAGCCGTTCTGGCCTTCGCTGATCCAGTAGCCCTTGCCGACCTGCACGACGCCGGTCGGCACGGTGAAGCCGTCCTCGATCGTTTCGACTTTCGCGGTGTCGCCGCTGATGACGAGCTTGTCGAGGCTGCCGCCGCCTTCCACGAGCAGCAGCGAGCCATCGGTGCCGAGGCGCAGCGCATCGGGCTGATCGAGCGGACGCGAGGTCTTGAGTTCGGTCACCGTGCCGGGCGCGCCGTTCTTCACGTCGACGCGCAGCAGTTCGCCCGAGCCGATCTTGTTGACGATCAGATTGCCGCTCGCATCGAACACCAGGCCATCGAGACCGCCGCCGTTCTTCGGTGCGAACAGCGGATCGGTCTTCCACACGCCGAGCGTCTTCTGATCGGCCGACAGCTTCAGAATCTGCGGAGCGAGCGTGTCGGTCACATAGACCGCGCCGCTGCCGTCGATCGCGATGTCGTTGCAGATGGAGCCTCCGGCCGGCGGGGTCGGCGCCGGGAAGGCGGCGCTGACTTTCTCCTTGCCGCTGGCCAGATCGAAGCCTTTCAGGAAGCTGCCTTTCTGCGTGCCCGGGCTGGCGATGCCGATGATGGTCATGTCGTTGCTGCACACCCACAGCAGCTGGCGCGATTCGTCGACGAGCACGCCGAGCGTGGAGCGCGTGCCCGCTGCGCCCGGCGCGAGCCAGGCCTCGGGCTTGCCCTGCGGACGGATGCGCAGAATGCCGCCGCCTTCGAGGTTGCTCACGTAGAGCGTGCCGTCGCGGCTGGCGGTGATGCTTTCGGGAAACGCGCGATCGCCCGGCAGCTCGATCGAGCCCGGAGCGGCGGCTTGGGCACCGAACGAAACGGCGGCGAGCGCCGCGGCGCAGATGCTGGTTTTGACTCGAAACATGAAACTCTCCTCGGAGAATTGAAAGTTGCGCGCGAGCACGCTCGGGTTTCTCGGGCACGAACAGGCCCGACCGGTGCGCTCGCGCCGGTTGCGTGGGTACAGCGTTCTCGTGAGGGCCAGCTTTTTGCCGGCTTTTACAGACTTTTTTGAGCCCCTAGAACAGCGTTTGGGGCTTGATGGTTTTATCGAGCAGCGCGAAGGTTTCGACGAGGTGCGTCTTCAGTTGGCCGCGTCCTTCATTCGCGAGCCATTGATCGAGTGCGGTGCGAAAGCTGCCGACGCCGATGCGTGCGAGCAGAGCCGCTCCGACTTCGCTGCGCCGCCCGGCCGGCAGGCGTTCGAACAACACGGAGGCGATGCGATCCTCCCATTCCGCATGCTTCTGCAAACTGTATTGGCGCAGGCTCGGATCGCGATCGATCATGTAAGCCAGCGAGTAGGAATCGATGCCGCTGGAGACGAGTTGCTGCGAGAGGGCGATGAAGATTTCGAGCAGCGACAGCAGCGGCGCTTCTTTCGCGGGTCTGGCTCGCAGCGAGGCTTCGAGAAAGTCCGACATGCCGCGCATCGCGGCCATCAGGATGTCGCCCTTGGTCTCGAAGTAGCGGAACAGCGTGCGGCGCGAAATCTCCGCCGCTTCGGCGACCTGATCGACTGTCGTCGCATCGAAGCCTTGCTTCACGAACAGGCGCAGGCCCGCGTCCATGATGTCCTGGCGCACGCGCTCCTGCTTGCGCTCGCGCAGGCCGGATTTGCTCGTGGGGTCGGGCGCGGCGACATCGATCATGCGGCGCACGATAGTGGCACTTGGTGTCATTTGCAATCGAGCGCCAGTACAAGGCAAGACAGCATCCGATGATCTTCCCGGCGGCCCGACGGCCCGACGGCCAGCCGCCAGCGCAAGCTGCATTTCCCCTCTCCCGCTTGCGGGAGAGGGTGGCCCGAAGGGCCGGGAGAGGGAATGGCCGGAAAATGCGCGTCCTTCCCGCGCAGCCCCTCTCTCCCCGCTGCGCGGTCCTCTCTCCCGCAGGCGGGAAGAGAGGACCCACAACAGCCAGGAACGGCCTGGGTAGACTGTGCGCAAGCTCAGTGCCCGCTCAAGAAAACCATGCTCGACAAAGCCCGCATCCGCCAGCACATCGAGACGCTCTGGGAGGACGAGATCGTCCCGCAGCTGATCGAATACATCCGCATTCCGAACAAATCCCCGATGTTCGATCCGCAATGGGCCGAGCACGGCTACATGGACGATGCGGTCAAGCTCATGGAGACCTGGGCGCGCGGCAAGCTCGGCTCGCTGCCCGGTGCGACGCTCGAAGTGCTGCGCCTGCCGGGCCGCACGCCGCTGATCGTCGTCGACGTGCCGGCCACCGACGGCCGGGTCTCCGACGACTGCGTGATCCTCTACGGCCATCTCGACAAGCAGCCCGAAATGAGCGGCTGGGCCGACGGCCTCGGGCCGTGGATCCCGGTGCGCAAGGGCGACAAGCTCTATGGTCGCGGCGGCGCGGACGATGGCTATGCGATCTTCGGCTCGCTCGCCGCGCTGCTGGCCTTGAGCGAACAGAAAGTGCCGCATGCGCGCTGCGTGCTGCTGATCGAAGCCTGCGAGGAATCGGGCAGCTACGACCTGCCGTTCTACGTCGATCATCTGAAGGCGCGGCTCGGTACGCCGTCGCTGGTGATCTGCCTCGACTCGGGCTGCGGCAACTACGATCAGCTCTGGCTCACGACGAGCCTGCGCGGTATCGCCGGCGGCAACCTGCGCGTGCAGGTGCTCGAAGAAGGCGTGCATTCGGGCGATGCGTCGGGCGTCGTCGCATCGAGCTTTCGCGTTCTCCGGCAACTGCTGTCGAGGCTCGAGGACGAAACCAGCGGCGCGATCAAGCCGGCCGATTTTCATGTCGACATTCCGGCCCAGCGCGTCGAGCAGGCGCAGCAAGTGGCGCAGGCGCTGGGCGACGAGGTTTACACCAAGTTCCCGTTCGTGGCCGGCATGACGCCGGTGACGAGCGATCTGTCCGAACTCGTGCTCAATCGCACCTGGCGGCCTGCGCTCGCAGTCACTGGGGTCGACGGCCTGCCGCCGCTCGCGAGTGCCGGCAACGTGCTGCGTCCGCAGACGGCCGTGAAGCTGTCACTGCGCCTGCCGCCGACGCTCGATGGCAAGCGGGCTTCCGAAGCGCTCAAGCGCATCCTCGAAGCCAACCCGCCTTACGGCGCCAAGGTCACGCTCGATGTCGAGAAATCCGGCAGCGGCTGGAACGCGCCGGCACTGTCCTCCTGGCTGGAGCACGCGGTGGCCGAAGCCTCGCAGGATTATTTCGGCCAGGCGCCGATGTACATGGGCGAGGGCGGCACGATTCCGTTCATGGGCATGCTCGGCGAGAAGTTTCCGGCCGCGCAGTTCCTGGTCACCGGCGTGCTCGGGCCGCACTCCAATGCACATGGGCCGAACGAATTCCTGCACCTTCCGACCGGCAAGCGCGTGAGCATGGTGGTGGCCGATGTGCTCGCCAAACACGGGGCGCAGCCGGCGAACGCGCAATCGCGCTGACAAATTCGCGTTGACGGAATCGCGTCAACAAACGCCCATCAACAAACGCGAGATCAGCGGCGGAAATACTCCGGTCGCCCGGCGGTCCACAACTCGCCCCACAGGCGGCCGCCGCCGTCGACGGTCATCACTTCGCCGGTGACGAAGCTCGCGCTCGGCGAGCACAGGTAGATGCAGGCTTCGGCGATTTCCATCGCGGTGCCGGGCCTGCGCAGCGGATTGGCGAGCGAGAATTCGGCGTGCGCTTCGGGCGGATACACCTCGAGCCCTTCGGTGGCCGTGAGCCCGGGTGCGAGGCAGTTGACGCGGATGCCGAGCGGCGCCCATTCGACCGCGACCGTGCGCGTGGCGCCGATCACGCCGGCACGCGCCGCGACCGTGTGCGCGACGCCCGGCATGCCGCGCTCGGTGACCGCGACCACGTTGACGATGGCGCCGGGTTGCCGGGCTTCGCGCCAGCCCTGGGCGGCGCGCTGCATCATGTACCAGGTGCCGTTGAGGTTGTTGTTGACGACCGCGCTCCAGCCCTTGGGCGCGAAGTCGATCGCATCCTGCGGATACTGGCCGCCGGCATTGTTGACGACGATCTGCGGCTGTCCCCATTCGGCGGTCACGCGATCGAACAGCGCGGCGACCTGCTCGGGCTGGCGAATGTCGGTGACCTGCGTGAGCAGGCTCGCGCCCTTGCCGCGTGCGAACTCGGCGACACGATCGAGCTTCTCGGCCGTGCGTCCGCAGATGGCCACTTTCGCACCGAGCCGCGCGAGCAGCAGCGCGATCGCGCGACCGAGCCCGCTGCCACCGCCCGAGACGATCGCGACCTGGCCCGCGAACAGATCGGGCCGGTAGATCGAAGGCGCGGCCCAGAGCGCTTCGCAGAGCGCGAGCTGCTTGGCATCGTCGACCGGCTTCATGCGCGCAGCAGCTCGCCCGCGATGATCATCTTGCGCACTTCGGTGGTGCCGGCGCCGATCTCGAGCAGCTTGATCGAGCGATACAGGCGGTTGATCTCGCTCTCCCAGATGTAGCCGGTTCCGCCGTGCACCTGCACCGCGTCGTTGAGCACCTTGTTGAGCGTCTCGGCCACGTACATGACGCCGGCCGCGGTGATCTTGTGTATGTCGCCGCGACCGCCTTCGTTCTCGTCGATGACGTTGGCTGCGCGCAGCGTCTGGTAAGTGAACAGGCGCATCGATTCGACCCAGACGTAGAGATCGGCGAGCTTGGACTGGATCATCTGGAACTCGGCGATGGTCTTGCCGAACTGCTTGCGCTGCCTGGCGTAATCGAGCGCGAGTTGTAGCGCACGCTCGGCGATGCCGAGGCAGATCGGCGAGATCATCGCGCGCTCCAGGTCGAGCCCGCTCATGACCACCTTCACGCCGTTGTTCTCGACCCCGACGAGGTTCTCGGCCGGCACACGGCATTCGTCGAACACGAGTTCGGCCGTCTGGCTGCCGCGAAAACCCATCTTGGTGAGCTTCTGCGCAACCTTGAAGCCCGGAAAATCCTTCTCGACGATGAAGGCCGAAATCCCTTTCGCGCCGGCGTCCTTGTTGGTCTTGGCGTAGACCAGCAACACGTCGGCGACCGGGCCGTTGGTGATGTAGATCTTGCTGCCGTTGAGCACGTAGTGGCCGCCTTCGCGACGCGCCGTCGTGCGCATGGAGCCGAGCGCATCCGAGCCTGCGCCGGGTTCGGTCAGGCCCAGCGCGCCGATCGAGGTGCCCTTGCAGAGCCCCGGCAGATACTTGCGAATCTGCTCTTCGTTGGCGTTGCGCAGGATGTTGTTGAGGCACAGGTTGTCGTGCGCGACCCAGGCCAGCGCGAGCGCGTGGTTCCAGCGGCCGAAGGCCTGCAGGATCAGCCCGGACGTGAAAATGTCCATGCCGGCGCCGCCATAAGCTTCCGGCGCGGTGACGCCGAAGTAGCCGGTCGCGCCGATCTTCGGAAAGATTTCGGTGGGCCACCATTCCTCGTCGTCCATGCGCTGGGCGAGCGGATAGAGCTCGGCCTGGGCGAAGCGATCGGCCTGTTCGAGGATGTCGGACTCGTCGTTCGACAAGCCGCTGAAAGCTTGCAGCACACTGGGTTTTTCGATCATCGCGGAATCGTCGGGCATGGCGTCGTAGCGGCTGGGGTTGCCGCTACGGTAAAGCGGCGCCTTGCGGGCGAGCTTCGTCCGATGAGATGAGTCGCGATGGCGCCAGGCGCTCGCGCGCTCAGCCGTCGATGGCGTCGACGAGCCCCCAGAGCTTCGCGGTTCGCGCATCGATGCGCTGGCCCGACAGCGCGAGCCAGGCCGTGCGCTGGCGGCCGATGCGCCGGGCGATGCTCACGGTTCCGCCGGCGCCCGGAATCAGGCCGTAGCGCAGCTCGGGCAACTGGAACCAGGCATCGCGCGTGGCCACCAGGCGCCCGGCGAAGGCCGGAAACTCGATGCCCGAGCCGATGCAGGCGCCATGCAGGTAAACCGTCGTTCGTTCGGCGAGCATCGCGAGCAGGCGGCCGGGCAGTGCGAGGCCGCGCACCGCATGTGCGGTGGAAGGGTCGGGCGCACTGCCGAATTCGCGCAGGTCGCCGCCGGTCGAAAAGCAGCGCCCCCTGGCGCGAATGTCGACACTGCGAACACCGTCGTCGAGCAGCGCGAGCGTCAGCGCCTCGATCAGCGCATCGCGCATCTCGACGGTCATCGCGTTGCGGTTGAGCGGGCGGTTCAGTGTGAGCGAAAGACGTTCGCCCTCACGGTGGAGCTCGACCGCCGCGCCGCTTTCGTCCGGCGTCGAGGCCGGCTCATGAGCGTGTTGCCAGCGGCGGAACTCGGCTGCGTTCTGCAGGCTCGCATAGGCCAGCGATTCGGCGACCAGCCCGTTCTCGGCATCGAGCTTCTGCGTGAGCCTCAAGGTCTGCACCAGCGTGGATGCCGCCAGTGGACAATCGACGATGGCCTTGCGCAGACGCAAGGCCGCGTCGGTATCGGGGACATGCACATCGCAGGCGCGGCTCAGCGGGCCGGCATCGCCGCCGACCGCGATCACCGGTGCCGGGATGCGCTTGAGCCAGTCGAGCACGCGCGCGTCGTCGAAACCCTGGGCGGCCGCGCTGTCGACGAGCAGCAGCGGTTGCGCCAGCAACGGCGAAGCCGGAGCGGTGGGCTCCCGCATCAGCGCTCGCAACTCGGCGATCGACAACACATCCATGCGCGGTTCTCGAAGGGCGGGCGCGAATCCTAGCAGCTGCGCCGAGCGTTCCGGTTCTACGCAGAACGGGTGAGGTTGAGGCGGGTTGCGCCGACTATCGTGCGCCCACCCAGCTTCGTCCCCGTCACCGTCCCGTCGCCGCCGACGATTCTTCGACCTGTATCCGAGGGCAGACCGCCGTGAGCAAGACCAACGCATGGCCTTTCAAATCGGTGCTGATCGCCAACCGCGGCGAGATCGCGGTGCGCGTGTTGCGCACGGTGCAGCAGCTCGGCCTGAGAGGCATCGTCGTCTATCACGCGGCCGATCGCGGCGCGCCGGCCGTGAAGCTCGCGGACGAGGCGATCGAGATCACCGGCAGCACGCCGGTCGCCGCGTATCTCGATGCCGCTCAAATCCTCGAAGCGGCCAGGCGCTCGGACGCGGGCGCGATTCATCCGGGCTACGGCTTTTTGTCCGAGAACAAGGCGTTCGCAAGCGCGGTGGAAGCTGCGGGCATCGTCTTCATCGGCCCGAAGCCCGAGCACATCGATCTGATGGGCGACAAGGTTCGCGCGCGCAACTTCGTGCAGAAGGCGGGCTTTCCGGTGGCCCCGAGCGCGATCGAGGACGATGATCCGGCGAGCTTCGTCGAGCGCGCACGCAAGGTCGGAGCACCGCTGCTGATCAAGCCTTCGGCCGGCGGTGGCGGCAAGGGCATGCGCATCGTGCGCGACCTCTCGCTGCTCGAAGCCGAGATCGAGCGCGCGCGCAGCGAAGGCCAGCGTTACTTCGGTGACGGCCGGCTCTTCGTCGAGCGCTACATCGAGAATCCGCGCCACATCGAAGTGCAGGTACTCGGCGATTCGCACGGCAACGTCGTGCACGTGTTCGAGCGCGAATGCTCGGTGCAGAGACGCTTCCAGAAGATCGTCGAAGAGACTCCTTCGCCGGCGCTGACGCAGGAACTGCGCATGAGCATCTGCGAGACCGCGGCGGGCATCGCGCGATCGGCGGGCTACCGCAACGCCGGGACCGTCGAGTTCATTTTCGGCCAGGGCGGAGAGTTCTTCTTTCTCGAAATGAACACGCGCCTGCAGGTCGAGCATCCGGTCACCGAAGAGATCACCGGCCTGGACCTCGTGCACGAGCAGCTGCGCATCGCGGCCGGCGAGCCGCTGGGCTACCCGCAGCGCGAGGTCACGACGCAAGGCCATGCGATCGAGTTCCGCATCTATGCCGAGGATGCGGGCCGAGGCTACACGCCGACCACCGGCCCGATCCTGCTGCTGCGGCCGCCGCAGGGCGAGGGCGTGCGCTGGGACAGCGGGGTCACGCAGGGCGGCGAAGTGACGAGCGCGTTCGATCCGATGATCGCCAAGCTCATCGTGCGTGGCGCCGATCGCAACGAAGCCATCGCGCGTGCCGATGCCGCGCTGCGCGATACCGTGCTGCTCGGCTGCAAGACCAACACCGCGTTCCTGCGCCGGCTCGTCGCGCATCCGGCGTTCGTCGCCGGTGACGTGCACACCGGTTTTCTCGATGCCAACCCGCAGATCGCGGCCGAACCCGAAATCGCGAACGACAGCTTGCAGGCCCTGCTCGCCACGGCGGCGCTGTCGACGCGACCGATGATCGATGCGGCCGATGCGATCCCGGATCTGCATGCGGCGATCGGCAGCTGGACCAATTGACCGAAGGCGGCGAACTCCATGTTGCACGCGCTCAAAATCGCGGATACCGAACACTCGCTCGCGCTCTCGCGCGCACCGCAGGGCTATCGCCTGCATCTGGCCGATCAGACATTGTCGGTCGCCTTGCGGCAGGAAGCCGACGGCGCGACCTGGCTGCAGGTCGGCGATCGCCATCTGCGCGTGCACGTCGCCACTCGCGGCGACCAGGTCTTCGTGCATTTCGATGGTGAAGCCTACGAACTGCGCTACCGGCATCCGCTCGATCGCCTGGCCGCGCAATCGGCCGGCAGCGCCGACGACAGCGTGATCGCGCCGATGCCCGGCTCGGTCGTCGCCTTGAGCGTGGCGATCGGCGACGCGGTCACCAAGGGACAGGTGCTCATGGTCATGGAGAGCATGAAGATGGAGACCACGCTGGTGGCGCCGCGCGACGGCGTGATCGCCGCGATCACCTATGCGAAAGGGCAGAGCTTCGACCGCGATGCCGTGCTGCTGAGCCTGGAACCGTCCGAGAGCAAGTCGACTTCATGAAACGCATCGAATCCAGACTCAACACGGCCTCCGCGGAGTTCCAGGCCAACGCCGAGCACAATCGGCGGCTTGCGCAGGAGTTCAGGCAGAAGCAGGCGCGCGTGCGTGACGAGCGTCCACAGCGCGACATCGATCGCCTGCGCTCGCAGAACAAGCTGCTCGTGCGCGAACGGCTGCAGCGCCTGCTCGATCCGGGCACGCCGTTCCTCGAGTTCTCGTCGCTCGCGGCCAACGAGGCCTATGGCGGCGAAGTGCCCGGAGCCGCCTGCGTGACCGGCATCGGCATCGTCTCGGGACGCGAGGTCGTCATCAACGCGGGCGATGCGAGCGTCAAGGGCGGCTCGTGGTATCCGCTGACGGTCAAGAAGACCGTACGCGCGCTCGACATCGCGATCGAGAACCGCCTGCCGGTCGTGCATCTCTGCGACTCGGCCGGCGGCTTCCTGCCGCTGCAGGCCGATCTGTTCGCCGACAAGTATTACGCGGGCCGCATCTTCCGCAATCAGTGCATGCTGTCGAAGATGGGCGTGCAGCAGGTGTCCGTCGTGCTCGGGCATTGCACGGCCGGCGGCGCCTATGTTCCGGCGCTGTCGGACTACAACGTGATCGTGCGCGGAACCGGCGCGATCTTCCTGGCCGGGCCGCCGCTCGTGAAGGCCGCGACCGGCGAAGAGAACACCGTCGACGAGCTCGGCGGCTGCGACATGCACACGAGCACCTCGGGCACCGCGGACTATCCGGCCGCGAGCGAGGACGAGGCGCTGGCCATCGCGCGCGACATCGTCGCCCAGTTCAAGCGGCCGCAGAAATCGATCATCGAATGGCAGCCGCCCGAGGCGCCTTACTACGATCCGAGCGAGCTCTACGGCATCCTGCCGCAGGACATCAAGCAGCAGTTCGACATGCGCGAAGTCATCGCGCGGCTCGTCGATGGCTCGCGCTTTCACGAGTACCAGCCCAACTACGGCAAGACGCTGATCTGCGGCTACGCGCACCTGTGGGGCTACAAGATCGGCATCCTCGCCAACAACGGCGTGCTGTTCAACGACTCGGCACTCAAGGGCGCGCACTTCATCGAGCTCTGCAACCAGAACAAGACGCCGATCGTGTTCCTGCAGAACATCACCGGCTTCATGGTCGGCCGCGAATACGAGCGCCGCGGCATCACCAAGGACGGCGCCAAGATGATCATGGCGGTGTCGAACAGCGAGGTGCCCAAGTTCACCGTCATGTGCCACGGCAGCTTCGGCGCCGGCAATTACGGCATGAGCGGGCGCGCCTTCGATTCGCGCTTCCTGTTCTCGTGGCCGCAGTCGCAGATTTCGGTGATGGGCGCCGAACAGGCCGCCAACACGCTCGCCGACGTCAAGATTCGCCAGCTCGCCAAGCAGGGCCGGCAGCTCTCGCAGGCCGACATCGACGCGATCCGCGATCCGGTGCTCGGCGAGTTCAAGCGCAAGCAGAGCGCGTACTGGTCGACCAGCGAAATCTGGGACGACGGCATTCTCGATCCGGTCGATACGCGCAATACGCTCGGCATTTCGATCGCCGCGGCCTTGAGCGCCCCGATCGGCGATCCGCGCTACGGCGTGTTCCGCATGTGAGGCGTGAGTAGGGGGCGCGCGGCTCGTCAGTTCGGGTGATCCCGCCGCTGCCGGCGCCGTGCAAGCTGACGGACAGAAAATAAAAGCCTGACCAGATCCGGGAGGAGACCGATGATGGTGACGGGGAACATGTCGCGGCGCTATGCCGCGATGGCGATGACAGCGACGGCCTTGAGCTGTGCGATCCCGGCCCACGCGGGCAGCATCGATGTCGGCGACGAGGCCTCGCTCGACTACAAGCTCACCGTGGGCTACGCATTCGCGATGCGTACCGAGAAGCGGTCGAATGCGCTCGTCAACGGCGACGTCGATCCGTTCCGACTGTTCGTGCTGCCGACCCAGCAGCCGGGCCAGCCGTTCCAGCTCGCGGGATTCTCGAATACCGGCTTGCCGACGACGATCAACTTCGACGACGGCAATCGCAACTTCGACAAGTGGGCTCCGATCAACAATCGGCTCAGCGCCCTGCTCGAACTGAACTACACGCACGGGCCCTACGGCATCGTCGCGAGTGCCGACGGCTTCTACGATCACGTGTACCGCGAAGGCAGCAACGACAACGATTCGCCCGGCACCGTCAACAAGTTCGGTGACAACGACCGCTTCACCAAGGAAACGCGGCGCTACCAGGGCTCGCGCGCGCGCCTGCTCGACGCCTACGTCTACGGTGACTGGAACCTGTTCGGCGACGTCAACCTGAACCTGCGTGCGGGCAAGCACGTGGTGGCCTGGGGCGAAAGCCTGTTCTTTCCGGGCATCTCGGGTGCGCAGAGCACCGCCGATGCGACCAAGGCTTTCGTGCCGGGCGCGGAGATCAAGGCGATCCTGCTGCCGACCAACCAGCTGTCGATGCAGATGTCGCTGACGCCGGAATCCTCGCTGCTGGCCTACTACAAGCTCGCGTTCCGGCCGAACCAGATCTTCCCGGTCGGCGATTACTTCTCGCCGTCGGACGCGGTGGGGCCGGGCGCGAGCTTCGTCTACGGATCGGCCAATCCGGTCAGCTATCTCGGCAACTGTCCGGGCCTGCTGCAGAACATCAGCATTCTCGGAACCAGTCTTCCGCCGATCATTCCGCCCGGGCTCGAAAGCCTGATCTGCAGCCAGATCCTCGCGCCGATCGGCAACGCGGCGGGCGCTCCGGCCTATATCTACCCCTATCGCGCCGAGGATCTGCGTCCGAGCGCGCATGGACAGTACGGCGTCGGGCTCAAGCATCAGTTCTCGAACATGCAGGTCGGCCTGTATTTCCTGCGCTACAGCGACCCGAACCCGACCGTGCAGCTCAACTTCGGCTACGCGCCGTTCACGACCAACCCCGAGATCACCACGCAGATCGTCAACCAGCAGGTGCCGACGACGTACAACGTGAAGTATTGGGACGGCATCCATCTCTACGGCGCGAGCTTCTCGACGGTGGCCGGGCCGTTCAACATCGGCGGCGACATCATCTACCGCGACGGCGCCGCGATGCCGGCGCAAGCCTACGTCTCGGGCGTGCTGAGTCCGATCTACACGCGCGGCCGCGAAGGCAGCGTGCAGATGTCCGCGATCTACGTGACCAACCCGGGCTGGCTGTTCGACGATCTGTCGTGGGTCACCGAAGTGGCTTATCACCATTTGTTCGGCCTCGACCAGGTGGACTCGCGGCCGGGCCAGATCATGGTCGGCGACGGCGGCGTGTCGTTCTACGACGAGGATGCGGTGGGCTTCCAGACCCTCGTCATTCCGACGCGCCACAACGTGGTCCAGGGTTGGGACGTGTCGACGCCGATCACCGTGGCCTCGCTGGTCAAGGGAACGCCGGCGCTGGCGGGCGCGTTTGGAGCCCTGTACGGCGACGGCGATACGCGCGTGAGCCTGTCGGTGCAGTTCACGCGCCTGCAGAACCTGCAGATCGGCGTGGGCTACAACTTCTTCTTCGGCAACGTGAACAAGACCATCGGCGACAGCACGCTCAAGGCCAACCCGTACACCGACCGCGACTATGCGACCTTCAGCGCCAAGTACAACTTCTGAGCCGCCGCGGAGCAGACGGTGAGCGCCGCCCAGGACATCAAGCATGACGCCGCCGAGTTCCGCAAGGCGCTCGGCAGCTTCGCCACCGGCGTGACCATCGTCACCACCCGCGCGCCCGACGGGCAGGCGCTCGGCCTGACGGTCAACAGCTTCAACTCGGTGTCGCTGGCTCCGCCGCTGGTGCTCTGGAGCCTGGCCAACAACTCGCGCAATCTGGCGGCTTTCCAAAGCACCGAGCATTGGGCCGTGCACGTGCTGGCGGCACATCAGGACGCGTTGTCGGGTCGCTTCGCCCGCGCGGGCGAAGACAAGTTCGCCGGCATCGACTGCGAAACCGGGCTCGGCGACGTGCCGCTGCTGCCCGGATGCAGCGCCCGCTTCGAGTGCCGCACCACGTTCCAGTACGAAGGCGGCGACCACACGATCTTCGTCGGCGAGGTGCTGCGCTTCGATTGCGGCGATGCGCCTCCGCTGGTGTTTCACGGCGGCCGCTATGCGCATGCGACCAAGCGCGATTCGTCGAACGTCGTTCCCCGTAGCGCCGAAGTCTCCGGCAGCTTCAGCGAGGATTTCCTCGGGTACCTGCTCGGCCGCGCGCATTTTCGCTTCTATGCGCGAATTCGCCCGTTGCTCGCCCAGGAGCAGCTCAGCGACGAGCAGTTCTTCGTGCTGTCGGCGCTGACCTTGCGGCGATCCGTCAGCGTCGCGAGCCTGGGGCAGGGGCTCGCCGGCATTCTCGAAGCCGAGGCCCAGGACGCGCTCGCGAGCCTGGTGCAACGGGGTCTCGTGCAACCGCTGGCCGGCGACGCATCCGCCTATGAACTCACCACGAGCGGCGCCGCCTGCGCGCTGCGCGTGATCTCGGCGGCGAAGGCGGTCGAGTCCGAAGTGCTCGAAAAGCTCGGGGTTGCGGATTCGCCCGCACTCAAGCTGCTGCTCGGGCGCTTGCTGACGGTGATCGATCCGGATGCGGTGAAGCTCTGGGGCTAGGGCATTTTCGCTCGGGTGCGAGACGGGGGTGATGCGCCGGGGTGGGAGAGCGGAAAGCTGGAGAATGTGCGTACTTTCCGGTCCGGCCCTCTCTCCCCTCGCTTTGCGAGGGACTCTCTCCCGCAAGCGGGAGAGAGGAAAGGCGGGCCATCTCGTAGCAAAGCTTATCGCTGAGAGCTGCGTGTCGGTCCCCTCTCCCGCTGGCGGGAGAGGGTGGTTCGAAGAACCGGGAGAGGGGAAGGTCGGAGGCTATGCGCGTCTGGCAGTGCTCCAGGGTCGTTCTC
>QFCS01000426.1_pt1 | contig 46980 bp, 43 predicted proteins | sample 3576561 | NCBI WGS metagenome assembly QFCS01 | reverse complement strand
CTGCTCCATGTCACCGACATGAGCTACAAGCGCGTCAACCACCCGAGCGAAGTCATCAACATCGGTGACACCGTCCGCGTCCAGATCATCCGCATCAACCGCGACACGCAGCGCATCAGCCTCGGCATGAAGCAGCTCGAAAGCGATCCGTGGGAAGGCGTCGCCGCCAAGTATCCGGTCGGCGCGAAGCTCAAGGGCACCGTCACGAACATCACCGATTACGGTGCGTTCGTCGAACTGGAACCCGGCATCGAGGGCCTGGTCCACGTCAGCGAAATGTCGTGGGTCAAGAAGAACGTCCACCCCGGCAAGATCGCCTCGACCAGCCAGGAAGTCGACGTCATCGTCCTCGAAGTCGACAGCGACAAGCGCCGCATCTCGCTCGGCCTCAAGCAGGCCCAGTCGAACCCCTGGGGCGCGTTCGCCGAAACCCACCCGGTGGGTTCGGTCGTCGAAGGCGAAGTCAAGAATGCGACCGAGTTCGGCCTGTTCGTCGGCCTGCCCGGCGACGTCGACGGCATGGTTCACATGTCGGACATCGCGTGGGGCATCTCGGGCGAGGAAGCGCTGCATCTCCACCGCAAGGGCGAGCAGGTGCAGGTCGTCGTTCTCGACGTCGATGTCGAGAAGGAACGCATCAGCCTCGGCATCAAGCAGCTTGAAAAGGGCGCTCCGGCCGTTGGCGGCGGCGCCGCTGCTTCGGGTTCGCTGAAGAAGAACGAGATCGTCACCGTCACCGTCCTCGAAGTCCGCGACAACGGCCTTGAGGTGCAGGCTGGCGACGATGGCGCCACCGGCTTCATCAAGCGCGCCGACCTTGGCCGCGACCGCGACGAACAGCGCGCCGAACGCTATCAGGTCGGACAGAAGTTCGACGCGATGGTCACCGGCTTCGACCGTTCGAAGAAGCCCAGCTTCTCGGTCAAGGCGCTGCAGATCGCCGAAGAGAAGCAGGCCGTCGCGCAATATGGCTCGTCGGACTCGGGTGCGTCGCTCGGCGACATTCTCGGCGAAGCGCTGAAGGCCGGCAAGAAGGACTGATAATTTCACGTCCTCGCCGTCAGGCAACAGAAAAGGCCCGCGGAGTGTCCCTCCGCGGGCCTTTTTCTTTCGGTGATATATTTTGACCGACCAGTGATTCATGATACTCTCCCGCCCGCGTTGGGAGGGGTCCTCACGCACATGGAGCCGGCAACGACCGGATGACCTGCGCCCGCGGGGCGCGCGTGACTATATTAGGGGAAGCACATGATCCGGTCGGAACTGGTGCAGAAGATCGCGAGCGAGAACAGCGATCTGCGCCTTGAAGAGGTGGAACGCATCGTCGATGTCTTTTTCGATTCCATCGTGGACCAGCTCGCCGGCGGCGGCCGGGTCGAGCTACGCGGCTTCGGCGCCTTTTCGACGCGATCGCGCGAATCGCGCACTGGCCGCAATCCGCGCACCGGCGCCCCGGTCGCGGTGAACGCCAAGAGCGTGCCCTATTTCAAGCCCGGCAAGGAAATGCGCGAGCGGCTGAACGACTGAGCGTCGCGCTCCAGGCGATTGCCTTTCCTTCTTCGTCACCCTGAACTTGTTTCAGGGTCCATGGCCTGCGCTCGCCGCCAACGCAGCGCTGAAGGCAGCGCCGGGCCATGGATGCTGAAACAAGTTCAGCATGACGATGGAAGAAGAGTCCGCTCCGAAAATTTAGTTCTTGAGCCGATACCCCGTCCGGAACATCCAGAAGATCACGGCCAGGCACAAAGTCAGGAACAGCGCGACCGCGCCCATGCTGACGCCGATGCCGACGTCGCCCTGCCCGAAGAATGTCCAGCGGAACCCGCTGATCAGATAGACGACGGGGTTGAACAGCGTCACCGTGCGCCACGCCGCGGGCAGCATGTCGAGCGAATAAAAGGCGCCGCCCAGAAAGGTCAGCGGATAGACGACGAGCAGCGGGATCACCTGCAACTGCTCGAAGCTCTGCGCCCAGATGCCGATGATGAAGCCGAACAGGCAAAAGGTCACCGCCATCAGGATCATGAAGAGGACCATCAGCACCGGATGCGCGATCTGGACATCGACGAACAGATGCGCGGTGGCAAAGATGATCGCCCCGATGATCACCGATTTCGTCGCTGCCGCCCCAACATAGGCGATCAGCAGTTCCAATGGCGACATCGGCGAGGACAACATCTCATAGATCGTCCCGGTCCATTTGGGCATATAGATGCCGAAGCTCGCGTTGCTGATGCTTTCGGTGAACATCGTCAGCATCATCAGGCCAGGGACGATGAAAGCGCCATAGGGCACGGTGCTGACATCGCTCATCCGGCTGCCGATCGCCGATCCGAAGACGACGAAATAGAGCGTCGTGGTGATCACGGGCAGCATCAGGCTGGTCCAGAAGGTGCGCCCGAAGCGCGCCATTTCGAACAGATAGATCGAGCGGATACCGCGGAGATTCTGGATCATGCGGCCTGCTCCGCTCCATTTTGTCTTGGATTGGCTTCATGGACGAGCCCGACGAAAATATCCTCGAGCGAGCTTTGCCGGGTATGAAGGTCCTTGAAGGCGATGCCGAGGTCGCTCATCCGCCGCAGCAGCGAAGGCACGCCCGTCGCCTCGGCCTGGCTGTCGAACTCGTAAACCAGTTCGTGCCCCTCGCCCGCCAGTTCGAGCGTCCACTCGCCCAGCTCCGCGGGCACCGCCTCCAGCGGCTCGGCGAGGTTGAGCGTCAGCGTCTTGCGCCCCAGCTTCTTGATCAGCGCGTTCTTTTCCTCGACCAGGATCAGCTTGCCCTTGCTGATCACTCCCACCCGGTCGGCCATCTCCTCGGCCTCCTCGATATAATGGGTGGTGAGGATGATCGTCACGCCGCGCTCGCGAAGCGAACGCACCATGTTCCACATGTCGCGGCGCAGTTCGACGTCGACGCCGGCGGTCGGTTCGTCGAGGAACAATATCTCGGGCTCGTGGCTGAGCGCCTTCGCGATCATCACGCGGCGCTTCATCCCGCCCGACAATTCCATGATCTTGCTGTTCCTCTTGTCCCACAGCGACAAGTCCTTGAGCAATTGCTCGATGAAGGCGGGATCGCTGGGCTTGCCGAACAGCCCGCGCGAGAAGCTGACCGTCGTGATCACCTTTTCGAACGAATCGGTGTGGAGTTCCTGCGGCACCAGCCCGATCATCGACCGCGCGGCGCGATAATCGCGGGCGTGGTCGTGCCCGCCGACGGTCACCGTCCCGCCGCTTGGCGTGACGATGCCGCAGACGATGCTGATCAGCGTCGTCTTGCCCGCGCCGTTCGGCCCGAGCAGCGCGAAAATCTCGCCCTTGTTGATCGTGAGGTCGACGGCGGCAAGCGCTTGGTGGCCGCTCTTATATGTCTTGGAGAGGCCGGAAATTTCGAGGACTGGAGTCATTCGACCGCGAATAGCCGAGCGGCCCGCCGCGGTGAAGCGCCAAACGCAAAGAACCAAACAGCGCTTGACCTCTTCGGGTCCATCCGCTTGACCGGCTGCACGCGTGCGGACGTGGCGAAATCGGTAGACGCAGCAGACTTAAAATCTGCCATCCTCTGGATATGCGGGTTCAAGTCCCGCCGTCCGCACCAGCGGCCCCTCGGCCGGAGCCCACGGGGGCTTATCCGGCCGACGCGCCCGAACCGGCGGCGGGACCTGGCGAAGATCCCGATATGGGTCGAAAGCCGAAATGGCCTGGCATCAAGCCGGAAAAGCGGATGATGACAGAGCGGCCAGACGGGTGGATCACCCCAGATCCATTCCCATGCAGACATATTTGACTTCGAGATAATCGTCGATCCCGTAGCGCGACCCCTCGCGCCCCAGGCCCGACTCCTTCATCCCGCCGAACGGCGCGACTTCGGTCGAGATCAGTCCCGTGTTGACCCCGACGATGCCATATTCGAGCGCTTCGGCGACGCGCCAGACGCGCGACAGATCGCTGGCATAGAAATAGGCGGCAAGGCCAAACCGCGTGTCGTTCGCCTGCGCGACGACATCGGCCTCGTCCGTGAAGCGGAAAACCGGGGCGAGCGGCCCGAACGTCTCCTCGCGCGCGACGTCCATCGCGGCGGTCACGCCGGTCAGCAAGGTCGGCTCGAAGAAGGTGCCGCCGAGCGCCGAACGCCCGCCGCCGCAGACGATGCGCGCGCCCTTCGCGGCCGCGTCGGCGATGTGGCGCTCGACCTTTTCCACCGCCGCTTCCTCGATCAGCGGGCCGACTTCGACGCCCGCGTCGGCGCCATCGCCGACCTTCAGCGCGCGCACGGCGTCGGCGAGCTTCGCGACGAAAGCATCATGGATTCCCGCCTGCACATAGAGCCGGTTGGCGCAGACGCAGGTCTGACCCGCGTTGCGATATTTCGACGCGATCGCGCCCTTGACCGCCGCATCGACATCGGCGTCGTCGAAGACGATGAAGGGCGCATTGCCGCCGAGTTCGAGCCCGAGCTTCTTCACCGTGTCGGCCGACTGGCGATAGAGCAATTTACCGATCTCGGTCGATCCGGTGAAGGAGAGTTTGCGGACCAGCGGGTTGCCCGTCATCTCCGCGCCTACGCCGCGCGCGTCGCTGGTCGGGACGATCGACAACAGCCCGGTGGGAAGCCCCGCCTCCTCCGCCAGCACCGCGAGCGCGAGCGCCGACAGCGGCGTCTGCGCGGCAGGCTTGACGACGATGGCGCAGCCCGCGGCGAGCGCCGGGCCGACCTTGCGGGTGATCATCGCGGCGGGGAAATTCCACGGCGTGATCGCGGCGACGACGCCGACCGGCTGCTTGAGCACGAGGATGCGCTGGCCGTTCTGGGTCGCGGGGATGACGTCGCCATAGGCGCGCTTCGCTTCCTCGGCGAACCATTCGATGAAGGAGGCGGCATAGGCGATCTCGCCCCGGCTTTCGGCGAGCGGCTTGCCCTGTTCGGCGGTCATCAGCCGCGCGAGATCCTCCTGATTCGTCATGATCAGGTCGAACCAGCGGCGCAGGATCGCGGCGCGCGCCTTGGCGGGGGTCGCCGCCCAGGCGGGCATTGCCGCCGCCGCGGCCTCGATCGCGGCGCGGGTGTCGGCGGGGGTCGTATCCGCAACCTCGGCGATCAAGGCGCCGGTCGCGGGGTTGGTGACGGCAAGGCGGCGGTCGCCCACGGTCCAGCGGCCGCCGATGAAGGCGTCGGTCCGCAAGAGGTCGGGGCGGGTCAGGACCGGGATATTGCTCATAGCGCGCTCAGCGCCTTTTCGAGGACGGCCATGCCTTCGTCGACCAGTTCGTCGGACGCGGTGAGCGGCATCAGCAGGCGGATCGTCTCGCCATGGATGCCGCAGCTCAGCAGCACGAGGCCGAGTTCGAGCGCGCGCGCCGTCACCCGCTTCGCCGCCGCGCCGTCGGGTTCGTCGCTGCCGCGCGCCGCGAGCAGGTCGAAGGCGACCATCGCGCCGGGGCCGCGGACATGGCCGATGGGGAGCAGGTCGTTGCGCCCCGCGAACGCCTCCAGCGTCGCCCGCAACCTGTCGCCGAGGGCGTTCGCGCGTTCGATCAGCCCCTCCTCCTCGATCACGTCGAGCACCGCGAGCGCGGCGGCGCAGGCGACGGGCGATCCGGCGTACGTGCCGCCGAGCCCGCCGGGCTGCGCCGCGTCCATGATGTCCGCCCGGCCGATCACCCCCGACAGCGGGAAGCCGCCGGCGAGCGACTTGGCGACGGTCATCAGGTCGGGCTCGATCCCGCCATGCTCGATCCCGAACATGCGGCCGGTGCGCGCAAAGCCGGTCTGCACCTCGTCGGCGATCAGCAAGATGCCATGCTCGTCGCAGAGGCGGCGCAGCGCCGCGAGCAGTTCGGGCGACGCCATGTGAAAACCGCCCTCGCCCTGCACCGGCTCGACGACGATCGCGGCGACCCGCGACGGCTCGATATCGGCGGCGAACAGCAGCGACAGCGCGCGCAGGCTGTCCTCGACGCTCACGCCATAGTGGGCGATCGGAAACGGCAGGTGGAACACCTCGCCGGGCAGCGGGCCAAAGCTGCGCTTGTAGGGCAGCACCTTGCCCGTCATCGCCATCGTCAGCAGCGTGCGGCCGTGGAAGCCGCCACCGAAGGCGATGACGCCGGGTCGGCCGGTCGCGGCGCGCGCGATCTTGACCGCATTCTCGACCGCTTCCGCGCCGGTGGTGAAAAGGATCGTCTTGGCGGGGCCAGCGAAAGGCGCGAGCGCATTCAGCCGTTCGCAAAGTTCGACATAGGGCTCATAGGCGGCGACCTGAAACGCCGTATGCGTATAGCGGTCGAGCTGGTCACGCACCGCCGCGATCACGCGCGGATGGCGGTGGCCGACGTTGAGCACCGCGATGCCGCCCGCGAAATCGATATAACGGCCGCCGTCGGCGTCCCACATCTCGGCATTTTCGGCGCGCGCCGCGAACAATGGCGTCGCACTCGCAACCCCCTGCGGGACCGCAGCGGCACGGCGCGACAAAAGAAGGGCATTATGGCTCATCGTTGGACCTCGTGGGTTTGGGGGATTAGATTTGGGAAGGCGGCGCGCGATCGAGCAGCCGCGCCGGCCAGGCGGCCGCGAGCCCGCTCGCCAGCAACAGCAGCACCGCCGCGATGATCGTCAGCGGATAGCCGCCGTGGTCGAGCAGCAGCCCGGTCAGGAGCGGCCCGCTCGCGAGGCCGAGCTTCGAGCAGAAGCCGCCGAGCGCCGCGGTCCGCCCGACCTTGTCGAAGGCGGCGGCGAGGCCGAGCAGATAGGGAATGGTGAAGGCCCATACGATCGCCGAGCCGATGTTCGCGGCGACATAGACGGCCGGAAGGTCCGATCGCCAGAAAGCGGCGGTGAAGATCAGGGTCACGGCGATCGAGCCGAGGATCGGCTTCGCGCGCCCGAAACGCGCGCCCATCGCGACGACAAGGATCGACCCCAGTGCGCCGAGCCAGTTGGCGGCGGCGAGCGTCGGGCCGATGAAATCCTGCGACAGCCCGGCGCTCCGCCCAAGCCCGATGATGAAGGCGGCCAGTCCCATATTGCCCGCCTGAAACAGGAAGATGGCGGCGAGCGTCGCGGCGAGCGGCCGCCGCGCGATCGGCGGTGCCTCGGCCGCCGCGGCGCTTTCCACCGCGACCGGATAGGCGGGCAGGAAGGGGAGCATCGCCAGCGTCGCAAGACTGAAGGCGGCCAGCGCGAGGAACAGGACGCCGGTGCCATAGTGCGGCACCAGCGGCGGCAGCGCCCATAGACCGATGCCGCCGATCCCGAACTGGACGACGAGCAGCATCCCGAACACGCGGTCGGGCGAACGGGTGCGCGCGATCACCGCGAAGGCGATGCCGACGAGCAGCCCGCCGATCATCCCGTGGCAGGCGCGGATCACCGTCAGCGAGGCCACCGATACGAGCTGTGTCGAGACGAGGTCGACCGCGATCAGGCCGAGCAGCGCCGCCGTCGCGGCGACGCGCCACGATATGCGGCGGACCAGAAACACCGCGATCAGCGCGCCGACCGCGGCGCCATAGACATTGGCCGAGGCGATCAGCCCGGCGCTCGCGGGCTTGATCCCCAGCCCGTCCGACAGGCCGGTGACAAGCGCCGCCATGATGTTGACGTAGAAGAGCCCGGCGGTCGCGAGGAAGGACAGCAGCACCGCGGCGGGCAGCCCGTCGGGTGCGACCTTCGGCAGTTTGTCGGTCAGCCGCATGGCGCATCCTTTCCGGCAAGCGCCACGGCGGCCGCGCTCCAGTCCCAATGATCGCTGTCGCCGAAGCTGTAGAAAAGCGCGTCGCGGCCGGGCAGCATCGCGACCGAAATGCCGCCGAACCCTGACATCGCCGGAACCCAGAGCGAGCCAGCGCAGCCGAGCTTGGCGCCCAGATCGCGCGTCCAGAAACCGGCGCGGTAGCGGAAGCCGGGGAAGCCCGCGGGAAGCCCGCCGCCCCGCGGCGCGCGCTGCATCGCCGCGTCGAGCAGGCGCCGGTCGAGCAATCCGCCCGCGCCCTGCATCAGCCAGCGCGATAGCCGCGCGATATCGTCGGGCTGATAGGTCAGCCCCCAGCCGGTGAAAGGCTGTGCGACCGCATCCTCGCTGCGCCGGGTCGTCGACAGCGTCGGGCTGAGTTTGAGGCCGTCCCACAGGGGCCGGACGAGATCGTCGTAAAGATCGGCCTCCGCGCCGCGTTTCTCACGCAGGATCGCGGCCATCGCGGTGCCGAGCAGATAGGTGTCGGAGGTGTGATAGACCCATTTGCGGCCCGGCGCCGCCTTGCGCGGATAGTGGGTGCAGGCGAAGGCGATCTTCGCCGCATGGTCCGCAGGCTCGAAGAAAGCGGCAACCGACGGATCGTCCTCGTCGGCCATATAGGCGTCGGAGCGATAATGGCCGGTCGTCATGTCGAGCGCCTGCTCAAGCGTCACCCCCGGCCAGCCGCGCGCGCATTGCGGGACATGCGCGGCGATCTCCGCCGCCGCGCTGCCCGGATAGAGTTTTTCGAGCCGCATCAGCGCGACCCCGCCGAACACCGACTTGGCGGTCGAATAGGACGGCAGGTCGATCACCTCGCACGCCGGATAATCGCCGTGGCGGGTCGCGCAGGCGCTGCGGTAATGGACGCCATCCACCACCGCGCCATAGACGGTCGGCTCCGGCCCCGCCGCGGTCGCGAGCGCCAGCGCACCTGGCAGATCCTCGACCGGACGCACGGGCAGGCGCGCCGCAACGACCGCTTCGTGACGGCGGACGATCGCCTCGGCATCGGCGACCGCTCCGGGCGTGTAGCGCGCGGCGGCGAAGCCCCAGGCGTCGAACTGGCGATAGCGGCAGGTTTCGCCCGCAATCTCAAAGGCGGCCTTGCTCACCGTTCCGTCGGCGCCGAACAGGAAGGTCAGCATCCCGTTATGCGTGCAGTTCGCATTGCGTTCCTGAAGCGCGAAGGGCAACGCGGCGCGGGTCAGCCCGCCATCGCCGGCTTCGGACCAGACGCGGCCCGGCTCAACGATCCAGTTCCAGTCGGGATGGGTCGCAGCGATCAGTCCGCGCTGCGCGGGGATCAGCGCATCGCCATGCTGGACGAAATCGATGGCGAGATCGGGCAGCGAGCGGATCGTATCGCCGCGTTCATAGCCCTTTTCCTCGGCGATCAGGCGGAAGCCCGCCATCGGCCCGCCCGCCAGATGAAGGCGGCCCGCAAAGCTCGCTTGCGCCTTCGCTGCGGCGGCGGCGGGGGCGAAGGCCGACAGGTCGACAGGGCGATCGAAGCCGTCCCCTGCCAGCAATGCCGCGCGGCCGAGCGCCTGCCTTGCGCCCGAAGCCGCGGCCTTGGCGACGCCCGTCACCGCCACATCGTCGAACCAGCAGGTCGCGCGCTTGCCCCGCGCCGACAGGCGAAGCCGCAGCCCGCCATCACCCTCGGCAAGCGCCTGCCCGCCCGGCCACAGCGTCACCGCATCGGCGCGCGCCTTGCCGACCGAGAGAATCGGAGCCCATGTCGCGCCACCGTCGCGCGAGGCTTCGGCCGCGCAGGCCGCGTCATCGCCGAGCGCATCGGCGGCGATCTTCACGGTCGCATAGAGGCGCCGCTTGCCATCGACCGGCACCGCGACCTCGGCGCTCGCTCCGGCGGTGAGGCGCATCGAGACATTGCCTTCGAAGCTCGTCAGCCGCACGTCGCCCGCGCCCACCGCGCGCCACGGGTCGGCGGCGCCCTGCTGAAAATCGCTGTGCAGCAATTCCTCGGCAGATACGCTGCCGGGCGCCGCGAGCGCGATCAGGACGAGCAGCGCATATCTCACAGTGCGATGCCTGCCTTGCGCAGCGCGTCGGCGAGCGGCGCGAGCCCCGCTTCATAGCGCCGCCATAGCCCGACCGAGCGGTCGTGGATCGGCGCGCGCACCTGCACCGCGCTCGCGGTCGCGACCGGCGCGGGGTTGCGGTGGAAATCGAGGCAGGCGCCTTCCCAGTCGAGCCCGCACGCCGCGACCAGCCGGCGGCTCTCGCCCTCCTGATCGGCGATCAGCGCTTCATAGTCGATCTCGATCATCCGGCCGGGCAAGGCATCACGCCAATGCATCATCAGTCGCTCATAGGCGATGCGATAGGCGGCGAGGTCGCCGAGGTCGTAGCTGAACGGATAGCCCATGCGGAACAGCGTCTTGAACATCGCATAGCAGCCGTCCATCGCCCCGCGCCGGACATGGACGATGCGCGCATCGGGCAGCGCGAGCGCGATCAGGCCGATGTAGAGGAAATTGAGCGGGGTCTTGTCGATCGCGAAAGGCGCGCCGGGGTCGCGCTCGGCGATGCGCGACCGATAGGCGCGGCCCAGCGCGGCGTGATCCATCGCGGCGCTGCGGCGGATAAGGTCGGCCTTGTCCCGCGCCTGTCCCGCTCCCGCCATCAGCGCGAGCGCGAAATCCTGAATCTCGCCGAGGCTCGCGACTTTGCTGTGCGACGAGAGGATGCGGTCGACCAGCGTCGTCCCGCTGCGCGGCAGGCCGAGAACGAAGATCGGCCCCGGTTCGGCGGACGGCGGCGGCACGGCGCGCAGGCGTTCGGCCGAAAAGGCCCCGGCGATCGCCGCCATCGTCTCGACATCGTCGGCGACGCGATAGGACAGCCGCGCGCGCCGCGCATCGGCCGCCGCCTTCAGCGCCGCGAACGCCCGGTCATGGTCGCCGAGGTCTTCGAGTTCCTTCGCCAGCGCATGGCCGAGCGCGATGCGCGCCTCGCCATCGCTTCCCGCCGCCGCCAGCGCGCCTTCGAGCGCCGCGACATGGTTGCGCTCCGCCGTCGCGCGGCGCAGCGTCGAGCGGTTGGCCCAGGCATCCCAGTCACGCGGGTTCGCGGCGATCACGCGGTCGAAATGCGCCTCCGCCGCGTCGATCCGGCCGAGCGCGATCGACGCCGCCGCCAGGTCGTAGCGCGCGCGGCCGTCGTCCGGCGCCAGTTCGGCCGCGCGAGCGCAGCAGCGTTCGGCCTCGACCGGCCGGTTCATATGCCCGTGATATTCGGCAAGGCGGCGCAAGGCATGGGCGTCGTCCCATGCCAGTTCCTCGATCGCGGCGAGGATCGCGCGCGCCTCGCCATAGCGGCCCCGCACCGCCGCTTCCCGCGCCCGCGCCAGCCCGGCGTCAACATCGCCGGAACGGTTGCGGACGTCAGAGGCGGCGGGCCGGGCCGTCATCGTCAGAAACGCACGTCCGCCGACAGGCCGATGGTCCGCGGCAGCGTGATCAGATCCTTCGATCCGTTGCCGTAATAGCCCTGCGACGGCGACGTCCCCATATAGGCCTCGGTGAAAACGCCCGTGACGCCCGCGGCGTTGGACAGATTCTTGACGAACAAAGTCAGCCCATAGGAGCCCTTGCGCAGCGTCGCCGAGGCGTTCCAGATCGAGAAGCCCGGCAGGCGGACGTTGAATTTGGGCGAGGTGCTGATCGCGTTGCGCGTCGACGATTGATAGAAACCGTCGCCGCGCAGCGTCAGGCTGGTGTCGTTCCCGAGGTCGAAGCTGTAATCGGCGCTGCCAGTGAGGATGTGGTGCGCCGACCCCGGCAGGCGATCACCGTCGCGCCCGATCAGCGTGTGGCTGGGGTCGGGCGAGAAGAAGTCGCGCGTCAGCTTCGCATCGACATAGGTATAGCCGAGCGCATAGTGGAGGCCGCCGCTGCGCCCCTCGATCTGCGCCTCGATCCCCTGCGAGCGGGCCTTGCCGCCGTTCTGGACGACGTAGAAGCCCCAGACCGGGGTCGCGGTGTTGAGCTGGATGTCCTTCCAGTCGATGTAGAAGGCATCGAGATTATAGGTCAGCCCGCCGAGCGCGCCCTTCACACCGACCTCGTAGTTGATCAGCGTGTCGGACTTATACTGCTGCCACGACGGGTCCTCGGCATAGCGGCCGATCGTCGGCACCGCGTTCGACCCGCCGCGGCGATAGCCCTGCGACACGGTGGCATAGAGCAGGCCGCGGTCAGCGAATTTCCACGACAGATTGCCCTTGAACAGCGCCTTGTCCTCGCTGGTGCGGAAGGTCGCGTCGGTCGGCTGCGACAGCGAGGGAAAGATCGGAATGTCGATCGAGGTGTCGTTATGTGCCTTGTTCCAGAAATAGCGCACCCCGCCGGTCAGATCGACCGTATCGGTGGCGTGCCACGTCAGCTCGCCGAACAGCGCGCGATCCTTGAATGTCTCGTGCCGACGATAGAAGAAATCCTGGTCGCCCGCGACCGCGTCCGCGAAGGCGGGAAGCGCCGTGTCCCACCAGCGCTTGAAGCCGCGCAAAAAGCTGTCCTGCGACGAAAAGAGCTTCTGGTCCTGATAATAAGCGCCGACCACATAATCGAGCGGCGCGCCACCTTTCGACACCAGGCGCAGTTCCTGCACGAAGCTCTTGTCGCGATAGCCACGCACCGCCGACGCCATCGGGCGCGGATAGTTGTAATAAAAGGCGAGGAAGCCCGCCTTGGCGTAGAAGCCGGTATTCTCGCTAACGCTGTCGCCTTCATGGTCATACCAGGAGGAACTGGAAGTCAGCGTCGCGAAGCCCAGGTCGACATTCGCTTCCAAAGCGACCGAATCGACGTTGCGGGTCGAGGGTTCGAGCTGGATCGATCCGTTCTGATAGCCCTTATAGGCCTTGCCGTAGCCGTCGAGCCCGTGCGTGATCTGCCGCCGCCCGCCGACCTCATCCTCCTGATGATTATAGGTCAGCGTCAGGTCGACCGCATCGCTCGGCTGCCACAGCGCGGCGATGCGGCCGTACCAGACATGGACGAAATCGGCATCCTTGACGCGGCGATATTCGGCGTCGGGCGCCAGCACCCCGGCGGGCGCGGTGGGGATGCCGTCGGCGCCCAGCTTATAGACGTTCACATAGTCGGTGAGGCCCGGATAATGCTGGCGGCTGCCCACGGCGCGGATCGCGAAGGTGTCGCCCAGCGGCACGTTGAGCACGACGTCCGCCTCGTAACCGATGCCGTCCGATCCCTTGACGCTGCTGACGCCGCCGGTGACGCGCCCCTCGAAGCGGCCGAGCACCGGCTTCTTGAGGATATAGCGCACCGTGCCGCCGAGCGCGCCCGAACCATAGAGCGTGCCCTGCGGCCCGCGCAGCACCTCGACCCGATCGAGGTCCTTGAGCAGGTAGGCGGCGAACAGCGGCGTGTCGTTGACATAGGTCGAGACCGGCGAAACGCCCGAGACGGCGTAATCGCCGAGCGCGGCGCTGTCGACGTTGACGCCGCGGATCGTCACCGTGTTGATGACGCCCGCGTTGCGCCGGCCGCGATCGACGACCGCGACGCCGGGGATCGAACGCAGCAACTCGGCCTGGTCGCGCGTCTGGTTCGCGTCGATCCGGTCGCCGCCGACCGCCGAGATATTATAGGGAATATCGATCGTCCGCGCCTCGCGGCGGGTCGCGGTGACGACGATGTCGGTGCCGTCGTTCGCGGCCCCCGCTTCCTGAGCGAAGACCGGCGCCGGCATCGCCGCCAGCAGGCCGGTGCAGGCGAGCGATGTCGTCGCCAGAAGTCGCGTGGTGTTGGTCATGATTTCCCCCCCTTATGTGTCATCGCGCGCGCGTCGGCGCCATCCTTGTCGGTGAGTGAAGAAGCAGGCTGAACGAGCGGGCCGAGCGCGCGCAGCGCCGGCGAGGCCGCAGGGCCGCGGTCGAAGGCTTCGAAATGCTGCGGTCCGTCGCGCAGGCTCTTGAGCGGCTGGCCGAGCCCGTGCCAGCCACGCTCGCGGCAGCGGCGGACGTAGCCGAGGTCGAGTTCGACCGCGATCACCTCGCGCCCCTCCCCCGCTTCGTGGATCATCTCGCCGCCCGGCCCCGCAACGCACGAGCGTCCATAGCCAAGGTCGCCCGCGACATTGACTGAGACGACATAGGCCTGGTTGGTCGCGGCGGCGGCGCGGACGATCGACAGTTCGACGTCGCGGTCGATGGTGTTGGTCATCACCGGATTGATGATGACCTCCGCCCCGCGCCAGATCAGCGAGCGGACGACCTCGGGGAACCAGATGTCATAGCAGATGGCGAGCCCGAAGCGGCCGACGCCGGGAACGTCGAATATGGTCGGCTCGGCGCCGCCGGTCACCCCTTCCTCATAGGGATAGAAGGGATAGATTTTCCGGTGCCGCGCAGCGACGCTGCCGTCGGGGGCGAAGACGCTGGTGGTGTTATAGATGGTGTCGCCGTCGCGCTCGAACAGCGAGCCGTTGACGAGCCACAGCCCATGCTCGCGCGCCATCGCGGCAAAGGCGTCCTCGGCGGGACCGGGAAGCGGCTGCGCGTTCGCGGTGGCGGGGCCGAAGCAGGAGAGTTCGCCGAGCACGACCATATCGACCCAGCCGAAGCGGCGGCGGACCAGCCGCACCTCCTCGGCAATGCGATCCAGATTGTCGCCGCGCGGCAGGGCCAGTTGCAGTCCGGCGATCGCGAAATGAGTCATAATCCTCCCCAGCGCGCCGATCGGGGCGCGTCCGGGGGATAATCTGTCCGCTATGGGCCGCTTGCGATAGGTCCAGTTTGCAAACTAGGATGGTGCCAGATCGCCGATACGCTCGATCAAGGCCCAGTCGACAATGCGCTGTCCAGCGCCGAGCCACTGGACGACATCGCCCTCGACCGCGACCTGGAACGACGTCGCCTCGCCATAGGACCAGCTCTGCCACTGGCGGTGCCAGCGGTCGCCCTCGATCCACCAGCGCCCGGTATCGCAGTCTTCGTCGGCATAGCCCGCGCGCCCGGTCATCGTGCCGTCGGGCATCAGCAATATGGTGCACGGATCGCCATAGACGGTGCGGCATTCGAGCCGGGCGCCGCTCATCTTGCGGCGCAGCGCGCGGCCCGTCAGGACCGGCGGCGGCTCGGCCTTCTTTTCCAGCACATCGTTGAGCGCCGCGGTCAGCGTCGCCACGCCGGGACGGATGCGTTCGACGGGCAGGCTGGTAACCCCGAGCCGGAACAGGCCCGGCGGCGCGGTCCCCGCATAATAGGAATCGACCCGCTCGATCAGCACTCCGCGCCGCTCGGCCGCCGCGGCGAGGTCCGCGACGTCGAGCCCGGCGGCCCCGCGGACCCACATCGTCGTTCCGCCGCGCACCGGCTGGATCGCGATCGAGCGCGGCAGATAATGGTTGAGCGCGTCGCGCAGTGCGATCTGCCGGGTGCGAAATTCGCGGCCGATCCGCCGCATCATCGAATCATAATGACCGAGCGACAGGAATTGCGCCGCCGCGCGCTGATTGTTCGGCGGCGGCTGCTTGACCGACAGACGGCGCAGTTCGTGCAGGTGCGCGATCACCTCGCGATCGGCGACCATGAAACCGAGCCTGAGGCCGGGGTCGAGGACCTTGGCAAGCCCGGCGATATAGACGACGCGGCTGCCCCCCGCCATGCCGCGCATCGCCGGAAAATCCTCGTCGAGATAATTGGTCTCGCACTCGAAATCATCCTCGACGACGATCAGGTCGTGCGTCTCGGCGGCGGCGAGCAGCGCCCGCCGCCGGTCGAGCGACAAGGTCGCGCCGGTGGGCAATTGATGGCTGGGCGTAACCATGACGAGGTCGCAATCGGCCAGCCGCGCGTCGGTCACCACGCCCTCCGCATCGACCGGCTGCGGCGTCCACACACCGCGCCGTGCTTCGATCAGCGCGCGCAGCTCGAACAGGCCGGGATCCTCGATCGCGACGCGGCTGCCCTCGGTGCAGAACAGGTCGAGCGCGAGCACGCGCGCATGATGCGTGCCGAGCGTCAGCAATATCTCGTCGGGGCGCGCATAGATGCCGCGGCGCGGCAATATCTTGGTGCGGATTTCCTCGATCAGCGCCGCGTCGTCGTCGGCGATCCCCGACCAGGAGGCGACCTGCCGCCGCTTCAGCGACAGGCTCGCCGCTTCGCGCCAGTCGTCGACCGGAAACAGGCTGTCGTCGAAACAGCCGTCGAGGAAGGGATAGGGATAGTGCTGCCAGTTGGCGGGCCGGGGTTCGGGCAGCGCGGGCAGCGGCGGCAGGCGCTCGGACCAGGACATGCCGCCCTGCGTCGCGCGCTCGGCGATGCCGACAACCTCGCCGAAACCCGCCCGTCCCGCGCCAAGATCCCCCGACACGAAAAGCCCGCTCCGTTCGCGCGCCATGACATGGCCATCCGCGACGAGTTGCTGATAGGCGATCGTCACCGTATTGCGGGCAACGCCAAGTAACCGGGCCATGGTGCGCGAGGAAGGCAGACGATAACCGATCGGCCATGCCTGCGACCGCATCAGTTCGATCACGCCCTTGCGAATCTGGTCCTGCAAAGTGACATCGCTGTTGCGGTCCAGGATGAATGAAGGGCGCATGCCGGCCATGATGATACCCTGTGGCCTCGACCAAGTTCAACCATGATCGTCAATCTGTCATCCGAGCGGTCAAGGGCAAATTCGCCCGCGGGCGGTGACATACCTCGAAGAGGAGGCCCGGATCGGCAAGCGCGGAACCCTGACGGCGCAGCTGTCGCGAATGGGAAGTTGATCGGACTCACAATGTGGATTGCCTCGCTGGCCTGCGCAGCTTGCCCGACAATTGCCTTGACGTCAGCGCCACTGACCGGAAGCGGATCATGTCGCTCGTTGAGCGGCTGTCGGCTGTAAAAACTGTGCAAAAAATTTACAGACGCCGAAAATTCAGTGCTAAAAAACTCAATGATTTCAATGATCTACTGGTAGCGGAGGAGGGACTCGAACCCCCGACACGCGGATTATGATTCCGCTGCTCTAACCTGCTGAGCTACTCCGCCCCGAAAGGCCGCCTCTTCGGGCGAGCCGCGCCTATAGGCAGGCTGTCGGTTCGGGTCAATATCATGTGCGCACGCCGCGAAAATTGCGCGCGAACGCGGGTTCCCACGGGCCGCCGCGATAGCGATGGGCGGCGAGGCCGGTGATGGCGAGCGGGCGGGGACGGAAATCGCGCGCAAGGTCGGCCAGCAGCGCCCGCGCCTCGCCCGGCGAAACCTTGTTCTGCACCGTGATGTGCAGGCGCGGCACGCCCTGGTCCTGCGCGGTCAGCAGGCCGTGGAAATGATCGGCGATGCGCGCGCGGATGGCGAGCAGCGCGGGGCTTTCGACCCGGAAAGCGACGCCGCGGTCCATCGAATAGACGCCGCGCAGCATCGCCTCTGGCGGCGGCGTGCCGGACGACAGGCGGCGGATCAGCCGCTCCAGCTCGTCGTGGCACGACGGCGGCAACTGGTGGAACAAGGTGATATGCGCCGCGACGCGGTTGCGCGCGGGCGGGAAATGGGCGCTGCGCAGCCGGTCGAAATGGCGCTGGTCGGCCGCGCCCATCGCTGCGGTAACAAGGATGGGCGCGGCGCCAGAGACCCGGAAGGGAGGGGGAAAGCCCGGGTCGGTTGGCTCGAGACGGGGTGGACGCGGCGATCGGGGGGAGGATGTGCCGTCGTCCATGGGACGCCCTTTCTCGTGGCCGCGCCAATGGCGCAAAGCCGGCACGCGATCTAATCGATTAATATGGTCACAATGATCGATTCCACCGATACGGCGAAAAAGCGCCGGTTTTACAAGCCGCTCCAGAAAGCGCGCAGCGCCGCCGCAACCTCGGCCGGACGCTCGGCGATCGCCCAATGCCCTGCCCCTTCGACCACCATCAGCGGAACGCCGGTGTTCGCGGCGAATCGCTCGGCCACCGACAGGTCGACATAGGGATCGCCCTCGCCCCAGATCAGCGCGCCGGTCGCGGGCAGCTTGCCGATGTCGCGCGCCCAGTCGTGCTCGAAACTCAGCCCCTTCGCCGACCGGTAGAGCTTCAGGATCGCGCGCCTCTTGTCCTTGTTTTCCCATTGCCCGGCTTCTTCCGCGGCGATGTCCGCCGGCATACCTTGCGCGGCGAGCCCTTGGGCGAGCTTCGCAGGCGCGCTCAAGGCCATGAAGATTTCGCCGAGGACCGGCGTGTTCCAGATTCGCGCGATCCGATGCCCGCGATAGTCGGGATCGATCACCGCGTTCGAAACCGCCCAGCTTCGGATAAAGTCGGGCCGCAGCATCGCCACGCGCTGCGCGATCAGCGCCCCCCAGTCGTGGCCGACGATGTCGATCGGGCCGTGCTGCGCGCACAAAGCCTCCGCCTCGCCCACCGCCCAGTCGGCATAGGCCTCCTTGGTCGCGGCAAAGCCCGCGGGAAGCGGCCCGGTGAAGCCGGGCAGCGCGGGGACGGCGACGGGCGTCTCACCGAGATCGAGCCGGCCGAGCAGCGGGCGCCAGATCGCCGGGCTGTCGGGCACGCCGTGCAGGAAGAGCTTTGCGGTGGTCATCGTGGCTCCCTCCGTCGCCTACATCTCTCCGCGCTCGCGGCGCAGTTGATACCATTTCTGGACGTTCGCATTATGCTCGGCCAGCGTGCGCGCGAAGACGTGTCCGCCGTCGCCTTTGGCGACGAAATAGAGATAGTCGTTCGCCTCGGGATCGAGCACCGCGGCGATCGACGCCTTGCCGGGGTTGGCGATCGGCCCCTTGGGCAGGCCGATCATGCTGTAGGTGTTGTAATCGTTCACCGCGAGGATTTCGGAGCGCAGGATGCGGCGGCCGAGCGGCTTGCCCCGGGTGATCGGATAGATGATCGTCGGGTCGGCCTGCAGCTTCATCCCGATCGCCAGGCGGTTGGTATAGACGCCCGCGACGGTGCGGCGCTCGGCGGGGACCGAGGTTTCCTTTTCGACGATCGAGGCGAGCGTCATCGCTTCGTTGCGGTCCTTTGCCGCGGTGCGCGGGCTGCGCCCGGCCCAGAGTTCAGCGAACGTCCTGTCCATCGCGGCCTGCATCCGCGCCACGACCGCGGCGCGGCTCTCGCCGGTGGTGAAGGCATAGCTGTCGGGCAGGATGCTGCCCTCGGCGGGCACCGCGATGTCGCCCTTCAGGCGCGGCTCGGCCATCAGCCGCTCCCATACCATGATCGACGGCATTCCCTGCGGAATCATGATCAGGCGCTGGATCGTCTTGCCCGACTGGAGCAGGCGCAGGATGTCGCCCGCATCCATCCCCTTTTCGATCTTATACTCGCCGGGCTTGATCGGATCGCCGCCGCCGAAGAGGCGCGCGCGGTTGCGAAAGCCGGAAGCCGAAACCGCGCCCGCCTTTTCGAGAATCTCGCCCGCCCTGGCGATGCTCGCGCCGGGCGGGATCACGACCTCGGCATCGCGCGGCGCGCCGCCCGAGCAGGCGGCGAGCAGCAAGGCCAGAATCGCCATCGTCAGCCAGCGGAACGGACGCACCGATTTCTCCTTATCCCGCCCTTGAAACGACGGCGGCGGAGAGGTGATAGAGCATGGCCGCACCATGTAGGAAAGAGGGATTTGCAGCGCCACAACTCCCCGTCGTCATTCCCGCGAAAGCGGGAATGACGAATTGAGATGAAGCGCTCTAATCGACCGCCTTGACGATCAGGCTGGCATTGGTGCCGCCGAAACCGAAGCTGTTGTTGAGCGCGGCGCGCACCTTGCGCTTTTTCGCGACCTTCGGGACGAGGTCGGCGCCTTCGGTGCCTTCGTCGGGATTGTCGAGGTTGAGCGTCGGCGGAACGATCTGGTCGCGGATCGCGAGGATGCAGAAGATCGTCTCGACCGCGCCCGCGCCGCCGAGCAGATGGCCGATCGCCGACTTGGTCGAGCTCATCGAGACATTGCCCATCGCGTCGCCGAACAGGCGCTTCACCGCGCCGAGTTCGATCGTGTCGGCCATCGTCGAGGTGCCGTGGGCGTTGATATAATCGATGTCGGCGGGGGTCATTCCCGCCTTCTTCAGCGCCGCCGCCATCGAGCGGTAGGCGCCGTCCATTTCGGGATCGGGCGCGGTGACGTGATAGGCGTCGCCCGACAGGCCGTAGCCGACGACTTCGGCATAGATTTTCGCGCCGCGCGCCTTGGCATGTTCATATTCCTCGAGCACGACGACGCCCGCGCCCTCGCCCATCACGAAGCCGTCGCGGTCCTTGTCATAGGGGCGGCTCGCCTGCTCGGGGCGGTCGTTATAGCTCATGTTGAGCGCGCGCGCCTGCGCAAAGCCGGCGATGCCGATCGGGCAGATCGTCGCCTCGGCGCCGCCCGCAAGCATGATGTCGGCATCGTCGTCGCGGATCATCCGCGCCGCGTCGCCGATCGAATGCGCGCCGGTCGAACAGGCGGTGACGACGGCGTGGTTCGGGCCCTTGAGGCCATATTTGATGCTGACCTGCCCCGAAATCAGGTTGATCAGGCGGCCGTGGACGAAGTGCGGCGAAACGCGGCCCGGCCCCTTTTCGGCGAGCAGCAGGCTTTCGCTCTCGATTCCCGGCAGGCCGCCGATGCCCGAACCGATCGAGCAGCCGGCGCGCACCTTCTGCTCCTCGGTAAGCTCGGTCAGGCCCGCATCCTCGAGCGCCTGGCCCGCGGCGTCGATGCCGAAGATGATGAACGGATCGACCTGGCGCTGGACCTTGTGGTCGACGCGCTTGCCGGGGTCGAAGCCATATTCATGGTCGGGTCCCTTGACCTCGCACGCGATCGTGCATTTCTGGTCGGAGGCGTCGAAATGGGTGATCGTCCCCGCGCCCGATTTGCCGGCGATCAGATTTTTCCAGGTGGTTTCCACATCGGCGCCCAGCGGCGTCACCAAACCCAGTCCCGTCACCACAACCCGGCGCATAGTCATTCCTTTCGTCGGCCCCTGCCCCCTGCGGGAGGCCGCAATCATCTTATCCGGCGCGCAGCCAAGAAAAAAGCTCCCCGGTCACAGCGCACACGCCCTGGACCGGGAAGCCGGAAACATGCGGGCGGCTTGAGCGCCCATATCCGGCTATGCCGGACAGGCTCGCCTCAGCCCTTGTTCGCTTCGATATAGTCGATCGCGTCCTTGACGGTGGCGATCTTTTCCGCCGCGTCGTCGGGGATTTCGACACCGAATTCTTCCTCGAACGCCATCACCAGTTCAACGATGTCGAGGCTGTCGGCGCCCAGGTCGTCGATGAAGCTCGCCTCTTCGGTAACCTTGTCGGCTTCGACGCCCAGATGTTCGACGACGATCTTCTTAACCTTTTCGGCCGAATCGCTCATGCACAGTTCCTTTTTTCTGACTATGTCGTGAATGTTGGAATTTGCCCTAGTGCCCAGCGGCTGGGCTGGCAAGAGGGCTGGCATCGGTCGGCCGCGCAAGGCCCCGGCTCGATCGGCGTTCGCCGCGCGCCCGCCCCGGATCCGTTCCCCCTTCCCGCCTGTCGATGCCCGCGGCAGAGATAGGGCAGCCGCCACCCGCCTTCAAGCCCGCGCGAACGAGGGGCCGCGCCGATGCGTCAGGGCGCCGGCGGCAGGATGCCCGATTCGCGCACCGCTGCCGACGCCCGCTCGATCACGGCGGGCGTGATCATGAACTGCCCCAGCACCGCTTCGGGCGCCGCATTCGCGGGCTGCTTCGTAAAGGCGAGCAGGCGCTGCCAACCCGCGCGCGCTTCGGGCAAATGCCCCTGACGCGCCAGCACGATCGACCGGATGAGCAGAAATTGCGGCTCCAGCTTGCTGGGCGACGGGACGCGATCGAGAATCGCCATCGCTTCGTCCTGATCGCCTGCCTGCGACCGGACGAACGCCAGCGTCACCGCCGGCACGCCCGGATAGGAGGCGTCGAGATCGAGCGAGCGCTGCAGCAATTGCTCCCCCTCCGCGCTCTGGCCGCACGCCAGCTTGAACAGTCCCATGAACCCGGCCAGATCGGCGTCATAGGGGTTGAGTCGCAACGCGCCGTCGCCCATCGCGAGCCCGCCCGCGCAATTGCGGCCATAGAAATTCGCACGCGCCATCGCGAACAGGCCCGCCGCCGTGCCGGCGCCATTCTCATAAGCGCGCAGCGCCAGCGACTTGGCCTCGGCGAATGCCTTCGCTCCCTCGGGCGTGTTGCGGCGCGCCTGCCAGTCGCCGAACCGAAGCAGCGACAGCGCGTTCAGCGCAACCGGGTCGTTCGGCTTGCGGTCGAGCGTCGCGCGCAGACAGGCATCGATCTGCCGCACCCCTTGCGGATTGCGCATCTGCCGAATCCGGTTGAATTGCGCGAGGCAGGGATAGCCGGGAGCGAAATCGTCGGGGTTCTGCTGAACCTGATCGCGCACGATGATGCCGAAATCGCCCGCGATCTGGGCGATCGCGGGATCGATCGGGGCGAATTCGGGCATTTCCGCCTTGGTCAAATGGAATTGCTGCGACCAGATGGTGCGCTGATCGCCGACGCGATTGAGCACCAGCGTGACGTCGGCGGGTCCGTCGACCATGCGGACGATCGATGCGTCCAGTCGATAATCGGCGCGCGCGGACGCCGCCGCGCCGGCGGGTCCGGCGCTTCGCAGGTCGACCAGGTCGAAGCGGCGCAGTCCGTCGCGAAGCCGGCTTTCGAGCGCGCGCGACAGCGCCCGCGATACCGGCGTGTCGCCCGATTGGGGAATCGAAATTTCGAGCAGCGGCACCGGCCGCGCGGCGGAATGCGTCAAACGCCTCCAATTGGCGGAACCCCACCATCCCGCCGCCAACGCGAGCAGGACGATCGGCACGATCCAGAGCCAGCGCGATCGCGGCGAGCGGTGCGCCGAAACGGTCCCGTCCCCAGGGCGCGATGGCGGCAGGACCGCGCCGGGCGCGCCAGCCGCCGATCCGTCATCATCCCCGGCGACCGGTCGCCCGGGGGGCGAGGCGCGATGCTGAACGACGATCTCATAGCTTCCCTGCGGCACGCGCAGGCGATGCACCCACGCGGTTTCGGCATAATAGCGATCGAGCAACGTCCGCAGCCGCCCCACCATGACGCGCGGATAGCTATCGACGGCAGGATCGAAATCGGCGTTGCGGCCCAACGCCTCGGTTGCGATGGCATAGGCCTTGGGCGCGCTGCGCCCGCCGCTCAGGCGATGCTCGACCAGGAACTGAAGCAACCGCGATAAAACCGGCGACCGCGTGAACAGCGGCGACGTGCGAAGCCGCTCATGCTCGGCCGCGATAATCCGGTCGTCATCATCGCGTCCCGGAAGCTGGTTCGTTGTCGTGCGGTCCATGCAACCCTCAAATGCCCTCTGCGTGGCGCGCGGTAGATACGCCATTCGACGGGGACGGCCACCGATTTCCCGATGATGTAACGGTAACAGGCGGCTCCAGCCTTATAACAAAATCACGGCGCTGCTCCAAATGGCCCGGAAATTGGGGGTCAATGGTTAAGAAAAGCCTAGCATTCGGCTACACGCCGCGACGTGACCCATTGTAACTGCCTTCCTGCCCCCGTGCATGAGATCGTTCAAGGGTCGCGGCACGCCCCTGGCAGTCGTGGTTCGGATCGGGCCTGGTGCCTGACCCGAGCAAATGGGGTCGCAAGACCGAAGGGTGCGAGCTGGTCCCTGGCGCCTTTCGACATGTGTTGAGACTCCATTGGACAGAGACTTCGCCGGGAGGAAGGCAGCCCCACCTGCCTTCCTCCCGGCAAGTCCACCCCCCCACTCTCTCCTGATCTCTCTCCCGATACGTCTGCCCTTGTCCCAAAGAAAAAGGGCGCCGATTCGCATCGGCGCCCTTCGGCTTTTCGTCGTCGACGAGAGCGCTCAGCTCTTGGTCGTCGCCGCACCGTCCTTGCACGGGCCGGTGTGCGTGCTCGTCATCTGGAGCACCATTTCCATATCGCCCTGCCCGTTCGGCACCTTGCCCTTGGTCGTGATCGTCACGTCGGTCTTCTTCGCTTCCATCGTGCCGTTCATCGCCATATCGACCGTCTGGCCGTTGGCGGTGCAGGTGCCCGCGACGTCGATCTTGCCGCCGCTGACCTCCTTCTTCGACCATTTGCACTCGCCGCCGTTGCCGGGACCCTTGGCGAGTTCGGACGCGATATCCTCCTTGTCGACCTGCTCCTGCGTGAAGCACTGGTCCATGCCGCTGGCGCCTTCCATCATCTTCGCCATGCCGTCCTTCATTTCGGCCGGCATACCGGGGACTTCGAATTTCACCAGCTTGACGTCGGTCTTCCAGTTTCCGGCCTCGCGCTTGACGGTGCCGCCGGCATTATTCTCGCTCTTGCCGCAGCCCGAGACGGCCAGCGCGACCCCGAGGGCCGCAATCGTCGCAAATTTCTTCATGGAATTCATCCTCCTGTTGAGCAGATCGGAAACTCGAACGCGACCAATTGGTTGCCCAGCATATTATTTGTGGTTGAGCGCCATCGATACCATATTGGCGGCAATGGCAATCCAGATTCGCACATCGCTCGACGAAATCGACACCGGCGCGGCCTATGTCCCGCACCGCCCCGCGCGCCCCGACAAGGTCGAAGGCGGCAAGCGATTCGAACTGGTTAGCGACTATCAGCCCGCCGGGGACCAGCCGGCGGCGATTCGCGAACTGGTCGACACCGCGCTCGCCGGCGAGCGCGATCAGGTGCTGCTCGGCGTCACCGGATCGGGCAAGACCTTCACCATGGCAAAGGTCATCGACGAGTTGCAGCGCCCGGCGCTGATCCTCGCCCCGAACAAGATCCTCGCGGCGCAGCTCTATGGCGAGTTCAAGAGCTTTTTCCCCAACAATGCGGTCGAATATTTCGTCAGCTATTACGACTATTACCAGCCCGAGGCCTATGTGCCGCGGTCGGACACCTACATCGAGAAGGAAAGCTCGGTGAACGAGGCGATCGACCGGATGCGCCATTCGGCGACACGCGCGCTGCTCGAACGCGACGACGTGATCATCGTCGCATCCGTCTCGTGCCTCTATGGCATCGGCTCGGTCGAAACCTATTCGGCGATGATCTTCGACCTGAAAAAAGGCCAGGTCGCCGACAATCGCGAGATCATCCGCAAGCTCGTCGCGCTTCAGTACAAGCGCAACGATCAGGCGTTCGCGCGCGGCAATTTCCGTGTGCGTGGGGACAGCCTGGAGATTTTCCCGTCGCACTATGAGGATATGGCGTGGCGCGTCAGCTTCTTCGGCGACGAGATCGAGGAGATCACCGAGTTCGACCCGCTGACGGGCAAAAAGATCGCGAACCTGAATTATGTCCGCGTCTTCGCCAACTCGCACTATGTGACCCCCGGCCCAACGCTCAAGCAGGCGAGCGAGGCGATCCGCCACGAACTCGCCGAACGGCTGAAGGAACTCGAGGCGGAGGGTCGGCTGCTCGAGGCGCAGCGATTGGAACAGCGCACTAACTTCGACCTCGAAATGATCGCCGCGACCGGAAGCTGCGCGGGGATCGAGAATTACAGCCGCTTCCTGACCGGCCGCCTGCCCGGCGAGCCGCCGCCGACCCTGTTCGAATATCTGCCCGACAACGCGCTGCTCTTCGTCGACGAGAGCCACCAGACGATCCCGCAGATCGGCGCGATGTCGAAGGGCGACCATCGCCGCAAGATCACCCTCGCCGAATATGGCTTCCGCCTGCCGAGTTGCATCGACAACCGCCCGCTGCGTTTCGCCGAATGGGACATGATGCGCCCGCAGACGGTCAGCGTCTCGGCGACCCCGGGGACGTGGGAGATGGACCGCACGCAGGGCGTTTTCGCCGAACAGGTGATCCGCCCCACCGGCCTCATCGACCCGCCGGTCGAGATCAAGCCGGTCGAGGAACAGGTCGACGACCTGATCGCCGAGGCCAAGAAGACCGCGGCGGCGGGATACCGCACGCTGGTGACGACGCTGACCAAGCGGATGGCCGAGGATCTGACCGAATTTCTCCACGAAGCGGGGCTCAAGGTCCGCTACATGCACAGCGACGTCGAAACGCTGGAGCGCATCGAGATCATCCGCGACCTGCGCCTCGGCGTGTTCGACGTGCTCGTCGGCATCAACCTGCTCCGCGAGGGCCTCGACATTCCCGAATGCGGACTCGTCGCGATCCTCGACGCCGACAAGGAGGGCTTCCTGCGCAGCGAAACCTCGCTGGTGCAGACGATCGGCCGCGCAGCGCGCAACGTCGACGGCCGCGTCATCCTCTACGCCGACCGCATCACCGGCAGCATGGAACGCGCGATGCGCGAAACCGACCGCCGCCGCGAAAAGCAGCAGGCGTATAACGACGAACACGGCATCACCCCGACGACGATCAAGCGCAACATCGGCGACATCATCGCGCATGTCGCGTCGAAGGATCAGGTGACGATCGACCTCGGCGACGACAAGCCCGACCATATGGTCGGCCACAACCTCCGCGCCTATATCGCCGACCTCGAAAAGAAGATGCGCGACGCCGCCGCCGACCTGGAATTCGAGGAAGCCGGCCGCCTGCGCGACGAGATCCGGCGGCTGGAAGCGGACGAACTCGGGTTACCGGCGGACGAGCAGGTGGCGCCGAGGGTCGGGCGCTCGAACGAGGGGAAGCCGGGAACGCGCAAGGGGCGGTTCGGGAAGCAGAGCAAGACGAAGTGGGGGCGGTGAACCGCCGCAGAAGTTAAATTCGCTCATCACCCCCGACTTGATCCGGGGTGACGAAGATATTGCTTCGACGAACGTTTGCCTGGCGCCGACCAGCAGCCTTGCCGCCTTTCGCTGCCCCGCTTAGGGTTCTTCCCTCAACGGGGAGAAAATCATGAAAACGGGTCTGTCGATCATCGCGCTGGCGCTCGCCGCCGCTGCGCCTTCCATGCTTCATGCGCAGGATGCACCGGGCGATAAGGCAGCGGACAAGGCGAAGGCCGAAAAGCCCGCCGACTATGTGCCGCAGGTCCACACCACCAAGCTGTCGGGCACCTTCGGCGGGCAGCGGATCAATTATGCCGCGACGATCGGCGAGACGATCCTCAAGAATCAGGACGGCGTCGCCGAAGCCGCGATCGTCACCACCGCCTATATCAAGGAGCCGCGCGATCCGAGCCGGCCGGTGACCTTTCTGTTCAACGGCGGGCCGGGGTCGGGCACCGTGTGGCTGATGATGGGCGCCTTTGGCCCCAAGCGCGTCGCGATCCCCGGTAACGGCACCGACGACGGCGCCCCGCCCTATCCGATCGTCGACAATCCCGACGCGCTGCTCGACGCCACCGACATCGTCTTCATCGACCCGCCGGGCACCGGCTTTTCACACCTGATCGGCAAGGCCGATCCCAAAAATTATTATGGCATCACGCAGGATGCGAAGGCGGTCGCCGAGGTGATCCGGCGCTGGCTCAATGAGAACGGCCGCTGGAACAGCCCCAAGTTCCTCGGCGGCGAAAGCTATGGCACGACGCGCTCGGCGGCGGTCGCCAACCAGTTGATGAACGAGACCTTCAACGACGTCGGCCTCAACGGGATCATCCTGATCTCGACCGTGCTCGATTTCGCCGCGGGCTCCGACGCGCCGGGGAACGAGCTCGGCTATATCACCAACCTCCCCTCGATGGCGACGACCGCGCTCTATCACGGCAAGGCGAGCGCGCCGTCGGCCGAGGCGTTCGCCGAGGAAGCGCGGCAATGGGCGATCGGTCCCTATGCCTCCGCGCTGCTGAAGGGACAGAAATTGCAAGGCGAAGAGCGCGCCGCGATCCGCCGCGAACTGGCGCGCTTCACCGGCCTGTCGGAGGATTTCCTCGAGCGCGCCGACCTGCGCGTGACGCCCGGCCGCTTCTACAAGGAACTGCTGCGCGACCGCGGCCTGACCATCGGGCGGCTCGACAGCCGCTATACCGGCAAGGATTACGACAATGCGGGCGAGGAGCCCGACAATGATCCCAGCTTCTATGGCATCGACGCGGGCTATACCGCCGCGATCAACAGTTGGGCGCGCGATACGCTGGGGTTCAAGACGGATCGCGAATATCAGTCGATCGGCAATGTCGGCCCGTGGGACTGGCGGATCGGCGGACGCGACAGCAACGCCTATCTGAACGTCGCCCCCTATATCGGACAGGCGCTGCGCGAAAATTCGGGCCTGCGCGTCTTCGTCGGCCAAGGCTATTATGATTTCGCGACGCCCTTTTTCGCCGCCGAATATGCGCTGTCGCGCACCGGCATCCCGCAGGACCGGATCGAGTATAAATATTATGACGCGGGCCACATGATGTACATCCGCGACGAGGACCGACACAAATTGGCCGGGGACATTCGCGCGTTCATTCGCGCGCGATAGGCCGGACGACAGCTTCCGCCAACGGCTCTCTCCCCTTCAGGGGAAAGATACGAAGGCTTGGCAGCTTGCTGCCTAGCCGACGTTAAGAGGGGCCTGCTTCCTCCCCCTCTCCCAACCCTCTCCCCTAAAGGAGAGAGGGCTTATACGTCGCACCGCTAGCGCAAAACCCCGGCCGCCGCCTGCCGCCGCGCATAGACGAACAGCGCGATCAGCACGACCCAGATGATCGCGGTAAAGACCATCGGAAACGTGCCGAACAGGCGCTGCAAGTCGCCATAGTGCAGGCCGAACTGATAGAGACAGCTCACCGCCAGCCCCGCGAGCGAGACCGCAAAGGCGGTCACCGCATGGCGGCTGCGGATCAGCAGCAGCAACGAGCCGAGGACCGACGCCCAGACCCCGAACGCCCAGCCGATATTCGCCCAGACCGGAAAGCCATAGAAATAGGCCTGCTGGTCGGCGGTGAAGGATGCCATATAGTCGGCGTTCTGCAGTTTGGTCATCGTATAGTCGAACGCCCCGATCGCGTTCCAGAGCAGCGATACGACACCGACGGCCCAGATATGCCACGGCGTTTTGACAGCTTCCGTCATCTTCACCTCCCCCTCCAGAAAGACCGGCGGAAACTATCATGCTTTGCTTGGCAAAGCATCGGCAAAGCGCGATAGGGCCGCGCATGTGCGTCGTCGCCCTTGCCCACCGCGTCCATCCCGACTGGCCGCTGATCCTGATCGGGAACCGCGACGAGTTTCACGAGCGCCCCGCCGCGCCGCTCGCCGAATGGGACGACGGCAGCGGCATCGTCGCGGGGCGCGATCTTCAGGCGGGCGGAACGTGGCTGGGCGTGCATCGGCCGAGCGGGCGCGTCGTGGTGGTCACCAACGTGCGCGGCGCGATGCCCGATCCGGCAAAGGACTCGCGCGGGGCACTCGTCGTCGACCTGCTGCGCGGCGAAGGGCGCTTTGCCGATCCCACCGCCGCCGATCTTGATCGGTTCAATGCGTTCAATCTGTTCGCCACGGACGGAACCGCCCGGCTGCTTACCAACCGGCCGCAGCCCCTGATCGCGACGCTGACGGACGGCATTCATGCTCTCGCCAACGAACCCATCGACAGCCCCTGCCCCCGCGCCGAACGGCTACGCGCGGCGCTGGCCGCGGTGGTCGAGGCCGGCGCCGATCCCGCAGGGCTGCTCGATACGCTGACCGCCGAGGGCGACCCGGCGCTGTTTCTGCTCGGCGAGGTCTATGGCACGCGCGCGTCGACCCTCGTCGCGGTGTCGGCCGCGGGCGATGTCCATATGGTCGAACGCCGCTATGCGAAGGGCGGCCGTCCCGCTGGAACGACCGCCCTCGATTTTCGGATCGGCTGACGCCGGGCGTATTATTTCGGCGCGAGCACCATCAGCATCTGGCGGCCCTCGGTGCGCGGGTGCGCCTCGACCTTCGCGATCTCGGCGGTCATTTCGGCGACACGCTGAAGCACGTTGAGGCCAAGCTGGGTGTGGCTCATCTCGCGGCCGCGGAAGCGCATGGTCATCTTGACCTTGTCGCCTTCGCCCAGAAAATCGAAGACCTTCTTCATCTTCACGTCGAAATCATGATCGTCGATGTTCGGACGCATCTTGATCTCTTTGATTTCCTGCGTCTTCTGGCTCTTGCGGGCCAGGTTCGCCTTTTTCTGGGCCTCGTATTTGAACTTGCCCACGTCCAGGAATTTGCACACCGGCGGATCGGCGTTCGGCGACACCTCGACCAGATCGAGCCCGACCTCCGCCGCCTGCTCGATCGCTTCGGCCGTCAGCATCACGCCCAGATTCTCGCCTTCCTCATCGATCACGCGGACCTTGGGCGAAGCGATGAATTCATTGTATCGCGGGCCGTTTTTGGGCGGCGGCACCATCGAGCGGCGGGTCATCGGGGGTGGTATAGCTGTATCTCCTGATGGTTGAATGCGGGCGCGCGGAATCGGCACGGTCCGCGCGCGCTCCGCTCATATAGTGACCGCGGGCGCGCCGTAAAGGCCGCCCGTGGCATAAAGATGACGCTTTTCGTCAGACTGTGGCGGTCAAGCCACGCCGCGGCGCCTCACCATTTCACCGGCGCCGGGTCGATGACGCGGAAGCCGCCCGCCCCGACCTCGCTCACTTCGAGCGCGCGCTCCGCGATGCCGCGATTGTTGAAACGGAAGATGCCGTCGATACCGCCGAAGCCGTCCGCGGCCAGCAATCGCGACACCGGGAAATTCGTCCCCGGCTTCCAGTCGCGCGCAATGCGCACCGTGAGCAGCACCGAATCATAGCCGAGGCTGGCGAGCCGATACGGCGCCTTGCCATAGCGGGTGCGATATTTGGCGGCGAGCTGGCCATAGAGGCCGTCGGACACGCTGGCGAACCACGCCCCGCGCATCGCGGCATTGCCGCCGAGCGCGGCGTCGGTGTTCCAAAGCTCGGTGCCGAGGATCTGCTTGCTGCCGCCGCTCTTCACCACCGGAACCGCGCGAATCGCGTTGCCGCCCGAATCGGCGATCAGCACCGCGTCGATCGCGCCCGCATTGGCGAGCCGCCGCGCCGCGCCGGTGAGCGCGGTCGCGCTGCGGTCATAGCTTTCGATCGACACCAGCGTGCCGCCCGCGGCCGCCACCGCGGCGCGGAAAGCGGCGGTCGAGCGCTCGCCATAGACGGTCTTGGGGACGAGCGCGCCAAAACGCTGATGTCCCTTGCTCCGCGCATAAGCGACGACGCGCTCGACCGACTGGCCGGGGACGAAGCCCATGATGAAGACGCCATTGCCCGCGACGCTGCTGTCGTTCGAGAAGCTGAGCACCGGCACCTTCGCCGCGCGCGCGATCGGCGCGACCGCGGCGACATCCTCGCTGAGCAAGGGGCCGAGGATCAGCTTGTTGCCATCGGCGACCGCCTGCCGCGCCGCCGCCGCCGCGCCGAGCGCGGTGTCGTAGGTGGTGATGCGGACCTTTTCGGTGCGCGAATCGAGCAAGGCCATCGTCGTCGCATTGGCGATCGCGGTGCCGACGTCGGCGTTGGTGCCGCTTTCGGGCACGAGCAGCGCGACGCGGTGGCGGTCGGTATCGGTCGGCAGGCCGGGACCGACATTGTCGCCGGTGGGCGGCGGCGGCGGAGTCGCGGGGCCGCTGCTCTTCGGCACCACCTGACACGCGGCGAGAAAGCCGGCCATCGCCATGACGCCCATCCCGCGCAGCAATCGGCGGCGCGATGATGCAATATCTTGGCGCTCGGCGACGGTTTCTGCCATTTTCGGCTCCATGCCGGATTCGACCATCTCAAAATCTCCCTTGCCCGGTCTCTATATCGTTGCGACGCCCATCGGCAACCTTGGCGACATCAGCGCGCGAGCGGCGGCGACGCTCGCCTCCGCCGACGTGATCGCCGCCGAAGACACGCGCGTGACCGCGAAGCTGCTGTCGCATCTGGGTTTGCGTGTGCCGATGACCCCCTATCATGATCATAGCGACGAACGCGCCCGCGCCGCCTTGGTTGCGCGTATGGAGAGCGAAGTCGTTATTCTGGTCTCCGACGCGGGAACACCGCTGATTTCGGACCCCGGCTACAAGCTCGTCCGCGACGCGCGCGCGGCGGGGCGGCATGTCACCACCCTGCCCGGCCCCTGCGCCGCGATCGCCGCGATCACTTTGTCGGGACTGCCCAGCGACCGCTTCCTGTTCGCGGGCTTCCTGCCGAACAAGGCGAAGGCGCGCGCCGATACGATCGCGGAATTCGCCGCGCTGCGCTCGACTTTGGTCTTCTACGAAAGCGGGCCGCGGCTCGCGGCGGCGCTGGGCGCGCTCGCCGAAGGGCTCGGCAACCGCGAGGCGGCGGTCGCGCGCGAGATCAGCAAGCTCTACGAGGAATGCGTGACGGGGACGCTGAGCGAGCTTGCCGCACGCTATGCCGATGCGCCGCCCAAGGGCGAGATCGTGATCGTCGTCGGCCCGCCGGGCGAAGCGGTCGCAGAAGAGGTCGACGACGCCACGCTCGACGCCGCATTGCGCGCCGCGATGGCCGACAGGCCCGTCGCGCAGGCGGCGAAGGCGGTCGCGAAACGCTATGGGCTTGACCGGCACGAGGTTTATGCGCGGGCGCTCGCGCTCAAGGATCAGGCTTGAGCCGCGCCGCCGCCGAAGCGCGCGGACGCAGGGCCGAGCGGCGCGCGGCGTGGTGGTTGCGGCTGCACGGCTGGCACATCGTCGGCGAGCGGCTTCGCGTGAGCGCGGGCGAAGTCGATCTCGTCGCGCGGCGCGGGCGCACCCTCGCCTTCATCGAAGTGAAGTGGCGCGAGCGGGCCGAGGACCTCGATCTGGCGATCGACGAACGGCGGCTGCGGCGCGTCGCCGCGGCGGCGGCGATGCTGGCGCCGCGCCTTGCCCGGCCCGCGGACGACATCCGCATCGACGTGATGCTTCTTGCGCCGAAGCGATTGCCTCGCCATCTGGTCCACGTCTGGCAGCCCTAGGGTGCCGCAGCGACGCTCTTTGAGGAGAAGAAAATGACCCTGCGCGCAGCCGTGCAAATGGACCCGATGGATACGGTCAATATCCATGGCGACAGCAGCTTTCACCTGATGCTGAAGGCGCTCGAGCGCGGCTATCCGCTTTATCATTACGACGTGCGCGGGCTGACGTGGGAGGCGGGGCGGCTGACCACCAAGGCGCATCGCGTCGTCGAGGCGAAGCGCGAGGCCGGCGATCATTATAAATTCGGCGAGCAGGTGGTGCTCGACCTCGGCCGCGACGTCGACGTCGTGCTGATGCGGCAGGACCCGCCCTTCGACCTCGGCTATCTGACCGGCACCTGGCTGCTCGAACGCATCCGGGGCGAGACGCTGGTGGTCAACGACCCGGTGTCGGTGCGCAACGCGCCCGAGAAGGTGTTCGTGCTCGATTTCCCCGAGTTCATGCCGCCGACGATGGTGACGCGCGACCTCGACGCGGTGAAGGATTTTCAGGCGCGTTATGGCGCGGTCGTGATCAAGCCGCTGCACGGCAACGGCGGCAAGGCGGTGTTCCGCATCGACGCGGACGGCGCGAACCTCGGCGCGCTCGTCGAACTGTTCGGTCAGGTCTGGCCCGAACCTTTCATGGTCCAGCAGTTCCTGCCCAGCGTCAGCCAGGGCGACAAGCGCATCGTGCTGATCGACGGCGCGTTCGCGGGCGCGATCAACCGCAAGCCCGGCGAGGGCGAGTTCCGATCGAACCTCGCGGTCGGCGGCTATGCCGAAGCGGCGGCGCTGACCCCGCGCGAGCAGGAGATTTGCGACGTGCTCGGTCCCGCGCTGCGCGAACGCGGGCTGCTGTTCGTCGGCATCGACGTGATCGGCGGCGAATGGCTGACCGAAATCAACGTCACCTCCCCCACCGGGATCGTCGCGATCGACCGCTTCGACAATGTCGATACCGCCGCGATGATCTGGGACGCGATCGAACGGCGGATCGGTTGACGCAGCCCCTGCGTTGAACCCCGCATGACCACCCTCATTCTCGACCTGATCCAGGGCTGGGGCTATCTCGGCATCTTCGTGCTGATGGTCCTCGAGAATGTCTTTCCGCCGATCCCGTCCGAAGTCATCATGGGCCTCGGCGGCATCGCGGTCGCGCAGGGGCGGTTCGACCTCGGGACGCTGATCGCGGTCGCGGTCGCGGGAACGACGGCGGGGAACTGGGTCTGGTATGCGATCGGGCGCTGGATCGGCTATGAGCGGCTCAAACCCTTCGTCGACCGGCACGGACGCTGGCTGACGCTCGACTGGGCGGAGGTCGAGCGGCTGCACGGCTTTTTCCTGAAATATGGCCCCGCGATCGTCTTCGTCGCGCGCTTCATGCCGGTGGCGCGGACGATGGTGTCGCTGCCCGCGGGCATGGTGCGGATGAACCAGGCGAAATTCCTGCTCTGGACCGCGGCGGGCTCGACGATCTGGATCAGCGCGCTCGCGGGCGCGGGCCATTGGTTCGGCAGCCGCTTCGCCAATCTCGACGCCTTCGTCGGGCCGGTGGCGCTGATCGCGATCGGGTCGCTGGTGCTGATCTATCTGTGGCGGGTGATCAGCTGGAAACCGCGCGGCTGATCCCCGTCAGGCCCGCGGGTGCGCGCTGCGATAAATGTCGAGCAGATGCGCCGCGTCAACCGCGGTATAAATCTGCGTCGAGGCAAGGCTCGCATGGCCGAGCAATTCCTGCAGGCTGCGCAGATCGGCCCCGCCCGCGAGCAGATGCGTCGCGAAGCTGTGGCGCAGCGCGTGCGGCGTCGTGCGTTCGGGCAGGCCGAGCGCGCGCCGCGCCGAGCGCACGCTCGCGCGGATCACGCCGGGCGCCAGCGGGCCGCCGCGCGCCCCCAGGAACAGCGGCGTCTCCTTGCCGATCGGCCACGGACACGCCGCAACATAGCGCGACACCGCCGATGCGACCGCGGGCAGGATCGGGACGATGCGCGTCTTGTTCCGCTTGCCAGTGACGCGCAGCGTGTCGCCAAACGGCAGCGCGGCGCCGGTGAGCCCCAGCGCTTCGCCGATGCGCAGTCCCGCGCCGTAGAGCAGCAGCAGCAGCGCGAAATCGCGCGCGCCGACCCAGCCCTCGCGGGCATTGTCCTCGACATCCTGCGCGAGTTGTAGCGCCTCGGCGGGCGCGACGGGGCGCGGCAGGCCCTTCTTGACGCGCGGGCCGCGAAGCTGCGGCACGCTGGCATTGGAGCCGCCGACGAAGCGCAGGAAGGTGCGCAGCGCGCTGAGCTCACGCGCCGCCGACGCATTGCCCAGCCCTTCGGCGCGGCGGTCGGCGAGATAAGAGCGGAGGTCGTTCGGGGTCAGCCCCTGAAGCATGGGCGCATCGACCGCCCCGCCGCGATACTGCGACAGGAAGGCGCAAAAGCGTGTCGCGGTCGCGACATAGGCGCGGCGCGTATGCTCCGACCGGCGCTTCTCATGCGCCAGATGGGCATCCCAGTCGCGGATCAGATTTGCGCTCACTCAAAACCCGTTCATCGAAGCCATGAGCCGCTAGTAAAGCATGATCGGCGCCGAATAAAAGCCTCCGTGCTCCCGCGGAGGCGGGAGCCCATCTCCGGCCGGTGCAAGATGGAACCGGCCGGAGATGGGTCCCCGCCTTCCGCCTTTGGCGGAAGTTTATCCTGAGCGCCGCCGCAGGCGGCGTCGAAGGGCGGGGACACATGCCAATTTCAGATGCTCAATTTTCCTGCGCCGTCCGAACCACCTCGGAAAGAATGCTGTCGAGCAGCAATATCCCCGCGTCGGTCACCGCCAGCCGGTCGCCGTCCTGCCCCAGCAGCCCCTGCCCCGCCAGCCGTGCCGCCGCATCCGCATCGACGAACGCCTGCCGCGCCAGCCCGCTCCGTTCCTCGACGCACGCCAGGTCGATGCCTTCGGTCAGGCGCAGCCCCATCAGCATCGCCTCGGTCGCGCGCTCGTGCGGCGGCAGGTCGGTTTCGACCTTGAGCCCATGGCCGTTCCGCTCGACCGCCGCGATGAAATTCTCGGGTTTCTTGTGCCGCTCGGTCGCCTGCGCCAGCCGCCGCCCATGCGCGCCGGGGCCGATGCCGGCATAGTCGCCATAGCGCCAATAGGTCAGATTATGCCGGCTCTCCCCGCCCGGCGCGGCGTGGTTCGACACTTCGTAGCGCGGCAGGCCCGCGGCGCGCGTGATCGCCTGCGTCGCGTCGAACAGGTCGGCGGCGGCGTCACCATCTGGAATGACAAGATCGCCCTTGGCAGCGAGCGTCGCGAAGCGCGTGCCGGGTTCGATGGTGAGTTGATAGAGCGAGAGATGCCCGGTGCCGAACGCCAGTGCTTCGGTCAGTTCGGCCTCCCACGCCGCAAGCGACTGGCCGGGTCGCGCATAGATGAGGTCGAAGCTGACGCGCGCGAAATGATCCTGCGCCGCCGCGATGGCGCGCCGCGCCTCGTCTCCGCTGTGCGCGCGCCCCAGGAAATCAAGGATTTGCGGGTCGAAGCTCTGAACGCCGATCGACACGCGATTGACCCCGGCGGCGGCGAGATCGGCGAAATTCGCGACCTCGACCGAATTGGGGTTCGCCTCCAGCGTGATCTCGCAATCGTCCGTCAGCCCCCACGCCGCATCCGCCGCCGCGATCACCGCCGCGACCGTCGCGGGCGGCATCAGGCTGGGGGTGCCGCCGCCGAAGAAGATCGACGAGACCGGGCGATCCGGCAGCAGCGCCGCCTCGTGCCGCAGGTCGGCCAGCAGCGCCGCGCGCCACGCCGCCTGATCGACACGTTCGCGGACATGGCTGTTGAAGTCGCAATAGGGGCATTTCGACACACAGAACGGCCAATGGACATAGAGGGCGAGCGGTTCGGCCATGGCGCCGCCCCTACTCCCATTCGTCGCCCGGGCGAAAGCCGGAATCGCGCGCGTCAGCGATGGAGCAGGTGCGCGATATGGACGCGGACGTCGTCGGGCCATGCCGCCACGATGGCGTCGAAGGCGCCATCCTCGTCGCGGTAGAGCGCGCGTAGCGCCTCCTCATAGCCCGGGCGGTCGCCGCACATATGGCTCATAAAATGATAGGCCGCATCGCGGCGCAGCTTGAGGCTGGGCGCCTCCCGCACGGCAGTTTCGACCAGCCGGCGCAAGGCGGCCGACGCGCCGCCGGGCTGCGCCGCCAGCCAGTCCCAATGGCGCGGCAGCAGCGTGATTTCGCGTGCCTTCACCCCCAGACGCGGACGTCCCGCGGATGGAGCGGGCGCGGTCTTTGCCGCATCCCAATAATCAAGGTCGGTCAGCTTGCCGCTGGCGTCGTCGAACACGAGGATCGATCCAAGGTCGCCGGGATAGCGATCCTCGAGCGTGCGGGTGACGGCCTCACGGCTACCCGAAGCAAGTTGCGTGTCGCCGAGAAAGGCGGTGACGGTTTCAGAGCGCTCTGTCATGGCGCCCCATTATATCCGGGTAAAATATTAGTCAATTCACCCGGATAAAATTAATCGAAAGCGCCCTTCACCAGCTTCGCAAAGGCGTCGGCGCGATGGCTGATCGCATGTTTTTCGGCCGGGCCTATTTCCGCATAAGTCAGTGAGTTGCCGATCGGAACGAAGACCGGATCATAACCGAACCCCAATGTCCCGCGCGGCGGCCAGGTCAGACTGCCTTCCGCCCTGCCCTCGAAGACCTCTGCATGACCATCGGGCCAGGCCAGCGCGAGCGTGCAGACGAAGCGTGCGCTGCGGTCGACGTCCGGTCCCTGCTCGGCCAGCAGTCCCTCCACCTTGCCCATCGCCATATACCAGTCGCGGCCCTTCTCGCCCTCGAACCATTGGCGCTCGGCCCAGTCGGCGGTGTAGACGCCCGGCCGCCCGCCGAGCGCCGCGACTTCGAGCCCGCTGTCATCAGCCAGCGCGGGCAGCCCCGCCGCCGTCGCGCTCGCGTGCGCCTTGAGCAGCGCATTCTCGCGGAACGTCGTCCCCGTTTCCTCCGGCTCGGGCAGGCCGAGGTCGCCTGCCGACACCGGCTCGATCCCGAAGGGTTCGAGCAGCGCGCGAATCTCGCGCACCTTGCCCGCATTGTGGCTTGCGATGACGAGCTTGCCGGGGGTGAGTTTGCGGTGGGACATGGGCCTATCCATCCTCCGTCGGTTAATATGGACTCACGCAAAGGCGCAAAGGCGCTAAGAAGTTGTGCTTACCGCGAAGCGGTTTCTCCTAATCTTCGCTGCGTCGAGTCGCGGCGACGATATGATACGGGGCCTGTCGGCCCGAACTTTCTTCTTCGCGCCTTTGCGCCTTTGCGTGAGTCAAATATTTCCAGCCTATCGCCCCACCGCCTTCGCCTGCGCAGCGAAAATGTCGGTGCAGCCGATGCGCGCGAGGCGGAGCAGGCGGAGCAGGCCTTCCTCGTCGTAGGTTGCGCCTTCGGCGCTGGCCTGCACCTCGACGATCTGGCCGCGGCCGGTGAGGACGAAATTACCGTCGGCTTCGGCGACCGAATCCTCATCATAGTCGAGGTCGAGCACCGGCGTGCCCTTGTAGATGCCGCACGAGATCGCCGCGACCTGATCCTCGATCGGGTCGGCGGCGAGCGCCTTGCTTTCGATGAGCTTGTCGACCGCGAGCCGGAGCGCGACCCACGCGCCGCTGATCGACGCGGTGCGCGTGCCGCCATCGGCCTGGATGACGTCGCAATCGATGACGATCTGCCGCTCGCCGAGCTTCTTCATATCGACGACGGCGCGCAAACTACGCCCGATAAGACGCTGAATTTCCTGCGTTCGACCCGACTGCTTGCCCTTCGCCGCCTCGCGGCTGCCGCGGGTATGGGTCGCGCGCGGGAGCATCCCATATTCGGCCGTGACCCAGCCCTGCCCCTTGCCGCGAAGAAAGGGCGGCACTTTCTCTTCGACACTGGCGGTGACCAGCACCTTCGTGTTGCCGAAGGAGACGAGAACGCTGCCTTCCGCATGGATGGTAAAGGCGGTTTCGATGGCGATGGAGCGCATCTGGTCGGGCGCGCGGCCGGAGGGTCGCATGGGAGTCCTTTCAGGTGATGAATGCGCCGCCCTTAGGACGCCGTCCTCAACCGCTCAAGCGCATACGGAAGAAATCGAGGATTTCGTCGCGCGCCGCGCGCGTCGGCTGGCCCTCCTCGTCGATCAGATGGAGCGTGACGACGCTGTGCGGATTCGCCATCGGGCTGTCGGGATTGGCGGCGCTGTCGGGCAGCACGCGGCCGACGAAGCGGTCGCCGAGCGCAGCCTCATAGGCGGCGAAGCGCGCCGCCTTGCAAAATTTGTCGCCCTCGAAGCGATAGGCGAGCACGGTGAGGTCCTCGGCCTCCATCCGCGCCTTGACCGCCGCGAGCTCGTCGGGGGCGATGTGCATCCCCGCGGCATCGTTCAGCGGCAGCGACGGCTGCGACAGCACCGGCGCGAGCACCGCGGGCTCCAGCATCATCGACAGCGCGAAATTGCCGGTAAAGCACATGCCGATCGCGCCGACGCCCTTGCCGCCGCATTCCTTGTGCGCGAGCGCCGCAAGCGCGCGGAGCCATTGGACGGCGGGCGAGCTTTCATTCGCCTGAAAGGCGCGGAACTGGCGGCTGATGCAGCCGCCGATCATCGTGAACAGCGCGCCGGGCATCCGCGGCACCGCGCCGTCGCGCCCGAAGATATGCGGCATATAGACGGTGAAGCCGGCATCGCGGACCCAGCGGGCAAAGCGCGCGACATGCGGGCTGATCCCCGGCATTTCGGTCATCACGACCACCGCGGGGCCGTTGCCCATCGTGTAGACGCGGTGCGGGCGGCCGAGCAGCGCGATGGTGCGATGCTCGAAATCGTCGAGCGGGTCGTCCTCGGTCAGCGGGTGTGTGGTCATGCGGTTCCTCCCCGGCGGGGAGGCTATGCACAAGCCAGATCAAATGCACCCACTTTCGTCATTCCCGCGAAGGCGGGAATCCAGCTTGCTCATTCTTCGCGCCTTTGCGCCTTTGCGTGAAATCAGAAAATCTCACGCAAAGGCGCAAAGGCGCGAAGAGAAAGTTGGAAAAAGAAGCTGGATTCCCGCCTTCGTGGGAATGACGAAGGGAATGACGGAAGGCGAGCACGATGCTTGCCCCTCCCCCTCACCGCCCCTACATCCTCGGCATGACCAATCCGCCGATCACCGAACTCACCACGCGCGCCCGCGACGTGTTCCGGCTGGTCGTCGACGCCTATCTCGAAACCGGCCAGCCGGTCGGCTCGCGCACCCTGTCGAAGCTGACCGCGCTTAACCTGTCGCCGGCGTCGATTCGCAACGTGATGCAGGACCTCGAGGAATATGGCCTGCTCGCCAGCCCGCACACCAGCGCGGGGCGGCTGCCGACCGAGCAGGGCCTCCGCCTGTTCGTCGACGGGATGATGCAGGTCGCCGAGCCTTCGGCCGAGGATCGCGCGCAGATCGAGGCGAGCCTTGCCGACAGCGGCGGGCCGATCGAAAGCGCGCTCGCGCAGGCGACCGCCGCGCTGTCGGGCCTGTCGGCCTGCGCCGGGCTGATCCTCGTCCCCAAGCATGAGCGGGTGCTGAAGCAGGTCGCCTTCGTGCCGATGTCGGGAACGCAGGCGCTCGTCGTCCTCGTCGCGGGCGACGGCACGGTCGAGAATCGCGTCATCGAGGTGCCCGCCGGGCTCAACCCCTCGGCGCTGGTCGAGGCGGGCAATTATGTCAGCGCGATGCTCGCCGGGCTGACGCTGTCCGACGCGATGGCGCGGGTGCGGCGCGAGATCGAGGCCGAACGCATCGCGATCGACCGCGCCGCCGCCGACCTGGTGTCGCGCGGGCTTGCCATCTGGTCTTCGGACGGCGCCGACCGGCCGGTGCTGATCGTGCGCGGTCAGGCGAATCTGCTCGACGAAAGCGCGCTCGGCGACCTCGACCGGGTGCGGCAACTGCTCGACGAGCTCGAAACCAAGCAGGAAATCGCCGGCCTGCTCGACAGCGCGCGCGAGGGCAGCGCGACGCGTATTTTCATCGGGTCGGAGAACAAGCTCTTTTCGCTGTCGGGATCGTCGGTTATCGCGGCGCCCTATCACGGCAGCGACGGGCGCGTCGTCGGCGTGGTGGGGGTGATCGGCCCGACGCGCTTGAACTATGCGCGGATCGTTCCCATGGTGGATTTCACCGCCCAATCTCTCTCCAGACTGATACGATAGGATTATGACGAACACCGAAAACGATATGCCCGTCGAAGAGGGTCAGGCCGAAGCGACCGCAACCGAGGCTCCCGCCGCGGAAGCGCAGGACGAAGCGGCGAAGCTTGCCGAGCAGCTTGCGGCGCTCCAGCAGGATCTGCTCTATGCTCGCGCCGAGACGCAGAACGTCACGCGCCGCAAGGACAAGGAGATCGCCGACGCGCACGCCTATGCGGCGACCAAATTCGCGCGCGACATCTTGTCGGTCGCCGACAATCTGGGCCGCGCGCTGGCGTCGCTGAGCGAAGAGCAGCGCGCCGACGAGGCGATCAAGCCGCTGCTCACCGGCCTCGAGGCGACCGAGCGCGAGTTGATGAGCGTGTTCGAGCGCAACGGCATTACCCGCATCGCGGCGATCGGCCTGCCACTTGACCCGAACCAGCATCAGGCGATGCTCGAAATCCCGAGCGACAAGGAAAGCGGCACGATCGTGCAGGAAATGCAGGCGGGCTATATGATGAAGGACCGCCTGCTGCGCCCCGCGATGGTCGGGGTGGCGAAGAAGGCGGAGTAAGCCCGCACGCAATAATGACGTGTTCCCCCGCGAAGGCGGGGGTCCATCACGGGCCGTTTCAGATTTGCACCGTCAGAAGATGGGTCCCCGCCTTCGCGGGGACACACGCTATGGCGATGTGAGCGTCACGCCGCCTTGCGCATCTTCGCGAGCTTCTTCAGCACCATCTCGCGCTTCAGCCGCGACAGATGGTCGATGAAGAGAATGCCTTCCAGATGGTCATGCTCGTGCTGGATGCACGTCGCCATCAGCCCGGTCATGCGTTCCCGGTGATGCTTGCCATCCGCGTCCTGCCAGTCGACGGTGACTTCGGCGGGGCGCGTCACATCGGCATACTGCTCGGGAACCGACAGGCAGCCTTCCTGATAGACGCTATGCTCCTCGCTCTCGTCGGAGAAGACGGGGTTGATGAAGACGCGCGGGTCGCGGATGACGGCCTTGCCCTCCTCATCGTCGGGATCGGGTTCCTGAAGGTCGATGACGAGGATGCGCTTCGCCACCCCGACCTGAATCGCGGCGAGCCCGATGCCGGGCGCATCGTACATCGTCTCGAACATGTCGGCGACCAGCGTCTTCAATTCGGCGTCGAACGTCTCGACAGGCTTCGAAATGACGCGCAGCCGCGGATCGGGGGTCTCTATGATGGGTAACAGGGCCATGGGTGCGAGGTATGATCGCGCGGGCGCGGGGTCAAGGGGGAGACATATTCGGGCCACAATCGGCCATATGGAGCGTCCCTGCTTTCAGATCATATCCACCCCAAGCCACGCGATAATCCCTGTCATCCGTATCTCCAGAACCGGGAGGAAAGCCGACATAGCTTTTGCGTCCGCTACCAAACTCTTCATAATGCGCTTCCCGGAGATCGATCTCTACGACGGATTTGTCATATCCGATCGGCTTTGGCTCTCGATCCTGTTTGATCGCCGCATCAAGCTCTCCGACGGCATATTCAGGCATGTAATAATAGCGGCGTTCCCAATCCGCGAGATTGCCGATGCAGGGTAATGGCTTCAAGGCAGCTTCTACGCGATCCATCTCCGCTTCGGTCGGTTTGACGTCTTGAGCGGCGCAACAGGACAGCAATAGCAGCGGCAAAAACCTCATCATCCTACCGGGCGCCGCGCCCGTAGCGCCTGCGCCAGCGTCCCCTCGTCGAGATAGTCGAGTTCGCCCCCCACCGGCAGGCCGTGCGCGAGTTGGGTCAGGCGCACCGGATAGCCTTCCAGCCGCTCGGCGAGATAATGCGCCGTCGTTTGCCCTTCCAGCGTTGCGTTCATCGCGAGCACGACCTCGTCGATGCCGCCCGCGGCGACGCGGTTCACCAGCGCGTCGATGCTGAGGTCCTGTGGCCGCACGCCTTCCAGCGCCGACAGTCGCCCGCCCAGCACATGATATTTGCCGGGAAAGAGCCGCGACTTGTCGAGTGCCCAGAGGTCCGACACCTCCTCGACGACGCACAGGCTGCGCGCGTCGCGGCGCGGGTCGGCGCAGATCGCGCAGGGGTCCTGCGTGTCGACATTGCCGCAGATCGCGCATGTGACGAGCCGTTCCGACACCGTCTGCAGCGCGGCGAGCAGCGGCGCGAAGCTGCTTTCGCGCTTCTTCATCAGGTGCAGCACCGCGCGCCGCGCCGACCGCGGGCCGAGTCCCGGCAGGCGGGCGAGTTGCTGGACGAGGGCTTCGATTTCGGTGGAGGCCATGGGGAGGTGGTAGATGGTGCGCTTGCCGTGCACAATATCCCACCTCGTCACCCCGGACTTGATCCGGGGTCCCGCTTAGCGGCGGTGGGAAGCGGGACCCCGGATCAAGTCCGGGGTGACGAAACAAAGAAGCGTGAGTCTTGCACCGCGCTATTTCCTCCGCCAAAGCGCCTCCCCATGCGCATCGCCTTCATGGGAACGCCGCCCTTCGCGGTGCCGACGCTCGCCGCGCTTCACGCGGCGGGTCACGAAATCGCCGCCGTCTATACCCAGCCGCCGCGCCCGGCGCAGCGCGGCAAGAAAGTGCAGCAAAGCGCGGTGCACATCTGGGCCGACGCGCGCACCCTGCCCGTCCGCACCCCGAAGAGCCTGAAATCCGCCGAGGAACAAGCCGCCTTCGCCGCGCTCGACCTCGATGTCGCAGTGGTCGCGGCCTATGGCCTGATCCTGCCGCAGGCGGTGCTCGATGCACCGCGTGAGGGCTGCCTCAACGTCCACGGCTCGATCCTGCCGCGCTGGCGCGGCGCGGCGCCGGTGCAGCGCGCGATCCTGGCGGGCGATGCCGAGACGGGCGTGACGATCATGCAGATGGACGCCGGGCTCGACACCGGCGCGATGCGGCTGGCCGAGGCGACACTGGTCGCGGGCAAGAGCGCGGGCGAGCTCACCGACGAACTCGCCGAAATGGGCGCACGGATGATGGTGAAGGTGCTGAGCGACCTTTCCGCCTTCGCGCCCGTGCCGCAGCAGCCGGACGCGGGCGTCACCTATGCCGCGAAGATCGACAAGAGCGAGGCGCGGCTCGATTTCCTGACCAGCGCGGTGCAGGTCGAACGGCAGGTCCGTGCGTTCAACCCGATGCCGGGCGCCTTCTTCGAGCTGGACGGTGAGCGCTACAAGATTTTGGCCGCCGAGGTCGTCCACCCGGCGGAGACGGTCGCGGGGGCGGCGCCGGGAGTGACGCTCGACGACGCGCTGACAATCGCCTGCAACCCCGGCGCGATCCGCGCGACACGGGTGCAGCGCGCGGGAAAGCCCGCGATGGATGCCACGGAGTTGCTGCGCGGTCGGGCCATACCCAACGGGGTGCGGCTGGCATGACACTCGCCTCTCCCCCTCTTCGTCACCCCGGACTTGATCCGGGGTCCCGCTTGTCGACATCGCTGAGCGGGACCCCGGATCAAGTCCGGGGTGACGAGAATGCGGATCGAGGCCACCCATGACCCGCTTCGCCCTCACCATCGAATTCGACGGCCGCCCCTTCATGGGCTGGCAGCGGCAATCGCACGGCCCCAGCGTCCAGCAGGCGCTGGAAGAAGCGGTCACGCGCATCACCCGCGAAGAAACCCCGGTGCATGGCGCGGGGCGGACCGATGCGGGCGTACACGCAATCGCGATGCGCGCGCATGTCGATATCGAGAAAGCGATCGAACCCTTTCGCCTGATGGAAGCGCTCAACGCGCAGCTTCGCCCCGCTCCGGTCGCGGTGCTCGCCTGCGAGGCGGTCGCGGACGACTGGCACGCGCGCTTTTCGTGCATCGGCCGCGCCTATGAATATCGCATCGTCAACCGCCGCGCGCCGCTGACGTGGGACAAGGGGCTGTCGTGGCAATTCGCCAAGCCGCTCGATGCCGGGGCGATGCACGGCGCGGCGCAGGTGCTCGTCGGGCGGCATGACTTCACCACCTTCCGTTCAGTGCATTGCCAGGCCGAAAGCGCGGTCAAGACGCTCGACCGGATCAGCGTCAGCCGCCACGGCGACGAGATCATCATCGAGACTGCGGCGCGCAGCTTCCTGCATCATCAGGTGCGCTCGATGGTCGGCTGCCTGTCCATGGTCGGCGAAGGGAAATGGTCGGCGCGCGACCTGAAGGCCGCGCTCGATGCGGCGGATCGCAGCGCGCTGGGGCTGAACGCGCCGCCCGACGGGCTTTATTTCGTGGCGGCGCGATACGCCTGATTCGTCTTTGCGAGGAGTCGCAGGCGACGAAGCAATCTCCAGGCCGCGTCCTGACAGAATGATAGCTGGAGATTGCTTCGCTCCGCTCGCCATGACGGTGCGAATAAAAAAGGGCGGCCCTTTATAAGGACCGCCCTTTCATTCCCCCTTTGGAAATCCGCGGTCTCAGACCGCCTTTTCCAGATAATATTTCGGCGCATGCTCGTTGAGGATCTGGAGGATTTTCGCCTGCGCGGTCTTTTCGTCGCTTTCCTCCATCGCGCCGAGTTCGCGCGCAAGGCGGCTCGATGCCGCTTCGAAGATCTGGCGTTCCGAATAGCTCTGTTCGGGCTGGTCGTCGGCGCGGAACAGGTCGCGGGTCACTTCGGCGATCGACACGAGGTCGCCCGAATTGATCTTCGCTTCATATTCCTGCGCGCGGCGCGACCACATGGTGCGCTTCACCTTCGGCTTGGTGGTCAGAACCTGCAATGCTTCCTTCAGCGTCTTGTCCGACGACAGCTTGCGCATGCCGACGCCTTCGGCCTTGTTGGTGGGAACGCGAAGCGTCATCTTTTCCTTTTCGAAGCGCAGAACATAAAGTTCCAGCTGCATCCCGGCGATTTCGGATTTCTGCAATTCGATGACGCGCCCCACGCCATGCTTCGGGTAAACGACATAATCTCCGACTTCAAAGACGAGCGTGTTTGCGGACATGCAAGTTCCTTTCTTGGCCTTGCCGGTGGGCTGGGAAGCGCAAAAAGCCGGGTGCATCCTGCCCTTGTCGAAAGGGGGATCGGCGATTTCGGGCGGCGCTAGCCAGTCAGAGTGGCAAGGGATATGGCTCCATAAGGACGCCGTCAGTCCCCTGGCGCCCGGCGGGCGGGAGGCGGACTATCGACGCGTTGATATTTATTATAACAGAGTCGCAACAAAATTGCCACCCCCTGCACGGAAAACCGTGGGATTGGCCGCTTGACGCCGCTTCGCACCCGTTTCAAGCTGCAACCGATAGCCAAATGGGGATGCCGATATGAAAGATCAAATCTGGTGGGTCACCGGCGCGTCGTCGGGCATTGGCGCGGCGCTGGCGCGGGGACTCGCGGGCCGCGGCGCGCGGCTGATCCTGTCGGGGCGCAACGTCGCGGCGCTCGAAGCGGTTGCCAGGGATTGCGGACCCGGAACGATGATCCTGCCCTTCGAGGCGACCGACTATGCCGCGCTTCCCGCGCTGGCGCAGGAGGCATGGAACTGGGGCGGGCGGATCGACGGCCTGGTCAACAACGCCGGCATTTCGCAGCGCAGCCTGGCGGTCGATACCGATTTTTCGGTCTATCAAAAGATTATCGACGTCGACCTGCTCGCGCCGATCGCCCTTACCCAACAGCTCTTGCCGCGAATGATAAAGGCGGGCGGCGGACAGATCGTCGCCATCTCCAGCGTCGCGGGGATCGCCGGCGTGCCGCTGCGCAGCGCCTATTGCGCGGCGAAGCACGGGCTGATCGGCTATCACGACAGCGTGCGCGCCGAGAATGAGCATATGGGGCTCAAGGTGCTCGTGGTCGCGCCGGGGTCGGTGCAGACCAACGTCAGCCGCAACGCGCTGAGCGCCGACGGCAGCGTGCGCGGGACGAGCGACAGCGCGATCGACAACGGCCTGTCACCCGATGTCGCCGCGGCGCAGATACTCGACGCGGTCGCGGCGGGGACACGCGAACTGGTGGTGGCGGAAGGCGCCGAAGCACAAATCCCCGCGCTCCGCCGCGGCGATCCAGACGCGCTGTTCGACCGGATGAGCGCGATGGTGCAGGCGGGCTATGCGAAGCAGATGGGGGCGACGCCCTCCTCTTGAAGGGCTAGGACCGATTGCGGACAAGATATCCTCCCCGGCACGGGGAGGGGGACCACCGAAGGTGGTGGAGGGGCAGGTGCGTCATGGCGCGCCTTTTCTGGATCGAAGCGTAAACCGAGGGTGCCCCTCCACCATGCTTCGCATGGTCCCCCTCCCCGTGCCGG
>QFCS01002020.1_pt1 | contig 47610 bp, 49 predicted proteins | sample 3576561 | NCBI WGS metagenome assembly QFCS01 | reverse complement strand
GATGTCGGCAGACGGCGCGTGCGGGCCGCGCGCCTCTGCTGATGCATCGCATCGAGAAACAGCCGACCGGCCATCATGCGCATGTAGCCGAAGTCGGCGTAGGACTCGCCGTCGAGCTGCTTCAGCGCCGCCTGCAACGAGTCCGGCGCGCCGTAGTTCAGCAGGTCGAGGCTGTTGTAGATCGTATCCATGTCGGAAAACTGCGCCGGGAACGCACCGACGTCGAGGGCGGCCGCCACTGCATAGGTGTTGCCGACGCCGGCATTCGGCCGATAAGCCAGCGCGTAGCCGTTGATCGTCTGGCGGTTCATGTAGTTTGCCGCCGGCAGGAAGGATGGATTCTGGCAGTTCGAGCTGCTCGACAGGCCGATCAGGCTGCCCTGCAGCACGCCACCATTGCCCCACGGGCCCGGTGTCGGAATAGCCGGCGGATTGGCGGGAAACGTGCCCATGATGGGCGCGGCGGGCCCGAACAGGATGCAGGTCCCTGCCGGCACCTGCACGAGGGTCAGGGAATCGGGAAGGTAGGGCAGCGCCAGGACGTCGCGCACCTGCTGGCCGGTCATTCCGCGGATGGCGTTGGCGGGCGCGATGAAGCCACCGACGGGATTGGTGACACCGGCGGTAAAGGCGCGCACGTAGAGGGTCGGCACCGAGGTCCGCACGACCGCGGCGGGGCCGGTGGGCAGGAACGATGCGGTCGGCGGGGTGCTGAAGATGTAGAGATTGGCATCCGCGCCGGTCGTGATCGAGGGAACGGTCGTTCCGTTGCGCCGATAGACGGGACCGGTCACGACCTGCCCGTTGGGCAGGATCATGCCGCTCACGACCTGCTGGGCGATGGCGCCATCGCCCGGCATCGACATGCCGGCCGCGGCGGCGGCAACGGCTACCGTCACCGGGAGGAGTTTCGACAGAGCTTGTAGCGGCGAGAGCCATGAGAGCGTCGTCGTCACCGTCTTTTCCTCCCCGACAGTAAGTGGTGGATCATGGAGAATGTGGGATCCGTTCGTGTTGACCGGGATCAATCCACAACATCTTTTGTTGCTTCTGAGCGGCGGCTTCTACAACTATCAATTCTACGATTTAAGATTGCAGTCGAAGGAGCGACATGTCCGGAAGATTGTTGGCGGTTGGCGCTCGCCTCAGCGAGTCGATGCGGGTGACGGGCGGCGCATGGCAGTCCTCAAGTGGCATTCACCGCAAGATGCCTAGCCCGGGTCAGGGCGATGATCTGCGGCAATGGCTGAGCTGAAACGGAATTCTTCCAGGCAGGTTCCCTAAGACGTGGCTAGACGCGTGAAGGAACGAACCGGGGAACTGGCGCTCCCGCGAACGATGAAGCAGGGCAATACGTCTACGCTATAGCCCAGCCATTGGCCGGCCTAAGCATCGCGGCGAATTCCGGAGTGCCGGTTCTGTACTGCAGTGGCGGACAGGGCGGGATTCGAACCCGCGGTGGCTGTTACACCACGCACGCTTTCCAAGCGTGTGCCTTAAACCACTCGGCCACCTGTCCTGAGCCCGGTTCGCCGCTCTTATAGCGCGGTTCGCGGGCAGGGCAACGGCCTTCCCCCGGCGGACCGGCTTCTATAGGGTGCGCCCGCCATTTTGGGGGATCGATGGTGGTATTTCGCGCATTGGGTTGGCTGCTGCTGGCCACGGGGGTCGCAGCCGCCGTGCATGACGCGCTGACCTGGTGGGCGGAAGGCTCGCTGCGGCTGCTGGGGATCGGGGATATGTGGTCACACATCGACCTGCGCTCTCTGGGGAGCGCGCAGGCGGCGGTCCAGCACCATCTGTCGCCCTTCGCGTGGCGCTGGCTGTTCCGGCCGCTGCTGGCGATCCCCGTCTTGCCGGCCTGCCTGGTGCTCGGCGTGCTCTTTCTCTGGCTGGGCAGCCGCGGCGGCGAACGGCAGGAGATGGCGCTTCTCCTCGGCGCCCGCCCGCCGCGTCGGCGGCGCAGCCGCGGCCTTTCCTGAAGCGTTACCGGCTGTCCATCTTCAGCGCCGCGATGAAGGCCGACTGCGGGATCTCCACGTCGCCGACCTGGCGCATGCGCTTCTTGCCCTTCTTCTGCTTCTCCAGGAGCTTCTTCTTGCGGCTGATATCGCCGCCGTAGCACTTGGCCAGCACGTCCTTGCGCAGGGCGCTGATCGTCTCGCGGGCGATGATGCGCCCGCCGATCGCCGCCTGGATGGCGATCTTGAAGAGCTGGCGCGGAATCAGGTCCTTCAGCCGCTCGCACAGCGCGCGGCCGCGGCTCTCGGCCTGGTTCTTGTGCACGATGATGCTGAGCGCATCGACCGGCTCGGCGTTGACCAGGATGGTGAGCTTCACCAGCTCGCCTTCCTCGTAGCCCACCATCTCGTAGTCGAAGCTGGCATAGCCGCGGGTCACCGACTTCAGCCGGTCGTAGAAGTCGAACACGACCTCGTTCAGCGGCAGGCGATAGACCGCCATGGCGCGTGCGCCGGCATAGGTGAGCTCGACCTGCTGGCCGCGCCGCTCCTGGCAGAGCGTCAGCACCGAGCCCAGATGCTCGTCAGGGGTCATGATGGTCGCCTTGATCCACGGCTCCTGGATGCTTTCGATATGCACCGGATCGGGATAGTCAGCGGGGTTGTGCAGCTCGCGCTCCGTGCCGTCGGTCATCCTGAGCTTGTAGACGACCGAAGGCGCGGTGGTGACGAGGTCGAGGTCGAACTCGCGCTCCAGCCGTTCCTGCACGATCTCGAGATGCAGCAGGCCCAGGAAGCCGCAGCGGAAGCCGAAGCCCAGCGCGGCGCTCGATTCGGGCTCGAAATGGAACGACGAGTCGTTCAGCCGCAGCTTGGACAGCGATTCGCGCAAGGTCTCGAACTCGGCGGCATCGGCTGGGAACAGGCCGCAGAAGACGACCGGCACCGAAGGCTTGAAGCCGGCCAGCATCTCGGCCGCGGGCTTGCGGTCGTCGGTGATCGTGTCGCCGACCTTGCAGTCGGCGATGGTCTTGATGCCGGCGATGATGAAGCCGATCTCGCCCGGTCCCAGCTCGGCCACGTCCTTGGGCTTGGGCGTGAAGACGCCCACCTTGTCGAGGTCGTAGGAGGCGGCCGCCGCCATCATGCGGATGCGCATGCCCTTCCGCAGCACGCCGTCCTTCACCCGCACCAGGGTGACGACCCCGAGATAGGGATCGTACCAGCTGTCGACCAGCAGGGCCTTGAGCGGCGCATCGCGCTCGCCAGCCGGCGCGGGCAGGCGCTTGACCATCGCCTCGAGCAGATCGTCGATGCCGAGGCCGGTCTTGGCCGACACCCTGACGGCTTCGGACGTGTCGATGCCGATCACGTCCTCGATCTCCTGGCAGACCCGCTCCGGCTCGGCGGAGGGCAGGTCGATCTTGTTCAGGACCGGGATGATCTCGTGGTTGGCGTCGATCGCGTGATAGGCGTTGGCGAGCGTCTGCGCCTCGACGCCCTGACTGGCGTCGACGACGAGCAGCGAACCCTCGCAGGCCGCCAGCGAGCGGCTCACCTCGTAGGCGAAGTCGACGTGGCCCGGCGTGTCCATCAGGTTCAGCACATAGGTCCTGCCGTCGAGCGCCTGGTAGTTGAGACGGACCGTCTGCGCCTTGATGGTGATGCCGCGCTCGCGTTCGATGTCCATCGAATCGAGCATCTGGTCCTGGAATTCGCGCTCGGTCACCGCCCCGCAGCGCAGCAGCAGCCGGTCGGCCAGCGTGCTCTTGCCGTGGTCGATATGGGCGATGATCGAGAAATTGCGGATCAGCGACAGGTCGGTCATGGAAGCCTGGAACCCGTACTCGAGAGGATCGTCATCGTGAGCGCAAAGAAGGATCTCATGCCGGCAACAAGCGGCGATGAGGTCCCTCGCTTACGCCCGGGACGGCAAGGAGTCTAACCACGCAGCGTCGCGCCGGTCACCTTGGCGACCTGCGCCACAATCTTCGCGCTGGCCGCCTCGATCTCGGCGTCCGTCAGGGTGCGCTCGACCGGCTGCAGGGTCACGGTGATGGCCAGCGACTTCTTGCCCTCGGGCACGCCCTTGCCGGCATACACGTCGAACAGCCGCACGCCGCTCACCAGCGTCTTGTCGGCGTTGCGCGCGGCGCGCACCAGCTTCTCCGCCTCGACGCCGTCGTCGACGATGAAGGCGAAGTCGCGGTCGACCGGCTGGAACGGCGAGAGCACCAGCTTCGGCCGCGCCTTGGTCGCCTTGGCCTTGGGCAGCGGCGGGGCGTCGAGGAAGACCTCGAACGCCGCCACCGGTCCTTTGAGGTCGGCGGCGGCCGCGATCTCGGGATGCAGCTCGCCAAACTGAGCCATCACGCGGTCGCCGAGCTTGATCAGGCCGGAGCGGCCGGGATGATACCAGTCGGGCGCGCCGGACTGGGTCGACAGGTTGTCGACCGGCGCGCCGATCGCCGCCAGCACAGCGAGCGCGTCGGCCTTGGCGTCGAAGGCATCGACGGTGCGAGCAGGGCCGGCCCAGTTGCGCGGCACTGCCATGTTGTGGCGCAGGCCCGTGGCCACGGTGCGCTGGCCCTTGGGCGTGACGTCCTTGTATTGCGGTCCGACCTCGAACAGCGCCGGATCGGCGAGCCCGCGCGCCTCGTTGCGGCGGGCGGCGTCGATCAGGTTGGGCAGCAGCGAGGGCCGCATCGTGTCGAGCTCGGCCGCGATCGAGTTCAGAAGCCGCAGATCGGCGCCACCGCCGCCGAACCGCTCGGCCTGCTTCAACGGCAGGAACGACCAGGTCACGGCCTCGTTCATGCCGCGCGCCGCGAGGGCCCGCCGCGCCACGGGCACGCGGCGCTGCAGGGCGTCGCGCACGGGGCGCGAGGTCGCCGACACGCGCGGCAGCGAAGTCGTCGGGATGTTGTCGAAGCCCCAGACGCGCGTGACCTCCTCGACAAGGTCGGCCTCGCCGACGATGTCGGGCCGCCACGACGGCACCGCCGCCGTCCACGGGCCGTCGCCCTCGACCGCGAAGCCGAGCTTGCGCAGGATGGCCGCCGTCTCCGTGGCCGGTACGTCGATCGCCGTCAGGGTCTTCACGCGATCGGGGCGCAGCGTGTAGCGGCGCTGCCAGTCCGGCATAACGCCGCTCGACACCAGCTCGCTCGCCTCGCCGCCGCACAGCTCCAGGATCAGGCGGGTCGCCACCTCGGCGCCCCACCAGCAGGACTCGGGATCGATGCCGCGCTCGTTGCGGTAGCGGGCGTCGGAGAAGATCCCGAGCTTGCGGCCCGAGGCGGCGATGCCGATCGGCTGGAAGTAGGCGGCTTCGAGGAAAACCTCCGTCGTGTCGTCCTGCACGCCGGTTTCCTCGCCGCCCATGATGCCACCGATGCCGTGGACGCTCCTCGCGTCGGCGATCACCGAGACCATCGGATCGAGCGTGTAGGTCTTGCCGTCGAGCGCCAGGATCTGCTCGCCCTCCCGGGCCTGGCGCATCACCAGGTCGCCCGAGAGCTTCTTCGCATCGAACACGTGCAGCGGCCGGTTGAGGTCGAAGGTCACGAGGTTGGTGATATCGACCAGCGCGGAGATCGGCCGCAGCCCGATCGCCTTCAGCCGGCGCTGCAGCCAGTCGGGCGAGGGTCCGTTCTTCAGACCGCGGAAGTGGCGGCCGACGACGATGGGACAGGGGCTGTCGGGCTTCGGCTCGTAGCCGTGCGTCCACCTGACCGGGCTCTGGTAGGTGCCGACGATCTTGTCCGCCTTCATCGGCTTCAGAATGCCGAGGCCGGCCGCTGCGAGATCGCGCGCGACGCCGTGGACGCCGAGGCAGTCGGCGCGGTTGGGCGTCACCTTGATCTCGATCACCGGGTCGTCGAGGCCCAGCGCCTCGGCTGCCGGCGCGCCGGTGCGCGCATCGGCCGGCAGGTCGATGATGCCGCTGTGGTCGTCGCCGAGCTGCAGCTCCCGGCTGGAGCAGAGCATGCCGTTGCTCTCCTCGCCGCGGATCTTACCCACCTTGAGATGGAGGTCGGTGCCGGGAATGTAGCTGCCCGGCGGCGCGAAGATGCCCTTCATGCCGGTCCGCGCATTGGGCGCGCCGCACACCACCTGGACGACACCGCTGCCGGTGTCGACCTTGCAGACGCGCAACCGGTCGGCGTTGGGATGCTGCACGGCCTCGACGACGTAGCCGACGACGAACCCCTTCAGCGCCTGGGCCGGATCGGTGACGCCCTCGACCTCGAGGCCGAGCATGGTCAGCGCCTGCTTGATCTCGTCGAGCGACGCCGTGGTGTCGAGGTGTTCCTTGAGCCAGGAAAGCGTGAACTTCATCGGCCCAGCCCTCCGGTCAGCGACGGCCATTCCAGCGCGGAGAATCCGTAGTGGCGCAACCAGCGCAGGTCGGAATCGAAGAAGCTGCGCAGGTCAGGGATGCCGTACTTGAGCATGGCGATACGGTCGATGCCCATTCCGAAGGCGAAGCCCTGGTAGATCGCGGGATCGAGCCCGCAATTCGCGATGACATTGGGATGGACCATGCCCGATCCCAGGATCTCCAGCCACGAATCGCCGGCGCCGATGCGCAGCTCCCCGTCCTTCCACGAGCAGCCGATATCGACCTCGGCCGACGGCTCGGTGAAGGGAAAGTAGGAGGGGCGGAAGCGCAGCGGCAGGTCGTCGACCTCGAAGAAGGCGCGGCAGAAATCGACCAGGCAGCCCTTGAGGTGGCCCATGTGGGTCGTGCGGTCGATCACCAGCCCCTCGACCTGGTGGAACATCGGCGTGTGCGTGGCATCGTTGTCGATGCGGAAGGTGCGGCCGGGCACGATGATGCGCAGCGACCCGCCGTCGGCCAGCATCTTCTGCACGCCCTTGTCCAGCATGGTGCGCGCCTGGACCGGCGAGGTGTGGGTGCGCAGCACCATCGGCGTGCCGTCGGCACGCGGCGGCAGGTAGAACGTATCCTGCATCTGCCGCGCCGGATGATCGGGCGGGATGTTGAGGGCGCTGAAGTTGTGCCAGTCGTCCTCGATATCGGGACCGTCGGCCCAGGTGAATCCCATCTCGCCGAAGATTGCGGCAACCTCGTCCATCGCCTGCCCGATCGGGTGCAGGCTGCCCTGCGCCTCCGGCCGGACGGGCAGCGTGACGTCGATCTTCTCGCTGGCCAGCCGGGCGGCCAGCGCCGAGGCGCTGAGAGCGCTCTTGCGGGCCTCCAGGGCGCCTTCGATCTCGGCCTTGAGCTGGTTGACCTGGGCGCCGAACTCGCGCCGCTGCTCGGGCGACAGGTCGCCCAAGGTCTTCATCAGCCCGGTGACGCTGCCCTTCTTGCCCAGCGCGGCGACACGCGCGGCGTCCAGCGCGGCGAGATCCGCCGCCTGCTCGACGGCGCCGAGCGCTTCCCGCCGTATGGTCGAAAGATCACTCATCCTTCGCTCTCCGAATTCGACACGAAAAAAGGGAGCCTGTGGTCCAGGCTCCCTCCTTGCGATCCCTATCCGTGCGCTCTCTCTCGAGCGCGGCGGACATTACTTGAGGGCGGCCTGGGCCTGTTCGACCAGGGCCTTGAATGCCGCCGGCTCCCGCACCGCCAGATCGGCCATGACCTTGCGGTCGACCTCGATCCCGGCCTTCAGGATGCCGTTCATGAACTGCGAGTAGGTGAGACCATGCTCGCGCGTCGCGGCGTTGATGCGCTGGATCCAGAGGCCCCGGAATGCGCGCTTCTTGTTGCGCCGGTCGCGATAGGCATATTGAAGACCCTTCTCGACCTTCTCGATGCCGACGCGGAACGCCGCCTTGGCGCGGCCGCGATAGCCCTTGGCGAGCTTCAGGACCTTCTTGTGACGAGCGTGTGCAGCCACGCCCCGCTTGACGCGTGCCATGGTCTACCTCTCGTACGGGAAGAAGTTGCGCTTGATGATGCGGGCGTCCGGCTCGGCGACCAGTGTCATGCCGGTCTGCTGGCGCAGGAACCGGTTGCCCCGCTTGCTCATGCCGTGACGTTTTCCGACGACGCCGTGCTTCACCTTGCCGGTGGCCGTGAAGCGAAATCGCTTCTTGGCCCCGCTCTTGGTCTTCATCTTGGGCATTTTCGTTCCTTTTCAAAGGGTTACGATTGGCAGCCGTGGCAATGCCCTATATGGCCAGGCCGCCGAGAAGGGGCGCTTATAGCCATGCGGCCCGAACCGTGCAAGCGCAGGCGGGCACGGCACAGTCTTCGGAAGAAAGGGGAATTTCATGAGCTTGGCAGGCAAGGTGGCGCTGGTGACAGGCGCGCAGCAGGGTATCGGGGCGGCGATCGGGCAGGCGCTGGCGGCGGCGGGGGCTGATGTCGCCCTGACCTGGCTCGACGACGAGGCCGGGGCGGAGGCCGTCGCCGCGGCGGCCCGCAAGGCGGGCCGCCGTGCCCACCTGATCAAGGCCGATGTCTCCCGGCTGGCCGACGTCGAGGCGATGGTGGCCGAGACGGTGGGCACGCTGGGGGCGCCCGACATCCTGGTCAACAATGCCGGAGTCTTCCCGCGCGTACCGCTCCTGGAAATGCGCGAGAGCGACTGGGACTTCGTCCTCGACATCAACCTCAAGGCCTGCTGCTTCGCCGCCATCGCCGTCGCCAAGGCGCTGATCGCGGCCGGCAAGCCCGGCTCGATCATCAACCTGTCGTCACAGGCCATGCGCGGCGCGGTGCGCGGCGTGCACTACAGCGCCAGCAAGGGCGGCGTGGTCTCCATGACGCGGGCGATGGCGCTGGAGCTCGCGCCATACGACATCCGGGTCAATGCCATCGCGCCGGGCACCACGGACACCGCACAGCCGCGCTATGGCAACAGCGAGGCCGAGCTGGTCGAGATGGCCCGCACAGCGATCCCGCTGGGCGGCAAGCTGCTGCGACCGGAGCAGATCGCTACCAGCGCCGTGTTCCTGGCATCGGACGCATCGGATGCCATCACGGGCCAGGTCCTGCACGTCAATGGTGGCTCCTACATGCCGTAGGAGCGGTTCCGGAACCTTGGGCGGGGCGGCGGCGTTGTCTGGCCATGACGAGGATTGCGGCCTTCGTGGTGCTGGCCCTTCTGGCCGCTGCGCCGCCCGCTGCCGCCCAGTCGGTTCCTGTTTCCGAGCCAACTGTTCCCGAGAGGCCGGCTCCTGAGCCGTCGAGTTCTCAAAAGGTCCGCGACAACCCGGCAGGGCAGTATCTGCTGATCAAGACGATGGTGAACCAGGCCGTCGGCGCAGTCGATGCGCGTGCCCTGCCGGTCGAGCCTGGCCGTTACAATCTCCTGAAATACTGCTGGACGGCGGAGAACGTGCTGGGCGGCTGGTCTCAGCGCGCCGGCCTCGCGGGCAACATGATCGTGACGGCGCTGGAAACGCGGTCCTGGCAGCGCGATCTGACGCGCGCCGGCTATGCCGAAGCGCCGGTCGCCACAGCGATCGGCCGCTACGAAGCGATGGTCCTCGCCGCGGAATTCACAGATGCCGCGCGGGCGCGCGCGATCGAGGGACTGGCCGTGGACCTGCGGGACCTGAAACGCGGAGCGCCCGGCGCGGCAGACGTCCACGCGATCCATCGCTGTCGCCGCGAGGCCCGCTCGCTCGCGCTCAACTACCGGACGGTGCCGGAAGGCGGGCGTGCACGATTCATCCCCGCCCTGCTGCACCGGCTCTGCCAGGCCCAGCAGCTCGATGCATCTGATCCGGTACGCTGTGACTACTGGATGAATGGCAGGACGGACGGCCCGATGTCGTTCGTCGGCGAGACCAACTACGCGGTCCGTTGGCCCGACGGTACGACATCGGCTGGCCGGTTCGATGCCGAGGAGGCGCGCAGCGCCGGTATGGTGACGCTGCGCCTCAAGTCGGCGACGACGCAGTAACTACTTCGGCGCCAGCACCATGATCATCTGCCGGCCTTCCATGCGCGGCATCGATTCGATCTTGGTCAGCGGATCCATCTCGCCACGCACGCGGTTCAGGACCTGAAGGCCGAGCTCGGCGTGAACCATCTCGCGGCCGCGGAAACGCAGGGTGACCTTCACCTTGTCGCCTTCCTCGATGAACCGCTTCATGGCGCGCATCTTCACTTCGTAATCGTGGTCATCGATGTTCGGACGCATCTTGATCTCTTTGACCTCGATCACCTTCTGGTGCTTCCGCGCCTCGTGCGCCTTCTTCTGCGCCTCGTACTTGTACTTGCCGTAGTCGGAAATCTTGGCGACGGGCGGGACGGCATTGGGCGAGATCTCGATCAGGTCGAGACTGGCCTCCTCGGCCATCTCCAGTGCCTCGCGGGTGCTGAGGACTCCGACCATGTCGCCGTTCTCGTCGATCAGTCGGACTTGCGGCGCTCTGATCTCGCCGTTGACGCGCGGACCCTCGCGGGTGGGCGCGCTCTGTTGAGCAGGTCTTGCTATGGCTTCATTCTCCTTCGTCGAAGCTCCGGCTCGGAGCGGGATGCAAGGCCGCAGCCGCCCTAGAAGGGCGGCTGAGCCTCATTGGAAAGTTTAGTGACGGCGGCCCCGAGTTCAAGGACCTCCTGCTTTTCCGAGCCCAGGCGTCGGATAGCCACCGTACGATTGTCCATGTCCCTGCGCCCGACCGCCAGGATCAGTGGGACGTGCGCCAGCGAATGCTCGCGGACCTTGTAGTTGATCTTCTCGTTGCGCAAGTCGGCCTCGACGCGCACACCGGCCGCCCTGAGCTGGTCGACGACCTCGCTGGCATAGGAGTCGGCGTCGTTGACGATGGTAGCCACCACCGCTTGTGTCGGCGCCAGCCAGAGCGGGAATCGGCCGGCATAGTTTTCGATCAGAATGCCGATCATCCGCTCGAAGCTGCCGAAGATGGCGCGGTGCAGCATGACGGGCAGCTTGCGCGCGCCGTCCTCCGCCACATAGGAGGCGCCGAGCCGGTCGGGCAGCACGAAATCGACCTGCAGCGTGCCGCACTGCCAATCGCGGCCGATGGCGTCCCGCAGCACGAATTCCAGCTTGGGGCCGTAGAAGGCGCCTTCGCCCGGGTTGAGCTTGAGGTCGAGTCCGGCGGCCTCGGCGGCCGACTTGAGAGCGCCTTCCGCCTGGTCCCAGACCGCGTCCGAGCCGGCGCGTACCGGCGGCCGGTCCGAGAACTTCACGAAATAGTTAGGGAAGCCGAGGTCCTTGTAGATCGCGCCGAGCAGTTCGCAGAAGCGGATCGTCTCGCTCTGGATCTGGTCCTCGGAGCAGAAGATGTGCGCGTCGTCCTGCGTGAAGTTGCGCACGCGCAGGATGCCGTGCAGCGCGCCCGACGGCTCGAAGCGATGGCACGAGCCGAACTCGGCCATCCGCAGCGGCAGTTCGCGGTAGCTCCGCAGACCCTGGTTGAAGATCTGCACGTGGCATGGACAGTTCATCGGCTTCAGCGCGAAGATGCGCTTGGCCGGATCGTCGATGTACTCGCGCAGCCCTTCCTCGTTCTCGCTGAGATACATGTTCTCGCGGAACTTCTCCCAGTGGCCCGATTCCTCCCAGAGCTTGCGGTCGACGAGCTGCGGCGTCTTCACTTCCTGATAGCCGCCCGCTTCCAGCCGGCGTCGGATGTAGCTTTCCAGCGTGCGCCACAGCGTCCAGCCCTTGGGGTGCCAGAACACCATGCCGGCCGCTTCCTCCTGCTGATGGAAGAGGCCCATCTCGCGCCCAAGCCGGCGATGGTCGCGCTTCTCTGCCTCCTCGATGCGATGGAGGTATTCCTTCAGTTCCTTGTCGGAGAAGAAGACCGTGCCGTAGACGCGCTGCAGCTGCGCGTTGTTGGCGTCGCCGCGCCAGTAGGCACCCGACACCTTCAACAGCTTGAACGCCTTGCCGAGCTTGCCCGTCGAGGGCAGGTGCGGACCAAGGCACATGTCGAGCCAGTCGCCCTGCCTGTAGACCGAGATCTCCTCGTCCTGGGGCAGCTCGTCGGCCCACTCCGCCTTGAAGCTCTCGCCGTGCTTCAGGAAGTGGTCCTTGATCTTGGCGCGGTCCCACACTTCGCGTTCGATCGGCAGGTTGCGGTCGACGATCTCGGCCATCCGCTGCTCGATCCTGGCGAAGTCCTCGGGCGTGAACGGCTCCTTGCGCACGAAGTCGTAGTAGAAGCCGTCTTCCGTCGACGGGCCGAACGTGATCTGCGTGCCGGGATAGAGTTCCTGGACGGCCTGGGCCAGCACGTGCGCCGCATCGTGGCGCAGCAACTCCAGCGCCTCCGGATCACGCGACGTCACGATGCCGATCCTGGCATCGTGGTCGACCACATGGCTGAGGTCCATCAGCTTGCCGTCGACGCGTACCGCGAGGGCCGCCTTGGCGAGGCCGGGACCGATAGAGGCGGCGATATCGGCGCCGCTCACCGGCTTCTCGAAGGACCGGACCGAACCGTCCGGCAGGGAAATATTGATCATGACAACCACCGACTGGGAAAAGCATGCGCGCAGCTCGACGGCCGACACGACGTGTCGGCGGCCGCAGGCCGGGAGGCGGCACAAGTGCGCGCGCCCGGCCGGATCAAGTTCGGACGGTGATCGTGAAGGCTGGAGCGGTGAACAACCGGCTTTCCATGCGGTGGGAGATAATTGTGACCCGCCCCTGAGTCAATGGTCAGTCCAGCGACGGTGGCAGGCGGTCGGTGCGTGAAAGACGCTGGTAGAGTTCGACCAGCCGGCGATTGGCCCGGGTCAGCGCATAGCGTCCGCGGACATGTTCCTGTGCGGCGCGGGCCAGCTCGGCCCGCCGCGCCACGCCGAGCGACAGGGCATCCTGCAAGGCCGCGGCAAGCGCTGCCGGGTCGCCCGCCGGGGCGAGCCAGCCCGTGACATCAGGCAGCAGGGTTTCGGCGGCGCCCCCGCCATCTTCGGCGATGACCGGCCGGCCCATGGCCTGGGCCTCGACCAGGGTGCGGCTGAAGCCCTGGCGGGCGCCGCCCGTCGACACGACGACATCGGCCAGCATGTAGGCGGCGGGCATGTCATCGACATAAGGCCCGATCTGGACACGGCCGTTCAGTCCCGCGGTCTCGACGGCCCGCTCCAGCTCGCGCTCGAACGGCGTCGGCGTGCCGGTCGAGCCCAGCAGAAGGCAGAACACGTCGTCCCGCTCGAGCCGTTTCATGGCGTCGACCAGTATCTTCTGGCCGCGGTCCTCGTCGAAGCGCGCCGGACAGAGGACGAGATGGGCGCCGTCCGGCACGCGCAACTCGCGCGCCAGTCGGATCATGCGATCGACGCGCACGACGGCGGGGTCGAAACGATCGAGGTTGATGCCGGGCGGGATGATCTCCAGCCGGTCTTCGATGGCAGGGAAGCGCTGCAGCGCATCGCGCGCCACATGGTCGGACACCGCGATCAGCGCGTCGGCCTGCATCTGGCGGCGTTCCACGAAGCGATCGACCAGGCCGGTGGCGAGGAACGGCAGATGCAGCGTGGCGATCCATCTGACGCCGAGCTGGCGGGCGAGCGCGCGCGCCACCCATGCCGTGGCGGGTGAGCGGGCCTGGATCACCGAGACCCGTGTGTCGCCGAGACCGGTGGTGAGCTTGCGTGGCAGCATCAGCCGCGCCCGCAGCGGATGCGGACTGTCGGGCAGCTCGATGTGGCTGGCGCGCGACCGCAGCAGGTCGGGCACCATGGCGCCCCCCGCCGAGGCGACGATCGCCGAGCCGCCAGCGGCAATGACGGCTTGGGCGGCGTCCAGGGTGGCGCGTGCCGGCCCGCCGCCGGCCAGCGTGGGAACGATCTGCAGGAGAGTGGGAGGGGTCACGAGCACATGGCGAACTGTCTGTCGCTGTGGCAGGTAACACGGCATGACCGATGGGAACAGGGTGGAAAGGCTGCCGCGGCCCGACGGCAACACCGTTGCCTATGTGACGACGGCGGGCTCCCAGCCGACGGTGGTCTTCCTGGGCGGCTTCCGCTCCGACATGACGGGCACCAAGGCGATGGCGCTCGAGGCGTGGGCGCAGCGCACGGGTCATGCCTTCGTGCGCTTCGACTATCTCGGACACGGCCAGTCGTCCGGCCGCTTCGAGGATGGCACGATCGGCCGCTGGCTCGACGATACACTGGCCGTGCTCGATCAGCTCACGGCCGGCAGGCTGGTGCTCGTCGGGTCGAGCATGGGCGGCTGGCTGTCGCTGCTCGCAGCGCGTGCGCGTCCGGAGCGCCTCGCCGGCCTCGTGCTGATCGCCGCCGCGCCCGACTTCACCGAACGCATGCTGTTCGAGGGGCTGACGCCGGAAGAACGGGCGCGCCTGCAGCGCGACGGCCGGCTGGAGCGCCCGTCGCAATATTCCCCCGAGCCCTCGGTCTTCACCTGGAAGCTGATCGAGGAGGGACGCAATCATCTGCTGCTCGACAAGCCGCTGTCGCTGCCTTGCCCGGTACGGCTGCTGCATGGCCAGAGCGATCCCGACGTACCCTGGGAGCATTCCCTGCAGATCGCGGCGCACGTCGAGGCGCCCGATGTGATCACGACGCTGATCAAGGGCGGAGACCATCGGTTGAGCACGCCCGCGGACATCGCGCGCCTCGTCGTGACGGTCGAGGAACTGGTGCCTCAGCCGCAGGCCGCGATTGCCTGCAGCCCCTCGCGATAGGTCGGATAGCGCAGCGAGACGCCGAGCTCGGCCTTGATGCGGTCGTTCCGCACCCGCCGGTTCTCCGCATAGAAGGAGCGCGCCATCGGACTCATCGCGGCGACGGCATCGTCCCAGGGAATGACCGGCGGCGGAGGCCGGCCCAGCAGCTCGCAGGCGAAGGCGACGACCTCGACGGTGGAGGCGGGCAGATCGTCCGCGACATTATAGACCGCGCCGGCGCGCGACCGGCCGATCGCGGCCATCACGGTGCCGGCGACATCCGCGACGTGGATGCGCGAGAAGACCTGGCCGGGCCTGTCGACGCGCCGCGCGGTGCCGGCCTTCACCTGGTCGATGGCGCTCCGGCCGGGCCCGTAGATGCCCGGCAACCGGAAGATGTCGACCGACGCGCCGCTGTCGCTGCCGATGGCCTGCCAGCCGCGTTCGGCTGCCAGCCGCCGGATGCTGCGCGGCTGGCCGGGCCGCGGCGGCGTGTTTTCGTCGACCCACGCACCGCCGCTGTCGCCGTAGACGCCGGTGGTGGAGAGATAGCCCAGCCATTGCGCGCGTTGCAGAAGCCGCGCACTGGTCCGCAGAGCGGGGTCGCCGACCGTTTCGCCGGGCGCGATGGTGCACAGGACGTGCGAGGTGTTGCCCAGGGCGGCGTCCGGCAGGGGCCCGGTTCCGTCAAAAAGGTGCACCTCCAGGCCGCGTTCGCGCAGCCGCACCGCCTTGTCCGCCGTGCGGACGGTGCCTGCCACGTCCCAGCCGGCTGCCTTGGCAACCTTGGCGATCTCGAGGCCACAAAATCCCAGGCCCAGAATGAAAAGTCGTCCTGTCATCTTGTCAGGATCGCCGCGACCCTGTTCTTTTCAAGCATGTTGTTCGTTCGCCTGGCGCCTGGCGCCCTGCTGCTGCTGGCGGCCCTGCCGGTCGCTGCGCAGGGACCGGGCCTGTTCGACGAGACGCCGGATCATCTGCGTCTCTACACGGAATGCATGAATCTGGCGCGCAGCGATCCCCTGAAGGCGTTGCCGGTCGCCGAGAAGTGGCATGGACAGGGCGGCGGGCTGGCGGCGCGCCATTGCGTCGCGACGGCGATGTATGGTGCCGGCCGGTTTCTGCAGGCGGCGGCGCAGTTCGAGACGATCGCCCGCGACATGGGGCGTGAACGTCCAGGACTGCGCGCCGAGCTGTGGGCGCAGGCCGGACAGGCCTACGGCGAGGCCGGTGCGGCCGAGAAGGCTATCGAGGCGCAGAGCCGTGCGCTCGACCTCAAGAACGACGACGCCGACCTCTGGGTGGATCGCGGCTTGAGCTTCGCCGCCATGAGGGCCTGGCCGCGCGCCATCTCCGACTTCGACCGCGCGCTCGCCTTGCGTTCCAACGATGTCGAGATCCTGGTGCTGCGGGCGGCGGCCTGGCGCAATGCCGGCAACCCGGCGCGCGCCCTGGAGGATGCCGCGCGCGCGCTCAGGATCGCGCCAGATCACTCCGAGGCGATGCTCGAACGCGGCTTCGCCAACCTGGCGCGCGGCGATCGGCTCTCCGCCAACGCCGACTTCAGTTCCGTGCTGCGTCTCGTGCCGCCGGGCTCCGACGCGGCGCGTCGCGCCGAGGCGGGGTTGCGCGGCGAGCAGCCCGGGGCGACGGGTGCCGCGCCATCCGTACCGTCGACCTCGGGGCCATCGCCTGCCGGCCCATCGCCTGCTGGCCCATCGCGCCCTGCCGGCAAGCGGTAGCGCCATGGTCCCCCTTGATGTAGGAGCCAACCCAATGAAGCTGTTTCCCCTTCTTCTCATGCTGCTTGCCGCCAGCCCTGCCGTCGCACAGCAACAGGCGCCCAACAACTACTATCCAGCGCCGCCGCCGGCGCAGGCGCCGACGGTCGAGCAGGGAGTGCCGACGACCGGCCTGTCGTCGCCCCTGCCGGCGGCGGCGCCCAAGGTTGAGCGCACGGAGATCACTTCCGACGCCGAGGCGCAGCTCTTCGCCGATGCGCGCCGGATCGTCTGGGGCCGCTACGCCAAGATCAAGGGCGCCAAGCGCGGCGACGTCACGGTGACGCGGCAAGGCGGCCTCTGGGTGGTCAAGGGCCGCATCGACAGCGTCGCGCCCGGCACCGAGGGCGACTGGGCCGCGATCGACGGCGTCGTCGAGAAGATCGCGCCGAACCTGGTGCAGGTGCGCGGCGAGGTGGCGTTTCGTATCGCCAAGGTCGAGAAGGGCGTGCCGTGCAAGGTGGCTGGCCTGCTGAACTTCAGGCGCTCCGGCAAGTCGCAGGTCTGGCGGCTGGCGGAAGGCGACAATCCCTGCGATGGCGTACGCGAAGGCTTCGACCTGGTTTACGAGAAGCCGACGGACAAGCGGCCGGTGCCCAAGCGGAACTGACCGCACAGGCCATCACTCCAGATCCGAAAGGCTTTGATCGCGGCCGGACGGCGGTGGATCAGACCGCAGGCCGCATCCTCGCGGCCCGCATCTTGGCGATCTCGTCGCGCGCCAGCTGGTCGGCGCGCTCGTTCTCCGGATGGCCGCTATGGCCTTTGACCCAGTGCCATTCGACCTGGTGCGCCGCGCGGGCGGCGTCGAGACGCTGCCACAGTTCGACGTTCTTGACCGGCTTCTTGTCGGCGGTGCGCCAGCCGTTCTTTTTCCAGCCATGGATCCACTTGGTGACGCCGTCGCGGACGTAGATGCTGTCGGTGTAGAGCCGGACCTTGCAGGGCCGCTTCAGCGCCTCGAGCCCCATGATCGCCGCCATCAGCTCCATGCGGTTGTTGGTTGTGGCGGGGTCGCCGCCCGACAGTTCGCGTTCGAGGGTGCCCATCCGCAGGATGGTGCCCCAGCCGCCGGGCCCGGGATTGCCGCTGCAGGCGCCATCGGTGAAGATTTCAACTTCCGTCAACGTCACAGCCCGTAGTCCTCGATCGATGCCGTGCGCCGGTGGAAGCGCAGCTTGGCCAGGTATTCTCGCGGATCCTTGCGCTTCACCAGGGCGCCGGCCGGGGTGTGCACCCAGTCGTAGAGGCGCGTCAGCAGGAAGCGCAGCGCCGCGCCGCGCGCCAGGATCGGCAGCACGGCGCGCTCCTCGGCGCCGAGCGGGCGGACGGCCTCGTAGCCCTGCAGCAGCGCCCGGCCCTTGGTCGCGTTGAAGGCGTTGTCCGGCTCGAAGCACCAGGCGTTGAGGCAGATCGCGACGTCATAGGCGAAGGCGTCGTTGCAGGCGAAGTAGAAGTCGATGAGCCCCGACAGCCTGTCGTGCAGGAAGAAGACATTGTCGTTGAACAGGTCGGCATGGATGACGCCCGAAGGCAGCGCCTGCGGCCAGCTGCCTTCGAGGAAGTCGAGCTCGTCCTCCAGCTCCCGGATCAGGGCGCCGTCGTCGATGTGGCGGCGCGATGCCTCGAACAGCGGTCGCCAGCTGGCGACCGACAGCGCATTCGCACGCCTGATCGGAAAGTCTCTCCCGGCAAGATGCAGCGCGGCCAGCGCCTCGCCGACAGGGCCGCAGTGGGCGACCAGAATGCGCCGCGGCCACAGGCCCTGCAGGAAGGTCGTGATCGCGGCCGGCCGACCGGCCAGCGTGCGCAGCGCCTGCCCGTCGCGTCCGTGGATCGGTCTTGGGCAATTGATGCCGCGGGCCGCGAGGTGGTCGAGCAGCCCGAGGAAGAACGGCAGCTCGCGCGGATCGACGCGCTTCTCGTACAGCGTGACGATGTACTGGCCCGTGTCGGTGGTCAGCAGGTAGTTCGAGTTCTCGACGCCCTCGGCGATGCCCTTGAAGGATTCGGCGTTGCCGATCTCGTACTGGGTGAGGAAAGCCTCGAGCTCGGCGTCGCCGACTTCGGTGTAGACCGCCATCAGGTCACCATCACGCGACCAGGGCGCGTGGCAGCTTGAAGATAATGCTTTCCTCGGTGGTCCGCACTTCCTCGATCGTCACGTCGTAGCGGTCGCGACAGGCGGCGATGAGTTCCTCGACCAGCGTTTCCGGTGCCGATGCTCCGGCCGTGATGCCGAGTCGGCGTATGCCGTCGAGCCACTGCCAGTCCATCTCGGCGGCGCGTTGCACCAGCCGCGACTTGTGGCAGCCGTTGGCGGCCGCCACTTCGACGAGGCGCATCGAGTTGGAGGAGTTGGGCGCCCCGATCACGACCAGCGCGTCGCAATGCGGCGCGATCGCCTTGACGGCACCCTGCCGGTTGGTCGTGGCGTAGCAGATGTCCTCGAGCTTGGGGCCATGGATCTCGGGAAAGCGGCGGCGCAGCGCGGCGACGATGCCGACCGTATCGTCGACCGACAGCGTGGTCTGGGTGGCGTAGGCCAGGTTGGCGTGATCCGGCACAGGGACCGTTTCCACCTGCGCCGCGTCCTCGACCAGGATCACCGATCCCGGCGGCAGCTGGCCCATCGTGCCGATGACCTCGGGATGTCCGGCATGGCCGATCAGGATCACCGTGCGGCCCGAAGCATGGTGTCGTTCGGCCTCGCGATGGACCTTTGAGACCAGCGGACAGGTGGCATCGAGATAAAGCAGATTCCGACGGCCAGCTTCGGCCGGCACGGATTTCGGCACGCCATGCGCAGAGAACACCACAGGGCGGTCGTCGGGCACCTCGTCGAGTTCGTCGACGAAGATGGCGCCCTTGGCTTCGAGGGTCTGCACCACGTATTTGTTGTGCACGATTTCATGACGGACATAGACCGGCCGGCCATAGCGCTCGATCGCGCGCTCGACGATCTGGATCGCGCGGTCGACGCCGGCGCAGAAGCCGCGCGGGCTGGCAAGCAGGATGGTGAGCGGCTGTCTCGACTCGGTCATGAAAGCTCGTTCGGAGCGCGGGCCAACGGATCGCGCCCCGCTTCGCTTGCGGGGCCGCGGACCATTGCCTAGACTCCAACCGCAACGGATTGGCAACAACGGATTGGAGCGGCACCGTAACAAAGCCGCCGCAACGGGGAAAGCAACATGACCGAGCCGGTTGTCGCGGCGAAGGCGCATCTGGAGGCCCGAAGAGTCCACCGGTGGTGCGCCTGCGGCAGGATTGGCGGCGGGCGAGGCCTCAACGGCGCACGCAAGACCCAGGCATGAGCCTCATGAAATTCCTGTATGCCGCGCCGGCGGTTCTGGCGTTGTCGCTGGCTGCTTGCGGCGGTTCCGATGACGCGCCGACGGCCTATTGCCCGGATTCCTTCACCGTGCAGGACGCCAATCGGCTGACGCACTTCAAGCCGGGAGCTGGACGCGATCCACGCGACATCGCCTACGAGGCTGCGTTGACGGGGGCCCGCACGACCTGCAGCGTGAGCCGCAACCAGGTCAACGTCACGCTGCTCATGCGCATCGAGGTCAATGCCGGACCTTCGGTCGAGAGCGGCCAGACGCGGGTGCCTTATTTCGTGCGGGTGCTCAACGGCGCCGGCGCGGTCACGCAGAGCGCGGAGTTCACCGCCGACTTTCGCCTCTCGGCGGCCAACCCGCGCGGCAGCTCGCAGGAAGAGCTGTCGCTGACGCTGCCGCGCGACAGCGGTGGCTACCGCATCGCCGTTGGCCTCAAGCCGACCCCGGCGGAGCTCGACTACAACCGCCGCGGTCGCCAGTAGGCTGCGGGTCTTCGGTCGCCTTTCAGCCGGCAGTCACGGGCCGCAGCCAGCTGCGCTCCTCACTCACGATGAAGCGTTCGCTCTCTGCGAAGCGGAAGTTCGCGGCGCCCGCGGGATCGGCGCGTAGCCGCACACGGTAGGCTTCGTAGGCGGCCAGGCTCTCGAACGAGATCAGCGCGTGGGCGATATTGTTGGTGCCCTCGTGCGGCATGAAGTAGCCGATGAGATCGCCGCCACACGCCGGGATGATGGTGAGCCAGTGGCGGGCGTAGGCCTCGAACGCCTCACGCTTGAAGGGGTCGATCACGTAACGGATGGCGCAGGTCACGGTCATGCCGTCCTCCTTTCGATGATGGCGCTACTCTGGACGACGTCGACCGCGCGAGGCTTCGGTGCCCATCGAAGGTTTTCGGCGCGCGCGTCTCGACGTCATCCTCTTCGCCGCAGGTCCCGACTCTGAAGGAACAGCCGCGCCGCGTGGCGCGCCAGCAGCCCCGTCTGGGGTTGACAGCGCGCGGCGCGGCGCGGCCCACTGCTGGCGGGTACGTACGGAGGATTGCCGTGAGTGCTTATGCCGAACGTCTGGAAGCCCTGGCTGCGGAGGCCGCCAACCGCTGCACCGGCTGCGGTCGCTGCTTCGAAGTGTGTCCAACGGCGCGCGAGATCGGCCTGGATGCCGGCACGGCCCGCGAGCGCGTCGGCGAGCTCGCGGCGCTGACGCGCGGCGGCGCTCCGGCCGACGCCCTTCAGCAATGGCTGGGCGCGTGCGACGGCAGCGCGCGCTGCACGGCCGCCTGCCCCGAGGACATCAACGTCAGGCAATGGGTGACGATCGCCAAGCTCAAGGCGCTCGAGGTCGCGCGGGCGCGCGACGTCGGTGCCGCCAATGCCGCGAATCGTTTCCGCCACATGGCGCAGGCGGTACGCCTGCTGGCCAGCATGCAGCTGCCGTCGGAGACCCTGAAGCGCATCCTCGCGCCGGCCGAGCGGCGTACCGCCGACGTGCTCTTCTATACCGGCTGCAACGTGTTGCGGACGCCGCATATCGTGCTGAACGTCATGGACATCCTCGATGCGCTCGACCTCGACTTCGATGTCGTGGGCGGCACCGCCCATTGCTGCGGCGTGTACCAGTTCCAGGAGGCCGACCTGCCGACCTACGAGCGCATGGGACATCGCACCTTCCAGCGCTTTGGCCAGTCGGGCGCTTCGAAGGTGCTGACCTGGTGTCCGACCTGCTCCAAGAACTTCGACGAGCTGGAGAAGGACGTCGAGCCGTCATCGTTCGATCTCGGTCATGTCAGCGAATTTCTTGCCGCCAACCTCGACACCTTGAAGGCGCGCTTCGTCGCCGATCAACCAAAGCGTCGCGTGGTGATCCACGAGCATCTCGGCATCGGCGCCACGGTCGAGAGCATCCGCGGGCTCGTTGCGGCCGTGCCCAACGTCGAGCTGCTGGAGCTGCCGCAGGATTCCGGCTTCTCCTATGCCTGCGGCGGCCAGGCTGCGCGCTTCAAGGAACGCGAGCAGGCGATCCATCGCGGCCTGGTCGACGGCGCGGTGGCGGCCGGCGCCGACACCATCGTCACCATGTACCATTCCTGCCATCGTGCGCTGGCCGGCGCCGAGGCCGCCTATCCGCTCAAGGTGGTGAATTTCACCGACGTCCTTGCCGAGGCGCTGGGGCGCGGCGGCCATCCCGACTATTACCGGCTCTACAAGAAGGGCGGCGCGATGGACGAGGCGGTCGCCGCGGCGCGACGCTTCCTTCAGGACAACGGCGTGCGCGTCGACGAGGCATCGGTGCAGTCGCTGACCGCCGACATCTTCAACGAGACCGGCATCGCCGGCCCGCGCGAGGCGTTCGCCCGCGCCTTCACCGAACTCGGAAGGGAATCATGAGCGGCGACGTCTGGCTGTTTTCGTACGGCACGCTGCAGCAGGAAGACGTGCAGCTCGCGACCTTCGGCCGCCGGCTCGAAGGCCGCGCCGATGCGTTGCCGGGATATGTGACCGAACTGTACGAGATCACCGACGCCGGCGTGATCGCCACCAGCGGAAAGACCCACCATCTGATGGCGCGGCCGACCGGTGACCCGGCGGATGAGATCACAGGCGTTGTCCTGCGCCTGACGCCGGCCGAGCTGGCCGCTGCCGACACCTACGAGGTCTCGGCCTACAGGCGCATCGCCGCCCGCCTGAAGTCGGGGCGGGAGGCCTTCGCCTACGTCGCGGCGTGAGGCGCTGGCGCGCCGACCGAAAGGACCGCCCAGGCGGCGTCGGCGAAGAAGCGAATATGATCGGACAGGTCGCCGGTGAAGCGGCCGTACACCTTGTAGGTCGCGGCCTGCAGCACGACGCCCATCGCCGACGCCGCGGCGAGGTCGACGCTGCGGTGGGGAATCTCGCCCGTCTTCATCGCCTCGGCGATGACGTCACGCACGACGTCGACGGGGTTGGGCGTGTCGTCGGGCACGCTGGCCAGAAAGGAGTGCTGGTTCAGCAGGTGATACGCGAACAGCGTCCAGTCGCGATCGGCCCACTGACAGTAGCAGCGCATGATGGCGTCGATCTTCGCACGTAGCCGCTGAGCCGGACGATGCGCCTCTTCCAGTGCCTGGGCGAGCGCGCGGTGGTGGTGCAGGAAGAGGTCGAGCGCGAGCTGCTCCTTGCTCGGGAAGTAGCGGTAGATCGTACCTTCCGCGACCGAGGCCGCCATGGCGATCTCCTTGGTCGTCGTCTCGGCGACGCCGCGCGCCACGAACAGCGTCAGCGCGGCGCGCTCCAGTCGTGCCTTGGTTTCCTCGGCCTTGCCCATGTCGGCCAGTGTATGAGCGGGCGCTCACTTGGCAAGGCGTCGCCGGCGCGCAGGCCGATGAGCAGCCGCTCAGATTCTGGATTTGCGCGACGCCCGGCTTTCCCGGGGCTTTTCCTCGTGGACGGGCCGGCGGCCGGCGCCTATGGTCCGGCCACCCAGTCGATCCCTGTGGGAGAGACCGCCCCTCGGGAGGCGGCGCCGAAGGAGCAACCGGCCCCGGAAACTCTCAGGCAAACGGACCGCAGGAGGATGGGTCTCTGGAAAGCGGCGGGCTCTCGCAAGAGGGCACGCCCACCGACGAAGTAAGCCGGCAACGGCGAATCTTTCAGGTCTCCGGACAGAGGGGGTCGCAGGCGGCGCAGTCCTTGCGTGGCCGAAGCGACTCTAGGAGACTTGTTTGAGCGACAGCCCTGCCGCGCCCCTCAAGCGCACCCCCCTGTACGACCTGCACCGCGAGCTCGGCGCCCGTCTCGTTCCCTTCGCCGGCTACGAGATGCCGGTGCAGTACCCGACCGGCATCCTGGCCGAGCATGCCCACACGCGGACGGCTGCCGGCCTGTTCGATGTCTCCCATATGGGTCAGGTACGGCTGACCGCGCGGCCGGGCCAGGATGCGGCCAGGGCTTTGGAGACCCTGGTCCCGGGCGACATCGCGAGCCTGCAGCCGGGCCAGCAGCGCTACACCCAGTTCACCAACGACGCCGGTGGTATCCTCGACGACCTGATGGTGACGAGCACGGGCGATCACCTGCTGCTGGTCATCAATGCCGCCTGCAAGGACGACGATCTCGCGCATCTTCGGAAGCATCTCGACGCCACCTGCGAGGTCGAGCCGATGTTCGCCCGGGGACTGTTGGCGCTTCAGGGCCCGCAGGCCGCGCAGGCGCTGGCGCGGCTGGCACCGCAGGTCGCCACCATGACGTTCATGACGGGCGCCTACGTCGTGATCGACGGCGCACGCTGCTACGTCACGCGCTCGGGCTATACCGGCGGCGACGGCTACGAGATCTCGACGCCGGCCGACGCGACCGATGCGATCGCGCGCAAGCTGCTGGCCCAGTCCGAGGTCAAGCCGATCGGTCTCGGCGCCCGCGATTCGCTGCGCCTCGAGGCGGGGCTCTGCCTCTATGGCCACGACATCGATACCACGACCACGCCGGTCGAAGCCGGGCTGCTGTGGAGCATCGGCAAGGAGCGCCGCGCGGGTGGCAGCCGAGGGGGAGGTTTCCCCGGCGCGGCGGTCATCCAGAAGCAGATCGCCGAGGGGGCACCACGCAGGCGCGTCGGCCTGCTGCCCGATGGCAAGGCGATCGCGCGCGAGGGGGCGGACATCGTCATCGGCGGCCGCATCGTCGGCAAGGTCACGTCCGGCGGCTTCGGACCCACGATCGGGCGCGCCGTCGCCATGGGCTATGTCGAGCGGGCCGCCTTGCCGGGTGGATCGGCCGCCAACGGCACGAAGGTCGAGCTGGTGGTGCGCGGCAAGCCCGTGCCGGCCGAGATCGTGCCCATGCCTTTCGTCAAACACGCCTACTACCGGGGATAGGAGCTTCCGATGGCCGAGACCAAGTACACTCAGGAGCACGAGTGGATCCGCATCGAGGGCGATGTCGGCACCATCGGCATCACGCAATATGCGCAGGAGCAGCTCGGTGACGTCGTGTTCGTCGAGGTGCCCGAGACGGGACGCAAGGTCGCCAAGGGCGAGGCCTGCGCCGTCGTCGAATCGGTGAAGGCGGCCTCCGACATCTATGCGCCGGTTTCGGGCGAAGTGGTCGAGGGCAACGCGGCGCTGGCCGACTCGCCGGGCGACGTCAATGCCGAGCCGACGGGCAAGGGCTGGTTCTTCAAGCTGAAGTTCGCCGACAAGAGTGAACTCGACGGTCTGATGGACGAGGCAGCCTACGAAGCCTTCGTGAAAAGCCTCGGCTGACGGGGCAGGGCATGCGCTACCTTCCCCTCACCGACGCCGATCGCCGCGACATGCTGGCGAAGATCGGCGTCAAGGCGGTCGACGACCTGTTCAAGGACGTCCCGGCGTCGGCCCGTTTCCAGGGCAAGATTGCCGGCCTGCCCGATCATCTGGGCGAGCTCGAGGTCGAGCGCGCCTTCCAGGGCTTCGCGGCGAAGAACGTGTCGCCGTCGACGGCGCCGTTCTTCATCGGTGCCGGCGCGTACCGCCATCACGTGCCCTCGACCGTCGACTACATGATCCAGCGCGGCGAGTTCCTGACCTCCTACACGCCGTACCAGCCGGAGATCACGCAGGGTACGCTGCAGTATCTTTTCGAGTTCCAGACGCAGGTGAGCCTGCTCACCGGCATGGAAGTCGCCAACGCCTCGATGTACGACGGCTCCACGGCGGCGTCCGAGGCCGTGCTGATGGCCAACCGCATCACGCGGCGCGGCAAGGCGTTGATCTCGGGCGGGCTGCATCCGCACTATCGCGGCATCATCGAGACGACGGCCCACTGGCAGGGCTACAAAGCCGTGGTCGGCAAGGCCGATGCCGCCGGCCTCGAGGATCTGATCGCCGCGGTCGACAAGGAAACCTCCTGCGTCGTCGTGCAGAATCCGAGCTTCTTCGGCCATGTGCGCGATTTCACGAAGCTCGCCGCGGCCTGCCATGCCGCCGGTGCGCTGCTGATCGTCGTGGTGACCGAGGTCGTATCGCTCGGCCTGCTCATGCCGCCGGGCGAGATGGGTGCCGACATCGTGGTCTGCGAGGGCCAGTCGATCGGCAACGGCCTGGGCTTCGGCGGACCCTATGTCGGCCTGTTCGCCACGCGCGAGAAGTACCTGCGCCAGATGCCGGGCCGCCTCGCCGGCGAGACCGTCGACGCCGACGGCAAGCGCGGCTTCGTGCTCACTCTCAGCACGCGCGAACAGCATATCCGCCGCGAGAAGGCGACCTCCAACATCTGCACCAACGCGGGGCTCTGCGCGCTCGCCTTCACGGTGCATCTGACCTTGCTCGGCGAGGCCGGCTTCCGCCGGCTGGCCGAGCTCAACCACGCCAAGGCGTGTGCGCTTGCCGACCGCATCGCTTCCCTGCCGGGCGTGACGGTGCTCAACGACAGCTTCTTCAACGAGTTCACCGTGCGTCTGCCCAAGGCCGCCGCGCCCGTGGTCGAGGCGCTCGCGAAGAAGCGCATCCTGGCCGGCGTGCCGGTATCCCGCCTGCTGCCCGACGACCCCGATGCCGAGACTCTTCTCCTGCTCGCCGCCACCGAGACCGTGACCGAGCAGGACATGACCGCCCTTATGGTCGGCCTGCAGGAGGTGCTGTGATGGTCGTCTCGATCGATCGTTCCCAGGGCCGCTCGGGCGGCGCGGCGGAGGCTGTCGCGCCGACCGCCACCTTCACCGGCAATCGCGCGCTGCAGATCGAGGAGCCGCTGATCTTCGAGATGGGCCAGCCGGGACGCTGCGGCGTCGACCTTCCGCAAGCGCCCAAGGTCAAGGACCGCCTCAACGGCCTGCGCCGCGCGGGAGAACTCGGCCTGCCGGGCCTCAGCGAGCCGCAGGTCGTGCAGCACTACACGCGGCTCAGCCAGAAGAACTACGCCATCGACATGGGCGTCTATCCGCTGGGCTCGTGCACTATGAAGCACAACCCGCGCGTCAACGAGAAGGTGGCGCGCCTGGCGGGCATCGGCGACCTCCATCCCCTGCAGCCGGTCTCGACCGTGCAGGGCGCGCTGGCGCTGATCGATTCCCTGGCGCACTGGCTGAAGACCCTGACCGGCATGCCGGCCGTGGCGATGTCGCCGGCCGCCGGCGCGCATGGCGAGATGTGCGGCATGATGGCGATCGCCGCGGCGCTTGAGGCACGCGGCGAACGCGCCCAGCGCAGGATCGTGCTGGCGCCGGAATCGGCACATGGCACGAACCCCGCGACGGCGGCGGCGCTCGGCTTCACCGTCAAGCCGATCCCGGCCAACGAGCGTGGGCGCGTCGACCTGGCCGCGCTGACGGCGGCGCTCGGTTCGGACGTGGCGGCGATCATGCTGACCAACCCGAACACCTGCGGACTGTTCGAGAGCGAGATCGTCGAGATCTCGAAGGCAGTGCATGCGGCGGGTGCGTTCTTCTACTGCGACGGCGCCAACTTCAACGCCATCGTCGGCCGCGTGCGGCCGGGCGACCTCGGCGTCGACTGCATGCACATCAACCTGCACAAGACCTTCTCGACGCCGCATGGCGGCGGCGGGCCGGGCGCGGGGCCGGTCGTGCTGTCGGCGGCGCTGGCACCCTACGCGCCCTATCCCTGGATCGTGAAGGATGGCGAGGGCTGGCGCGTCGCCGAGGACGGCGCGCCGGTCGACGGCAGGCCGCTGGGCCGGCTCAAGGCCTTCCATGGGCAGATGGGCATGTTCACGCGGGCGCTCGCGTACATCATGAGCCACGGCGCCGACGGGCTGAAGCAGGCGTCGGAGGATGCCGTGCTGTCGGCCAACTATGTGATGGCGGCACTGCAGGACGTCATGACCCCGGCCTTCGACGGGCCGTGCATGCACGAGGCGCTGTTCGACGACAGCTTCCTCAAGGACACCGGCGTCAGCACCCTCGATTTCGCCAAGGCGATGATCGACGAGGGCTACCATCCCATGACCATGTATTTCCCGCTGGTCGTGCATGGCGCCATGCTGATCGAGCCGACCGAGAGTCAGGCCAAGGAGGATCTCGACCTCTTCATTGCCGCCCTGCGTTCGCTCGCCGAGCGCGCCAAGAGCGGCACCGCGGCCGAGGACTTCAAAGCCGCCCCGCGCTTCGCGCCCCGCCGGCGCCTCGACGAGACGCTGGCCGCCCGCAAGCCGGTGCTGCGCTGGCGGCCGTCGAACAACCCGCCGGGCGGCGATCCGCTGAAACAGGCTGCGGAGTAGGGCGGGCGTTCTTCCCTACGAAAGGGCGAGGTGGCGATCGGTAGGCACGCGACCGCTCTTGGCGCACCATGGGGCTGTTGACGTTGTCGGCAACAGCCAAGAGATGCGAGTGCCATGAGAGTCTTCACCACGCTGCCGCAGGAAGATCTGCGTAAGGTCGGTCCGGCCGCGCAGGCCATCGAGGCGACCGGCTATACTGGGGTCAGCACCCAGGAGAACCGGCACGAACCCTTTCTTTCGCTCGCCGTGGCCGGGGCGATGACCGAGCGGCTGGAACTGCATACCGGCGTCGCGATCGCCTTCGCGCGATCGCCCATGGCCGTGGCCAATGTCGGCTGGGATCTCGCCGCGAGCTACGGCCCGCAGCGCGTCACCATCGGGCTGGGCAGCCAGGTGCGGGCGCACAACGAGCGGCGCTTCTCGGTGCCCTGGTCGCCGCCGGCACCGCGCATGCGCGAGTACATCCAGGCGGTGCGCGCCATCTGGGCGGCCTGGAAGGGCGAGGGCAAGCTCGCCTACGAAGGCAAGCACTACCGCTTCACCCTGATGACACCCAACTTCGTGCCCGAACCCTATGACGGGCCGGCGCCGCGGCTGGGGCTCGCGGCCGTTGGGCCCGCCATGCTCAAGGTCGCCGCCGAGGAAGCCGACGACGTGAAGCTCCATGTCTTCTGCACCCGCAAGTATCTCGCCGAGACCATCATGCCCATCCTCGAGGCGGGGCTCGCAAGATCAGGACGCTCGCGGGAAAGGTTCGAGATCTCGGGCGGCGGCTTCGTCGTCACCGGCAAGGACGATGCGGCAGTGGCCAAGCTGTTCGAATGGGTCCGCTACCGCGTCGCTTTCTACGGCTCGACGCCGGCCTACTGGCCGGTCTTCGAGGTGCACGGGCTGGGCGATCTCGGCCGCAAGCTGAACGCCATGACGCGCGCCGGCCAGTGGGACGAGATGGCGAAGGAGGTGCCCGACGACGTGGTGCACCTGTTCGCCGCCGTCGGCCGGCACGACCAGATCGCCAAGGCCGTCGAGGCGCGTTTCGGCGGCCTGGTCGATTCGATCAGTGCCAGCGCCAACGCCGCCGTGCCTGCCGACATGCCGCCCGACCTGCTGCAGGACCTGGCGAAGATTTCGACCTCTTACCAGCACGCTTAGGTCGATTCTGCCGCAATGCCGATTGCACGGCCCTACGAGTCGGCATAGCTCGCGCGTTCCGCGCGACCACCCGGATGCACCACCGCGCCGCCGGCGGCGCTCCCGACCGTCTGCGCGTAACGCCACAGCGCACCGGTCGGATGATGGCTTGGCCGGGGCTGCCAGGCACGGCGACGTTCCGTGAGCTCGGCTTCCGGCACGAGCAGGTCGATCGTGCCGGCATCGGCATCGATCGCGATCATGTCGCCATCGCGCAGCAGCGCGATCGGTCCGCCGATCGCCGCTTCCGGGCCGACATGGCCGATGCACAGGCCGCGCGTGCCGCCGGAGAAACGACCATCGGTGACGAGGGCGACGTCCTCGCCCATGCCCTGCCCGTAGATGGCTGCGGTGGTGGCGAGCATTTCCCGCATCCCCGGTCCGCCGCGTGGACCCTCGTAGCGGATCACAAGGACCTCCCCGGCGCGGTAGTCACGCCGCAGCACCGCGGTCAGGCAGTCCTCTTCCGATTCGAAGATCCTCGCCGGGCCTGTCAGTGAGCGGCGCTTCAGGTGGGCCACCTTGCAGATCGCGCCCCCGGGCGCGAGCGAACCCTTGAGGCCGACCACACCGCCCGTCGGAGAGAAGGGGGCGCTGGCCGGACGCAGGATGTCCTGGTTGCCTGGCACGACGACGCCGGTGTGGTTCTCGGCCAGAGTGCGGCCGGTCACGGTCAGGCAGTCTCCGTGCAGGTAACCGCCGTCGAGCAGAGCCTTGATCAGCACGGGCACCCCACCGATCCGATGGAGATCGACTGCCATGTAGCGGCCGGCCGGCTTCATGTCGGCGAGATAGGGCGTGCGGCGGAAGATTTCCGCGACGTCCTCTAGGCCGAACTTCACGCCGGCCTCGTTCGCGATCGCCGGCAGGTGGAGTGCTGCGTTGGTCGAGCCACCCGAGGCGGCGACCACCGTGGCGGCATTCTCCAGCGACTCGCGGGTGACGATGTCTCGCGGCCGGATGTTCCTCTCGAGGAGGCCCATGACGGCTCTTCCGCAGGCAGCGGCGATGGCGGCGCGCTCGGTGTGAACGGCCGGCACGAACGCCGAGTCCGGCAGGGCAATCCCCATGGCTTCCGACACGGCGGCCATCGTGCTTGCCGTGTACTGGCCCGGGCACGCGCCCACGGTTGGACAGGCTGCTCGTTCCAGCTGCTGCAGCTCTTCGCGATCGATCCTGCCGGCGGTGACGGAACCGACGCCCTCGAACACTTCCACGAGGCCCACATCGCGGCCGTCGACGCTGCCGGGCAGGAGAGAGCCGCCATACAGGAAGACCGCCGGCACGTTCATGCGCACCATCGCCATCATGACACCGGGAAGGGTCTTGTCGCAGCCCGCCAGGCCCACAAGGGCATCGTAGCAATGGCCGCGGACCACCAGCTCGATCGACTCTGCGACCAGCTCGCGCGACACCAGCGAGGCCTTCATGCCGGAGTGGCCCATCGCGATCCCGTCGGTGACGCTCGCCGAAGTGAATTCGAAGGGCGTGCCGCCGGCTTCGCGGATGCCGGCTTTCACGTGCTGGGCCTGGCCATGCAGGGGCATGTTGCAGGGCGACGTCTCGCTCCAGGTCGTGGCGACCCCGACGAGGGGGCGGTCCAGATCTGCCGGCGCGAGGCCCGTGCCGAGCAGCATCGCCCGCATCGGTGCTTTCTCGACACCTTCGGTCACGTGGCGGCTGGGCAGGCGGCTCTTGTCGAAGCGGGGCATGGGGCAAGCTCCTTCCGGTGGCAGGCTTGCGCCGTGCGGCAATGCGCGTCCAATATATTGAAAAGGAATGATTGATAGCGAATTCCTATGAAGCCGCTCGACCTTCGGCGGCTCCGCTACTTCATAGCGGTAGCGGAGGAGCTCCATTTCGGGAGGGCCGCACGTCGTCTCAACCTCTCTCAGCCGTCTCTCAGCATCCAGGTCCGGGCACTCGAGCAGGAGGTCGGCACGCCCCTGCTGGCCCGCACGCAGCGCCGGGTCGTTTTGACCGAGGCCGGCCGCGTCCTGCTGGATGACGGACGGCGGGTAATCGCCCAGTCCGAGGCGGCCCTCGTTCATGCGCGCCGGGCCGCGGCGGGATCGGTCGGCCGCCTCGCGATCGGCTTCGTCAGCACCGCCGACTACAGCATCCTGCCTCCGCTGGTGCGACGCTTCCGACGCAAGTATCCGGATGTTGCCCTGACCCTGCTCGAGCTGACCGCCGATCGACAGAAGACTCTGTTGCTCTCGGGTGAGCTCGATCTCGGCCTGTCGCTGCTTCCCATGGCGACCCGGGGTCTGACCGCCCGGCCGGTGTTCCTCGAACGGCTGATCGCTGCAGTGCCGGCTTCGCGAGCCCAACGGAGCGTGGGCAAGATTCGCCTCAAGGCGCTGGCGGACGAGGACTTCATCATGTTCCCGCGCGAGCTTGCGCCCGGTTTGCACGACCTGATCATAGCGGCGTGCCAGCAGGCGGGTTTCACGCCGCGCCTGGCCCAGGAGGCGATCCAGATGCAGACGATCCTTGGACTCGTCGCAGCCGGGCTGGGAGTAGCGATCGTCCCTCATTGCATGTCGGGGCTGGAGCGCAGCGGTGTCCGCTACCTGACCCTCGATTCGACTGACTTCATCGTCGAAACGGCCGCACTGTGGCAGACGGGTAACGAATCGCCGGCGCTGGCGGCTCTGCTTGCCGAGCTGCCCACGCCAAGGTCACGGTTGAAAGGGAGGGGCGGCTGACGCTTCGGACATCGTCGCGTCAGTCGAACAGGTTGGCCAGGCGCTGCTTGATCTGGTCGGCGATGTAGAGGGCCAGCGCCTGGATGGTCGAGGTCGGATTCACGCCACCCGACGTCACCCAGATGCTGCCGTCGACGATGAACAGGTTCCTCACGTCGTGGCTGCGGCCCCATTCGTTGACCACCGAACGCTCCGGATCGGTGCCCATGCGCGCCGTGCCCAGCAGGTGACCGGGATAGTTCAGCGCCGTGCGGGAGGCGAAGATGCGCGTCGCGCCGGCCTCGGCCAGGATCTCCTCGGCCCGTGCGATGCCATGCTCCATCATGCGGTGCGTGTTCTCGCTGATCGTGTAGTCGATCTTCGGTGCAGGGATGCCGTTGCTGTCCTTCAGCACCGGATCGAGCGTCACGCGGTTGTGCTGCTCGGGCAGGTCCTCGCAGGCCACGCCGATGCCGACGCGATGATCCAGCAGCTCCCGGTAGATGTGGTGATGGTCGCGCCCCCATGGCAGCTGGCCGGCGGCCGCGCCGATGATGGCCTGGGTCGCCGGGCCGGTGCCGCGGCCGAACTGCAGCGTGTAGCCGCGCACGAAGCCGCGCGCCGGATCGGTCTCGTAGAACTGCTTGCTCCACAGGCAGGTGATGGGGCCACGGCCGCCATCCAGCTTCTCGTCGACATAGCCCGAGACGATCGGCCAGGGATGCAGCATCAGGTTGCGGCCGACCAGGCCGGAGCGGTTGGCGAGGCCGTCGGGGAAGCGGCCAGAGGCCGAGTTCAGCAGCAGGCGCGGCGTGCCGACGCCGTTGCAGGCGAGGATCACGACCTCGGCCGGCTGGAAATGCTCCTTGCCGTCGGCGTCGTAGTACACGGCGCCGGCGGCCATGCCGTGCTCGTCGGTGGTGATCTCGCGTACCCGGCAGCGCGTGCGCAACTCGACGCCGGCGCGCAATGCCCGTGGCCAGTAGGTCAGGTCGACGCTGGCCTTGGCGCCCTGTGCGCAGCCTGGCGTGCAATGCCCGAGGTTGATGCAGGACGCGCGGCCCTCGTAGGCCGTGGTGGCGATGGTCGTGTCGGACGGCCACCAGTGCCAGCCCAGCCGGTTCATCGCCCGGGCGTAGCGCATGCCCGTCCTGCCCAGGGGGATCGGTGGCATCGGCGGATGACGCGGCGGCACGCCGGGATCGCCGGCGAGGCCCGACACGCCCATCATGCGGTCGTTCTCCTAGTAGAACCGTTCCAGCGTCCAGTAGTCGATCGGCCAGTCGTCGGCCACGCCGTCCAGCGCCTTCACGCGGAAGTCCGACGGATGCATGCGCGGCCAGTGCGCCGTGTAGATCACCGTGCCGCCGCCCACGCCGTTGAAGTTGGCGATCTTCATGAGCGAATCGTCGTCGTTGACCGGGTAGTCGGTGTCGCGCCCGCGCCGGTTGGGGCTGATGTCGAAATCGGTGTAGCGCCGCGCCTCCCAGTCGCGGCCATTGCTCGGGAAGTCGGTCGAGCGGATCCAGTCGCCCTGCTCGAGGCAGAGGATGCGCATCTTCGTCTCGGCAAGGCTCCAGGCGACCGCCGCGCCGGAGGCGCCGGAGCCCACGATCAGGACATCGACCTGGTCGTTGCCGGTCATGTCACGACTCCCCGCTTCCAGTGCGGTCGTCCCGCCAGAAGGGCGGGCGACTGCGCACGGCGTCGAGCAAAGACCAGTCGCCCTGCTCGATGGCGTATCCCTTGGGAAAGGGGGGCCGGGCTTCCAGCCCGAGCGCCTGCAGGACGCGCTCATCGCGGTAGTAGGCGCCCAGGACGACCCGTCCCAGTGCCATGATCGGCGCGGCCCCGCTGCCATGGTCGTCGTTGATCAGCGCTTCCCGCCGCTCGCGGTCGAGCGCGGTGAAGGGGCTGCCGGTCCGTGCTGCCGCCCGATCGGCGATGCCGGCCAGCGCCTCGCGCACCAGCGGCAGGTCGCGGCCCGCCGAGGTGGCGATGTCCTCCAGGATGGTCGGATCGTCGGCCCCGGGAAGGCCGAGCGCAGAATCTGCGGGGATCATCGTGCCGGCGACGGCGCGCAGGGCGTCGATCTCGGCGGCGGACAGGGGCGATCGGGCGTCGTCGGCCATGGCACGACGGTAGCATCCAACGCCGGCATCGGATCAAAGAAAAAGCCCCCGCCTTGCGACGGGGGCTGCCAGGTAGCCCGCGATTGTTGTTTGCGGGCAATCCCGAATGGCGGGGTCTCAGTGCAGGCGACGCGGCAGCTCCGCGATCGCCTCGTCGATCATCGACTGGGTGCGGCCCCCGCCGACCTGCTCCTTGAGCAGCGTGCGGGTGGCGGCGAGCGCCACGTCGACAGCCATGTTGCGCACCTCGCGGGTAGCCTGCGCCTCGGCTTGCGCGATGCGGTCCTTGGCCTGCTGCGCGCGCCGCTCGATCAGCGCCTCGCGCTCCTCCGCGGCATGTTGCGCGATACGCTGGGATTCCTGGCGCGCCTGCGCCACGATCTCCTGCGCCAACCGTGACGAATCGGCGAGGCTCTTCTGCGCCTCGTCGCGCGCCTTCTGGGCCTCGTTGCGAAGCCGCTCGGCGTCGCCCAGGGTCCGCGCGATCAGCGCAGTCCGGTCGTCGAGCAACTTGAGGATGCCCTTGCCGAGCGCCTTGCCGGCGATGGCGAGGAACAGCACGAAGGCGACGGCGACCCAGAAGGTCGGATCGGAGAAGGTGCCGCCGCCATGTGCGTCGGCGGCCCATGCGGTGCTGATCATCGATTGCCTGCCTTTGCCGCCGCATCGACGGCCTGCGCGACCTGCCCGGCGTCAGCCGAACCGACCAGTCGCGTGAGCACCGCCGAAGCGATCTCGGTCGACATGCCGGTGAGACCTGCCAGGGCTTGGCTGCGCTGCTCGGCGATACGCCGTTCGGCTTCGCCGATCTCGGCCGCGAGCTTGTCGCCGATCTCGTGCATCTTCGCCGTGGTCTGGGCCGCTGCGGCGTCGGCCGCCTCGCGGATCACCTGGGAAGCCTCCGTGCGGGCGACGGCCAGTGCCTTGTCCTGCTCGGTGCCGGCGGCGCGGGCCGCATCGTTGGCCTTCTGTGCGGCGTCGAGATCCGCCTGGATCTTGCGCTCGCGATCCTCGACGATCGTGCCGATTCGCGGCAGGACCACCTTGGACATCAGGAAGTAAAGGACGGCGAAGCTCACCACCAGCCAGAAGATCTGGCTGGGGAAGGCTGTGACGTCGAACTGCGGCATGCCGCTCGACCCCTGTGCGTCGGCCGCGAACGCGGAACCGACGCCGAGGAGGCAGACGACAAATGCCGCTGACGCCGAGGTCCGAAGTGCCGAAACGGGCACGATCGAACTCAGGCGAAGAGGGCGATCAGCGCGACGATCAGCGCGAACAGCGCGATGGCCTCGGTGACGGCGAAGCCGATCCAGATGTTGGCGCCGATCTCGGCCTTCGAGGCCGGGTTGCGCGACAGGGCCGAGATGTAGCTGGCCCACACGTTGCCCACGCCGATACCGGCGCCGATCATGCCGATCGCGGCGAGGCCGGCACCGATGAACTTGGCGGCTGAGGCGTCCATGTCTGTCTCCTGTATCGATGTTGACGCGTTTGATGAAGGATACGGGCGCTGCGATCAGTGCAGATGCAGCGCGTCGTTCAGGTAGATGCAGCAGAGGATCGTGAAGATGTAGGCCTGCAGCACCGCGACCAGCAGTTCGAGCGCGGTGATCGCGACCAGCACGACCAGCGGCACGACACCGAAGATGCCCAGTGCCACGACGAAGCCCGCCAGCACCTTCAGCAGCACGTGGCCGACCGTCATGTTGGCGAACAGGCGGACAGACAGGCTGATCGGGCGGCTGAGGTAGGACACCAGCTCGATCGGGATCAGGATGGGCGCCGTGAAGAGCGGCGCGCCATGCGGGAAGAACAGCGAGAAGAAGTGCAGGCCGTGCTTGAACAGGCCGATCAGCGTCACGCCCAAAAACACGACCATCGCCATGAAGAAGGTCACGGCGATGTGGCTGGTGAAGGTGAAGCCGTAGGGGATCATGCCCAGCACGTTGCCGAACAGCGTGAAGATGAAGAGCGAGAAGATGAACGGGAAGAACTTCCTCCCGCCGCTGCCGACGTTGTCCCGTATCATGTTCGCGATGAATTCGTAGAACAGCTCCGACATCGCCTGGATGCGGCCCGGGATCATCGCGCCCTTGCTGGCACCCGCCAGCAGCAGGCCGGCGGAGACGACCACCGCGCCCAGCATGAAGACGGCGGAATTTGTGACGGCGATGGGATGGCCACCGATGCTGAACAGCGGGGCGCTCAGGTTCTGGATGGCGAACTGCTCAAGCGGACTGGCCACGATACTCTATCCCCAAATCAGCTCTTCTTTTCCTGGGAGGCCGCCTTGCTGCGCCGCTCCTCGGCTTGCGCAACCCGGTAGACGTTCAAGAACGCCGCACAGCACCCCAGCACGAACCCCACAATCAGCAACCAGGGTTTTGTCCCCAGCCACTGGTCGGCCATCAGCCCGATGAAGGCCCCCGCAACGACGCCGGCGACCATCTCGACGGCGATCCGCATCCCGACACCCAGCTTCTCGCCGCCGGCGCCGGGATTCGATGGCTGTGACGACCGCCCCGTACCCTTCTCGTACGCCTGGCGAACGCTTTTCAGGCGCTTGTCCAGATCGTCGGAAGTCGACTTTCGATCATCTTCAGCCATCACCGGATGCTCCGCTCCGGGCTTCCCACCCGGGCCGCCGCTGCACGCTGCGGTCTGGATGAAAAACGCGCCGGACCCTATTGGCCAGTCCTCGGGGTGTCAAGCGTACGCGACGATGTGACAAGACCTTAAAATACAAGACGTTCCGCCGCTTCTAGGTCTTCAGGACCGAGAACCGGGCATCGCCGTCGCGGACCACCTGCGGGACCAGGTCGACCTCCCATTCGAGATACTGGCGCATGGCCTCCTCGACCTTTTCCCGGGTGTCGCTGAAATCGTATGGCCGGTACCAGACGTCGGTCGGCGGATCGGCCATCCGCGTATGGCCGGTTTCGATCGGCAACCCATCCTTCCGCCATGCCTGCATGCCGCCTGTCAGAATTGCCACGGGCAGGCCGTTCGCGGCGGCTTCGGCCTCGGCGGTCGCCAACGCGGCCGTCTCGCCGTCCGGCGAGACCAGCACGATGCGGCAGACGCCCTTCTGGCGGGCCAGCAGCTCGGGAATCGTGCGGAAAAGGCCGGCCCGCACGGCGAACCAGGCCCCCGGCACGTGGCCGTCGCGGTAGCGCAGGCTGGTGTCGAGGTCGATCACCAGCAGCTGCTCCGGCGTCTGGTTCAGCGTCTGGTTCAGCTCCCGGGCCGTCACCGCGGCCGGCGTCGGCACCGCGAAGCCCGTGGGATAGCGCGGCTCGGCCGCGGTGGTGAGATCACCCGGCGCGGGCTGATGGTCCAGCACATGGACGTCCGGCCAGCCCATCTGCTTCAGCCAGTGCGCCGTCATGGTGGCGCGCACCCCGTCATTGTCATGCAGCACGATGGTGGCGTTGCGCGCGCCGACATACTGGTCGGTGGCCTGCACGAGCTGGCCGCCCGCGGCGTGGCGGAAGCCCTTGAGATGGCCCTGCGCGTATTCCGACGGATCGCGCACGTCGAGCCGGTAGAGCGGCCGGCCGGCGGCCGCAAGGCGGTCCAGTCCTGCCTTGTCGATCTTGCCGATGTTCATCCGTCTGGCGACGTCCGCCGCCGCGGCCTGCGCGAAGCGTGCCGCCTCGGGGCCCTGCGGGCCGAAGCTCTTCGTTTCGCCGTGCGCCACCTGCAGGCCGGCGAGGTGCCAGCCCATGGTCCCGTTCTTGAGCGCGATCACCTTGTTGGGCAGGCCGGCGTTGATCAGCGACTGGGCGCCGATGATCGAGCGGGTGCGGCCGGCGCAGTTCACGACCACCAGGGTCTCGGGCCTGGGCGCGAAGTCCTTCACCCGGTAGACCAGCTCGGCGCCGGGGCAGTCGATGCCGCCGGGAATCGACATGTTGTTGAACTCCGGCATCGGCCGCGAATCGAGGATCACCAGGTCGGTACCCGCGTCGACCAACTTCTGCAGGTCGGCCGCTTCGATGCGCGGCGTGTCGTTCTCGTGCTCGACGACCTCGCCGAACGCCTTGGATGGCACGTTCACGCCGGTGAAGATCTCGTAGCCCGCCTCGCGCCAGGCCCGGAGGCCGCCCCGCACCATCATGATGTCGGTGTAGCCGAGCCGCGACAGCACGGCGGCGGCGCGGTTGGCGCGGCCGGCCCATTGCGGGTCGATCGTCTCCTCGCCGCTGTCGATCAGGACGATCCGTGTGTTCGGGTCGGGCAGCAGCGCCAGCGCGCGTGGCTCGAGCCGCGACAGCGGCAGCGGCGTGGCGAACAGCGGATGGCCCTGCGTCGCGAATTCACCTTCCTCGCGCACGTCCAGGAAGGCGAAGACCTCGCCCGACGCCAGCATGGCCTTGACCTGCGCCACGTCGATGAGCGGCGTCAGGATCTTCGCCCGGGCCATGAAGCGCCTGGCCTTGCCGGTCGCCAGATCGACGGTCACGCGGTCCGGCAGGTGCTCGAGGCTCAGCCCGTAGAAATGCAGGTGCAGCGCGTCGCCCGAGCCGTTCCCGGGATTGGCTGGTGGCGTCTCGATGTGGTGGAAGTCGTCGGGCAGATAGCCGATCACGTCGCCGCGCCGTAGGGTCTTCTCCTTGGCCGGCGCCTCCCGCAGTTGCACGAAGTCGGGGCGGGCGCCGTTGTCGAGCCGGTCATAGACCACGTTGCGCTCCTCGCCGTGCACGCCGGCGATGATCGCCCAGGTCGTGTGGTTGTGCGGCGGCACCTTCTTGCCGGCACCGCCGGCCGAAGCGTAGAGCGCGAAGCGATGGTCGGGATCCTCGCTCAGCCGGTAGATGCCGCCGTCGGCGCCGAGCGGGAACTCCTCCTGTGGGAACAGCTCCGCGCGCGCCGCCAGGGCGGCCAGCAGGCCCCCGATCCTGTCCAGCGTCCCATGGGTGATTCCCTCGCGCTCGATGCGTCGGGTCTCGTCGACCAGGCGCCGTACGGCCGCGGCGCGCTCCAGATGCAGCTTCATTCGATCCTCCGTCGCCCGGCAGTATAACCATCCGGCGCTTGTCGCCCGAGGGTAACTACTACTACGGTGCCGCCATGAAACAGATTGTTTCCATCGTCCTGCTGGGGGCGGCGACGATGCTGGCAGCCACCGCCTTCGCCCAGACCCAGTCCAAGCCGAAGGCGCCGCCCAAATCCGCCGCCAAACCGGCGGCGGCGAGCGGCTCGACGGCTGCCAAGACGCGCACCCGTCCTCCCGGCGCCCATCCGACGATCATCCCGCGCCGGCCGGTCTTCGTGCCGCCGCCAGCCGTCATCGAGCTCGATGAGATGGCGGTGGTGCCCGACCTGCCCTCGGTGCTCGGCAGCGACGACCGGGAGCGCTATCGGCGCATCTTCCAGGCCCAGGCGGCCGGCCAATTCGCCCAGGCCGATGCCGAGATCCCGCAGCTCCAGGACAAGGTCCTGCTGGGTTATGTCGGCGCCCAGCGTTTCCTCGGCCGCGGCTACCAGGCCCGCTACGACGAGCTTGCCGCCTGGCTGCAGGAGTACAACGACCATCCCGACGCGCCGGCGATCTATCGCCTGGCGGTGGCGCGCCGCCCGCGTGGCGGCGAAGATCCGACACCTGCCACCTTCGTTGGCGTCGCGAGACCGTCGCCGACCTTCGCCGCCGCGCGCACCCTGAACGGCGCCGATGGCGGTCGCGCCGCCGAGCTGCGCGCCCGTCTGCAGCAGATGGCGGACGACGGCGGCTTCAATGCCGCCTTCGTGCTGCTCGACCGCGCATCGACGGCCGAGATCCTGGGGCCGCAGGAGGTGGAGCTGTGGCGCGGCCGCATGCGCACCCGCGCGCTCGAGGCCGATTCCCAGCGTGCCCTGCAGGTGCCGATCGAGGTCTCCCTGCCGCCCGACGCCAATTGGGCGGCGGCGCTGTCCGGCTTCACGCGCGGCGACGTCGCCGATGCCGCCCGCCGCTTCGAGGCGGTGGCCGACGCCGCTCCCGACCAGGCCTCGTCGTGGACGCTGGCGGCCGGCTCGTTCTGGGCGGCACGCGCCAACCTGCTGGCCGGCAACCCGCAGAAGTTCGCGCCCTACCTCAAGCGCGCCGCCCTGCACGGCCGCACCTTCTACGGCCTGATCGCGCAGAAGGCGCTGGGCATGAAGATCCAGCCGGACTGGAACGTGCCGGCGCTCGACAGCGGCCGCGCGGACATGCTCAGGAACGATCGCGCCGGCCGTCGCGCGCTCGCTTTGCTGCAGCTTGGCGCCCAGACCGCCGCCGAGCGCGAGCTGTTCGCCGCCGCGATCGATGCCGAGCCGCGATACATCGAATCGGTGATGTCCCTCGCGCTGAAGGCTGGGCTGCCGGCACTGTCGGTGCGCGTCGGCAACGCCAACTGGGACCAGCGCCACACCGTCAAGGGCTACGAGGGCGGCATGTATCCGATACCGCCTTGGGATCCGGCCGGCGGCTACTCGCTCGACCGTGCACTGATCTGGGCCTTCATGCGCCAGGAATCGGCGTTCAATCCGAAGGCGCGCTCGGTCGTCGGTGCGATGGGCCTGATGCAGCTCATGCCGGGCACCGCGCGCATCGTCACCAACAAGTGGGTGCCCGAGCAGGCCGGCGCCAATCCCTACGACCCAGCGGCCAACGTCGCGCTGGGGCAGGCCTACATCGTGTCGCTGCTCAGCGACACTGACAGCAACCTCGTGCGCACCGTGGCCGGCTACAATGGTGGTCCGGGCAACGTCATGCGCTGGGACGGCTCGCTCAACGCCGGCCAGGATCCTCTGCTCTACATCGCCTCTATCCCGCTCCACGAGACGCGCGACTTCGTGCAGCGCGTGCTGGCAAACTACTGGATGTACCAGATCCGGCTCGGCCAGCCGACGCCGTCCCTGGACCAGCTCGCCGCCCATGAATGGCCGCGCTATACACCGCAGGACGGGCTCCGGTGACGGCAGGCGAGCAAGCCCTGTGGCGTTGGACCCTGCGACGGATGTGACCATGTCATATGGTCACATTGCAGCCGGGATCGGCCGGTGGACAGGAAGATCAATGCCGCTGCCTTCAAGGCGCGGTGTCTCGCTCTGATCGACGAGGTCGCCGAGAGTGGCGAGCCCATTACCGTCACCAAGTGCGGCAAGGCGAAGGTGCGCGTTGTCGCGGTGCGCGAGGAACCCAGGACACTGATCGGCGCCACGAAGGGCACTTTCAGGATAGTCGGCGATATCGTGGGGCCAATCGTCGAGGATTTGTCCCACCCCAATTCGAACAAGGCCGCAGTCGGGATATCGAGCAGCCTGTCTGCGGAGATCGCCATGGTGGCTGCGGAACTGGAGGGCATGCACGGCGATCAGATAGATCGTATCATCGTGATGACGGCGTTGGCCCATGATGCGGTGCTGCTGACGGCCGACCGCTTGATACTGGATTGGCCGGGCGACCTGCACCGCCAGGATGCCTGCCGATGAGGGACGCAACATGAGCATCGACCGCCTTCGTCGTTTCGTCGCCGACATGACCTCGCTGGTCGGCGGTGCCTGGCAGGACAAGGACGAGGCCGCCATCGTCGATGTCGGCCGCAAGCTCCTGGGCGAGCTGGTGTCGCATGACGACTGGCTGCCCGAGGCCGCGGGCCGGGTGCCGCCGCACGGCTATGCGCAGAACCTGCTGTGGTGCGACCCCTTCGAGCGCTTCTGCGTCGTCAGCTTCGTCTGGGCGCCGGGCGCGGCCACGCCCGTGCACGATCACCAGATGTGGGGCATGGTCGGCATGCTGCGCGGCTCGGAGACTTCGCTGCGCTTCGCCCCCGATCCCGAGAGCGGCGCGCTGAAGCCCGGCGTGCTGACCGCACTCGAGCCGGGCGACGTCGAGCTGCTGCTGCCCGCCGAGGGCGATATCCACCAGGTGACCAACGCGCTCGCCGACCAGGGTTCGATCAGCATCCACGTCTATGGCGGCAACATAGGTGCCGTGCGCCGCAGCACCTTCGACGTGAAGACGGGCGAGCCCAAGCTGTTCGTGTCGGGCTACACCAACAAGGAGCAGCCCAATATCTGGGACCGCTCGGTCGAGGTCCGCGCGGCGTCCTAACTGGGATTGCCGCGCCGTCGACAACTTAGTGCTGGCGACTTAGTGCTTGTGCGGATGCGGGTGGGTCGGGTCGACCCAGTACACAGTCTCCGGCTTCTCGGCCGGCTCGATGTCGATGTTGATGGCGACCGCCTCGTTGTCTGAGCGCACCAGCACGCATTCCAGCGGCTCGGTATCCGAGGCGTTGATCTCCTGGTGCGGCACGTAGGGCGGCACGTAGATGAAGTCGCCCGGCCCGGCCTCGGCGGTGAACTGCAGCTGGTCACCCCAGCGCATGCGGGCGCGGCCCTTCACGACGTAGATCACGCTCTCGAGGTGCCCGTGGTGGTGGGCGCCGGTCTTGGCATGGGCATGGATGGTCACGGTGCCGGCCCACAGCTTCTGGGCACCGACGCGCGCGAAATTGATGGCCGCAGCGCGGTTCATGCCCGGCGTCTGGGCCGTGTTGGTGTCTAGCGAGCCCGCAGGAATCACCCGCACGCCGTCATTCTTCCAGTCGGTCATGGCTTTCATCTAGGCCGCCGGCCTCGCGCCGGCAAGGGTCGGGCTGTAGGATGGCGCCATGAACCGCATCGACGAATCCAAGCCTTTCAAGCCTGTGAACATCGCGGTCCTGACCGTGTCGGACACGCGTACCCTCGAGACCGACCGGTCGGGGGACACGCTGGTCGAGCGCATCGCGCGCGACGGCCACGTGCTGGCCGACCGCGCCATCGTCACCGACGACATCGATCTGATCCGAGCTCAGGTGAAGAAGTGGATCGACGACCCCAGGGTCGAGGCCGTGATCACCACCGGCGGCACCGGCGTCACCGGCCGCGACGTCACCCCGGAGGCGCTCGAAGCCCTGTTCGACAAGCGCATCGACGGCTTCGGCGAGGTCTTCCGCTGGATCTCCTTCCAGAAGATCGGCACCTCGACCATGCAGTCGCGCGCCGTCGCGGGCGTCGCCAACGCCACCTACATCTTCGCCCTGCCCGGCTCGACCGGCGCCTGCAAGGACGGCTGGGACGACATCCTGCGCCAGCAGCTCGACATCCGCTTTCGCCCCTGCAACTTCGCCGAGCTGATGCCACGTCTCAACGAAGGCAAGACGCCGAGAAGCGGTTGATGCCTGAAGTCGGATGATGCAGGGAATCGAATGATGCAGGGGCGCGCGCCCCGGCAATGAGCGACACTCTTCTCGCCGCCCTGCGCGAGCGGCCGGCGTTCGCGTTGCTCGCCGCCGCCGATCTCGTGCCGCTGCCCGCGACGGGCACGGCGCACGGCCATGTGCGGCTGCCGAACGGCCAGCTGGCGCGCGTCGCCTATGCGCACGAGGGCGACCCGACGGCGGCGGCGCGTCTGCAAGCGCAGGCCGCGGCCTTCCGGCACCTCGCGCCCGCCGGCCGCACGCCGCGCCTGCACGACGTGCTCCAACCGCGTCCCGGCCTGCCCGGCGGCGCGCTGATCGTCGATTGCATCGATGGCCACCCGCCCCGCTTGCCCGACGAGCTCGCTGCGATGGCCGACACGCTGGCGCGTATCCATGCACTGCCGCTGCCGACGGCCGGCTCGCCGATCCCGCGCCAGGCCGATCCCTTCGGTGAGACGCTCTCCCTGGTCGAGCAGAACGCCGCGCGTTTCCTCGACGAGGCCGTGCCCGATGCCGGGGCGCGTGGCGCGATCGCCGAGGAGCTGCGTACCGTGCGCGGCCTTGCGGCGGCACTTGCAGGCCGCGAGCAGCCGCTCGTCGTGGCGCTGGCCGATACCCATCCCGGCAACTTCATCGTCGATCGCGACGGAATCGCCTGGTTCGTCGATCTCGAAAAGGTGCATGTCGGTTCGGCGGCAGTCGACCTTGCACATGCGACGCTGCCGACCTCGACGCTGTGGGATCCCGCGGCCGGCGGCGCGGTGCTGTCGGCCGCCGACGTGCAGGACTTCTACGGCCGCTATCTCGCCGAAGTCGGCGAGGCGCGTGCTGATGCGCTGAGGCCCTGGCTGCAGCCGATGCGGCGACTGGTCTGGCTGCGCACGACGCTGTTCATGGCGCGCTGGCGGGTCCAGACCAGGGCGCCGCGCGATCCTGCCGACGCGACGCAATGGAGCGATTCTGGCCTCGCGCCGGCGATGAAGGCCCATATCGACGCCGTCATCGACCGCTGCTTTCGGCCTGACACCATCCGATCCATCCGGGCCGAATGGACACCCCAGACCTAGTGGATTGACTCGTTCTCATTTTGTTCTAAGAGTCGAGGCATGAGGCCGACCAACCCGCCCGACTATCCGGACGACGCCGTGCCCGAGCCCGCCCATCGCGGCCGGGGCGCCCTGTCCAACGAGTCCAGCCGCTACGACAGCGAGAAGCGCATCCGCACGACGGACGGCTGGGAGAGCGCGGCCGAGCCGGTGGAGGACGACGAGCTGCCGCCCTTGCGCACGACGCTGACACGCGACGCCACGCGCACCATCCTGGCGCGCAACACCTCGCCCGACGTGCCGTTCGACCGATCGATCAATCCCTATCGCGGCTGCGAGCACGGCTGCATCTACTGTTTCGCGCGGCCGACCCACGCCTATCTCGGCCTGTCGCCAGGCCTCGACTTCGAGACGAAGCTTCTGTTCAAGCCCGATGCCGCCAAGCTGCTGGTGGGCGAACTCGTCTCGCCCAAGTACCGGCCCGACGTGGTCGCCATGGGCACCAACACCGATCCCTACCAGCCGGTCGAGCGCGAGCTGAAGATCACGCGCCAGATCCTGCGCGTGCTGAGCGACTTCAACAATCCCGTCGGCATCGTCACCAAGAACCACATGGTGACGCGCGACATCGACATCCTGGCCGACATGGCGAAGCGCAACCTCGCCGAGGTGTTCGTCTCGGTGACGACGCTCGACAAGGCACTGGCGCGCGACATGGAGCCTCGGGCTTCGGCACCGCACCGCCGCCTCGAGGCGATCCGCGCACTGGCGGCGGCCGGCGTGCCGGCGGGCGTGATGACGGCACCGATGATCCCGGGCCTCAACGACCACGAGATGGAGGCGATCCTCGAGGCAGCACGCGATGCCGGCGCGACCCGGGCGGGCTTCACCGTCCTGCGCCTGCCGCTTGAGATCAAGGACCTGTTCCAGGAATGGCTGAAGGAGCACCGGCCCGACCGCGCCGAGCGCGTCCTGTCGCTGATCCGCCAGATGCGTGGCGGCGCGCTCTACCAGTCCGGCTTCGGCCAGCGCATGCGCGGCGAGGGGCCGATCGCCCAGCTTCTCAGCGCGCGCTTCGGCGCGGCGGTGAAGCGGCTCGGCCTCAACCTCGTGCGCTACCGCCTCGACGCCAGCCGCTTCAGCGTGCCGGAGGCCGTGCGCACGGCGCTCACCGACGCCAAGCGCGATTCGCGGCAGATGAAGCTGCTTTAGGCAGTCATCGTGTCGCCACCAGAGCGGCGGCGCCCGCGACGGCGACGCCGCCGCCGCGGTTGGCCAGCCGCAGGGCGCGCGGCGAGACCAGCAGCCGGCGCAAGCGGGCCGCCATCACGGCATAGGCGCCGAATACGCCAGCCACGACGACGGCGATAACAGCGCCGAGTTCGGCCACGGCGAGCGGCGTGAGACCCTGTAGATCCACGACCGAGGGCAGTAGGGCGAGGAAAAAGAGGATGGCCTTGGGATTGCCGAGGTTGAGCGCCAGTCCTGCAAGGAAGAGGCCGCGGCCGCTGCCGGCGTCAGGCATCGCGGCTCGGTCCAACGGCTGCGGCGTCGATGTCCACAGCTTCCAGGCGAGATAGAGCAGCCACGCCGCTCCAGCATAGCGGATGACGGCGAAGACGCCGGCGAAGGCCGTGGCGAGGGCAGAGAGGCCGGCTGCCGCCAGAGCGAACCAGATCAGAGCGCCGGCGGCGATGCCGGCGATGTAGGCGGCCGACCCTTGGGGCCCGCGCGCAAGCACTCGGGCGACGAGGGTGGTCACTGCGGGGCCGGGCAGCACGACGATGGCGAGGTAGGCGGCAGCGAAAAGGGCGAGACGGCCGATATCCATGGGCAGGTCCTTTCACGCGTCCCGCAACGGTTGATGTTCGACGCGATTCGCGGCAGATGAAGTTGCCGTGAACACTTCCACGCGCGCCTCCAGGATCGTCGGGGCCGGGCCCCAGCGAGTCTACGAGGCCTTCATCGATCCCACCGTTCTCGTCAAGTGGCTGCCGCCTGGAGACATGACCGGCAGGCTCCACGAATTCGATGCGCGCGTTGGCGGCGGCTATCGCATGTCGCTGTTCTACCCAGAGGCCGGGTCTGGCCCCCGCGGCAAGACGGCCGATCGGGAAGACATGGTGAGCGTGCGGTTCGTCGAACTGGTGCCGCCGCATCGCATCCTCGAAGCGGTCAAGTTCCATACGAACGATCCCGCGCTGATGGGCGAGATGACTCTGGAGGTGACGATCCGGAAACTCGCGAGCGGTACCGAGGTCACCATCGCGTGCAGCGACTTGCCGCCCGGCCTGCGGGCGGAGGACAACGAAGAGGGCACCCGGCAGTCGTTGGAGAAGCTGGCCCGCCTCTTCGAGGCGCGTCAATCGAGGAACTGAACCCGCGGCCACAGCTCCTTCCAGCGCTTGGCGGCGATGCGCTCCTCGTATTCGTCGCGCCGCGTGCGGCCGTACGCCGTGGGACGGCAGCGCAGGCCGAGCAGGTCGTCGGTGCCGAGTGGTGCGATCACCGTCAGCCTGTCGTCGGCCTCCAGGCGCACGCCGACCGACGTCACCGTCTCCAGCCAGTAGATCATCGAATCGGCCGTGCTCGCGTGCTGCGGCAGGCCCTTCCACACATGCATGCGCGCCTGGTTGCGCACCTGCCAGGGCAGGCCCGGCAGCACCGCATCGAGTCGCCGTTCGTATTCGGCTTCGCAGTCCTTCGAGAGGTCACCGGCATCGTAGTAGAGCACGTCGATATCGGCCGGCGGCCGCGGCGGGCTGATGCCGTGCAGATGGTCCCATACGCGATTGCGCACGAAGCCTGCGGCGATGCACCAGTCGGGCAGGGCGAGGGTACGCACCGCACGAAGCTGTTTCATGCCCACAGGGTCCTGGGCGATGATCCCGGCGATCGATTCCATCGCCGCACTCTAGGGGACATCGCGGGGGATATGCCGAGCTTTCGCCACGAAAAGCGCTGCGCCGAGGCTGGGGCGGTCCGGATCGCCGGCATCGACGAGGTCGGGCGCGGTCCGCTGGCCGGTCCCGTCGTGGCGGCGGTCGCCGTGATCGACCGTGCCGTCGCCAAGCGCAAGCTGCTGCGGCTGATCGACGATTCCAAGAAGCTCACGCCCGAGCAGCGCGAGGAGGCCTACGCCGCGATCGTCGAATCGGGAGCCGTACGCTACGCCGTCGGCGAGGCGAGCGTCGAGGAGATCGATACGATCAACATCCTGCAGGCGACCTTCCTTGCCATGCGCCGCGCGCTGCAGGCGATGGCCGAGCAGCCCGACCTGGTGCTGATCGACGGCAATCGCGCACCGCCCGAACTCGGCTGCCGCGCCGAGACCGTCGTCGGTGGCGACGCACTCTCCTATTCCATTGCGGCGGCCTCGATCGTCGCCAAGGTGACGCGCGACCGCACCATGCGCGCGCTCGCGGCGTCGTTTCCGGGCTACGGCTGGGAGACCAATGTCG
>QFCS01000710.1_pt1 | contig 47666 bp, 36 predicted proteins | sample 3576561 | NCBI WGS metagenome assembly QFCS01 | reverse complement strand
GCCGCCCGTCATGGTGTCGTTGCCCGCCCCACCAATGAACGTGGTGGACTGCTCCGCACCGTTGCTCAGCTTGAGCACGTCATCCCCCGCTCCGCCGTCGAGCACGTCCCAGCTGCCCACCGCCGTCAGCGTGTCGTTGCCTTGACCGCCATGGAGGTACTCGGACCCAGCGGCGTTGCCAGCGATGCTGTTGTCCAGCGCATTGCCAATCACCGTGAACCCGGCTTGCGCGGCCGAAACGGTAAACGACGTGGCCTGCGTCCCCATCCATGCCAGCCTCTCCGCTGTCAGCAAGGCCATCACGTCCGGCGTAATCTCCACCGACGTCAGCACCGCGGCCATGGTGTCTTCAAACGCCCACCCCACACCCTTCAGAACCTCACTGCCATAGCGCCTAAGGTCCGTCAGGTCTTTGATCGCATTGAGCGCATCGGTCTGCGCTCCTTGCAGCGCCAGCGCCTGAAGGCCCGAGGTGTCGAAATGAACGCCATTTCCATCCACCGTCAGCTCCACCGCATCCAGATACGGCTTGAGCCGCGTCTGCATCACCAGCGCGCCATACACGCTCTCTATCAGCGCCTCATACGCCTGCTGCAAGAACGCCACCTGCTGCGCCGCCGGGTTGATGGAGTAGCCCGTCACTCCATTGACCGTGCTGCCCGACTGCCCCGCCGGCATCGCGCTGCCCAGCTGCGCATAGAACCGGCTGCCATTGAACGCCTCCAGCACGCCGATCATGTTGCGGTACTGCTCACCGGTCATGCCCGCCGGCGGCGTCAGCGTCACCGCGCCCCCCAGGTAGCCTTCCAGGCTGCTCCAGTAGCTCGAGGTCTGTGCCCATTCGGTGATGAGGTTGTCGAGCAAAGCCCTCTGCGCCTCCCGCGTGCCCGCTGCCGCGAACGCCGCCACCGCCGCCTCCAGCTCATCGGCCTGCGCGCCCGTCAGGCTCATCGCCGCCCTCAGGTTCCTCACCATCCCCGAGCCGTTCATCTGCGGCAGCGCATGCGCCGCCTGCGTGATCACCACCGGGTTGCCCGCCTCGTCCACCACTTCTGGCGGGATCTGCGAGAAGAAGCCATTGGCCTCCAGGTCGATCGCCCCCACCGTGCGGTTGACCCCATTGCGCGTGAACGTGGTGCTCAGCGCCACCCGGTTGTTGTTGATCGTCTGCCCCGCCTGCGGGCCACTGGCGCTGCCGTTGAGCCCAATGCGCGTGATGCCCAGCGCATCGAGCCCGCTGAGCTCGCCGCTTTGGCTGATGCCGTCCTGGTTCGTATCGCGCCAGACCTGCAGCTGGGCCCAGGCAGCGTCCGCGCTGGTGATCTGGCCGTCTCCGTTGGTGTCCAGATCGCCCAGCGCATCGAAGCCCTGCGTGGCCATCTGGCCGTTGCTCTTCACCGTGTCCACGCCGAAGAGCTCGCGCCCGGAGTCGATCAGACCGTTGCCATTCAGATCGCGCACGAGGAAACCGTCGTCGGGGCGGGCCCAGCCCGTGCCGGTCTTGATGCCGTCGGCGTTGTGATCGAACAGCACGTTGCCGCCGGCGGCAGAGAGTTCCAGACCGTCGCCGTCCAGGTCCAGCACCAGCGGGTCGCGTTGAAGGACGACGGCTCGGGCGGAAGTGAACGCGGTGTTGAGCAGGGGATTGACCAGGAAGAGCGGGTCGCTTTCGATGACTTGGTGGATGGCATTCCACATGCGACCGACTTGCGTGTTGTTCAGCCACTCCTTCACCGTATCGATCAGCCGGCCCCATTCTTCGAAGTTCGCGAAACCCGGAACCTCGTCAATCCATGTTTGTGCCTGTTCTTGATAGGTAGGGTCAAACCTCAGCGAGCTAACGATGTGATAGAGCTCAAAATTTACGGCGAGCGCGTCCCAACCATCGCCACCGGTGTCTCGAACCTTTCCCCAAAGGGCCTCAACCGCCTCATCGCCTTGGGTCTGGCGAACCAGTTCCATGGGGGTGTTGAGGGTCCAGTTGTCGAGGGAGAGGTTGTGGTTTGCGAAGACAGCTTCGTGAATTTCTTTTGTATCGCGATAGTCGATGTCGCTGGAAAGCACCCCGCCATCACGATCTGCATATCGGATGAGGACATCGACGTAGCGCGTCGCCATCTGCATTCGAATCGAATCCAGTGTCGCCTCTGGCAAGTTACGACACTGCTCACCGCCCCACCCCATCATGGCCGTGCCCGTCAGGAAGTTCACCGCTGACACGCCGGCAATGGTGCTCTCACTCGCGACCCCACCGGCCCAGCCGGCGTAGCTGTAGCCCTTGCTGTAGAGATCGGCATAAACCTGCTCCACATTGGCCAGCGTGCCGTTGGCAAGTTGCTGAGAGTAGGCTTCAAGTTGCGCGGTGGTCAGTGCTTGCGGTTGTGACATGGGTTTCCTCCTGAGCGTTGGTGGTTGAGGTGATGAGTGAATGGGTCAGCGCGGTGCAGAGGGCGCTTTCTCGGACTTGCTGGGGTCGTGCCGGAAGCCCAGAACGATCTGGGTGACCATGGGTTGAATCTCGCGCCAGTGCTGTAGCAGGGGACGGCGGTAGCTTGCCGTCAGTTGAACTCGAAGTTCCTGTGTTTCCATGGACCAGACCTGGGAACACCTAGACCTGTTCGCATCGAAGGAGACAGTGCAATCAAGAGTGCTGATCACTTTGCCAGTCGAATCGCGCCCGACGAACTCCTCGGACACGAGCGTCTTGGTCGGATCAGGCCCTTCTGGGGGCGGAGTCAGCCGAAACACCTCCAGGTCATGTTCGTTTTCAGCCTGGCGAAAGTAGCGGTGATTGACACTTTTTCCAGAGTGATCCAGAAGGCGTCGTTTGACATAGACGTCCAGAAAACCGTCCCTGGGATATCGCTTGCTGCTCTTCACCCCCACACTGATCCACCGATCCTCCCAAGGCGGCGTCAACCGCTTCTCCTCGCGCCGCTCCCACGAATCCAGTGTCTGGCCATCCGGGAATCGCACATAGAAGCCGAAGCTGTTGATCTTCGATTCGAAAGTGCGCACCGGCGGGCGCCAGTCCGGTGCGGGTGCCCACCCCGGGTCGCCGTCGTACTCCAGCAGCTCAGCCATGTAGCGCGGCATCTTCACCGGCATGCCGCCCAAATCACCAATGGCGAATCCCGGGTAAGGCTGAGAGGCCACATGGCTCTCGATACGCGAGGTGATGCGCTGGGCCTTGTGCAACCAGATGGCCACGATCGCCGCGATGGCAAGCAGGCCGATGAGCAGCAATCCCAGCAGCCAGCGGCCGATACGCCGACGCGGCTTGGCCGCTACCACCTCGTCGCCAAACTTGGCGACGCCCGCTTTGTTGTTCGATGTCGTCAAGACAAAACTCCCTTTCAAAAAATCAAGCGCGCGACGATACGTGGGCGCCGCACTGTCTACCGCGCGGTGTATGAGCACGGTGGCGGAAGGCCCTTCCTGCCCGCTGGGCATCCCGCGTCGTGGTCGCCGAGAACACCGCCACCGCCGCCTCCAGCTCATCGGCCTGCGCGCCCGCCTAGCTCATCGCCGCCCGCGAGTTGCGCACCACCCCCGAGCCGTTCATCTGCGGCAGCGCATGCGCGCGCCCCACAACCACCAACGGTTTGCTTGGCTTGAGCGCCCACCGATAGGCCTGCGCAAGTGCGCTCCATGGCGTCGCGCCATGCATCTATGCATTTCCCCTCCCTGTCGGTCGCAGTTGAAAGACCTGTTGCCTTCCACCGGACGTGACGGATTGGTAACGGCGAACCCTTGCGCGGTCTATCGTCGTTTGCCATGAGCCGCCGCTCGGTTCGCCAGTGCACCCGATCCCGGTCGTTCGCCCACAAGACCAGCGGGCCGACGATACGCGCGTCAGCCCAGCGGGTACGGGCCGCCGTATGCGACCTGGCCGATGTGTTAGGGCGTGAACCGCCCAGGCCAGGCGACAGCCTGGGTCAGCCGCGCACGGCCTGCGGCACCGCCGCCGGCACCGCGTCGTACACCAGCCGCTCGGGGTTGGCGTAGCACAGGAAGTGCTTGTGGGTGGCCCGGCCCACCGCGCACAGGCCCACGCGGCGCGCCACCTGCAGGCCCATCTGCGTGATGCCGCTGCGCGAGATGACCGCCGCCACGCCCATCTGGGCGCTCTTGATGACCATCTCGCTGGTCAGGCGGCCGGTGGTGTAGAAGACCTTGTCCAGCGTCTCGCCCACGTCGCGTGGGGCATCGTCTTGCAGGGCCAGCCAGCCGGCGATGGTGTCTACCGCGTTGTGCCGGCCCACGTCTTCCACGAACAGCGCCAGCTCGGTGCCGCGGAACAGCGCGCAGGCGTGCACCGAGCCGGCCGACTTGTAGGTGCTTTCCTTCAGGCGGATCGCGTCCACGATGGCGTAGACCTGCGACTGGCGCAGCACGCCCTCGGGCAGCCGGATGCGGTCCAGGTCGTCCATGAGTCCGCCGAACACGCTGCCCTGGCCGCAGCCGGTGGTGACCACGCGCTTGGCCGTGCGCTCTTCAATGCGCTCGATGCCGTGGCGGGTCTTCACGCTCGCGGCGTTCACCTCCCAGTCGACGGTGATGGACTCGATGTCGTCCACCGAGGCGATGAGCCGCTGGTTGATCAGGTAGCCCAGGGTCAGCCACTCGGGCCGGGCGCCCAGGGTCATGAGCGTGACCAGCTCGCGCTTGTCGACGTAGACCGTGAGGTCGCGCTCGGCGGGGATGTGGATGGCGCGGCGCTGGCCGAACTCGTCCAGCGCGTCGATGGACTCGGTCAGGGGGGCACGGGCCTCGGTCAGTTGGGGCAGGCGCATGGGGCGAGACTACTAAAGAAAAAGGCCGGCACCCGAGGGGTGCGGCCTTTGGCGCTGCCCCGCGCGGGGGCATGGGGGCCGGCGGCGGCGCGCGGCGCTTACGGCTTCTTGGGCGTGGGCGCGCCGGCCGGCGCCTGGTTGCTGGGCGGGCTGGTCGCCGGTGCCGCGGGCGAGTGCGCGCCCGCCGCTTCGGCCGGCTTGGGCGGTACGTAGGAGAAGGGGCCCGGGTCCGTGCAGGCCGGCGCGCCCGCCGAGGGCTGCTTGCCCGCGCCCGCGGTGGTCTTGAAGTAGTTGGCCGCCGCCTTGTCCATGGCCTTGCACAGCTTGTAGGCGTCGACCTTGGTGTTGTACGCGGCCTTGGCCTTGGCCTCATCGGCCTTGGCGGCGGCCTCGGGCGTGAGCGGCGGCGGTGCCGGCAGCTTGGCCTGGGCCAGGGTGGCCGCGGCCAGCAGGCCCACGGCGAAGGCGATCTTGCGGATGCTCATGCGGTCTGTCTCCTGAAAACGCTCAGGCTTTCGCCGGCTGGCCGGACGCGGGCTGCGACGGGTTGGCCGAGCGCTGCGCCGGGATCTTGCCGGCCTTGATGTCGTCGTGCCACAGGGCGTGGTGTTCCTTGGCCCAGGTCTCGTCGACGTAGCCGGTCTTCATCGCCGCGTAGGCGCCCTTCATGCCGATGGTGCCCAGGTAGATGTGGCCCAGGAACAGCGCCATCATCAGCGCCGCGGCCGTGGCGTGGATCATGTGGGCCACCTGCATGTTGGCGCGCGTGAACTCCACCGCCGGCAGCAGCTTGTCCAGGAACAGGCCGGAGCCCACCACGATCAGGCCGAAGAAGAACACGCCGGCCCAGAACACCACTTTCTCGCCCGCGTTGAAGCGGTGCGAGGGAACCTCCTTGCCGCTGAGCAGGCCGCCGCCCTTGAGCAGCCAGACCAGGTCACCCTTGGCCGGCAGGTTGTCCTTGATGAAAGTGAAGATCACCACCACCAGCGACACCGCGAACAGCGGGCCGACGAAGTTGTGCAGGTTCTTCAGCGCGTAGGTGAGCCAGCCGAACAGCGTGCTGCCGATGACGGGCAGCAGGAAGAACTTGCCGAAGGCCATGACGATGCCGGAGACAGCCAGCGCGACGAAGGCGATCGCGTTGACCCAGTGCGCCGCGCGCTCGAAGTACGTGAAGCGCTCGATCTTGCGGCCGGTCTCCGGGCCGTGCAGCTTGATCGAGCCCTTGGCGAGGTAGAACAGCGCGATCGCCACCAGCACGATCAGCAGCAGCGAACCGCCATAGGGAATGATCCAGTTGTTGCGCACCTGGCGCCAGGCCTCGCCGGCGGTGGTCAGCTTGGAGCCGGGGTACTGCACGAAGCCCTGGATCAGGTTGCCGTACTCGGGGTACGGCAGCATGGTCTGGCCGGTCACGCCCTTGCTCACGTCGTGCCACATGGGCGCGTTGTTGCCGGGCTGCACCTTGCGCCGCTCGGCGTTGCTCTGGCTGGCGTAGTTCGGGTCGGTGTCGGCGTCGGGGCGGATGTCGAAGATGTTCTGGCTCTTGATGCCGCCCGCTTGTCCGGGTGCCGCCTGCTGTGGCACCGGCGCAGGGTCGTCCTGCGCCGCCTTGGGCGCCTGGGCCCAGACCGTGGCCGCGCCCAGACCCAGCAGCAGTGCCGCGAGCCAAGCGCGCCAGCGGGGGTTTGCTTGCGTGTGCATGGCGACCGCCTTCACTTCTTCGGCTGCGCGCCAATGCGCACGTATTCGTTTTGGCCGGACACGGCGCGCGCCTTGAGCTGCTTTTCCCAGCTGCCCTTGTCGCCGGCTGTCCAGCCCGGCTGCGCGTACTGGCTCTTGCCCACGCCGCTGTAAGCCGCGTTGTCCTGCTTCACGCCGTTGGCGTTCATCTCCTGCGGCTTCTCGCCACAGGCCGCCAGGCCCAGCAGGGCCACCATCGCAACGGAGGTGAGGGTCAGGCGTTTCATCATGACTTCTTCCCTTCGGCGGTGCCGTATGCGGTGCCCCAGCCCCAGACTTCCGCGCCCTTGCCGCGCGCGATCACGCGGGTGCGGAAGATGTCGGCCACGGTGTCGCCGTCGCCGGCCAGCAGGGCTTTGGTGGAGCACATTTCGGCGCAGGCCGGCAGCTTGCCTTCGGCCAGGCGGTTGCGGCCGTACTTCTCGAACTCGGCCTGGCTGCCATGGGCCTCGGGGCCGCCGGCGCAGAAGGTGCACTTGTCCATCTTGCCGCGCACGCCGAAGGTGCCCTGCGAGGGGAACTGGGGCGCGCCGAAGGGGCAGGCGTAGGAGCAGTAGCCGCAGCCGATGCAGACGTCCTTGTCGTGCAGCACCACGCCCTCGTCGGTGCGGTAGAAGCAGTTCACCGGGCAGACCGCCATGCAAGGCGCGTCGCTGCAGTGCATGCAGGCCACCGAGATCGACTTCTCGCCCGGCACGCCGTCGTTGAGGGTGATGACGCGGCGGCGGTTCACGCCCCAGGGCACCTCGTGCTCGTTTTTGCAGGCGGTGACGCAGCCGTTGCACTCGATGCAGCGCTCCGCGTCACAGATGAATTTCATTCGTGCCATGGTGTTCTCCTGCTTTTATGCTTTTTCGACGTTGCAGATCGAGGTCTTGGTTTCCTGCATCATCGTCACGATGTCGTAGCCGTAGGTGGTGCCGGTGTTGGCCGCTTCGCCGCGCACCACCGGGTAGGCCCCTTCCGGGTAATAGGGCTTCATGTCGGTACCCTGCCAGTGGCCCGAGAAGTGGAAGGGCATCCACACCGTGTCGGGGCCCACGCGCTCGGTCACCAGCGCCATCATCTTCAGGCGCGCGCCCGTCGGTGTGTGCACCCAGACCTGTTCGCCCTGGCGAATGCCGCGCGCGGTCGCCGCGCTCGGGTTGATTTCCACGAACATGTTCTGCTGCAGCTCGGCCAGCCAGGGGTTGGAGCGCGTCTCCTCGCCGCCGCCCTCGTACTCCACCAGGCGGCCGGTGGTCATGATGAGCGGGAATTTCTCGTGCAGCCTGTCCTCGACGTTCTTGTTCTGCAGGGACTTGTAGAGCACGGGCAGGCGCCAGCGGTTCTTCTGGTCGTCGTGGGTGGGGTACTTGGCCACCAGGTCGGGGCGCGGGCTGTAGATGGGCTCGCGGTGCTGCGGGATCGCGTCGGGGAAGTTCCACACCACCGCGCGCGCCTTGGCGTTGCCGAAGGGGTGGCAGCCGTGCTTCATGGCCACGCGGATGATCGCGCCCGTGGGGTCGGTCTTCCAGTTCTTGCCCTCGGCCTTTTGCTTCTCCTCGGCGCTGAGCTCTTCCCACCAGCCCAGCTTCTTGAGCAGCACGTGGTCGAACTCGGGGTAGCCGGTGGTGATCTCGGCGCCCAGCGAGTGCGAACCGTCCTCGGCCAGCAGGTTCACGCCCTCGCGCTCCACGCCAAAGTTGGCGCGGAAGTTGCCGCCGCCGTCCATCACGTGCCGCTCGGTGCTGTACAGGTTGGGCGAGCCGGGGTGCTTGATCTCGGGCGTGCCGAAGCAGGGCCAGGGCAGGCCGAAGTAGTCGCCCGACAGGTCGTAACCGGTTTCCTTGTCGACCACCTTGGTCGTGCACTTGAGCGTCTTCACGTCGAAGGCATCCATGTGGCGCATGTGGGCCTGCAGGCGCTCGGGGCTCTGGCCGGTGTAGCCAATGGTCCAGACGCAGCGGTTGATTTCGCGCAGGATGTCGTCGGGCAGCGGCTCGTCGCGGCCCTTGATCTTCTGCATCTTGTAGTTCTTGGAGAGCTGCTCCGCGAAGCCCAGCTTTTGCGCCAGCTCATGCATGATCATGTGGTCGCTGCGGCTCTCCCACAGCGGGTCGATCACCTTCTCGCGCCACTGCAGCGAGCGGTTCGACGCGGTCACCGAACCGCTGGTTTCGAACTGCGTGGCCGCAGGCAGCAGGTAGACCTCGCGGTTGGGGTTGAGGTCTTCGGCCTTGCCCGGCATGGCCGCCATCGACGCGGTCGCCGAGGGGTAGGGGTCGATCACCACCAGCAGGTCGAGCTTGTCCATGGCTCGCTTCATTTCCAGGCCCCGGGTCTGCGAGTTCGGCGAATGGCCCCAAAAGAACATGCCGCGAATGTTCGGGCCCTGGTCGATCAGCTCGTTCTTCTCCAGCACGCCGTCGATCCAGCGCGAGACGGTGATGCCGGGCTTCTCCATCGTGCCCTCGGCGTACTGCGACTTGATCCAGTCGTAGTCCACGCCCCAGGCGTTGGCGAAATGTTTCCACGAGCCGGCGGCCACACCGTAGTAGCCGGGCAGCGAATCCGGGTTCGGGCCGATGTCGGTGGCGCCCTGCACGTTGTCGTGCCCGCGGAAGATGTTCGCGCCGCCGCCGCTCACGCCGATGTTGCCCAGGGCCAGCTGCACGATGCACGAGGCGCGCACCATGGCGTTGCCGATGGAGTGCTGCGTCTGGCCCATGCACCACACCAGCGTCGACGGGCGGTTCTTGGCCATCATCTCGGCCACCCGCGCCATCTGTTCTTCCTTGACGCCGCAGGCCTCTTCCACCTTGTCGGGCGTCCACTTGGCCATCACGTCGACCTTCACAGCCTCCATGCCATAGACGCGGTCGTTGATGTAGCGCTTGTCTTCCCAGCCGTTCTTGAAGATGTGGTACAGCAGGCCGAAGAGGAAGGGGATGTCGGTGCCCGAGCGGATGCGCACGTACTCGTCGGCCTTGGCCGCGGTGCGCGTGAAACGCGGGTCGACCACGATCATCTTGCAGCCGTTCTCCTTGGCGTGCAGCATGTGCAGCATGGAGACCGGGTGCGCCTCGGCCGCGTTGGAGCCGATGTACAACGCGCACTTGCTGTTCTGCATGTCGTTGTACGAGTTGGTCATCGCGCCGTAGCCCCAGGTGTTGGCCACGCCGGACACCGTGGTGGAGTGGCAGATGCGCGCCTGGTGGTCGCAGTTGTTCGTGCCCCAGAAGCTCACGAACTTGCGCAGCAGGTAAGCCTGCTCGTTGTTGTGCTTGGACGAGCCGACGAAGTACACCGCGTCCGGGCCGCTGGCTTCGCGCAATGCCTTCATCTTGGCGACGATGCCGTCGTAGGCCTCGTCCCAGGTGATGCGCTGGTACTTGCCGTTGACCAGCTTCATCGGGTAGCGCAGGCGGTACTCGCCGTGGCCGTGCTCGCGCAGCGAGGCGCCTTTGGCGCAGTGCGCGCCCAGGTTGATCGGCGAGTCGAACACCGGCTCCTGGCGCACCCAGACACCGTTCTCAACGATGGCGTCGCTGGCGCAGCCCACCGAGCAGTGCGTGCACACCGTGCGGCGCACCTCGATCTTGCCGGTGCCGTCGATCGAGCCGCCCGAGGCGGCCTTGGCCTTCTTCACCAGGGTGAGCTGCGAAGCGGCCAGGCCCACGCCCACCCCGAGACCGGAGCGGCGCAGAAAGGCGCGGCGGTCCATGGTGGGCAGCGCGGACGACAGGCCTCGCTGCAGGGCGTTCACGAAGGTGGCGTGCGCCGGCGTGCCACGGCCGGCGGCGGAGGGGGATTTCTTGGTCAGCAGCATGGTGTGTCTCCTGGGGCGCCGCGGGATGCCGTGGGGCGGGTGGGCGGCGGACGGGACGTTCGTGGGGAGGCTCTGTTTCTCGCGCGCCGGATCAGAGGCGCGTGGTGCGGTAGTAGTGCTTGACGTGCTCGCTGAGCGTGTAGCCTCCGCCGCGCTCGGGCGCGGGCTTGGGCTCGGAGGCGGCGCTCTCGGGGGCTTGGGCCACGGGCATCACGCTGGCCACGGCGGCCACGGCACCGGCTGTGCCAGCACCCGCGAACAGGGTGCGCCGGCTCAGGCGCGAACGGCCCTCGGCCGGGCCGGAGCGGGAAGACTCTTTCATGCATGTCTCCAGGTGTGCAGGGCCCGCACACCAGACGTGTGGGCTCCTTGCATAAGGTCGAATCTACTTCGCCCCCTGGGGGTATGCAAGCTTGTGCATGAGCGCTCTGGCCAAGGCACGGCCCCCTCGCGTGGGCGCCGAGGCGGACCACCGGCGGCGGCGCCGCGCTTAGCGATAAGCATGCCAACCACCATCGATGAGAACCACTCGCAACGTCGGCCCACACAGGCCCGCTCAACCGCCCAAAGCGCGGGCAAACCCGCAGAACTTAGGACCACCCGGCGTCTGGCTTGCGCCATGTTGTCCAACGAGCGCGACAACTTGTCGCACGCCAAGCACCGGTCCTCACCGGGCCAAGGGCGCCAATGCCCGAGTGATTCGATCAGGCTCCAAGGCCTTGGGCGCGTGGGCCATCGAGGTCCCGCGCCAGGCCGCGCAGCGGTGCGCCCACGCCCGCTTCATAGAATCGACCGGTGGAGACGATCACCCCCCCGACAAGCCCCGAGCGCACCCTGGACGGTTGGCCCAACTGGTCCATCCTGGTCGTCGACGACGAACAGGGCATGCTCAACTTCCTCGTCAAGACGCTCGCCCCGCGCTGCCATTTCGTCATGAGCGCCACCAGCGCCGAAGAAGGCGCCGAGTGGCTGCGCGGCCACCACGTGGACCTCGTGGTGCTCGACATCTCCCTGCCCGGCAAGAGCGGCGTCGAATGGCTCAAGGAACTGCGCGAACAGGGCTACACCGGCGAGGTCATCCTCATCACCGCCTTCGCCGACCTCGACACCGCCATCGAGGCGCTGCGCGCCGGCGCCTCCGACTTCATCCTCAAGCCCTTCCGCGTTCCGCAGATCCTCAACGCCATCAAGCAGTGCCACGAGCGCTCGCGCCTGCGGCGCGAGAACTTCGTGCTGCGCCGCGCCATGGGCCCCGCCACCGTGCACCGCGCGGCGCTGGTGGGCGACTCGCCGTCCATGGCGGCCCTGCGCGATTCCCTCGACCGCGTGGCCGGCGTGGACAGCACCGTGTTGCTGCAGGGCGAATCGGGCACCGGCAAGGAACTGGTCGCGCGCGAGCTGCACGCGCGGGGCGCGCGCGCCGCCGGCCCCTTCGTGCCCGTCAACTGCGCGGCCGTCTCGCCCGAGCTCATCGCCAGCGAGCTCTTCGGCCACGCCAAGGGCGCCTTTCCCGGCGCCACGCGCGCGCGCGACGGCCTCTTCCATTACGCCCAGGGCGGCACCCTCTTTCTCGACGAGATCGCGGAACTGCCGCTGTCCATCCAGGCCACGCTGCTGCGCGCCATCGAGGACCTGCGGGTGCGCCCCGTGGGCAGCGAGCAGCTGGTGCCGCTCAACCTGCGCATCGTCGCCGCCACCAACCGCCAGCTCAGCGCCGAGGTCGCGGCCGGCCGCTTCCGCAAGGACCTGTACTTCCGCCTGCAGGTGGTGGAGCTCGCGCTGCCGCCGCTGCGCGAGCACAAGGCCGACATCCCCGCGCTGGTGGCGCACTTCATGGGCCAGCTGGCGCCCACGCTGGGCGCCGAGCCGCTGCGCATCAGCGAGGCCGAGATGGCCTTCCTGCAGCAGTACGACTGGCCCGGCAACGTGCGCGAGCTGCGCAACCTGATCGAGCGCTCGCTCATCCTCGGCACGCTCAACGTGTCGGCGCTCTACCCCGGCGCACCCGAGGCGCCGGCGGCCGAGCGCCCCACCGACCTGCACACGCTGGAGAAGATGCACATCCTCTCCGTGCTCGACTCGGTGCAGGGCGACAAGACGCGCGCCGCGCAGTTGCTGGGCGTGTCGCGCCGCACCCTGGAGCGGCGCGTGGCCGAATGGGCGAACTAGAGACAACACCCCCGCCGCGCCTCGCGCGCCCCGCCAAGGGGGGCGGCGCCGGCGGCACGGCACAGCCGGTTCCACGGCGCCACGGGGCCAGGCCCGGGCGAACGCAGGAGGCGTCGGCATGACGCTCTGGCACGCGCCGCGCTGGCTCGCGGGCTCGGTGCGCAACAAGCTGCTGGCCATGGCGCTGCTGCCGCTGCTGGTGGCCTTTCCGCTGCTGGTGCTGGCGCTGGCGGTGTGGAGCGACCAGGCCTACGACCGCCTGCTCATCACCAAGGTGCGCAGCGACCTGGCGGTGGCGCGGGGCTACTTCGACCAGGTGCTGATCGAGATCGGATCGGGCACCCAGGGCGTGGCCGATTCGCGCGCGCTGGCCGACGGGCTGGCCCCCGGCACGCCCGACGCACTGGCCGCGCTCGCCGCGCACCTGGCCACCGAGCGCGAGCGCCTGGGGCTCGACTTCCTCGTGCTGTACGGCAATGACGGCCTGCCGCTGGCACGCGGTGCGCCGCCCGGCCTGAGCCTGCAGGACCAGCGCGCCGGCCTGCTGCCGCAGCCGCCCGCGCTGGGTGGGTCCATCCAGGCCCGGCGCGACCGCGCCAAGGCCAGCCTGCTGGTGCTCGACCGCGCCTCGCTGCACGCCCTGGCGCCGCACCTGATGTCGCGGCTGGACATCCCCCTGGTGCCCACGCGCAACGCCACGCCCACGCAGCGCAGCGCCGAAGACCGCGCCATGGTCGCGCAGGCCACGCTGCCCGTGGTCGACGCGCAGGGCCGGCGCCTGGGCCTGCTCAGCGGCGGCCTGCTGCTGAACCAGAACCTGGATTTCATCGACCACATCAACCGCATCGTCTACCCCGCCGGCTCCCTGCCCTTCGACAGCCAAGGCACGGCCACGCTGTTCCTCGACGACGTGCGCATCACCACCAACGTGCGCCTGTTCCAGGACCGGCGGGCCATCGGCACCCGCGTGTCGCAGGCGGTGCGCGGCGCCGTGCTCGGCGAAGGCCACACCTGGCTGGACCTGGCCTTCGTGGTGAACGACTGGTACGTCTCGGCCTACGAGCCCCTGGCCGACGCCAGCGGCGCGCGCGTGGGCATGCTCTACGTGGGCTTCACCGAGGCCCCCTTTCGGCTGGTGCGCTACGCCATGCTGGCGCTCATCGGCCTCATCTTCGGCGGCGTGATGGCGGCCTCGGCCTGGTTCTCGCTGCGCTGGGCGCGCAGCATCTTCCAGCCGGTGCAGCAGATGAACCTGACCATGCAGCGCGTGGAACAGGGCCAGGGCGGCGCGCGCGTGGGCCCGCTGCCCGCGCGCGACGAGCTCGGCGCGCTCGCGGGCCACCTCGACCAGCTGCTCGACACCATCGACGAGAAAACCCAGGCCCTGCAGCGCTGGGCCGACGAGCTCGACCGCAAGGTGGCCGAGCGCACGCGCGAACTGCAGGCCAGCAACGCATCGCTGCGGCTCGCGCAGGAGCAGCTCGTCAAGAGCGAGAAGCTGGCCGCCATCGGCCAGCTCACCGCCAGCATCGCGCACGAGATCAACAACCCCATCGCGGTGATGCAGGGCAACCTGGACCTCATCCGCGACACCCTGGGCCGCGCCACCGAGCCGGTTCAGGGCGAGCTGCGCCTGCTCGACCAGCAGGTCGAGCGCATGCGCATCATCGTCACGCAGTTGCTGCAGTACGCGCGGCCCACCGAATACGCCGGCTACGTGGACACGCTGGCCTTGGACCGCACGGTGGACGACTGCCTCGTGCTGGTGGGCCACCTGCTGTCGCAGACCGACATTGCGGTGGAGCGCGAGCGCGGCGCCACGCACGGCGTGGGCATCAACCGGCAGGAGCTGCAGCAAGTCATCATCAACCTGCTGATCAACGCCATCCAGGCCATGCCCCGGGGCGGCCGCCTGCGCCTGGTCACGCGCGACGTGGAGGGCGGCGCCGAGCTGCAGGTGATCGACGGCGGCGCCGGCCTGAGCGAGGCCACGCGCGAGCGCCTGTTCCGCCCCTTCTTCACCACCAAGAACGACGGCAACGGCCTGGGCCTGTGGATCAGCCAGGGCCTGGTGGAGCGCTACGGCGGGCGCATCACCGCGACCAACCGCGGCGACGGCGCGAGCGGCGCGGTGTTCACCGTGCGCCTGTTCACCGAGCCGCGCGCGCCCGCGGCCACGCCGACGAACGACGGGCGGCCCACGCCGGGCTGAGGCCACGCGGCGGCCCGCCGGCCACGGGCGGGGCCGGCGGCGCTGTGAATACTGCGTCGGGGGTATGGATAGGCGCACGAGGCATCCGCTTCAATCGCTGTGCCTGCCCCCCCTGCACAGCGTTCATGGAAGTCCGCCCGTTGCCTGCCGTCCGCGCCGCTGCCTTTGCGCTCGCCGCCGTGTTGTCGGCCTGCGGCGGCAACGGCGGGGGTGCGCCGTCCTCCGCCACGGTCGCCTTTCCTCCCGCGGCCGCCCTCGCGGCACCGGTCCTGGCCCTCACGCCCAGCGCCATCACGACCTTTCACTTCAGCTGGGCCGACGTGCCCGGGGCCAGCGAATACCGGCTGCTCGAAGACACCGACGGCGCCTCGGGCTACACCCTGATCGCCACGCTGCCGGCCGGCAGCACGCAGGTCGACCGCACCGTGTTCCTGCCCGAGCGCATCAACGCGCGCTACCTCCTGCAGGCCTGCCAGGCGTCGGCGTGCGTGGACTCCGCCGCCGTCACCGCCAGCGGGCCACTGGCGGAGGCCATCGGCTATGTGAAGGCCTCCGATCCGGCCAGCGACGCCCAGTTCGGCCAGAGCGTGGCGCTGTCCGCGGACGGCCAGACCCTGGCCGTGGGGGCGCCGGGCAGCGACTCCCTCAACAGCTCCAGCGGCACCGTCCATGTGTTCACGCACGACGGCGCCACCTGGCGCCAGCAGGCCCGGCTGCAGGCCCCGGCCCCCCAGCCGAACGACGGCTTCGGCTACCGCCTGGCCCTGTCCAGCGCGGGCGACACCCTGGCCGTGGGCGCGCCGCACGACAGCCAGACGGCCAACTACGGCGGCGCGGTCTACCTCTACACGGGCCAGGGCGGCGCCTGGAACCTGCAGACACGCCTCACCGGCTTGAACACCGGCGGCGGCGATGCCTTTGGTGGCAGCGTCGCGCTGTCTGCGCAAGGCGACGTGCTGGCGGTGGGGGCGGACCAGGAAGCCGGCAGCGGCACCGGCGTCAATCCCCCCGACGACGACAACAGCCCGCAAAGCGGCGCGGCCTATGTCTTCGCTCGCCAGGGCAATGCCTGGAGCCAGCAGGCCTACCTCAAGGCCGCCACCAACCACGTCGCCGATCAGTTCGGCCGGCGGATCACCCTGTCGGCCGACGGCCATACCCTGGCCGTGGGCACCCCGTCGCCGGACCCCATGGGTGGCAGCGCCACCGGCGGGTCGGTGCATGTCTACGCCCACGACGGGGTCGCCTGGGGCCTGCAGGCCTTCCTGCCGGCGCCCAACCCCCTGCTCCCGTCGGGGTTCGGGGAAGCCCTGGCCTTGTCGGCCGACGGCCAGGTCCTGGCGGTCGGCAGTCCCTACGACAGCAGCGCCGCGACGGGCGTCGACGGCGACCCAGGCAACACGGGCGCCACCTTCAGCGGCGCGGCGTACGTTTTCGCCCGGGACAACGCCGGCTGGAACCAGCGCGCCTACATCAAGGCCTCCAACACCGGCGCGAACGACCGCTTCGGCAGCACCCTGGCCCTGTCCAGCGATGGCCAGGCACTGGCCGTGGGCGCCATCGGCGAGAGCAGCGACGCACGGGGCATCAACGGCGACCAGGGCAACGACAACGCGCCCGACACCGGCGCGGCCTACCTGTTCACGCACAGCGCCACGGGCTGGCGGCAACAGGCGTACCTCAAGCCCTCGAACACGGCCGAATACAGCGTGTACCAGTTCGGCGCGGCGCTGGCCCTGTCGGGCGACGGTCTGGCCCTGGCGGTGAGCTGCCCCTATGCGAGCAACGCCACGGCCGGCGTGGGCGGTGACCAGGCCGATGCCTCGGGCGTGAACGTGGGCGCCGTCTACCTGTATTGAGGCGGCAGCGCCGCCCGCGACCGCTCAGGGCTGCGCGCCTTCGTGGCCTTCGATGATGATCAGGTCGATCACCGACACCGGCGCGCGCAGCGCGATGGCGGCCTGGTAGCCCGGCGAGCGGTAACAGGCCATGGCCTGTTCGTACGAGGGGAACTCGATCACCACGTTGCGCGAGCGGCTGGTGCCCTCCACGCATTCGAAGCGCCCGCCGCGCACCAGGAACTTCGCGCCGTACTCGCGAAACGGCGCCGCGTTGGCCTCCACGTACAGCTTGTAGCGCTCCAGGTCGTCCACGTCGACGCGACCGATCCAATAGCCCTTGCCTGCCATGCCTGCTCCTGTGTGCGTGATCCCGGTCAGGCCAGCATGTCGAAGCCCTGCGCCTCGACCCCGATGAAGGCCTGCGTGAAGCCCGCGAGCGCGGCATAGAAGCCGGCGCGGGGCTGGGCCGCGATGGTCTCACACAGCTGCGGCACCCAGGTCTGCACGTGCTTCGTGAAAAACTCGCGCTGGCGCGTGAGGTTGGCCACCTCGACGTCGTCGCCAGCGATCAGGTAGCGCATGACCTCGAACACGTAGGCCACGTGGTCTTCGGTCTCGGGCATGCTCTCTTCGCGCGCCAGGCCCAGCGCGGCCAGGTCGCCGCGCAGCTGGGCCAGCGGCTTTTCGTTCAGGAAGCCGCTGAGGTAGTGCGAGCCGAACAGGTGAACCTCGGGCTTGCCCACGCCGCCGAACAAGGCGTCGAACTCGTCGGCGATGGCCGCGTCGTCGCGCTCGCGCGCGGCCGCCACGACCTGGCGCCAGGGCTCCTCGAGAAAGGCGCCCGCCGCCGGCGCCTCGGTGGCGGCCACGCGCAGCTGGCTCAGCAGCTCGGCGCCGGGCGGCGCGTAGTACAGCGCGGCCAGCAGGCCATAGACCTCGGCGCGCGCGGTTTCTTCGTCGAGCGTGGAGGAGACGGGGATGCGTTCCATCATGGCGGCGTGTCTCAGTGGTCGGTGATGCGCGATTCGTTCGGGTTGCTGTAGATGTCCACCACGCGGCAGTCGCCGCACATCTTGAGGCGCTCCAGCGCCTCGCCCTGGAACATGGCGTGGCCGGCCAGCTTGCCCAGCATCAGCTCCACGCCCTTGAGCGTGCCAAAGGGCTTGCCGCAGCGCACACAGGCGTAGGGCTGGGCCTCGTTGAGCACGCGCGGCTGGCGGCGCTGCTCGGTCAGCAGCAGGCGGGGCTGCAGGGTGATGGCGTCCTCGGGGCAGGTGGTGGCGCACAGGCCGCACTGCACGCAGTTTTTCTCGACGAAGCGCAACTGCGGTCGCTCGGCATTGTCGAGCAGGGCGTTGGCCGGGCAGGCGCTCACGCAGCTCAGGCACAGGGTGCAGGCGTCCTTGTTCACGTCCACCGCACCGAACAGCGAGGCCGCGGGCAAGGGCACGGCGTCCACCGCACGCGGGTGCGCGGCGCTGTCCTGCAGCAGGTGGTCGAGCGCGAGTTCCATGGTGGCGCGCTTCTCGCGCTGCACCGCGTAGCTCGCGCGGCGCTTCACGCCCTGCGCCGGCGGCGAGGCCAATTGCACGTCCAGCGTGGCCGCGTCGCGCGCCTCGATCAGGCGAAAGTGCGTGCCCGCGTAGCCCAGGCCGCTCACGATGGCCTGGGCCACCGCCATCTGCTCGCGCAAGGCCTCGCGGTACTGCGGCGCCTCTTCGTCCGTCATCAGCACCCAGACCTGCGAGGCGCCGTAGGCGACAGCGCTGAGCCACACATCCAGGCCGACCGAGGCGGTGTGCCACAAGGGCAGAGGAATCACGCGTGCGGGCACGCCCTTGATGGCCTTGGGCCGCAGCACGGCCTCGCGGCCCAGGGCCTCGATGAGTTCGCTGCCGGCGGTCTGGCTGTGCAGCAGCACGGCCGCCTCTTTCCCACCGGCCTTGGCGTAGGTGGACAGCACGGTGCGCAGCCGGTTGCCCTGCTCGCTGGCGCGCGGGTAGGCGAAGCCCAGCGCGCCCGTGGGGCAGACGGTGGTGCAGGCGCCGCAGCCCACGCAGAGGTTGGGGTTGACGGCGATCTGCTGCCGCTCGACCTCGCTTCGGATGGCCTGCGCCGAGCAGACCGATATGCAGGCGTCGCAACCCACGGTCTCGTTGCGGCCGTGCGCGCAGAGCTTGTGGTTGTAAGTGAAGAACTTGGGCTTCTCGAACTCGCCCACCATCTCGCGCAGTCGGACCAGGGTCTCGAGGCCCTTGTCGTGGCGCAGGCCGCCGGGCAAGTGGAAGTAGCCCTGCGGGGGCGCGTGCTGAACGAACGCGGGCGCGTCGCGCAGGTCGAGCACGAGGTCGAAGCGATCGCGGTGCGGGACCGCGTCGCGCTGGAAGTTGATGGCGCCCACGGCCTCGCAGGCCTGCACGCAGGCGCGGTGGCTCTGGCAGCGGTCGAGGTCGATCTGGTAATCCAGGCCGATCGCGCCTTCGGGACAGGCGGCCACGCAGGCGTTGCAGCGCGTGCACAGGTCCAGGTCGATGGGATTGGTGCTGGACCACTCGACCTCGAAGGCGCCGAGCCAGCCCTGGATGGCGCCCAGTTGCCCGCCCAGCACCGGCCAGGCACGCGCCTGCTGGCCCCGCCCGCCTTGCGCGAACACGGTGACCTGGAGCGCATCCGCCAGTTGCGCGGCGATCCGCTCGGCGGCGTCGAGCGGACCGACGATGAGCAGACGGCCTTCGCTCTGGTAGCTCACCGTGGGCACGGGCTCGGGGTCGGGCAGGCGCGCGGCCGCCAGCAGCGCGGCCATCTTGGGCGTGGCGGCCTTGGCCTCGCGGCCCCAGCCACCGGTCTCGCGCAGGTTCACGAAACGGATGGGGCGCACGTCCAGCGGCACCGCGCCCTCGGTCTGTTGCGAGAGCTCGGTGAACAGGCGGCTTTCCTGCGTGCAGGCCACCACCAGTTCGTCGCCGCTGCGGCTGGCGCGCTGGAACGCGGCCGCATCGCGCCGGCACAGCGTGGTGTGCGTCGTCAGGTCTTCATCCAGCGCCGCGCCCAGGGCCTTCGGGTCCAGGGGCATGGTCTGGTTGCAGTTGCAGATCAGCGTGGTCATCGTGGGTGGGGGGCGTGTCGGCGGGGGAGGCGCCGGGGATGGCGGCGGTGGGTCCGCCGCTCGGTGTGGGTTCGCTGGCCGGCGCGGGCGCCTTCTCGTCTTCCGGGTCGTCCACCAGCTTGAGGAAGCGCGCGCCAACCATCTTGGCCATGTCGGCCTTGGACAGCGGGCTGGGCAGGCTGTAGTCGTCGATGTAGACGTCCAGGCCGTCCATCACGTTGAAGTGTGGGTCGGCGAAGAGCTTCTTCACGGCGGCGTTGCGCACCTCGCTGGCGACGTCGGGCGCGACGAAGCGGCTGAAGTCGGCCTCGGGAGTGAGCCGGGCGACGTCGTCCAGCGTGGGTGAGGGGGTGCTGTCGCGCGGTGCGTCGGCGGGCGGCAGGGCCGAAGCGGGCGAAGCGGCCGACGAGGCCGATGCGACCGGGGCCGCGGGCACCGGCTCCGCGCCCGGCGGCGCGGCCGCCGGCTCGGGCGGCAGCGCCTGGCCCTCGCGCACCGCCTGCTTGCGCCGCGACCAGCGCGAGAGGAAGCCGCCGCCCTCGTCCGCCACCTCAATGGCCTCCGTTGCCGCCGTGCGGCTTGTCCGTGCTCACGCGCACCGGCTGGCCGAAGCGGTCCGTCAGCGGCCGAAAGCTCTGGGGCCGCTGGCGCCGCTTCGGCTCGGGCACGTAGGTCGCGTCGACGAAAGCGCGCAGCCAGTCCACCACCTCGGGCGGCGCGGCCACTTGGTCCACGCGCTCCTGCGCGTCCAGCCAGCGGCCGGCGTCGTGGTAACTCAGGGTCACGATCAGGGGCACGGCCAGGGGCTCGCCCCCGACCAGGGCCTCGCCCTCGGCGCGCCACATGACCCAGAAACAGGGCCGGGGGCTGCTGAGGTTGAGGAAGTAGCCCTCGGCGTCGTCGCGGAACAGCTCGACGCGAAAGCGCGGGTGCAGCCAGTGCTGGCTGCCGTCGGCCACCGCGCCCGCATCGATGGGCTCGACCGCCTGCGGCCGGTGCGCCTCGTCCGGCGCCAGCCGGGCGGCCTCGTCGGGCTCGGCGCGCAGCAGCACATCGGCCAGCACCCAGCGCCAGGGCTGCCAGTGCGCCATGGGCCCCTGCACGGGCTCGCGGCGCATCACGACATCGACCTCGATCACGGGGCGATGCCGGGCCGGCACGGGAGACGTATGGGCAGCATGCATAGGGAACGACGACTGTACGCCATCCGTCGGCCTCCCCCCCGGAGATGCCCGGGGCCCCGCCGGGGTTTGCCCGCGCCACGGCGAAGGATTTATTTGCCCTGATGGGTGCAAGAACTACCGCCTAGGCCGTATGGATGGCGCGCGAGATCGCCGATCCAATCGCGGGCTTTCCTGACTGCCGGCCTCGACATGACACCCGACATCCGCCGCGCGATCCGCGCTTCCCTGCTTCTGCTGGCCAGCGCCCTCGCGGCCTGCGGCGGCGGCTCCAGCGCCGTGACCTCGTCCGCCACCGTCGGTTTTCCCAGCGACGCCACCCTGGGCTTCACGCTCACGCCCACCGCCATCAAGACCTTGCGCTTCACCTGGAACGACGCCGCCGGCGAAACCGGCTACCGCCTGTTCGAGGACCCCGACGGCGCCTCGGGCTACACGCCCATCGCCGACCTGCCGGCCGACACCACGCAATACGACCATGGGGTTTTTCTGCCCGAGCGCGTGAACGCGCGCTACCGGCTGCAGGTCTGCCGCGACCAGGACTGCGTCGACACCGCCGAGCAGCGGGTGAGCGACGCGCTGGTGCCGGCCATCGGCTACGTCAAGGCCGCCGCCCCCGCCGACAACGACCGCTTCGGCCAGAGCGTGGCCGTGTCGGCCGACGGACAGTTCCTGGCCGTCGGCGCACCGGGCAGCGCGTCGGGACGGGGCAGCGGCGGCGCGGTCTACGTCTTCGCCCGCACGGGCGCTCAGTGGGCGCAGGCGTCCCGACTGGCGCCCCCGGCGCCGGAACCGGGCGACCTGTTCGGCTACAGCCTGGCCTTGTCCGCCGACGGCGCGACGCTGGCGGTGGGCGCGCCCACTGGCAGCGGTGACGTCGGCCACAGCGGCAGCGCCTTTGTCTTCACGCGCGGGGGCGGTGCCGCTGCCTGGGGCCTTCCGGTCCGGGTCGCGGCGTCGAACGCCGATGCGGGCGACCGGCTCGGCTGGCAAGTGGCGCTGTCGGGCGACGGCACCGTCCTGGCCGTGACCGCACCCGACGAATCGGGCGATGCCCGCGCCATCAACGGGGCGGACAACAACAGCCGGCGGCGAAGTGGCGCGGCCTACGTATTCGCCCTCGCCGCCGCCGCTTGGACGCAGCAGGCCTACGTCAAGGCCTCCAACGCCGACGCCGACGACGGCTTCGGCGCCGCGTTGGCGCTGTCGGCCGACGGTCAGACGCTGGCCGTCGGCGCCACCAACGAATCCAGCGCCGCCACGGGCGTGGGCGGGGACCCCGACGACAACACCGCCCAGAGCAGCGGCGCGGTGTACGTCTTCGGTCGGGCCCGGGACACCTGGAGTGAGCAGGCCTACGTGAAAGCCTCCAACACCTTGGGCAACGCCGCGTTCGGCGCTGCCATCGCGCTGTCGGCCGATGGCCAGGCCATGGCCGTGGGCAGCCCCTACGAAGCCAGCGGCGCGAGAGGCATCGATGGCGATCCCCACAACAACGCCGCCACGGCCAGCGGGGCCGCGTACCTGTTTGACCGCCAGGGTGGCCAGTGGCGCCAGTCGACCTACGTCAAGGCATCGAACGCCGACGCCAACGACAACTTCGGCGCCAGCGTGGTGTTGTCCCGCGATGGCGCCACGCTGGCGGTGGGTGCCCCCGGCGAGGGCAGCGCCGCACGGGGCCTGCAGGCCGACCAGGGCGACAACAGCGCCCCCTGGAGCGGCGCGGCCTATCTCTTCCGGCGCACCGCGGCGGGGTGGCGGCAGCAGGCCTACCTCAAGCCCTCGAACACCCTGCGCGGCGACGGCTTCGGCTCCACCCTCGCCCTGTCGGACCAGGGCGCTGGCGTGGGGCCCCCCCGCGCGGCACTGGCGGCGGGCAGCCCCTCGGCGGTCAACGCCAGCCCCGGCATCGGGGGCGACCAGGCCGACCGGTCGGGCAACGACGTCGGCGCGGTGTACCTCTACTGAACCCCGCCGGGCGTCAGTAGGTTTCGAGGTGCAGCCGGCCTTCGCGCTGCAGCGCGGCGCCCACGCTCTCCCAGTCCATCCCGGCGCCCGTGGCGATGTCGCGCAGCGCCAGCACAACGCCCTCCTCCATGCTCTTCAGGCCGCAGACATAGAGGTGGGTGTTCGGGTCCTTCAGCAGCGCAGCGAGGTCGGCCGCGCGCTCGCGCATGGCGTCCTGCACGTATTTCTTGGGCTGGCCCGGCGTGCGGCTGAAGGCGAAGTTGGTGTCGATGAAGTCCTTGGGCAGGCTCTGCAGCGGGCCGAAGTACGGCAGTTCCTGCTGCGTGCGCGCACCGAAGAACAGCAGGAGCTTGCCGCCCTCGAACTTGCCCGAGGCGCGCAGGCGGCGGCGCCACTCGGTCATCGCGCGCATCGGCGCCGAGCCGGTGCCGGTGCAGATCATCACGATGTGGCTCTTCGGGTGGTTGGGCATGAGGAAGCTCGAACCGAAGGGCCCGATCACCTCCACCTTGTCGCCCACCTTGAGGTCGCACATGAAGTTGCTGGCCACGCCGCGCACCGGCTTGCCGTCGTAGTCCTCCAGCACGCGCTTGATGGTGAGCGAGAGGTTGTTGTGTCCCGGCCGCTCGCCGTTGCGCGGGCTGGCGATGCTGTACTGGCGCGCGTGGTGGGGGCGGCCTTTGGCGTCGGTGCCCGGCGGCACCACGCCGATGCTCTGGCCTTCCAGCACGGGAAAGGGCATGGCGCCGAAGTCCAGCACGATGTGGTGGGTGTCGTAGTCGGTGCCCACGTCGGTGACGCGCAGGTTGCCGACCACGGTGGCCGTGATGGTCTTTTGCGCGGCCTTGGGGCCGTAGAGGTTGGTGAAGGCGTGCGCGGCCGACCAGGGCGGCAGCGTGGCGCCGTAGCGGCTGGCGACGAAGGTGTCCTCCAGCGTGGCGGCGGTGGGGGCGGGCGCCGGGGCGGACGCGTCGGCCACGGGCGCCTCGGCACCGGCGGCCGCCAGCTCCTCGGGCGGCAGCTCGGCAGGCAGCGACTCCCAGCCGAACTGCTCCTCGATGGAATAGGCGCGCGCCTTGGGCATGGTGCGCCAGTTGTCGATCGAGCCCGTGGGACACGGCGGCACGCAGGCCATGCACAGGTTGCACTTGCTCGCGTCGACCACGTAGTTGTTCGAGTCGTGCGTGATCGCGTCCACGGGGCAGGTCGCCTCGCAGGTGTTGCAGCGGATGCAGATTTCGGGGTCGATCAGGTGCTGCTGGATGACAGCGAGTTCAACAGGGGCGTTCATAAACCTACTCCAGAAAAAGGCGAGGCCCGTGGGAGTGCCCGGGCCTCAACCAGGGATGCCGCGGAACCGGCTGTGCCGGGCCGCTGGCATCGCCCCCCTTTCTAAGGGGGGAGCGGCGAAGCCGCGCAGGGGGATTTACCCGAATCGCACGTACTCGAAATCCACCGGCTGGCGGTTGATGCCCATCACCGGCGGCGCGATCCAGTTGGCGAACTTGCCCGGCTCGACCACGCGGCCCATCAGCGAGGCCACGAAGGCGAAGTCTTCCGGCGTGGGCAGCCACTCGGCCTTCTTCGCTTCCCATTCGGCTGCGTTGACGACGCGGCCCTCGGGCGACAGGCGGATGCCCGCGAGCGCGCCGATCTGGCGGTTGAAGGCCTTGTGCGGCACGGTCAGCCGCGTGGGGATGCCGGCCTTCTCCAGCACCTTGTTCCAGCGGTTCACGCCCGCCACGGAATCGGTGATGAAGTCGTCGCGCAGCACCTCGTTGAGCGCGTTGAGCATGGGCACTTCCTTCTCCACGAGCTGGCCGTTCTGCACCTCGAGCACCTTGTAGGTCTGGCCCTTGAGCACGTGGTCGTCGGTGCGCTTGCCCTCTTCGTAGCGGCCCTTGAGGCCCGAGCTGTAGAAGATGGCGGCGTTGCTCGACTGGTCGGCACCGAACAGGTCGATGGTGACCGAGTAGTGGAAGTTCAGGTAGCGCTGCACCGTGCCGAGGTCGATGGCACCGGCGGCGCGCACCTTGGCCGGGTCGTCGGTCTTGAGCTCGTTCATCACCTGCGCGGTGCGCTGCAGCACGCGCGACACGCCGCTCTCGCCCACGAACATGTGGTGGGCTTCCTCGGTCAGCATGAACTTGGTCGTGCGGGCCAGCGGGTCGAAGGCGGACTCGGCCAGCGCCGACAGCTGGAACTTGCCGTCGCGGTCGGTGAAGTAGGTGAACATGAAGAAGGCCAGCCAGTCGGGGGTCTTCTCGTTGAACGCGCCCAGGATGCGCGGGTTGTCCTGGTCGCCGGACTGGCGCTGCAGCAGGGCCTCGGCCTCCTCGCGGCCGTCGCGGCCGAAGTGCTTGTGCAGCAGGTAGACCATGGCCCAGAGGTGGCGGCCCTCTTCCACGTTGATCTGGAACAGGTTGCGCAGGTCGTACATGCTGGGCGCGGTCAGGCCCAGGTGGCGCTGCTGCTCCACCGACGCGGGCTCGGTGTCGCCCTGCGTGACGATGATGCGGCGCAGGTTGGCCCGGTGTTCGCCGGGCACGTCGTTCCAGGCGGCCTCGCCCTTGTGGTCGCCGAAGTGGATCTTGCGCTCGGCCTCGCCGGGGTTGAGGAAGATGCCCCAGCGGTAGTCGCGCATCTTCACGTGGCCGAACTGGGCCCAGCCCTGCGGGTCCACGCTGACCGCGGTGCGCAGGTAGACCTCGTGGTTGGTCGAGCCCTCGGGGCCGACGTCGTCCCACCAGTTGATGAAGTTGGGCTGCCAGCCTTCCAGCGCGCGCTGCAGCGTGCGGTCTTCGGACAGGTTGACGTTGTTCGGGATCTTCTCGCTGTAGTTGATCGTGGACATGTCGTTCTTCCTCGGGTTCGGTGGGTGGGTCAGACTCGGTTGAAATCGAAAAGCGCTTTGTCGCCCTTGCCGTAGACCTTGAGCGCGCCCTTGTCGCCGACGGCGTTGGGGCGGATGAAGATCCAGTTCTGCCAGGCGGACAGGCGCCCGAAGATGCGGGTGAGCATGTTCTCTTTCTGGGCAAAGCGCAGGTTGGCTTCCAGGCCGGTCAGCGCGTCGGGCGACATGGCGGCGCGCTCTTCGATGGCGATGCGCACCTCGTCGGCCCAGTCGATGTCGTCGGGCGCGGCGGTGACCAGGCCCAGTTTGAAGGCCGCGTCGGCGTCCAGCGCCTGGCCCACGGCGCCGCGCACGGCCTCCATGGCGGGCGCTTCTTCATAGAAGCGGCGCTGCAGGCGCGACTGGCCGTTCACCATGGGCAGCAGGCCCAGGTTGAACTCGCCCAGCGTGATCTTGGGCGCGTTCGCCTCGTCATCGGGCAGCGCGAGCATGTAGGTGCGGTCGGCGCAGAAGGCCAGTTCGGCCAGCGAGCCGGCGAAGCACGAACCCTGCTCGACCAGCGCGAACAGGCTGCGCGAGGACACGTCCAGGCGGGCGAAGGTGCGGCGCAGCAGGCCGATGGTTTCGCGCACGAACCAGTGGTTCTGGTGCTTGAGCAGCGTGGCGTCGCTGGCCAGCACGGCGGCGGCGTCGCCCTCGGTCTTGATCAGCCAGGTGCCGATGTCGAGCTCGTTGGTGCGCAGGTTGAGGATGGCGTCGTCGAGTTCGCGGCCCATCTGCAGCGGCCACCACGAGGCGCCCGCGGCCTCGATGCCGGCAATGTCGGTGGGCTGGGCGCTGCCGGGCGCCTTCACGGTCAGCGTGGCGGTGCGCTTGGCGCGGTCGATGGCGACGTTGACGTATGGGTAGGCGATGCCGTCGGCGCTGTCGGTGCGCTGGATGCGCGGCAGGGCCACGCCCTTGGCATCGGCCGGGCGGTCGCTCTGCGCGGCCAGGGCCTCGGCGCGCGCGGCGACGTGGGCGGCGAACTGCTGCGGCTTGGCGATGGAGTCCACCAGGCGCCAGTCCACGGCCTTCTGGCCGCGCACGCCTTCGCTGGTGGTGCAGAAGATGTCGGCCAGGTCGTGGCGCACGTGGCGCTTGTCGGTCACGCGGGTCAGGCCACCGGTGCCGGGCAACACACCCAGCAGCGGCACCTCGGGCAGGCTCACGGCGCTGCTGCGGTCGTCCACCAGCACGATCTCGTCGCAGGCCAGGGCCAGCTCGTACCCGCCGCCGGCGCAGGCGCCGTTCACCGCGGCGATGAACTTCAGGCCGCTGTTCTTGGAGGAGTCTTCCAGGCCATTGCGCGTTTCATTGGTGAACTTGCAGAAGTTCACCTTCCAGGCGTGGCTGGAGAGGCCCAGCATGAAGATGTTGGCGCCCGAGCAGAACACGCGGTCTTTGCCGCTGGTCACCACCACGGTGCGCACCTGCGGGTGCTCGAAGCGGATGCGGTTGACGGCGTCGTGCAGCTCCACGTCCACGCCCAGGTCGTAGCTGTTGAGCTTGAGCTTGTAGCCAGGACGGATGCCGGCGTCTTCGTTGATGTCGACGGCCAGCGTGGCGGTGGAACCGTTCACCGACAGCTTCCAGTGGCGGTACTGGCTGGGTTCGGTGCGGTAGTCGACGGGGGCGGGGTGGCTCATGGCGGTCTCCTCGGGAGGGTGGGGCTTGGCCAGCGGGCCATGGCAGGCGCCGCCGGCATGACCGGAATAATAATGCATGCATCAAAGTGCAGTCAATGCATTTTTATGCATGTCCCGGCCGTTGGTCGGCCGGGTCGCTCAGCCGCCGGGGGCGGCGATCAGGGCCTGCACCCGCTCCCGCAGGGCGGCGTAGGCCTCGTCCACGCCCGCGTAGGCGCTGGTATTGAAGTGCAGATCGGCTTTGGAATAGAAGGCCGAACGGCCCGCGAGGATGCGCTTGAGGTCTTCCATCGCCTCGCGGCTGGCGGCCATGGGCCGCAGATCGCCCTGGGCCGCCACCCGGCCCATGTGGTCGGCCGGATCCGCCTGCAGCCACACGGTGGTGCAGTGGGCCAGCAACACGTTGAAGTTGGCCGCGTCCGAGACCAGGCCGCCGGGCGTGGCGATCACCACCTCGGGGTAGATCTGGATCGCCTCCTCCAGCGCGCGGCGCTCGTAGCGCCGGTAGGCCGGCGTGCCGTAGAGCGCGTGGATCTCGTCGATGCTGCAGCCGGCGAACTTCTCGATCTCGCGGCTCAGCTCGATGAAGGCATAACCGAGTTCATCCGCCAGGCGCTGGCCCAGCGTGGACTTGCCGGCGCCGCGCAGGCCGATGAGCGCGATGCGCGTGTGCCGGGTGCTGTCGCTCTCCGTTTGCGACTGGCCCAGCGCGGCACCGATGGCCACGCGGACGCGGCGCAGGTCGGTCTCGGGCCGGCCCGCCAGCATCTCGCGGATCAGCAGCCACTCGGGCGAGCTGGTGCTCACGTCGCCAATCAGCTCGGCCAGCGGGCAGTGCAGCGCCTCGGCCACCTGCAGCAGCACCAGGATGGAGGCGTTGCCGGTGCCGTACTCGAGATTGGCCAGGTGGCGCTCGGACACGTCGGCCGCCAGCGCCACGGCCTTGCGCGTCATGCCGCGGCGCGAGCGCAGCGTGCGCACGCGCTCGCCGAGCGCCACGAGGAAAGGGTGCCGGCCCTCATCCTCGGCGGCGGGGCTGGCGGTGGCGGCACTGGCGTCGGCGTCCATGGTGGGCATGGTTGGTCGGGCTTAGGGTTTGCGGGCTTGCAAAATGGCAAGACATGCACTTTAATGCACATTTCGCCGCACGCAACATAGTGCACTTTATCGCTTCACCGGTTTTGACACCAGCCCCCCGGTTTGATTGAGCCCACCATGACCACCACCCCCCTGCTGCCCAACATCGTTGCCGGTAAAGCCCAAATGGGCCAAGGCCCGGGAACCCCCCTGTTCGACCCGGTGCTGGGCACCGAACTCGTGCGCGTGAGCCGCGAAGGTCTGGATCTGGCCAGCGCCTTTGCCTTCGCGCGCGAACAGGGCGGCGCCGCGCTGCGCGCACTCAGCTACCGCGAGCGCGCCGGTCTGCTTGGCGCCATCGGCCAGGTGCTGCAGGCCAAGCGCGACGACTACTACGCCATCGCCACCGCCAACTCCGGCACCGTCACGCGCGACTCGGCCGTGGACATCGACGGCGGCATCTTCACCATCGGCCAGTACGCCAAGTGGGGCGACAAACTCGGCGACGCGCGCGCCCTGCTCGACGGCGAACGCATCCGCCTCGGCAAGGACCCGGCCTTCCAGAGCCAGCACGTCCTCACGCCCACACGCGGCCTGGCGCTGTTCATCAACGCGTTCAACTTCCCCAGCTGGGGCCTGTGGGAGAAGGCCGCGCCCGCCCTGCTCAGCGGCGTGCCCGTGGTGGTGAAGCCCGGCACGCCCACCGCCTGGCTGACGCAGCGCATGGTGCAGGACGTGGTGGAGGCCGGCGTGCTGCCCGCTGGCGCGCTGTCGGTCATCTGCGGCTCCTCCGCCGGCCTGCTGGACGCGCTGCAGCCCTTCGACGTGCTGTCCTTCACCGGCTCGGCCGGCACGGCCGCGCAGATCCGTGGCCATGCGGCCATCGCCGAGCGCTCGGTGCGCTGCAACATCGAGGCCGACAGCCTCAACAGCGCCCTGCTCGACCCGAACGCCGCCGCCGGCGACGAAGCCTTCAACCTCTTCGTGAACGAGGTGGTGCGCGAGATGACCGTCAAGAGCGGACAGAAGTGCACGGCCATCCGCCGCGCCTTCGTGCCGCGCGCGCTCTACGACGCCGCCGCGCAGGCGATCGGCGCCAAGCTGGCCAAGATCAGCGTGGGCAATCCGCGCAACGAGGCCGTGCGCATGGGCGCGCTGGTGAGCCGCGCGCAATTCGATGGCGTGCAGGAAGGCCTGGCCCAGTTGCTCGCCGAAGCCACGCCGCTGTACGACGGCCGCGCCCAGGCCCTGGTGGACGCCGACCCCGCGGTGGCCGCCTGCGCCATGCCCGTGCTGCTGGGCACCAGCGACCCGGTGAAGGCCCGCGTGCTGCACGACGTGGAGGTCTTCGGCCCCGTGTCCACGCTCATGCCCTACGACAGCGACGCCCAGGCCTTCGAACTCATCCGCCGCGGCCAGGGCTCGCTCGTGGCCTCGGTCTACAGCGCCGACCCCGCCTTCGTGGCGCGCGCCGCGCTGGAGCTGGCCGACAGCCACGGCCGCGTGCACGCCATCTCGCCCGACGTGGCCAGCCTGCACACCGGCCACGGCAACGTGATGCCGCATTCCCTGCACGGCGGACCGGGCCGCGCGGGCGGCGGCGAAGAGCTCGGCGGCCTGCGCGCCCTGGGCTTCTACCACCGCCGCAGCGCCGTGCAGGCCAGCACCGCCGCGCTGGACGCGCTGGCCGCGAGCGCCACCGCCTTGACCTACTGAGCCCACGATTCCGAGGAGACCGCCATGAGCCCCGACACCGTGGCCGCGCCGCCGGCGCGCTTCAACTTCGCCCGCCATCTGCTCGACCTCAATGCCACGCGTGCGGGCAAGACCGCGCTCATCGACGACCAGGGCTCGCTCAGCTATGGCCAGCTCGCCGACGCCGTGCGCCGCTGCGCGGGCGCGCTGCAGTCCCTGGGCCTGCGCCGCGAGGAGCGCGTGCTGCTGCTGGCGCAGGACAGCAGCGACTGGGTCGTGGCTTTCCTGGGCGCGCTGTACGCCGGCGTGGTGCCGGTGGCGGTGAACACGCTGCTGCCGGCCAAGGACATCGCTTACATGCTGGGCGACAGCCGAGCGCAGGCGGCCATCGTCAGCGGCGCGCTGCTGCCCACCGTGCAGGAGGCCATGACCCTGGGCACACACGGCGTGAAGCACCTGATCGTCTCGCGCGGCCAGCAGCTTCCCCCGGGCGCCCACGCCTTCGATGCCCTGCTCCAGGCCGCCGCGCCCGCCGAGCCCACCGACACGCACGCCGAGGAGCCCGCGTTCTGGCTCTACTCCAGCGGCTCCACCGGCGCGCCCAAGGGCACGGTGCACACCCAGGGCAACCTGTACTGGACCGCCGAGCTCTACGGCAAGGGCGTGCTGAAGATGCGCGAGGACGACGTGGTCTTCTCCGCCGCGAAACTCTTCTTCGCCTACGGGCTGGGCAATGCGCTGAGCTTTCCGCTCAGCGTGGGCGCCACGGTCGTGCTGATGGCCGAGCGGCCCACCCCGCAGGCCTGCTTCCAGCGTCTGACCGTGCACCGCCCCACCATCTTCTGCGGCGCGCCCACCGGCTATGGCGGCATGCTGGCCAGCCCCGATCTGCCGGCCAGGGACGCCGTGGCGCTGCGCCTGTGCTCCTCGGCCGGCGAGGCGCTGCCGCAGGACATCGGCGAGCGCTGGACGCGCCACTTCGGCGTCGAAATCATCGACGGCATCGGTTCCACCGAAATGCTGCACATCTTCCTGTCCAACGCGCCGGGCGAGGTGCACTACGGCACCACCGGCCGGCCCGTGCCGGGCTACGAGGTGGAGCTGCGCGGCGAGGACGGCCGGCCCGTGGCCGACAACGCCGACGGCTCCTCCGAGATCGGCGACCTCTACATCAAGGGCCCCAGCGCCGCGCTGATGTACTGGAACAACCGCACCAAGAGCCGCGACACCTTCCAGGGCGCCTGGACCAAGAGCGGCGACAAGTACCTGCGCAACCCCAACGGCACCTACACCTACGCGGGCCGCAACGACGACATGCTCAAGGTGAGCGGCATCTATGTCAGCCCCTTCGAGGTGGAGGCCACGCTGGTGCAGCACCCCGCCGTGCTGGAGGCGGCCGTCATCGGCAAGGAAGACAGCGACGGCCTGACCAAGACCAAGGCCTACGTGGTGCTCAAGCCCGGCCAGCAGGCCAGCGCGGCCGAGCTGCAGGCCTTCGTGAAGGAGCGCCTGGCGCCCTACAAGTACCCGCGCTTCATCGAGTTCCTGGACGAGTTGCCCAAGACCGCCACCGGCAAGATCCAGCGCTTCAGGCTGCGCGAGCGCGAGAAGGCGGCGGGCTAAACCCGCAACGGGACGGGCATCGGCCATGTGACCAGGAATGGCGGCTGCCAGCCACATGGCCGAGCACCAGCGGGCGGGTTGGCGTTACCCATCGAGCGTTCACCACCGCGCCGGCCCCCTGCCCCCTGGACAAGCGGCTGGCCCATCTACGAAGCGCTCACCCATGCCGTTCAAGCTCTCCCGCCAGCACAAATCCCACCACCCGAAGCAGCCGTCGGCCCAGTCACTCGCCAAGCTCAACAAATTCCTCCAGCCGCAAGCGCCGGCGGCGCGTGCGCCCAAGACGGCGAAGCCGGGCTTCAAGCACAGCGCCAAGGCCTTTTTCAAGAAGCACTTCCATTTCAACACCACCCCTCGGGTACGCGACGCCCAGCAATGCGTTATCCGCACCGTGGTCACCGACCTGCCCAGGCAGGACCTCCCGAATCGCCGGGAGTACCGGGACAGCCTGCGCGCCCTGGCCCAGCCTCAGCCGGTGGTGTTCACCACCGCCGATTCGCTGCCGCAGGGGTACACACCGCAGGCCTATGCCGCGGCGCTGGCCGAGCCGTTCGTGTCCGAGAGTGCCGCGGTGCCGCCCGAACCCGCATCGACCCAAGAGCTGCAAGACAAGCTGAAAGCCTGCATGCAGGCGATCTGCCACGACATGCTGGCCAAAGGCGAAGACCGCCGGGTGTGCACGCTGGGAGACCGCACGGTCACCGCTCGCATCGAAATGCCCCAGCGGAACAACCCCGACAAGCGCTTGATGTTCGGCATCCTGGACTCCCAAGCCATCGACTCCAGAGGCAAAGCGGGCGTGAACGCCGTCCTGTTTGACGGCACGCTTCACCTGAATGGCCGCGACGTGGCGCAGCACACGCACCCCAGGCTCGCGCTGCTGGACGCGTCGGACGCCGCCCGGCTCCTGCAGCTCGCCTGAGCCCTCCGCCAGGGCCGCCGCCGCGCGGCCCTGGGCGGTGCATCGACCGCCCCTCTCGACGCTCAACCGATCTCCAGCGCCGTCAACGCGTACTGCCGCGCCAGATCGATGGCCGGCGCCGGGCCGCGGTACATGCGCGCCGTGGGGAAACCTGCCACGAAACCGTGGCGCTCCATCAGCGCCCGGGCCTCGTGGTTGGGCTCGGGCACGTCCAGGTGCACGGCCTCCTGCGGCGCCACGCCCGCGCACAGGGCCTGCAGCAGGCCCTCGGCAATGGCCGGGGTGTCGGCGCACAGCGGACCGATCTTGTGGCCCTGCACACAGGCGCGGCGCACGCCGTAGCCGCGCAGCCGCCCATCCTGCAGCCAGCCCAGGGCCGTGCCCCGGCGCTGGCGGATCCAGGCCTGCAGGAAGGCCGGTCGCGGCTCGGGGTGGAAGGCCAGGTCGTAGGCGGCCAGATCGTCGAAGGGCAGGCCCGCCAGGCGCACGGTGGCCGGGTGCGGCGGTCGCGGGCCCAGGCCGTGCCCGCTGTAGCGCCGGTTGCGCCAGGCCAGCTCGAAGCCGCTGCGCGCGTAGTTGTGCTGCTGCGCGACCACGCCGTCCAGCCCCGCCACGCAGCCCCTCAGGTGCTCCAGCGCCGCGTTCCACACCGCCAGGCCCAGCCCCCGGCCACGGAACGCCGGCTCCACGATGTACAGGCCGATGAAACCGTAGCCCACGCCATAGCGCAGGCCACTGATGCTGGCCACCGGCCGCTCGCCCACCCAGGCCATGAAGTGGCCGCGCGGGTCGATGGCGTGGAACATCTCCGTGTCGTGCAGGCCAGGGTTCCAGCCCTCGCGCGCGGCCCAGTGCAGGGCCAGGCCGAGGTCGTGGCGCGACATGCGCTGGATGCGGTGGGCGGGTGTCTTCATGCGCGGCCTCTCAGGTGAAACCGCGATGAAAGCCCAAGCGGCTCCCGGGTGCCATACCGCGTCGGCGGTAGGGCACATGACGGCCCTGATCAAGTGTCGCTGGAGATCTTGATGCTGGGGAACTTGGACGAGAAGTCTTTGGCCTTGGCTGCGATCTTGATGGCCACCTGCCGCGCCACCGACTTGTACAGGCCGGCGATCTCGCCCTCGGGGTCGGCCACCACGGTGGGCCGGCCGCCGTCGGCCTGCACGCGGATGCTCATGTTCAGGGGCAGCGCGCCCAGGTAGTCCATGCCGTACTCGGCGGCCATGTTCTTGCCGCCATCGGCGCCGAAGATGTGCTCCACGTGACCGCACTTCTCGCAGACGTGCACGGCCATGTTTTCCACGATGCCCAGGATGGGCACGCCCACCTTCTCGAACATCTTGATGCCCTTGCGCGCGTCCAGCAGGGCGATGTCCTGCGGCGTGGTGACGATCACCGCGCCCGTGATGGGCACACGCTGCGACAGCGTGAGCTGGATGTCGCCGGTGCCGGGCGGCATGTCGACGATGAGGTAGTCGAGGTCCTTCCAGTTGGTCTGGCGCAGCAGCTGCTCCAGCGCCTGCGTGGCCATGGGACCGCGCCAGATCATGGCCTCGTCGCGGTCGATGAGGAAGCCGATGGAGATGACCTGCACGCCGTAGTTTTCCAGCGGCTCCATGGTCTGGCCATCGATGCTCTCGGGCCGGCCCTCGATGCCCAGCATCATGGGCTGGCTGGGGCCGTAGATGTCGGCATCGAGCACGCCCACGGTGGCGCCCTCGGCCGCCAGCGCCAGCGCCAGGTTCACGGCCGTGGTGCTCTTGCCCACGCCGCCCTTGCCCGAGGCCACGGCGATGATGTTCTTCACCTGCGGCAACAGCGCCACGCCGCGCTGCGCGGCGTGCGCAATGACCTTGGTGTGCAGGTTCACCGATACGTTGTCCACGCCCGCCACCGAGCGCGCCGCCGCCACCAGGGCCTTGCGCAGCGCGGGCATCTGGCTCTTGGCCGGGTAGCCCAGCTCGACGTCGAAGGACACCTCGCCGTCCTGCACCTGCAGGTTCTTCAGGGCCTTGGTGGAAACGAAGTCGCGGCCGGTGTTCGGGTCCTGCACGGCTTGCAGCGCCTGCATCAGCGCCTGTTGGTCGACGGGCATGGGGGGATGGCTCCTGGGGTGAGGGGATGGCCGCCACGCCGTGGGGGAATACGGGGGCGGGTGCTCTGGGGCGGCGAAAGTCTACCGCCGTGGGGACACCACCGCCATGGAAGGGGTTCAGCGCCAGGCGCCCTGGTGCCCGCACACCCCTCCGGTTCACTGCGCTTTCGATGACAGCAGGGCCTTGCGCCAATCCAGCGCTGTCTGTTTCAGGGCCTGGGGTTTGTCCTCCGTGGGAATGTCTGTCGAGGTGAAGAGGCCCATCATGGTTTTCACCCAGGTGGCCTCGTGCTGAGCGATCGCTGTGTCCAGCCACTGCGGAAAGGTCTCGGCCGCGGCGGTCCAGAGCGCGGCGAGGTTCCAGGCCCAGCGCGGGCCCACCGCCTCGGCGTTCGGCCGCGACAGCACGTCCCGGCACGCTGTCACCAGGGCGGTGGCCCAATGCTCCGCCCATTGGAACGCGGGGCCAAGCGACCCGCTCGGCGCGCAGGCCGCGACGCGCGCGGCGTTCAGGGCCTGACGGCAGCGCAGCAGCCCTGTCGCCAGGTTGTGCCGCAACAAGACCACGGGCGCCGGTCCGCCCGCCGGTGTCCCCAAGGGGTGCTCCATCAGGGAAAGAAACAGCCCCTGGTTGTCATGGTCCCAAAGGTGAATCTGCATCCGCTCGCGCCATTGGTAGTTCTCCATCAGCCGTGCGTGCAGTTCCGCGGGGCACGGCAGCCCATTGACGAGCGCCCTGACCCACAGGTCTTCCAGGAATGCCCTGCGCTGCTGGCCCTCGGCGCGCTCGGCCTCGAGGCCAAGGCCGAGGCAGAACTCGATGAGCCACCGCTCCATCGACGCCGATGCGGGATCGGGCTTGGCCGCGACGAACCGGCAGAAATCCAGCAGCAACCCCCACCCCGGCTGCCAGCGATGGGCGTGCCTTTCCCTGTCGGCCAGCCAGTCGCGCTGTGAGATCAGCCGGCTGGCGATGCGCAGGAAGCGGTCCACACCCGACACCGGCGTCTCGCTCTGCCAAGGAGGCGGCATCGCCACCAGCACCCGCCGCAGATCCAGGCCGTCGGCGAAGCGCTCGAACAGCCACACCATGCGGGCGATGCCGCAGGCCTCGCCGTCGATGGCCGCCGCCAAGGCGCACGCCAGCAGGGGGCCGGAGGCCTTCTGGTCTTTGGCGGCGAGTCGCCACCATCCATCGAACTCGGCGGACGACAGCGCCTGGACCACGCCGCCCCCGAAAGCGCCCAATCCCAGGTCCAGCAGCCGGTCTATCCAGTGGCGCGTCTCCCACCACGCCCCCCAGGCCGGGCGCCAGGCCCGGCGGGCCAGTTGTTCCATATGGGCCCGCAACCGGTCCATCCGGGCCTGCCTGCCGGCGCTCTCGGGGTTGGCGCAAGGGGGCACCGCCCCGCTGTCCAGGTGTTGACGCACCACGTCCGCCAAAGGGTGGTTTTCGCCCAGCCCGCAGCGCTCCAGCAGCCCCAGCAGGCGCTGGAGCACCGACCGCCGCTGCGTCCGCCTTTCGCTCTTCACTGTCGCCGACCGCGCCAGCGTCCTGTCCAACTGCCGCCCAAGCACCCCCATCTCCCGCGCGTGCCGCTCCTGCTCCTGCGGTGTGGTGTGCCGGGGGTCCTCGGCCCAGGTGATCTCGGCTCGCTGAATCGCCTCGCGCAGCCCGTCGGCCTTCTTCTGGATGCGCCGCAGCGCTTCGTCGTCCTCTTCGGGGAGCTCGTGGATGTGCAAGCCCTTGCCGGTCAAGCCGTACGTCAGGCCAACGGTCTTGAGCAGCGCCTGGAAGTCCTGCGCCAGCCGATCGAAGTGATCCAGGGCGACGCCTGGCCCCGCCAACCAGCACAGCTCGGCGATGCAATCGGCGGCCTTCTCGAGGCAACCATTCTGGAGATGGCGGGCCAGCTGTTGCGGCACGCCCCGGTCCAGAGCCGCCTGCATCGCTTGCACCTCGGCCCGCGACCGCTCGTCCAGGCCACTGTCGGCGGCGAGCAGGTCTTTGAACGCCGACCTCAGGCAGTCACCGAGCCAGCAGCGATCGTCTGCATTCGCCAGCGGTTCATCGCACAGTGCCAGGTAGCAAGCGACCAGCCCATTCAGGGCGTGGGTCGTGTCGGCGTTGGCCGCCCGCTGCACCGCCGCCGACAGCAGGCGTTCGCGGTACCGCTCGGGCACGGCGTCCAGCAGGTCCGGCGTCAGCTCACAGGCCCAGGCCCGCTCGAGCAAGCGGTCCCAACCGCCGAGCTGAAGCGGCAGCTGCTCCGGCGAAGGGCCTCGCTCTGTCAAGGCATGCGCCACGGCGCTGAGCAGGATGGCGCGACGCAAGGGGTCCCCCGCGCCTTCCGCACGGTCCAGCCAGGTCGCGCACAGGCCCATACCGGCCGACAAGCTGGCGTCAAAACCCGCCTCGACGTTCTGGCGTACCCAGTCGAACAGGTCCAGGGTCGAAAGGCCGGCCCACACCTCGTGCAAGCCGCCCACCGCATCGGAGACCCCGTACGCGAGGCCGCGCTTGTCCTCGGGGGTACACCCGCGATAGGCGGTCCAGAAGCCGCTCCAGTCATGGCGCAGCAGCGCAATCTTGGCGAGCGAGTGGGCCGAGCAATGCGCACTCACGTGCTCGACGATGAAGTCGTGGTACTCGAACTGCTCATTCATGTGCCGGCAAGCGTGCGCCGCCACGTCAAACAGCGCGCCCTGGAAACGCTGGCGAATCTCCTCGTCGGCGTGGTCTTTGAGCGCCCCCTTGTCTTCGGCGCTCATCGACAGGAACAGCTGGGCCCGCGTGGCCGGAGCCAGCACCTCAAGCCAGTCGCAGACCTGCGAATGCTGCCCCTTCGCCACCAGCCCTGTGATGTACGGGGCCAGGTGGGTCGTTGCGCCCGTGTCGAGCTCCACCGGGCCATTGAACTCCAGGCGACCGTCGCCAACGCGCGCGGGCGACTGGTCCTTCCTTTGGAACGCCTGGATCGTTTGGCACACGCCGAGCCACGCGCTCTCGCTCATGGCCCCCCGCGCAAAGACGAGGGGCTGGAGGTCGCCGGGGGTGGGCGGCTCGGTCCCCTCCCGCGGGGACCCGGCGCGTCCCCCGGGCGAGTGCGGCATCGAGCCGGTGTTCTGTGGCACGACCACCGGGCGCTGCTCGTGAACGCTCCCACGCGATAGGCGCCGAGGAGACGTCGAAGGCGAGCGACTGATCATTCGCATGCGGCTGGCTTGACAGGTGGGCAAGGACGGCGACACGACGCCGCCGCGGCCTGCAGACGACAGCGCGTGTGCAGACGGCAGCGCGTGGCCACGTTCTCAGGCCAAGCGCCTATCGTTCGAGGTGCTGATGCACCCAGCGCACGATGGCGCTGCCTGCCGCCTCTTCGCTGGCACCTGCGTTGTCGGCGTTGTCGGCGTTGTTGGCGCTGTTGGCATCGCTGTCGTTCACGATGTCGATGACACGGGCCAACCACGGGTGGCGCGACAACACGCCGTCCCACCACTCGGGATTCAGCCTGGCCAGGCCGCTCCAGAAGCGGCCGACGTCCAGCACGAGGGGGGCCAGGACTGCCTGGGGAAGATCGATCAGTGGCGGCGCGAACGCCTCCGACGCAGTCCACCACTGCAGAGTGAACTCCACCGACGCCGTGGCCCGTTCCACATCTTCGCTGGACCATGAATCGCCGCCCTGAGGCGCCAACAGCGGCAACAAGCGCGGATTGCGCACCGCCATGCGCGCCAGGTTGTCGTTCAGCAACGCGAGCTGTTGCTGTTGACCAAGGTCTGAGCAGCGGGCGGGGCACAGGCGCGCCAGCAAACGCGGGTGCTGACTGCGGTCCCGAAGAACGTTCGATACCGGTGCCACGCCCGACACCTCGCTGAACATGAAATGGTCGTCGAGGACCTTGGGGGACAGACCATTCACCACCGCCGACAACCAGAGGTCGTCAACGAGAGCGCGCCGCTCGGCTTGGCCGCCAGACCGCATCGATTGGTGCAGAAACTCCCGGATGGTCAAGCCCTCGCCCCACTGGGCCGCCTGGGGCGAGTCCTGGATGAACTGTCCCAGGGCGAAGAGAACAGCCCACCCGTCCCAGGCGGTGGGACTTGACCACCGATCGCCGGCCAGGCGTTGAAGCGCGTTCAGTTGCTCGGGCGCAGCGGCCAAACGCGCGGCGAGCGCGCAGAGGCGATCGAGGCCGGACACCGGCGGCTCGTTGGGTGACGAGGGCGCCCAGATGGGCGAGAGCAGTCGGCGCAGCGCGACGTGAGGGGCATAGGCCGCGATGAGGGCACACAACTGGCCGGTCGTGCAATGCGGCGATCCCATGGTCTTCGTGATCATCTCCAGCAACAGCGCCTTGATCTGCGGGGTCGCTTGGGACAAGGCCTGAAGCACCTTCTCGTTCGCGTGTCCTGCGTCGTCGAGCAGCTCCTTCAGCACCGCCTTCACCGACGGCTCGTCGTGCGGCTTGGGCAGGGCGAGCAGCGGCAGGAACCGCTGCGTCTGCGTCGCTGGCAGGCCCGCAGGGGGGAAGCCGAGGGCCTGCTCAGGTGGACGCACTTCCAGGCCTTCGGGGCGGCGGTCCTCCGGGGTGTCCGGCTGCAACGCCGTTGTGGCCAACGGCATAGACGCCGGGGGCAAGGGGCCCTTCTCCGGGTCTCTCTTCGGGCTTGAGGGGAAGCGGGGGATGGGGCTTTGGGGAAATGTTCCGCTGTGTTTTTGCATGGGGTTGTTCCTTTCGATCGACCACGGGTGCCATGCGGGAAGGGGTCTGCAGCCTGGCCAATGCCTTTGCCCTGTTGCTCTTTGACCGCTTCCCGATGCATCGCCGCGTCAGTACCCCCGCCAGACGGGGCGGTTCCTCTCACCCATAAAATGAAGGGTTTCATCACGAGCGCCACCATGCCCCGCCAGCTCTTCGTCACCACCGCATTGCCGTACGCCAACGGCCACTTCCACGTCGGCCACATCATGGAGTACATCCAGGCCGACATCTGGGTGCGGTTCCAGCGCATGCAGGGGCACACGGTGCACTTCGTTTGCGCCGACGACGCGCACGGCGCGCCGATCATGATCGCGGCCGACAAGGCCGGCAAAACGCCGCAGCAGTTCGTGGCCGACATCGCGGCGGGCCGCAAGCCCTACCTCGACGGTTTCCACATCGCCTTCGACAACTGGCACAGCACCGACGCGCCCGAGAACCACGAACTGGCGCAGGCCATTTACAAGGACCTGAAGGCCGCCGGCCTGATCGAGACGCGCACCATCGAGCAGTTCTTCGACCCCGAGAAGAACATGTTCCTGCCCGACCGCTTCATCAAGGGCGAGTGCCCGAACTGCCACGCCAAAGACCAGTACGGCGACAACTGCGAGGTCTGCGGCAAGGTCTACAGCCCCACCGACCTCATCAACCCCTACTCGGCGCTGTCGGGCGCCAAGCCGGTGCTCAAGCACTCCGAGCACTTCTTCTTCAAGCTGTCCGACCCGCGCTGCCTAGCCTTCCTCAAGCAGTGGACCACCAGCGGCGCCGTGCAGCCCGAGGTGCTGAACAAGATCAGCGAATGGATCGCGCCCGACGAGAACGGCCAGACCAAGCTGGGCGACTGGGACATCTCGCGCGACGCGCCCTACTTCGGCATTGAGATCCCTGACGCGCCGGGCAAGTACTTCTACGTGTGGCTGGACGCGCCCGTGGGCTACCTGGCCTCGCTGAAGAACTGGCTGGGCCGCCAGGGCATCGACTACGCCGCCTTCATGGCCGACCCGTCCACCGAGCAGTACCACTTCATCGGCAAGGACATCATCACCTTCCACACGCTGTTCTGGCCGGCCATGCTGCACTTCAGCGGCCGCAAGACGCCCAACGCCGTCTTCGTCCATGGCTTCCTCACCGTGAACAACGGAGAGAAGATGAGCAAAAGCCGCGGCACCGGCCTGGACCCCTTGAAGTACCTGAGCCTGGGCATGAACCCGGAATGGCTGCGCTACTACCTGGCGGCCAAGCTCACGGCGCGCAACGAGGACCTGGACTTCAACCAGGAAGACTTCCAACTGCGGGTCAACAGCGACCTGATCGGCAAGTTCATCAACATCGCCAGCCGCGCGGCCGGTTTCATCGCCAAGCGCTTCAACGGCCAGCTGGGCGCGGCCTCGGCCGACGGCGCGGCCCTGCTGCATGCGCTGCAGGCCAAGGCCCCGGCCATCGCCGCGCTGTTTGATGCGCGCGAGTACGGCAAGGCGTTGCGCGAGGTGATGGGCCTGGCCGACCAGGTCAACGCCTACGTGGACCAGAACAAGCCCTGGGAGCTGGCCAAGCAGGACGGCCAGGAGGCCCGGCTGCACGACGTCTGCAGCACCTGCATCGAGGCCTTCCGCCTGCTCACGCTCTACCTCAAGCCCGTGCTGCCGGCGCTGGCCGCGCAGGTCGAGACCTTCCTGCAGGTCCAGCCCCTGCAATGGGCCGACGCGGCCCACCTGCTGGGCACCGGCCACGCCATCCAGGCCTACCAGCACCTGATGCAGCGCGTGGACCCCAAGCAGCTGGAGGCGCTGTTCGAGCCACCGCCCGCGCCGGTGGCAGCGGCGCCGCTGCCCGGCGGCGAGGCCCTGGCCGAGACCATCACCATCGACGACTTCGCCAAGATCGACCTGCGCATCGCCCGAATCGTGGACTGCGAGCGCGTGGAGGGCTCCACCAAGCTGCTGCGCCTCACGCTCGACGTGGGCGAGGGAACAACGCGCAACGTCTTCAGCGGCATCGCCAGCGCCTACCAGCCCGAGCAGCTCAAGGGCAAGCTCACCGTGCTGGTGGCCAACCTGGCGCCGCGCAAGATGAAGTTCGGCGTGAGCGAGGGCATGGTGCTGGCCGCGAGCCACGCCGACGAGAAGGCCCAGCCCGGCATCTTCGTGCTGGAGCCCACGCCCGGCGCCGTGCCGGGCATGCGGGTGCGCTGAGCTAGCGCTTCTGCAGGTCCGGGTCCGGCATGGTCCCGGACTTGATCACGCGCAGGTCCTTGTCGAAGGCCACGCTGAAGATCATGGGCTCGGTCTGGCCCTTGGCCTGGAAGCGCCAGTCCTGGTGCGTTTCGCCATTGAGCGGGAAGGTCTGCACCTTGCGCGGCTTGCCGAGCAGGCGGCGCACCTGCTCCAGCGGCATGCCGGGCTGCACCTTGGCGAAGTTCTCTTCGGTCAGCACCTGCGAGACCTTCACCAGCACGCCGTCGGCGCCGATGGTGACCATGTAGTTCACCACGCCCTCGGGCTGGCGGTTGTACTCATAGATCTGCGCGCCCTCCTCGCCTTCCCACACGGCCTCGGGCTGGCCGAACTTCTCGCGCACGTCGGCCTCGGTGGACACGCCGGGCTCCAGCTCGGCGATGTTCTGCAGATCGCAGGCGCCCACGAAGCCGACGGCGGCGAGCACGCCGGTGATCAGGCGGCCCAGGCGCCACCAGGCGCTGCGGGTGTTCGGTCGGGTCATGCGGGCTCCTTCTGTCCTGGCGGCCGGCAGGGGTCTGCCGGTGTGAGCGGCAGTGTAGGACCTTGCCTTGCGGCGCCGGTAGCCATCGGTAACATCGGCCCATGCCTGGCCTGCCGCCCCTCGCACCGTTTCGCCCGCGCCTGCTGGCGGACCTGCGCGGCTACGACGGCGGCCGCTTCGCGCGCGATCTCGGGGCGGGCGTCACGGTGGGCATCGTGGCGCTGCCGCTGGCCATGGCCTTCGCCATCGCGAGCGGCCTGCCGCCCCAGGCGGGGCTGTGGACGGCCATCATCGGCGGGCTGCTGGTCTCGCTGCTGGGCGGCACCTCGGTGCAGATCGCGGGGCCGGCGGGCGCCTTCATCGTCATCGTCTACGGCATCGTCGAGCGCTACGGCGTGGCCAACCTGCTGATCTCGACCGCCAGCGCCGGCGTGCTGCTGTTCCTGCTGGGCCTGTTCCGCCTGGGCGCGCTGGTGCGCTACGTGCCGGTCAGCGTGGTGATCGGCTTCACCAATGGCATCGCGGTGCTGATCGCGCTGTCGCAGCTGCGCGACCTGCTGGGCCTGCGCGTGCCGCACATGCCAGCCAACTTCTTCGGCCAGATGGCCACCATGGGCCGCCACCTGGACACCGTCAACCCCTGGGCGCTGCTGTTGGGCGCGCTGTGCGTGCTGGGCCTGTTCGTGTGGCCGCGCCTGTGGGCCACCGACTCGCGCTTTCGCCGCCAGCTGGACAACCTGGAGGTGCCCGGCGCCCTGCGCGCGACCTCGCGGGTGCCGGGACCGGTGGTGGCGCTGCTCACCCTCTCGCTGCTGGCCTGGGCACTGCAGCTGCCGGTGGAGACCATCGGCACGCGGTTCGGCGGCATCCCGCAGGGCCTGCCGGCCTTCGCGCTGCCCGATTTCTCGTGGGATACCGTGCGCCTGCTGGTCACGCCCACCCTGACCATCGCGCTGCTCGGGGCGGTGGAGTCGCTGCTGTGCGCGCGCGTGGCCGACCAGCTCGCCGAGGCGCGAAAGCACGACCCGAACCAGGAACTGATGGCCCAGGGCGTGGCCAACGCGGTGGTGCCCTTTTTCGGCGGCATGCCGGTCACGGGCACCATCGCGCGCACCGTCACCAACATCCGCGCCGGCGCGGCCTCGCCGGTCGCGGGCATGGTGCACTCGCTCACGCTGACGGTGGTGGTGCTGGCGGCGGCGCCGCTGGCCTTTCACATCCCGCTCGCCGTACTGGCCGGCGTGCTGCTGTTCGTGGCCTGGAACATGGGCGAGTGGCGCGAGTTCGCCCGCCTGAAGCACTTCAGCAACCACTACCGGCTGATGCTGCTGACCACCTTCTCGGTCACCATCGTCTTCGACCTCACCGTGGCCGTGGAGCTGGGCCTGGTGCTGGCGGTGGTGCTGTTCGTGCGGCGCCAGCGCGACATCTTCAGCGCCGAGCCGCTGCAACGCGAGGACGGCCGCCAGACCTGGCGGCTCTACGGCTCGCTGTTCTTCGGTGCGGTCACCAAGATCGACCCCATCGTCACCGAGGTGGAGGCCGCGCCCGGGCCGCTGCACCTGCTGCTGGACGCGCACCTGATGGTCTCGCTCGACACCACCGGCCTGGACGCGCTGGAGCAGCTGCACAAGGCCCTGCGGCGGCGCGGCGGGCGGCTGGAGATCGTGGGCCTGCAACCGCAGCCGGCCTCGCTGATGGCACGCTCGGGCTTTGCGGGGCGCCTGGCCGAGGTCGACGGGGACGGCCAGTAAAATCGACGGTTTCCCCCGATCCGGACACCCTCCCCCGCCGCCATGTCCTTCTTCCGCCGCCCCGACTACCAATCCGAAGCCACCCAGTTCATCGAGCAGCTCAAGGCCGAACGGCCGGGGCTGGAGGCCCGGCAGCGCGAGGGCCGTGGTCTGCTCTGGGACAAGACCATCGACCGCGAGTTCGCGGCCGAGGCCGAGGCGGCCGAAGTCCCGCAGAAGCCCTACGTCTACCAGACGAATTCCGACTTCAACTGAGCCGGCGACCATGACCGAACCGGCGCCCTCCCTGGACGAAGCCCCGCAGGGCCTCGACGAGGTGCTGCCTTCGGTGGTCGACAACGTGGCGCTGGCGCGGCTCTACGGCGAGCCGCTGTTCAAGCTGCCGCAGGACCTGTACATCCCGCCCGACGCGCTGCGCGTCTTCCTCGAGGCCTTCGAGGGTCCGCTGGACCTGCTGCTCTACCTGATCCGCAAGCAGAACTTCAACATCCTCGACATCCCCATGGCCGGGGTCACGCGCCAGTACCTGGAGTACGTCGAGGAAATCCGCGCCAACAACCTCGAACTGGCGGCCGAGTACCTGCTGATGGCCGCGATGCTGATCGAGATCAAGTCGCGCATGCTGCTGCCGCCCAAGAAAACGGCCGAGGGCGAAGAAGCCGAGGACCCGCGCGCCGAACTCGTGCGCCGCCTGCTCGAGTACGAGCAGATGAAGCTGGCTGCGCAGCGCCTGTCCGAGGTGCCCCAGTACGGCCGCGATTTCCTGCGCGCCCAGATCTATGTCGAGCAGGCGCTGCAGCCGCGCTTTCCCGACGTGGACATGGTCGACCTGCAGAGCGCCTGGCGCGACATCCTCAAGCGCGCCAAGCTCGTGCAGCACCACAAGATCAGTCGCGAGGAGCTGTCGGTGCGCGAGCACATGAGCATCGTGCTGCGCCAGCTGCAGGGCCGCCAGTTCGTCGAATTCGGCGACCTGTTCGACACCAGCCGGGGCGTGCCGGTGGTGGTCGTCACCTTCATCGCCATGCTCGAGCTCGCCAAGGAAACCCTGATCGAGCTGACCCAGGCCGAGGCCTTCGCGCCCATCTACGTTCGCCTGGCCTATACCCCCACTTCCTGAGCCCGCCCACCCGCCACCGCCGCGCGGCGCGCCCACGGTCTCCTCCACCGCCATGACCGACCTTCACCGTTTCGACGTCCTCATCATCGGCAGCGGCCTGGCCGGCCTGAGCGCCGCCCTGCACCTGAGCGCCACCCACCGCGTGGCCGTCATCACCAAGCGCGCCCTGCTCGACGGTTCGAGCAACTGGGCCCAGGGTGGCATCGCCGCCGTGCTGGCCGAGGGCGACAGCTACGCCTCGCACGTGGAAGACACCCTGGTGGCCGGTGCCGGGCTGAGCGACCGCGAGGCCACCGAGTTCACGGTGGAGAACGCGCCCGCCGCCATCGCCTGGCTGCGCGAGCTGGGCGTACCTTTTTCCACCGCCGACGGCGAGCTGCACCTCACGCGCGAGGGCGGCCACAGCCACCGGCGCATCGTGCACGCGGCCGATGCCACCGGCGCCGCCGTGCAGGCCACCCTGGTCGAGCGCGTGAAGGCCACGCCCGGCATCCAGGTGTTCGAGCACCACATGCTGGTGGACCTGATCACCGAGCGCCACGTCGGCGGCAACGGCGAGCGCCGCTGCTTTGGCGCCTATGTGCTCGACACCGTGCGCGACGAGGTGGTCACCTTCGCGGCCCGCCACACCGTGCTGGCCACCGGCGGTGCGGGCAAGGTCTACCTGTACACCACCAACCCCGATACCGCCACGGGCGACGGCATCGCCGCCGCGTGGCGCGCGGGCTGCCAGGTGGCCAACATGGAGTTCATCCAGTTCCACCCCACCTGCCTGTACCACCCGCACGCCAAGAGCTTCCTCATCACCGAGGCCGTGCGCGGCGAGGGCGGCATCCTCAAGCTGCCGCCGCACCTGGGCGACCTGGGCGGCCACCGCTTCATGCCCGACCACGACCCGCGCGCCGAGCTGGCGCCGCGCGACGTCGTGGCGCGCGCGATCGACTTCGAGATGAAGAAGCACGGCCTGGACTGCGTGCACCTGGACATCTCGCACCAGAGCCCCGAGTTCCTGCGCGAGCACTTCCCCAACATCCTGGCGCGCTGCGCCGAGCTGGGCATCGACATCACCCAGGAGCCCATCCCGGTGGTGCCGGCCGCGCACTACACCTGCGGCGGCGTCGTCACCGACCTGCAGGGCCACACCGAGATCGCCGGCCTGTACGCCGTGGGCGAAACCACCTGCACCGGCCTGCATGGCGCCAACCGGCTGGCGAGCAATTCGCTGGTGGAGTGCATGGTCTTCGCGCAGGCGGCGGCCAGCGCCATCCGAGCGCACCAGGCGCCCGACACGCCGGCGCTGCCCTTATGGGACGACAGCCGCGTGACCGACGCCGACGAGATGGTGGTCATCTCGCACAACTGGGACGAGCTGCGCCGCTTCATGTGGGACTACGTGGGCATCGTGCGCACCGACAAGCGCCTGGAGCGTGCGGCGCACCGCATCACCCTGCTGCAGCGCGAAATCCACGAGTTCTACGCGCAGTTCCACGTCACGCGCGACCTGCTGGAGCTGCGCAACCTGGTGCAGGTGGCCGACCTGATCGTCATGTCGGCCATGCTGCGCCGCGAAAGCCGCGGCCTGCATTTCAGCCTGGACCACCCGGGCATGCTGCCCGAGGCGAAGCCGACGATTCTGGTGCCACCGGGGCGGTGAGGCAGCCAGCGAGCCCGCACCAACGGTAACGTGGTTCTGCCGGGATCACGTCAATTGATCTCGTCGGGGCCAATGAGCCTGGGCTTGCCGATACCCAGGAATGGCTTGCTGCACCACCAACGCGAGTGCTTCACGGGGCGCGCCTGACCATCGCTGCCCAGCACCGCTCGACCCTGGCCGTCCAGGATGGGGCGCCCTGCCTCAGCGTCCAACATCTTCCGGGCTTCGCCCAGGTCGGCAAAGAAGCGCTCCGCCCCACCCATGGCCGCCTCGCTGCCGGGTTGCCTGGCAGCGTCGACCACGCCTTGCTGATAGGTCTGTTCGTGGGCAGCGGCCTGCGCGTCCACGCGGCTCTCTGCCGCACGCTCAAGCACGTCGCTCCAGTACACGCGCGCATCCCGCTCGCAGGCGCTGTCACCTCGGCAACTGGCCTTCGCCTTGTCTCCCGCCAGTTCGCGGATGCGCTGCTTCTCCGTCGGGTGCAACTGCCGGTTGTTCAGATCGGCACTGAACGCCGTCCCCGCAGCCGCTGTGCCCCCTGCCGCACCGGCCGCCAGGCCCACTCCCGTGGCCATGCCCAGCCCCGCGATGCCCTTGCGCGTCTTGCCAGACCTGGGCCTCGCTGTCTCCACGGCCCACGGTGACGATGCCGGCGGGCACGTAGGGCTCGGGGCCGTGGTACCAGGCGCTGAACTGCGGGTCGCTCACGCCCAGGGCCTCGGCGCTGGCCCGGGTGAGGATCCAGGGGCGGGCGTGCAGCACGTAGTCGTTCCAGCCTTCGCTGCCCTGCATCAGCGAGAGGGGTTTGACGGCCATCCAGGCGATCTCGCTCGCATCGACTTCGCCGCTGGGGGTGAAGTACAGGGTGCGCGT
>QFCS01000526.1_pt1 | contig 48015 bp, 30 predicted proteins | sample 3576561 | NCBI WGS metagenome assembly QFCS01 | reverse complement strand
GCAGTTCGGGATGGCCGCCCCCACCTGGGTCATGGCCGTGGCCGAGTGGCAGCTGTAGGAGAACGGGCCACTGGGTGCTGCGTTCTTCGCGTCGCCCGCGATCATGCGCAGGCCCGAAGGCAGGGACTGCACCGTGCCGGGTGCCACGCTGTTGTAGCCGGTCTTGTAATAGAAGTTGGACTCCAGCGGACGCAGTGGTGTGCCATCACGGGTGTCGATCATCGCCGGCACCCAGTAGGCACTGCGATTGATGGTGCCACCCCGGCAGGTGGAGTTGCCGGAATTGGCGATGGACGCGGCGGTGGAGTTGCCGGTGACGGCGGTGTTGCCGAAGAAGGTGTGCAGGTGCGAGGCGCCAGGCTGGCCAGGCAGCACGATGGGGTCGTCGAACGCCATGTGGCTGAAGTCGCAGACCGTGCGGAAGGCGCCCGTGCCATCGCTGCCGCTGGGCTGCTCGGTGGTGCTTCTAACCCGATCCGAGGAGTAGCCGGCTGCGGGTGCCGGAATGGCCGCCCTGTTGATCGTCGGCATCATCGTGCCAGTGCTCGGAGCAGGCGCAGGTGTCGGAGCAGGCGACGGAGCAGGGGTGGGTGCCGGGGACGGTGCCGGTGTGGGCGACGGAGCAGGCGTTGGCGAGGGTGACGGAGAGGGAGAAGGAGAAGGAGAAGGAGAAGGAGAAGGCTTCGGCGACGAAACAGAAGGAGACGGTGCGGGCGTCGATGTGGACGGCTTGGTTGCAGGCGAAGCTGCAGGCGCTGCGACCTGTGCGGTTTCGCTGGCCACGACATCAGCGCCACCACCACCTCCTCCTCCGCAAGCAGCCAGGACGGCAGAGAAGAGCGCAGGGAGCGCGGCCCGAAGGCTGTTCGATTGAGCTTGCACTGAGTTCGTCATGAAATACCCTAAATGGATCACACCGTCTTCGCTGCGGGTCCCATTTGCAGCTGAGTTGGCGAGCTAGTTTTGAAAGCAGTCTCTGTCGTCTGGCGACCGTGAAGTAGGTCACAGCGACAAACGGATCAAGCGCGGCTACGAACGAAACCATGTGCAGCCAGGCGGTTCAATCGGGATGGCAAGCGGCAGCAAGGTCTCAGGGCTGCAAAGCCGCCGACATTCAGGGGTTCCCGATATCGCCTGACGACCTCATCGGCAAATTATCCGGAGCAGATATTTCGGATTTGTGGGACTTGTTACAAGGCATGGACCGGGTGCGGCTGGCTGTAGGACGTGTCTGATACTTCGCAGGACACGTCTGATAAACCGTTTGTTTTCAAAGTTGCATGCGCAACCACGCAAGGCCATGCATGCGTGGTAGTGGTCGCATGTAACGACCGCCCGCCGACAAGAACGTTTGTTGCGAGCGCTTACGTGATCCGCGAGTCCGCGCGCGACTCGCCCACCACCGACGCAAGTTGCAGGCTCAACTCGCGGGCCAGTTCCGAGACGTTGGGGGTCTCCAGAATGTCGGAGTGCCGGCCGGGAACGAGCTTGACGGTCATGCTGGACGCCAGCTCACCCCAGCCATAGGCCGGTTCGGTGGAGGTATCGCCGGCGGCCTGGAAGAAGGCCACCGGTACGTTGCTGGCGCGGGCCTGGTATTGGTGGATGGCTTGCGCGTAAACCTGATTCCGGCGCCCGCCCGCCTGGCCACTGGCGATCTGCAGCTGCCGGAGCTGGCGGTACAGATGGACAAAATGCCGCCAGCCGTCTCGCCGGATCATGCGGATGCGCCGCACGACGCCGGCCTTCAGGCGGCGCCAGCCTCGGCCAGGCATCGCACAGTCGAGCATCACCAGCAGGCCGACCTCTTCACCGTCCTGGATGAGGCGCTGGGCGGCCTCATATGCCAGCACCCCACCGATGGAGAACCCCCCGAGGTAGTAGGGGCCGTGAGGCTGCTGCGCACGGATGAGGTCCACATAGGCCCCTGCGAGCGCCTCGACGGAGAAGGGCGGCAGGGGCCGATGCACCGGCCACTCCAGCAAATCGATTTCGGCTTGCGAGAAAAGGCCATACACGGGCATGTCAACGGTGAGCTGACGCGCCAGCTCCTGGTACATCTGCGCACCCGCGAGAAGGAACAGTCCGGCCGGTGCCTCGCCGCGCCGCAGCACCGCTGCTGGCCTGTCAGGCCCGGGGTGTGGGTCTTTCAACTGAAGCGCGATGCCTGCCACCGTGGGCTGCTCGAACAGCATGTTGAGACTGAATGGACTTTGAAACTCCGTCTCGATGCGCCGGATCATCCGTGCTGCGAGCATCGAGTGCCCACCAAGATCGAAAAAGTTGTCGTCGATGCCGAAGTTGCGGTGCTGAAGCAGGTCTTGCCAGATGGCCATGAGGCGGTGCTCGGCCTCACTCTGGGGCGCCCGCCTGCGGCCGGCAGACACGGCATTGCCGGGCGGAACCGGCAACGCATGGCGGTCGATCTTCCCGTTGGGAAGCACCGGCAGGGACGATACCTGCATGTAGACAGCCGGCACCATGTGATCGGGCAGCCATTGGCGCGCCCGTGCGCGCAACGGCTCGATATCCAGCGATGGCCATGGCGAGACGATGTAGGCGACCAGCCGCTGGTCCCCGGGTTTGTCTTCACGCACCTGGGCCACGCAGCGCTGGACATCGGGCTGGCTGGCAAAAAACGCCTCGATCTCGCCGAGTTCGATGCGGAATCCGCGCAGCTTGACCTGATCGTCAAGCCGGCCGCCGTGCTCGAGCGATCCGTCGTGGCGCCAGCGACCCCGGTCACCCGTGCGGTAGAAGCGTTCCGCGCCCAGGGTTTCGAGCACGCGGAAGCGCTCGCGCGTGAGCTCCTCGCGCTGCCAGTAGCCGTCGGCCACGCCATCGCCTCCGATCCAGATTTCGCCCCAGGCGCCGACGGGGGTGAGCTGGCCTGCCTCATCGAGCACGAGAATCTGCGTCTGGTCGATCGCCTGACCGAGCGAGATGGGCACATCGGGCTGCACGCGCCAGCACGTGGACCACACCGTGGTCTCGGTGGGGCCGTACATGTTCCAGACTTCATCGCATCGCAGCAGCAGGTCGTTGGCCAGTGCGTGGGGCAAAGGTTCGCCACCCACCAGTGCGCGCATGCCCGGTGTCCGGGACCAACCCGCCTCCAGCAGCAGGTGCCAGCGTGACGGTGTGGCCTGCATCAGCGTGACGCGTTGGGTCTCGACGAGCGCCTTCAAGGCCGCGCCGTCAATGACTTCGCTGTCGGACGCGAGCACGATGGTGGCACCCACGCTCAGCGGCAGCAGCAGTTCGAGCACAGCGATATCGAAACCCAGGGTCGTGACGGCCAGCACGCGGTCGCCCTGTCGCATGCCAGGTTCATGCGCCATGCTGCGCAGGAAATTGACCACCGCATGCTGAGGCAGGCAGACCCCCTTGGGGCGTCCTGTCGATCCGGAGGTGTAGATCAGGTAGGCGGGTGCCGCCACGTCCGTGGCCAGGCGATCCGTGGCGCGCATATCGGGCCAGCCCTCATCCATCGCCAGGCAGGGTACCTGCGCCGTGCGACGCACTGTCAGTGTCTGCGTGGTGCCCACGATCAGCGACAGGCTCGCGTCCTCGATCTGGTAGCCGATGCGTTCTTCGGGGTAGGTCGGGTCCAGCGGAACATAGGTCGCGCCGCTGCGGATGGTCGCCAGCAGGGCGATGATCAGATCCGGTGACCTCGGCAGGCACAGACCAATGCGCGAGCCCGATGCGAAGCCCTGTGACTGCAGGTGGGCCGCCAGACTGAGTGATGCCCGATCCAGCTCGCGGTACGACAGGCGTTGATCGCCGAAAGCCACGGCGGTGGCCTCGGGGTCGAGTTGAAGGCCGCGCTCGATGAAGGCCGCCAGCCCGATGCCCTCGGCGGGCCGCTTGCGACCCGAACCCCAGGACAGTACCTGTTGCCGCTGCGTTGAGTCCAGGAGCGTCAGCCGAGACAAAGGCGAGCGGGCGTGTTCGATGGCGGACTGGAGCAGCGTCAGCAGCTGATCACCCATGCGCTGCACGGACGCTGCTTCGAACAGGTCCGTTGCGTACTCGAGCACGATGGAGCGGTCGAACTGGGGATCGACCACCATCGTCAGATCGACCTGCGAGGACAGGCGGTTCACGTCCATCCGCGACCAGCTCAGGTCGCCGAAATCCACATCGCGCACGGGTGTGTTCACGAGGTTGAACATGACGTTGAACAGCGGCGTTTGCGATGGATCGCGCTTGTAGTCCAGTGTGCGGACCAGCAGCTCGAAGGGCATGTCCTGGTGCTCGTAGGCCTCCAGGGCCGCCACCTTGACACGTTGCAGAACCTCGTTGAAATCGGGGTCGCCGTGCAGCGATGTGCGAACGATCAGCGTGTTGACCAGGGTGCCGATCAGGTTTTCCGAGGCGGGGTGGTGCCGGTTGGCGATCGGCATGCCGATGGCAAGGTCGGTCTGTCCCGTGTGTTTCTGGAGAAACACCTTGAAGACGGCCAGCAGCGCCATGGCCAGCGTGGCGCCCTGGCTTGCGGCCAGCGTGTTCAAGGCGTCGGTGACGCCGGGCGGCAAGGGCACGCGCACGCTGCCACCGCGGAAACTGGGGACGCGCGGCCGGGCCTTGTCGGGAACGAGTGCGACGGGGCGCAGGCCATCGAGGCGTTGGCGCCAGTACGCGGTTTCCTGCGATTGGCGCTCGGTTTCGAACCACCGCCGGTGCCAGCTGGCATAGCTGGCAAAGCGCAGGGGCGCGCCGGATTGCGGCTTTCCGTTGTTGGCGCGCGCGAGTCGATACGCGGTGCTCAGGTCCCGTCCCAGCACGGAGAACGACCACTGGTCCGCCACGATGTGGTGCAGAACGACGAGCAGAACATGGTCCTGCGGCGACACGCGGATCAGGGAGGCGCGTATCAGGGGCCATTGATCGAGTGCAAACACCTGCTGGCTCAGTTCGCTCATCAGGTCGTGCAGCCCTGCCTCGCCGCCGGGGGGGGCATCCAGTCGCGCGAGCTGGAAGTCGCCGCCGCCGACCACCTCGGCGACGGGGCCGAGGTCGGTGTTGATGAACCTCGTCCTCAGGATCTCATGGCGGGAGATCAGAGCCATGAAGGCCTGTTCGAGCGCGTCGGCATCGGGTTGGCCTTGCAGGCGCAGCGCGAGTGGCACGTTGTAGGCACTGCTGGCCGGCGCGAGCGCCTGCATGAACCACATGCGCTCCTGCGAGTACGCCAGCAGTGTGGTGTCGTCGGCATCGGTGCTGGTGGGTGCGGGATCGCGCTGCGGGTCGGTGGCGGCGGTGGTCGGTGCCGAGGCCAGTCTGTCGGCCAGGGCGCTGGCCATACCCCTCAGGCTGGGGTCGGCGAACAGGGCGGAGATGGGCAGGTCCACCCCCCAGCGTGTGCGCACCCTGGACAGCAGCTGGGTACCGGTCAGCGAGTCGCCGCCCAGGTGCAGGAAATGGGCGTCCTCCGGCACCTGGGGCAGGTTGAGCACATCGGCCCATAGCGGTGCAAGTTCTGAACTGAGCCGTTCAACGGCTTCGCTGGTTGTGCGCACCGGCTCGCTGCCCTCCACGGGCTTCAACTGGTTCGGCACCAGTTCGCCGCTGAGATACATCCTGCGTGCCTCTCGCCGTTGCAGCTTGCCGCTGGAGGTGCGGGGCAGTACGCCACCGCGCAGGAGCACGACTTCCAGCAGATCGACCTCGTGGGCTTCCGCGATGGCGTGGCGCAGGCTGGCTTGCAGCGAGCCGTGGTCGCCCGGTGCCAGCTGGTTGCGGCATTCGACCAGCAGCACCACGCGCTCCCGGCCCGCGTGCTCCACCGGGCAGGCGATCGTCCCCTTGGGCCGCACCCAGGGGGACGTCGCGAGGGCGGTTTCCTCAAGATCCTGTGGATGGATGTTGCGGCCGTGGACGATGATGAGATCGCTGTACCGGCCAGTGACGAACAGCTCTCCGTTCCAGATGAAGCCGAGATCGCCCGTTCTCAGAAAGCGTTCGCTGGCACCCGGTTCATCGATGACGCCCCCGAACCTCTCGGTGGAGGCGTCGGGCTGGTTCCAGTAGCCTTCGCCCACGCAGGGCCCGTGGACCCAGATTTCGCCCACCTCATCGGGCGGGCAGGGGCGCCGAGTTTCCGGCTGCACGATGCGCACCGCCATGCTTGGCAGCACCCGGCCGCTGCCGACCAGCTCCATGGTGTTGTCTGACGCGGCGGAGGCTTCCCTCACCAGCCGCTTTTCGATCAGTTGCCGGTCCACCTGCAAGGTGGTGGGCGCCTTTGTGGAGTTGCCCAGGGACACCGCCAGCACGGCTTCCGCCAGGCCGTACGATGGCGCGAACGCTTCCGGCCTGAAGCCGAAGCGCGAGAACGTTTCGGCAAAGCGCCGCAGCGTCTGCGGCCGGATGGGCTCGGCGCCGCAGGTCGCGAGCTTCCAGGTGTCGAGGCGGTTCTTCCAGTCGGGCGAGCGGGCCAGCGCATTCACGCAGGCTTCGTAGGCGAAATCCGGCGCGCCGCTGTGGGTGATGCCGTGCAGGGCAATCGCTTCGAGCCACCTGAGTGGCCGCAAAAGAAACTGCTGCGTGGACATCAGGTAGGACGTCGTGCCGGTGAAGGCCGGCACCAGCAGCCCGTGAACCAGTCCGTAGTCGTGGAACCAGGGCAACCAGGTCAGGGTTCTGGACAACGCCGGATCCATGCTTTCCGCCGCGGTCAGCGCCTCGCACTGCGCCAGGATGTTGCCATGCGTGATCTGCACGCCCCGGGGCCGTCCGGTCGAGCCGGACGTGTACTGGAGGTAGGCGAGGTCGCGGAGCTTGTGCTGTCGGGTGGCGATCGCGTCGCTGGCGGCGGGTGGCGCTGCACGGCGCCAGTCGCCCAGGCCATCGAGCGTCGCCCATTTCACCTGAGGAACCTGAGCCCGTGCGGCTTCCAGCTGGTCGCCGAGCGTGAAGGCCATGGCCACCTGTGCGTCTTCACACATCGACTGCAACCGGCGCCAGCCGACCTTGGAGCGTCTGGCATCGGTCGCCGGGGCGGGCACCGCGACCACGCCCGCCATGATGCAGCCCCAGAAAAGCAGCACCGCGTCGAGGCAGTTGTCGTAGGCCAGAAGAACGCGATCACCGGGTTGAACCTGCTGGAGCAGCAGCGATGCGATGTGGTGCGAGGCGTCGACGAGCTCACCATACGTGAGCGTTTCGGTGGACACCAGATCCGCCTGGAGCAGGACGATGGCAGGCTGGTCTCTGAACTCTTCAGACCTGCGGCGGACGCGACTTGCAAGGGTGAACAAGGTAGCTGGGGAGTGTGCTAGTGCAGGAAATACCAGCCCGGTACCTCGGGTCGATCCTGGATGAGGCGTGCCCGCAAGCACCCCGCATTCACCCGCGGCAGTCGCTTGGACATGCGGGCGAGCCCCGAGTGTATCGCAGGGGGTATGGGCAACCGGCGGCAGGTGGCAGAGGGGTCAACGAGCGTGTCCGATTTCACGCGCTGGTCAGACGTCGGGGTGTCCGGGTTCGGCGAAGCAACTTGTCCTTGATCCGGCCTTTGAGCGAGCGGTGGGGCAGTTGCTCCGTGTCCCGCTCCCAGATCGTGCCTCGCAGGGACGGGTCATTCCACAACGCCAGCTCCACGCCCCACCGCGCGGCCACCTCGGGGGCGATGCCGTCGGGAATGCCCATTTCCGTGGCCAGCGCACCGGGCATCCAGTCGTTGATGATGATGTCCGGAAAGCGGTCTTCGATGTCCGCGCGCAGTGCTCTCGTGAAGATCTTGGCGGCGCCCTTGGACACGGAATAGGCGCTGCTCATCGGGATGGGCGCGAGGTCGGCGAAGGTCGACACGTTCAGGATGCGGCCCCGCCCGGTCTGCACCATCTGCTTCAGGGCAACGTGGCTGCAATTGACCATGCCGCCGAGATTGATGGCGACGCTGTGCATGAAGCTCTGCGGCGTTTCATCCAGGAAATCGCGGCGCGGATACACCGCAGCGTTGTTGATGAGGATCGTCACGGGCGCCACGTCGCGCGCCAGGCGTGCCATCACCGCCTCGACTTCCTCTGTGGAGCTCACGTCCACGGTGCAAGGCACGAAGCGCGGGCCGGCCAGGCGGGCCGTTTCCTCGAGCGCGTCGGCACGCCGTCCGAAGCCCGCCACGCGAACATCCTTGTGAGCCAGTGCGATGGCCATGGCACGACCGAGGCCGGAGCCGGCACCCGTCACGATAGCAAGGCCTCGGGTCAGATCGTTCATGGTCTCTCGCTCATCAAATGGGCCACGCGCAGGGCGTTGGCGGCGATGGTCAGGCTGGGATTGACGCCCATGGACGTCGGGAAGAAAGACGAGTCCGCCACGTACAGATTGTCCAGCCCGTGCACCCGGCAGTCTGCATCGACGACGGACGTTTTCGGGTCGGTTCCCGACCGGAGTGTGCCGCAGGCATGACCGTAGTTCAGGTTGGGCACCCAGCCGCCGAAGATGGGGTGCAGTCCCCTGAACGCGCGCTTGATCGATTGCCGGAACAGCTTGCGCCGCTGGCGCAGTTCCGGCTGCATGGTGTATTCGAATTGCATCCGTGCCGGCTGGTCGACATTCAAGGTGACCCGGTTGTTCACGTAAGGCATGTCTTCCAGCAGGCCGACGAAGAGCTGCGCGGTCCCCAGGGCCTGGGTGGCTGGCCAGGCGGCCAGGTGGGCCAGGCGGGAGAACCGGCCCAGGCCCAGCTCTTCCATCTGCTCCTTCATGAACTGGGCGATCAGCCCGTGCGAGACATTGACCCCCATGGCCTGGACCATGCCCAGGCGCTGGCCCTGGACGCTGTACATATCCCGCAGCCCCAGCGCCTTGCTGGGGCTCACCGGGCCGCCTCGGTGGGGAGGCCAGATGGCAAAGATCTCATTGACGTGAAACATCAGGTTGCGGCCCACCTGATCGTGTTGATTCGCGCAGCCTTGCGGCCAGTGGCTGTTGCGCGATGCCAGCAGCAGGCGGGGCGAGTTCAGGGCTCCCGCCGCCAGCACGTACTGCCGTGCCCGGAATTCGAGGTGTTCGCCATGTCGGATGGCGCTCACGTGGGTGATTTGCTCGGCAGAGCCGTGCAGGGCGGTCACCTCGCACTCGTCCAGCAGGGTGGCGCGGCCGGTGGCCAGGGCAGGTTCCACGCCGGCAGATCGGCCGTCCATCTTGCAGGCGCGTGGGCACTTCACACCCAGGCAGCCCAGGCAGCCCTCGACATTGGCGATGGCAATGTGGAGGTGATATGGGTGCTGCCCGTTGCTCCTCAGCCGTTCGAAGATGGCGGAATCCGTGGCGGTCGACTCCAGTGGTGGAGCGAGGCTGGGGTTGGGGACGGTGCAGAGCGGGTCCACTTCGCCATGCACCTGAAACTGCGCCTCCGCCTTGTCGTACCAGGGGCGCATGTCCTCGTAGCGGACGGGCCAGCCTCCCGTGGGATGCGGCCGGGCGTCGCTGTGGTCGAGATCGTGTGGCTCCGGCCGTTCGAGTGTGGCGGCATAGAAGACCGAGCTGCCCCCGGGGCCGGTGCCCAGTGGGGGCAGGAACTGCTGCTGCTTGCCATTGACGGTGCCAGACACCTCGTCGGGCCAGAACCCCCGGATGGAGCGCGCCACCGGGTCGGTCAGGGACTGGTCGATGCCTTGCCGTTCGGTCCGGATGCCTTGCCGCCCCTTCTCGAGGAACAGCACCGATTTCCCAGCCTCGGCGAGGGCGCGCCCCGCTGTGCCGCCCCCCATGCCGGTTCCAATGACGATCACGTCCCAGACGCGATCAACGAGCTCTTTCATGGGGGTCTCCGTCCCGTCATGGCCGGTTGCAGCAACCCCCGCAAGGCCAGCGCGCCCGAATTGCTGAGGTGGTTGTTGTCGAAATAGTAGGACTGCCCGTCGTGCACCACCGCGCAATCCGGCGTGCACAGCGTGGGCCAGGTGTCGATCAGGGTGATGAGCCCTTCTTTCACGAGTGCATTCAGCGGCGCCTCGGCTGTCGCCACCCGTGCCTGCAGCACGTCGTTCGATACGGTGAGCGCATCCTGGATGTCGGCGGGGCCCGCGCCCCGGTGAACGATCCGTCGGGCGATGTCCCTGGCGCCGTAGCCCGGCATCTCGGGCACCTGTCTGAGCACGAAGACCTCGTCGAAGTGCGGCTTGAGTTCGGCCACGGTGAGGCGCCAGGCCGACGCGTAGAGCGCGGAAGCGGGCTCGCCTTGAAGGGGGGACCCCGGTGCGGCAGACAGCTCGATCTGGTTGTGCGCGTCCAGGCCTGTGCCTTTCCCCGTGGCGTAGTACGTCCACCGGCCCACGAGAACGATGCGGCGGATGTCTTTCATTTCCGTCACGGCCTTGCGCATCTTCTCGGTATCCGCAAGACACTTCTGGTCCTGCGCCGGCGTGGCCGCACTTTCCTTCTTAGCCACCCCGAACAGGGGCGGGCACCCGGCATGCCACACGATCAGGCCCGGGGTGTGGGTGTCGATCGCTGCCTGGCCGACGCCGCCCATCATGGCGCGCAGGTGGCTGTCGCCCCAGAACAGCACTTGCGGGGGGCCAGGGGGGCCCACAGTGCACACGTCCAGGCCTTGCAGGCTGCCGCTGCTGGCGATGGAGCAGCGGCTCCAGTCCATGAAGAAGCCATTGGACGCTTCGATGTGCACGCGTGCGGCCGCGCTGAAGCGGTTCTGAGCGCCGTTGGTGAGGTAGGCCCAGAGCCCGGCCCCGACGGACAAGGCAAACAGCGCGACAAAACCGGTGACCAGCACGGGCGTCGACAGCGAGCGCCGTATCGGCCGCTCGACGCCAGCCCAGGCCGCGACCGCGAGGACCACCGCCAGGGCGAGCCAGGCCGCGGCTTCGAGGCCGTTGGCATAGGCGCCGCGCCAGTAGGAGGAGAGCGTCAGCACCGGCCAGTGCCAGAGGTACAGCGAGTAGGAGATCAGGCCGATGAAGACCGGGATCCTCGACGCCAGCACCGCGTTGACGGTGTTGGCATGCCGGCCGTTGAGCAGGATGAGCACGGTGCCGGCCACGGGCAACATGGCCTGCCAGCCCGGGAACTGCGTTCCGGGCCGGATCAGCGTCAGTGCGCAGGCCAGCAGCAGGATGCCGACCCAGGAAAGGATGGCGTTGAAGCGCCACTGCGTTCCGGCCTCCCGGCCCCAGATGGCCAGCAACACACCCGACAGCAGCTCCCAGGCCCGGAAGGGGAAGAGAAAGAAGGTGGCGGTGGGTGCAACGGGTGTCAGCGCGATGCAGGCCGCAAGGGAGATCACCCAGGTGGCAATCAGCACGCCGAGCAGGTTGCGCCTGGACTTGCGCAGCAGCAACATGGTCAGGGGCAGCACAAGGTAGAACTGCTCTTCGACCGCGAGCGACCAGGTGTGCAACAGGATCTTGCTGTCGGCACCGATGTCGAAGTACCCCGACTCCCGGAAGAACTGGACGTTCGACAGCCACACCGTGGCCGCGATCAGCTGCTTGCCGAACTCCCTGAACTCGAACGGCAGAAGAACGAAATATGCAAAGACCGCGGTGACCGTGGTCATCGCGAAGAACGCGGGGGCGAGGCGGCGGATGCGGCGCAGGAAGAACTGGCCGAGCGCGACGCGCTGCGTGCGCGTCCACTCATCCCACAGGATGCCGCCGATCAGGAAGCCGGAGATGACAAAGAAGATGTCGACGCCGACGAAACCACCGGCGAGTCCGGGCAGCCCGAAGTGGTAGAGGACGACCGCCAGCACCGCAATGGCCCGCAGGCCGTCGATCTCTGGTCGGTAGGTCATCGCATGTGCTTGGGTCATGCCTGGTGTTTCAGGTGTCGAGGTGCAGGTCAGAAGGGATCAACCGTGTGGACAGGCGGGCCTTGCATGGGCGCCTGGTTCGTCGGTTGCACGGCATTCACCGGGTCGACGGGGCCAGGCAGGATCGTCACGATCCACGAACACCCGGCAGAGCGGCCTACGGATCAGTAGGCGTTCTTGCCGACAAACGCGCCGAATGTGCGGACCAGGATGGTGAGGTCCAGCCAGATCGACCAGTTGTTGATGTATTCGATGTCGGCCTCGATGCGTTGCTCCATGCTGTGAATCTCTTTGGTTTCACCTCGCAGGCCCCGGACCTGGGCCAGCCCCGTGATACCGGGCTTGATGTTGTGTCGCGCGAAGTAGGAGTCGATGCGCTGGGAATACTCCTCGTCGTGCTGCACCGCGTGCGGCCTGGGGCCCACCAGCGACATTTCGCCCAGCAGCACGTTGAACACCTGGGGCAGTTCATCGAGGCTGGTCTTGCGGAGGAAGGCGCCCACCCGGGTGATGCGCGGATCATTGCGGGTGGCCTGCTGCACCACCTTGGCATCGGGCTGGTGCACGAACATGCTGCGGAACTTCCAGATGTGGAAGATCTTCCCGCTCCACCCCTTGCGGGCCTGGCGGAAGAAGACGGGGCCCGGGCTGTCGAGCTTGATGGCAATGGCGATCAGCAGCAGCAGCGGCGAGATCATCAACAGGATCAGGGACGCCAGCACGAAATCTTCCACCGCCTTGAGCAGCAGCCGGGTGCCGGTCAGCGGGGTCTCGGAGAGCGTCAGCACGGGCAGGCCGGCAATCTCCCGCACGCTGTGGTTCACCAGCAGCACCGAGAAGATGTCGGGCACCCAGTGCACCGCCATATGGCGGTCCAGCAGTTCGAAGTACACATCCTCGATGAGCGACGATTCGCTCAACGGGATGGCGAAGTAGACCGTGCGCAGGTCGTGGCGGTCGATGATCGCCAGCATCTCGTCGAGATTGCCGATGACGTTGGGATCGTTCAGCGGCGCGAAGTCCGAGGTTTCGTAGAGGGAGGCGCCGGTGTCCCTGGCACGGTTCAACTCGGGGTTGGACAGCTCGAGGCAGCCGACCACGCGCTGGTTCAGCCACGGGTTGCCCGAGATCTTGTTCTGCAGGTAGCGCGCCAGCTTGCCCGTGCCGACGATCAGGACGTTCTCGATGGGAACGGCACGGCGCATGATGCGGGTCTGCACCTCGCGGCTGAGGTACTGAAGCACCATCTGCAGCAGGTACCCGGCAACGTACAGCTGACCCAGCAACAGGCGCGAGAAACCCTCGGTCTGCTTGGTCGCGAAGCCCACCACCAGCAAAAGTCCGTAGGCCAGCGACCACGCCTTGAACAGCGTGAGGGCCTTGCGACCCATGCTGCTGTTGCTGCGGTACACGCCGAACTGGTCGTACGCGAACATCATGCCGATGGCCAGCAGCAACAGCATCACCGAGTACTCGGCGGTCAGGTTGCCGATCTGCTGGTGGATCAGCAGCAGCGCCAGTCCCATGACGGCCACCAGATCCAGCACGGTCTGCACCGCCGTGGAAATGCTGCCGCGGCGTTTGAGGATGGATCGGAGGGGTCTTTTGGGAGCGACCATGGTGGGGGGAGTATAGGTGTGGGACCGTCTTCAGAAGCCCGTGAAACACATTGCGTGGGCCGGTTTGTCCTCAAATGTGCTGATGTTCACGTTCACCTCCTTGCCCTGTGGTGGTCGTGCCACCGGCATGAGGCGCTGCGCGCAGCGAACGAGGCCTCGCTTGCTCATGAGCGTTGCGCAACGCCTGTCTTTGGGTAGCTCGTGACGACTTCCCAGACGACCTCCTGCATCGCGAGCGCGGTCGCAGGGTCGGGGGCATCCGCATCCGTACCGTCGGCACGCTTGAGCCGGTGCGGCAGGCCCACTGGGCTGCGATGGTAGAGAACGGCGTAATGCGTCAGTGCCACCAGGTAGTTCCCCAAGTCATTGAGATGGATGTGGTCCTGTGTGCCATCCGGGTTGCGGGCGAACAGGTCCTCCCGTGAACGCAGGCCAGGCAGCCCACCCTTTTCGTCCAGAAGACGCACGAACCGTGCCATCACCTGCCCGGCGGGAATCACATACACCGGCCCGCCGGTGTCGCCATGCGCCATGCCCTTGGCGAGCAGCTCGCCTTCCCAGTGCCTGGGCAGGTCTTCGTCCAGGCGCGCCAGCCAACCCTTGGGGTCGTTGAGCGGGTGCCAGGTCTCGTACAGGTAGACGCGGGTTGCCGGGTTGCTGGCACGCGTCTCGCGCGCCCAGGTGCGCACGTATTTCGGGCTGTCGAAGTACTTGATGGCGTCCTTGATCTCGACCATCTCGGTCAGCACCATGGCGTCGAGCTGGCCGCTCTTCACCACTGTCATGACGTCTTCGTATTTGGCGTGCGCGTTTTCCTTCTCGAAGCCATTGATGGGCACGTCAGGTTCCCAGTGCGATTTCAGCGTAGCGCCCCATCCCATCTGGGACCGGTAGTCATGACCCTTGCCGGCCAACTGCTGGAGCATCGCTGGCATTTCCCGGTTCACCAGGCTGTGGCCGAGGTGGTACACCTGAAGCGGTTCCGAGGGAGGCGTCAGTGGTGCGGCATAGAGGCTGTCGAGCTCTGCCGGGGCCAGGCTTTTTTCCAACCCGCAGGCGGAGAGTCCCATCAGCACCAGGCAGGTCAGCGACTTCTTGAGCGATCGGATCTTGTTCATGAAGCTGTCAGCAGAGCCTGTTCGATGAGCGGGCCGTCAGAGGTGTGCCCGGATGATCTCGCTGCGGTGTTTGAACACCGCCACGTCATTGAAAGGGTCGCCATCGAGCGCCGCGCTTTTCATCAACGCGGCGAGCCGGGGGCGATCGTTGCCCAGGGTCTCGAGCGCGTTCACCAGCGCGTTGACATCGTTCAGTGGCGTCAGGACACCACCGCCGTGCACCGAAATGAGATCCCTGGGGAATGCACTGTCGTAGCCGACGATGGGCGTTCCCGACACCAGGGATTCGATCAGATTGCGCGGTGACTCGGGCGTCTTGTGACAGAACGCGAGAACGTGCGAACCCCGCAAGGTCTCGAGCAGCAGCGAGCGGTCTCTCACGAACCCAGGCAGGTGGACCCGGTCGGTCAGGCCATGGCTGGCCACCTCTGCGCGCATCACAGCAAGCGCTTCGCCATCGCCCAGCCAGGTCGCCTGGAAGTCCACCCCTCTGCGATGAAGTTCCACCATCGCCTGTATCCAGTCGTGCGGGCCCTTCATGGCGTCGGCGCGCCCGACGTAGCAGATGCGCAGGGGACCTTGTGCCGCATCGGCCATCTTGGCGGCCAGCAACTCGGGTGGAATGCGGTCCTTTTCGCTCAGATGGATGTCGTGAACGATCTCCGCCACCTTGGCGTACGGTGCGTAGGTGGCGTGCGTTTCGGCGCCGTGGAAGAGGCCGATCGTGGCCTTGCGGATCACGGCGCGTTCCAGCATGGCCATCGGCCGGTGCGTCAGCGCGGCCCTGATCCGCTCCTTCGCGGACTTGGCCGAGCGCACCGACTCCCGGACCACTTCGGACTCCACCCGGTCGGCCCAGACGGCAAAGGGCCGCTGTTTCTTGTGTGCCTCCATCGCGGCGACCGCGCCCCAGTCGCCGAAGAGGCCGCCGATGGCAAAGGACAGGTAGCGGGCCCGGTCGATCAGTTGCCCGATCTGCCGCCGGGTGGCGGCGTAGTGCCGCGCGAACTGATCCGGACGGTAGGCGGTGGGCAGGCTGACGATCTCCACGCGCTCCATGTCGATGCCCGATGTCTGGATCGGGATCCAGCTGGGGGGTGCCTTGCCATGGAGCACCGGGAACATGATGATCACGCGGCCGAAGTTCTCGGCCCACAGCCTCACCCCGTTGCAGGCCTGGTCTTCGAGGAGGTATCCCTGGTCGCTGCTGTAGATCGGAACAGGTGCGTACAGCAGCAATGTGTCGTTCTTGTCGGTCATCTCTGGAGGGCTTTCAGCTGAAGTCGGTGGTCTTTTCGGGCGTCAGTCGTGGCCGATGACCCAGGCCACAAAGTAGCCGTTGCTGGCAATGCCATGGCCTTCGATATCGGCGTGCGCATCGCGGTGTGTACTGACGACTCGCCAGCGTGACGGGAGTTCATTCGATGGCAGCGTGACATGCACGTCCTGGAACTCCAGCATGCAGCGGGTTCTGGGGTACTGCCATTTGTAGAACGCCTCCTTGGCCGAGAAGAGCCGTGTGACCAGGCGCCCCTGGAACGTCTCGGGCTGGCTGCTCACGAACGCGCGCTCGCCAGGGGTGCAGATCGAATCCCACAGCCCTGGGTCCATCGGCACGTCGTCTTCGAGATCGATGCCGATGGATCGTCCGTTGCCGGACGCGCCCACCACGGCGATGCAGGCGCGATCCGTGTGGGAGATCGAGCCCGTCAGACCTTCGGGCCAGATGGGCGAGCGGTCGGGTGCGCTCGGGATGGCCGCTGGCGGCCGGCCGATCTGCGCCATCGCCTGCCGGGCCGCCAGCCGTCCGGCCGCGAACTCGCGCTGGCGCCGGGGAATGGCTTTCTGTACCGCCGCAAACTCTTCCGCGTACAGCGTCCGCGGATCGCCATCCACCCCTGTGCACGCAACGCCGATCCCTGGCCCCAACCGCTCGGTCAGGTCGGCACACAGGGTGCGCAGTGCCAGGGGTGGTTCGGCACAGGCGGCGGACTCTCTCATTCCTGCGTCTGCTTGCCGGCCCGCATCGCGCGCCGCCGCGACATCGCGTCCGTGCGCATCTGCGCGCGCTCGGCGGATTCCGCCGCCGCCTGCGGACTGTCCTTCGGCTTGTCGTCCAGGTGGGCGGCCAGTGCCGACAGCGTGGGGAAGCGGAAGATGTCGGTGATGCTCAGGCGCGTGGTGTTGAGGGCCTGCCGGATTTCACGGTGGGCCTGCACCGCCAGCAGCGAGTGGCCGCCGAGCGCGAAGAAGTTGTCCTTGGCACCGATCTTCGGTACGCCCAGCACGCGCGACCAGATTTCGGCGATCTTGCCTTCGATCTCGTTCTCCGGCGCCACGAAGACTTCGGTGCGTTCGCGCAGCGTGTGCTGTGAGGGCGCGGGCAGGGCCTTGCGGTCGACCTTGCGGTTGGGCGTGAGCGGGAACTCGTCGACCGTCATGAAGTGCGCAGGCACCATGTGCTCGGGCAGGCGTTCGGCCGTCCAGTCGCGCAGGCGGTCGGCGGAAAAACCGGGGTCGGTGCGCAGGTAGGCCACCAGCCGCACGTCGCCGGGTTGGTCTTCGCGCGCGACCACCACCGCCTGGCGGATGCCGGGCGCGGATTCCAGCACCGCTTCGATTTCACCTAGCTCGATGCGGTAGCCGCGGATCTTGACCTGGAAGTCGGCACGACCGAGGAAGTCGATGCGGCCGTCCTTGCGCCAGCGCGCGAGGTCGCCCGTGCGGTACATGCGCGCGCCGGCCGGTGCGGCATGCGCGGGTTTCACGAAAGGGTCGGCCGGGAAGCGTTCGGCCGTCAGGTCGGCACGTTGCCAGTAACCGCGCGTGACGCCGTCGCCGCCGATGTAGAGCTCGCCCGGCACGCCCACCGGCACCGGCTGCTGGTTTTCATCGAGCACATAGAACTGCGTGTTGGCGATCGGGCGGCCGATGTTGACCACGGCCTCGCCCGCGCTGGCGGTTTCGGTGGACGACCAGATGGTGGTTTCGGTCGGCCCGTACATGTTCTCGATGGACGCGGAAGTGACCTTGCCGAGTTCGGCCACCAGCGTGCCAGGCAGGGCCTCGCCGCCGATCATCATGTGCTTCACGCGCGACAGCGCCACACGGGCCTCGTCGTTCATGGCGATCATGCGCGCCATGCTGGGCGTGCACTGCAGGTGGGTGACCTTGTGGCGCAGGATCTGGGCGGCGATCGAGAAGTCATCGTCCGGCAGCGTGACGGGCTGGTTCGAGCGGCGCAGCACCTCGGCCAGCGGGCGCAGGCCTTCGAGCACCTGTTCGCGGGGAATGCCGTAGTCGATCAGGCAGGCCACTTCGCCCACACCAATGCGCTTGAGTTCCTCGACGCGCTGCAGGCAGTCCTCCACGGTGCCGAACAGGCCGGAGTCCTCGAAGTAGCGCTGGAATGCAAAGTCCAGGATGCCTTCCATTTCCTCGTCATTCAGCGAGCGCAGGTCCAGCTCGAAGGGGTTGCTCACGCCGACGGGCTTCTTGAAAGCCGGGAAGGCCCATGCGTACTGCTTGATCAGCCCGGCCGCACTCCGCAGGTAATCCTTCATCGGCCCACGCGCCGTCTCGCGCGCGGCGTCGCGGTCGTTCGCGATGTAGGTGTGCAGCATCAGCGTGACGGTGAACTTCGCGGGGTCATGGCCCGCGTCGCGCAGTGCCTGGTGGTAGATCCTGATCTTGCCCGCCACTTCGTCGACGGTCTGGCCCAGCAGGTGGGTCAGCACGTTGGCGCCGATGGCGCCGGCTTCCTTCCAGGTGTCGGGGTTGCCGGCGGTGGTGACCCACACCGGCAGTTCTTTGGACACCGGCCGGGGCTGGGTGACCACGGCCAATGGCTTTCCGTCGGCGTTGGGGAACTCCACCGCTTCACCACGCCAGAGGCGGCGCAGCACCTGGATGGTGTCCAGCATGGCGGCCTTGTTGCGCGGGGGCGCGTTCTCGGGACGGAGCACGAAATCGTCCGGCTGCCAGCCCGAGGCGATGGCCATCGCGGCGCGGCCATTGGTGAGGTTGTCGATCACCGCCCACTCTTCGGCGATGCGCGCCGGGTGGTGCAGCGGCGCCACGCAGCTGCCCGCGCGAACACCGATGTTCTTCGTGACGGCGGCGACGGCCGCACCGGTCACCGACGGATTGGGGTAGGGGCCACCGAAGGCGTGGAAGTGGCGCTCGGGTGTCCACACCGCACAGAAGCCGTTGGCGTCGGCGAATTTCGCGCCTTCGAGCAGCAGTTCGTACTTCTTCGGTCCCGCGCCGTCGTCGTTGCCCCAGTAGTAGAGGCTGAAATCCATCTTCGCGTCCGAGAGGGGCAGGGTGCCGCCGGAGACCAGCGCGCGGTTCTCGTCGCTGGAGAGCACCAGCTTGAAGCCGCGCGCCAGCGTGTAGAACAGCTCCAGCACGGAGATGTCGAAAGACAGGCTGGTGACGGCCAGCCACACGCCGGGTGGGTCGTGGCTGATGCGGTCGTCCATGCCGCGGAAAAAGTTGGCCACGTTGCGGTGCTCGACCATCACGCCCTTGGGCCGGCCGGTCGAGCCCGAGGTGTAGATCATGTAGGCGATGTCGGACGACTGCACGCCGCTGTCGGGGTTGGCCTGCGGCTGCGCGCCAATCTGCGTGTCCTGGTCGATCACCAGCACCTGGGCCTTGTGCGGGGGCAGGCTGGCCTGCAACGCGGCTTGCGCCACGATCACGGGTGCGCCGCTGTCCTCGATGTAGAGAGCAACCCGGTCGGGTGGGTAGGCGGGGTCCAAGGGCACGTAGGCGCCACCGGCTTTCTGGATGGCCAGCGCGCCCACCAGCAGATCCAGCGAGCGGGCCGAGTACAGGCCGACCAGCGTGCCGGGGCGAACACCCATGCCCTGCAGACGGTGGGCCACCTGGTTGGCGCGGCGGTTGAGCTGGTCGTAGCTGAGGGTTTCGCCTTCGAACACCACCGCAGGGGCGTCCGGGCTCTGTTGCACCCGCTTCTCGAAGAACTGGTGCACACAGGTGTGGCGCTCGTAGTCGCAGACGGTTTCGTTCCAGCCGTAGAGCACCTGCTCGCGTTCGGCAGGCGACATGATGGGCAGGCGCCCCAGTGTCGTCGCTTGACCGGCCGCATCGCCCAGCGCGTCCAGCACGCCTTGCAGGCGTTGCGTGAGCTGCGTGGCAGCGTCATCGGGCAGGCGACTGGTGTCGTGAAACAGCGTGAGACCGCCATCCGTGTCGAGCTGCACGGTGACGGCCGAGCCGTCGATGAAGCCCGCGCCTTGCGACAGCCCGACCTGGGGCACCGACAGGCCCTTGATGGCGGGATCGCGGGCGACGAGGTCGAGCGCGAACGCGGGATGGCGGCGTGCCTTTTCGAGCACGGCCGCGCAGTGTTCATGGAACGCCGGAAAAGTGGTGTCGCCCGCCGCAGCGAGGCGCAGCGGCACCCATGTTGACAGGTAGCCAGGTGCCTTCGGTGCGGCCGCATCACGGTAGGCCAGATCCAGCGAATGCTTGCCGCTCACACGGGCCACCCAGGCGGCCACGGCCGCGATCAGGCGATCGCCGGTGAGACCGGCCGGCACCTTCAGTGGGGCCTGCTTCAGTGCACCCGTGGTCGTGGCGGCGGTGGCCGAGGGCAGATCGATGGCCTGGGGCGATTGCAGGCAGCGGCGCCATGCGTCTTCGCCCGCCGCCACGCTGGCCAGGCTGTCGCTCAGGGTCTTGGCCGCGCTGGCGTCCAGCGAAGGCAGCTGGTCGCCCACCCTGGCCACGGTGGTCGGGCACACGGCCTGACTCTGGGGATCGCGCAGGCCCGCGAGGCGGACGGGCGCGGACGCCGTGCCCACCACGAGGCCGCCAGGCGTGGATTCGATCACTTCGCCGGGAGCGGCATGGGCTGCCTGCGTTTCGACCGCAGCGCTGGTGACGATCAGCACGCGACCGTCCACCTCCACCTTGGGGCAGGAGAGTGGGTTCCAGTAGGTGCCGTGGTCCAGCGCGTTGACCAGGGCGACCAGCGTTTCGGCGGGCTGGGTGAAGTCGAGCCGCGCGGCAGCGGCGGGGCGGTCCAACCGCGCGTGGTAGCTGCGCTGGCTCAAATCCTGGGGAACGCGTTTGACGCCTGGCCCGCGCAGGTCGGCGAGCAGCTCCGCGAAGCTTTCCATCGCGGCTTCGTAGCACCGCGTGTTCAGCGTCAGCGCGGTTTCGTTGGGTGCCATGTCGAACAGCTTCTGCTTGACGATGTCACCTTCGTCGATGCCGCCTTCGATCATGTGCCAGGTCACACCATGCTGCTTCTCGCGTTCCAGGATGGCCCACACGGGTGCATTCAGGCCGGCGTGCCGGGGCAGCGGGCCGTCGTGGAAGTTGATGGCGCCGCGCGCTGCGCGATCCAGCACGCTCTGCGGAATCACCGAGAGGTTGGCAATGCTGAACAGCCAGTCGAAGCTGACATCTGCCAGGCGATCACCCAGACCTTCGCCGGGGGCTTCCACGCGGATGCCCTGGTGCACGGCCCACGCTCGGATGTCGGCGTTCCGCGTGACCACCGCCGAGATCTTGTCGCCCCCTTGCAGCACGCGATCGGCGCACTGGATCAGCAGGGACTCGTTGCCCATCACCACACACGAAAAACCGCTCATGTATCGCTCCAAAAACGTGAGAAGGGTCTGGCTGGCTAGCTGGGCCGGCCGCCCACGAGCTTGCGCTGCCACAGGCTGCGGAACGCATGGGAGATCAGGTCACCCAGGAAACGGTCCGGCCCGGTGGCGCGCTTGCGCCCAAAGAGCTGCCGGGCCTGCATGACCATGGAGCCCGCCACGTAGGACAGGGTGGCCAGCGCTGCATAGAAAGGACCGTGGTTCTTGATGTAGTACCACAGCCGCGAGTCGAACCAGTAGCCCGGCATGCGTTTCCAGCCTTTCATGCCGGTGGACACCGAGCCGATGTGCATGATCCGGCTTTCCTTGACGTAGCGGGCGGGCCAGCCTGCGCGCCGCGCGCGCAGGCAGAGGTCGGTCTCCTCGAAGTAGAGGAAGAAGCGTTCGTCGAACAGGCCGATCTCATCGAGCGCCTTGCGCCGGATCAGCAGGCTCGCGCCTGCCAGCCAGTCGACTTCCATCGACTCCGCCGGCTCGGGGATGGCCACGATATGGCGGCGCAGGAGGGCAGAAATCGGCCCGGTGCGAGCGGCTGTCTCGAACTCGCTCAGGATTCCGGGAAAGCGGAACGCGGTGTTGTGGTACACGCCGTCCTGGCCAAAGGTGTAGCCCCCGGCAAAGCCGCAATGGGGGTGAGCGAGCATCGCATCCAGCAGGATGCGGACGGAACCAGGCTCCGGGAAAGCGTCGGAGTTGAGCAGGTAGACGAAGTCGGGCGCGGAGCCGTCAGGAAGGCCCAGGCGCATGGCCACGTTGTTGCCGGCGCCGAAGCCGCCGTTGTGGCCCGACGCCACCACCCGCACGCGATCGCTCCAGCCTTGCGCGAGCACCGCGTCCCTGATCTTCTCGTAGGAGCCGTCCTGGGAGTCGTTGTCCACCACCGTGATGGAGCCGGCGATGCCGGCCGTTTCCCGCACCGCTGCTTCCAGTGCCTTCAAGGTCATGTCGGCGGTGCGGTAGTTCAGAAGAACCGTCAGGACGGTGGGAAAGTCGTTCATGTCAGGCAAGCGATTCGGCGTCGTTGATGCAGTTGCGGATATGGCTGGCGAGCACCCGGACGTTGGGCTCCAGCACCATCGAGTCGTGGTCGCCCGGAACTTCGATCACCCGCAGCGCGGGCATGTAGCGCGTCCAGTCGTTGTCGTCGAACACGTACTCGCGCGCCGCGCTCACCCAGCGGCCGTTGGTGACTTTCCAGTGCCGGTCCAGCGGCGGGCGGAAGAGCACGGCCGGGCCGTCCCAGGACTTGAGCGGGTAGGTGGGCAACGCGGCACGGAACGCGGCTTCGATTTCCGCGTTGTGCAGCTGGTGGGCACTGGCGGTGGGCGCTGCATCGCCCCTGCGGCGTTGCAGCTCCCAGGCGATGCGGCGCTGGACCCATTCCTTGAGAAAGCCGAAGCCTCCCTTGCGCAGATCGGCCAGCTTGATGAGTGCCTTGTCCGGGCGGCTCAGGCTGGGGCGCATGGGCAGCGGTGTGTCCAGCAGCACCAGCAGCGACACCTTCTCGCCCGCGGCTTCGAGTTGGCGGGCGATTTCGTACGCGGTGATGCCACCGCCCGAGAAGCCTCCCAGCAGGTAGGGGCCATGCGGCTGAACCTGGCGCATCTCGGCGATGTAGTCGGTGGCGGCTTCCACGAGGGTGGCGTGCGGCGCCTGATCGCCATACAGGCCGCGCGCCTGCAGACCGTAGAACGGGCGGCCCACACCGATAAGACGGGCGAGGTGCCGCAGGTTGAGCACATTGCCGAACATGCCCGCGACCAGGAAGAACGGCGTGCGTTCACCGCCTTCTCCATCGTGCATGGCCACCAGATGGGTGAATCGGCGTCTGGGGGCGGAGCTCGCCGGCGCGGTGCCGGCTGTATTGTCTGCGCCCTCGGCGGTTGTGCCCGTGTCACCGATGCGCTCGCGGATCATGCCCGCGCACAGGGCGATCGTGGGTGCTTCGAACAGCACCGAGATCGGGAATTCGACCCGGTAGGCTTTCTTGACCATGGCGAACAGACGCACCGCGATCAGCGAGTGCCCTCCCAGGTCGAAGAAGCTGTCTTCCACACCGACCTGGTTCACACCCAGCAACTCTTCCCAGAAGCCCACCAGGGTGCGTTCCACGTCGTTGCGCGGCTCCACGTAGTCGCTGTCCAGGTCGGGGCGCTGGAATTTCTGGCCCGAGCCCGTGTCCGTTGTGACCGCCTGGCTGGCCTGGCGCACGAGCGCGTCCAAGTTCATGGACGAGACCACCACCTGCGGCAAACCCGTCGCCAGTGCCCGGCCGAAGGCGTCCGCACCTTCTGCGGGCCGGATGCCCTGCTCGATGTTGTGCTGTAGCAGTTCCTCGGCAGGCGACAGCTTTGAATGGGCGTCGGCGCGCGCGCTTTCATCGAACACCAGTTCGCGCGCGTCCAGCCGGCTGGCCGAGGCGGCGAAGCCACCGTCGCTCAGGCGCTTGATGGAGAAGCCCAGCACTTCCACGCAGACCTCACCGTGTTCGTCGCACAAGGTCACGTCGAACACGGCGAATGGCGCGTCGGCGCGGTTGTCCTGCGCATTGCGCACCCAGCTCCAGATGTGGGCGGGCAGGGGCTTGTGCACGCGCACCTCGCGGTACGAGACCGGAACCCACAGGTGATCGGGCGCGTAGCCGGCGATCAGGCGCATGGCCCAGCCCGTGGCCAGGTCCAGCAGCGCGGGGTGCAGCATGAAGCCTTCCTGGAGATCACCATGGAACGCCGCAGGCAGTTGCAGTCGGGCGATGCCCTCGTTCTCGCCATACGCCACCGAATGCAGCACGCGCCAGCGCGGCCCGAAATTGAGGTGCTCTTCCTGCGGCGAACGCAGACCCGCAGGGTCGGCTGCGTGGTGCTGCGGGCAGCGTGCGGTGAGGGCCGCGATGTCCAGTGCCTGCGCCTGGGGTTGTGGGCCGGGCACCAGCGTGGCCTGCGCGTTGAGCTGGAATCCCTGGCGGCCTTCGAACAGCACATCGCTTCGCACCTCGAGTGCATAGCCTTCTTCGCTGCGCGCAAGCTTCACGCGCACTCCGCGGTTCTGTCCGTCATTGACTTCCAGCGGGCGGAAGAAGTACAGGTCGTGGATGGCGAACGGGCCCTTCTCACCGTTGCCTCTCAACGCCTGCGCAGCCAGTTCCAGGTAGCCGGTGCCGGGCAACAGTGCCTGGCCCGAGGCGGTGCGGTGCCCATCCAGAATCCAGAGGTCCTCGGTGCGCCAGGTGGCGGTGAACAACCGGTGCCCCGCCGCATCAAAAGTGGTTTCGTCAAAGAGGGGGCTGTCGGCTGCGTGCCGTGGCGCCGGAGCGGATTCGCCGAGGCGGCTGGCCAGCGTTTTCGCGGCCATGCCCACTTCGTTCCAGATACCCCAGTCGATCGCCAGCACGCGCGTACGGCCAGCAGCGCGGCTGTGCGCATAGGCGTTGAGGTACTCGTTGGCAGCCACGTAGTCCACCTGGCCGGCGGGAGCGATGACGGTACTGGTGGATGAGAAGAGCACCATCTGATCGATGCTCCCATCCGGGAAAAGCTCATGCAGGATCTGCAGGCCATGCACCTTGGCGGCGAACACCTCTTCCACCGCGCCGGAGGTCTTGGTGAGCAGCGGCCCGTCGTCGACCACACCGGCCGCGTGCACCACCAGGTGGATGCGGCCAAAGCGCTGGCGGGCCTGCTCGACGGCGGCCTGCATGTCGTTGACGTTGCACACGTCGGCGGCAATCACCTGCACCTCGGCACCGAGGTCTTGCAGGCGGCGCACCGCACGGATGCGCATGGCCTGTGCGCCTTGCGTGTCGGGGCCACGCAGGACGGTGTCCCAGGTCTCAGGCGCGGGCAAGGCCTGGCGTGCCAGCAGCACCAGACGGGCGCGCTTCTCACGCGCCAGACGCTCCGCGACCGTCAGACCGATGCCACCCAGGCCACCGGTGATGAAGCACACGGCGCCCTCGGGCAGTTGCGGCAGTTGGGTGGTTTCCGGTAGCGCCAGAGGAACATGACCCAGCTCGAACCGCTTGTCGCCACGCAGCGCAGCCACGCGGTTGCCCGGCGTGGCGAACAGATCCTCGAGCACGCGGTCGGCCACGGTGCCGAGCGCTTCGGGTTGGGGCTTGGCTCGCCAGCGGTTGTCCTGTGTGGGCAAGACCAGATCGAGCACCGTGCAGGTCATGCCCGGCAGTTCGCGGGGTGCCACGCGGGCCGGTCCCATGAGGGTGGCCTTTTCCGGGTAGGGCAGGGCCTCGTCACGAACGCGGACCGCGCCCGTGCTCAGCACCGTGAGGTGCAGGGGTTTGGGGAGGTTTTCCTCGACGAGGGCCTGGGCCAGGAACAGCAGGCTGAAGAAGCCTTGCTCGATGTTGCGGTGGAAGAAGCTGCTGCCTGGTCGGAAGCGTTCTTCACGCGTGACCAGCCATGCGTGCACGATGTGCTGCGGCGGATGGCCGGTCGCCATGAGCTCGCGCACCAGTTCGTCATAGCCTTCGCGGCCGCGCTCCGGGGCCAGCAGGAATTCCTGCTCGTTCACGCGGGCGAACACGTCGCCGGCGCGCACGGCCGTGACACGGTGGCCCGCCGCGCGAAGACGCTGCACCAGCGCGTCGGCCAGGCCGGTCTCGTCCATGAACACCAGCCAGCTTTGTGGCGGCGTGTTCGCCAGGTCCTGGGTGACGTCGATGTCCACATCCGCCTGGCGCGGGCGCCAGCGAGGCTGGTAGCCCCATTGACCCACGTCGTCGGTGCGCGTCAGCAGGGTGGATTCCGGCACGGCCTGGGTGGCCTTGCCCGGTTCGATGAAATACGGTTTGCGCTGGAAAGCGTAGGTGGGCAGGGGAACGCGGCGGCGGCGCGCCTCGCCCCAGATGGGTTCCCAGTCCACCGGCACGCCGTTGGCCCAGAGGCGGCCCAGCGTGCCGAGGAACCACACGTCGTCTGCCACCTGGTGGTCGGGGTGGCGCAGGGAATTGATCACCTGGGAGGATGGGATTGCATTCGCCTGGGCCAGGGAGCCCAGCGCCTTGCCCGGACCGACTTCGAGGTACACCCGTTTGGGGTCTGCACCCTTGAGGGTGTCCATGCAATCGGCGAAGTTCACCGTGTTGCGCAGGTGGCCGACCCAGTACAGGGGATCGGTGGCCTGAACCGCGCTCAGAGGTTGGCCATCGCGGTTGGAGATGATGGGCAGCTGGGGTGCGCTCAGGCGGATGCTGCGCAGATAGGCTTCGAAGCGGCCCAGGATGGGTTCGAGCATGCGCGAGTGCGCTGCGATGTCGATCTGGATGCGCTGGGGCTCCACGTCGCGCGCACGCAGGGTGGCTTCGAGCGCATCGAGCGCGCTCTGCGGGCCGGAGACCACGCAGAGCTCCGGTGCATTCACGCTGGCCATGTCGAGTTCGGTGCCGAGCAGGCCGCGCACTTCGCTGGCGGCCAGGGGCACGCTGAGCATGCCGCCCGGCGGAACGGTGTCGAACAGCTGGCCGCGCAGCAGCACGAGGCCAATGCAGTCTTCGAAAGACATCACACCCGCCAGGCAGGCGGCCGTGTTCTCACCCATGCTGTGACCCACAAGTGCCGAGGGCTTCACGCCCCAGGACATCCACAGTTGGGCCAGGGCGTACTCCACGATCATGATCAGCGGCAACTGCACCGATGGCCGCTTGAGTTTTTCGACCGCGTCGGCGTGGTTGTGTGCTTCGGGCAGCCACAAGGCCCGGATGTCGTAGTCCAGCTTCTGCTGCAGGACATCCAGACCCCGGTCCATCCAGTCCTGGAAGACGGGCTCGGTCGCATAGAGTTCGCGCGCCATGCCCGCGTACTGGGCGCCACCGCCGGGGAACATGAACACCACCTCGGGGTCATCGCCCAGGTGGTTGTGGGTGAAGACCCGGCGGGTGTCGGTGCCCTCCAGCAGGGTGGCGGCCTCTTCATGGCTGGCGGCCACGAGCACGCGCCGGTGCTCGAACGCGCGGCGGCCTTCCTTAAGCGTGAAGGCCACATCGGCCAGATCCTGCTCCGGATGGGCGCGCAGATGGGCGGCCAGCGCCCTGGCGTTCGCGTCCACCGCAGCCCGCGAGCGGCCCGACACGACCAGCACCTGGAATGGCCAGTCGGAAGCGTCGGAAGCCGCGGCAACGGGCGCTTCTTCCAGCACGGCATGGGCGTTGGTGCCGCCCACGCCCAGCGAATTCACGCCGGCACGGCGCGGCCCCTTGTGCGAAACCCAGGGGCTGAGCGTGTGGTTGACCTGAAAAGGGCTGGTCTCGAAGTCGATCGAGGGGTTGGGGCGTTCGTAGCCCAGGCTGGGCGGAATCTCCTGGTGCTTCAGCGCCAGCGCCACCTTGATGAGGCCGGCCACGCCGGCAGCGGTGTCGGTGTGTCCGATGTTGGTCTTGACCGATCCGATCCGGCAGAAGCCGTTCTCGGGCGTGGTTTCGCGGAACGCCTGTGTGAGCGCGGCCACCTCGATCGGATCACCCAGATACGTACCCGTGCCGTGGCACTCCACGTAGTCGATGGTGTCGGCCGAGACGCCGGCCACGGCCTGCGCCTCGGCGATGGCCTTGGCCTGTCCATCCACGCTGGGGGCCAGATAGCCGGCCTTGGCCGCACCGTCGTTGTTGACGGCGGTGCCTTTGATGACCGCCCAGATGTGGTCGCCGTCGCGCAGGGCGTCGTCCAGCCGGCGCAGCACCACGATGCCGGCGCCCGAGCCGAACACGGTGCCCTGGGCACGGTGGTCGAAGGCGTGGCAGTGCCCATCGGGTGACAGGATTTCGCCTTCCTGGAAGAGATAACCCCGGGCGTGCGGCAGTTCGATCGTCACGCCTCCGGCCAGGGCCATGTCGCATTCGCCGCCCAGCAGCGCCTGGCAGGCATAGTGCACCGCGACCAGCGACGTGGAGCAGGCGGTCTGGATGTTGACGCTGGGACCCTTGAGGTCAAAGATGTGGCTGACCCGGGTGGAAAGAAAATCTTTGTCGTTGCCCGTATGGCGCAACAGGAACATGCCCGTGCTGGCCACCAGATCGGGGTTGGAGCAGATGTTGAAGTAGAAATAGCTGCCCATGCCGCAACCGGCATAGACCGCAATGGGGCCGGGAAAGCGCTCTGGAGGATGCCCTGCGTTTTCCAGTGCTTCCCAGGCCACTTCCAGGAACTGGCGGTGCTGCGGGTCCATGATCGCGGCTTCCTTCGGGCTGAAACCGAAGAAGTCCGCATCGAATTGCTCGAAGCCGTCCAGAACGGCAGCCGCCGGCACGTAATTGCGATGCCGCATGCGCTCCGGGCTCTCGCCGACAGCGAGCAGCTCGGTTTCGGAAAGGCGACGGATGGATTCAATGCCCTGGCGCAGATTGGCCCAATAGGCCGCCGGATTGGCCGCCCCCGGCAAATGCGCCGCCATTCCGACGATGGCAATGTCGTTCGATGCGTCTGATCGTGTGTTCACACAGTTCTCGCAGGTGCTGTTACCCGGCCGTCCCTCCCCCTGCCGGTGAGCAATTATTGCTCAACAGTTTGTTACCCCGCGTGTGCGGAAGTCACACTTTCGGTGGATCGGAGGGTGTTGAAAAGGAACTGTCGCCAAACTGGCTGTTTCCAGATGTGCTGTTCCGGAAATTGGTATCGCCCAGAACACCGTACTGGCTGCGGTCGTTGAGCACTTCATCCACCAGATGAACGTCGATCAATCGCGCCTCAGCGGCGAAACCGTACACGAGCACGGTGTCACAGAGAATGTTGATGCTGCGGGGAATCCCGTGGGCGGCCTTGGCGATCTTGGCCGTGGCCAAAGGGGTGAACAGCTGGCGCTCGCGGCCAGCAACCTTCAGCCGATGATCGATGTAGTCCCCGACTTCCACCGAATTCAGGGGGGAGATGTAAAAATCCGCCGCAACCCGCTGGGCAAACTGTTGCAATTCCGGACGTTGCAGCAGCGTGCGCAGTTGCGGCTGCCCAACAAGCACCACCTGCAGCAGCTGGTCCTTGTCCGCATTGATGTTGGAGAGCATGCGCAGCGACTCCATGGCCGCAGGGTTCACGTTCTGGGCTTCATCGACGATCAGCACCACGCGATTGTTCTTGCTGTACTCGCTGATCAGGAAGCGCTGGAAGGCGTCATACCGCGCGATGGGCGAGAGGCCCTCGTAGGGTTGGCCGAAAGCCAGCATGATCCATTCGGTGAGGTCGGCGAGGTCGGGGTGCGTGTTGGTGACCAGTCCGACCTTGACCTCGCTGCCGAGTTCGTTGAGCAGACGCCGTATCAGGGTGGTCTTGCCGCAGCCGATGTCTCCGCAGATGACCGTGAAGCCGGCCCGGTTGTGGATGGCGTACTGCAGCATGGTGTAGGCGAGCGTGTGGCGCTTACCCATGTACAGGAAGTCGGGGTCTGGCTGGATGGAGAACGGCTTTTCTTTCAGACCGTAAAAGGATTCGTACATATGCTGCGTGGATGGTGGTTGCTTCCCAGCCGGCGGGAAGCGGTCGTGCCCATTCGGTCCGGCGACCCATTCAGAACATTATCGACTACGATGCCGCCAGGAACCGACGCGCCGCAGCGGCTTTGAATCGAATTGAATGCACTTATGACCGATGTATGTGAAATATGTGGATTGAAGGTCTCGCGCGGCGACCTGAACAGCCATGTTCAGACCATCGTGGACAAGGCCGCCAGTGGCGAGGGAGCCTGGCTTCTGACGCTCAACACCGAAATGCTGGCGCGCGGTGTGCGGGATCCAGACTACTGGAGCCTGATCAAGAAGGCCGACATCATCACTGCGGACGGTATGCCTCTGGTGTGGGCTTCGGGCTTCAAGTTCCCCGGCGCAGGTATCACCGAGCGCACCACGGGCGTGGATATCGTGGATGCCATGTTCCGCCTTGAAAACGTGCCCCGCTTCGCCGTCATCGGTGGCGTCAGCCCGCTGGTGACCATCCAGCAGTACGGTGCCCGGGCGACCGATGCCTGCGGATTCATCTTCGATGGCAAGGTGGACCTGTCGGAAACCCAGCTGGAGTCGCTGTGCAGCGAACTGGGCCGGCATGGGGCGCGTGTGGTCTACATTGCCCTGGGTGTTCCCAAGCAGGACCGCCTGGCCGTCGAGCTCCGGCGTCGCATGCCGCATCTGGTCTTGCTGGGCATCGGGGGCACCTTTGAAATCCTGGGGCCGCAGGGCAGTCGCGCCCCGCGCTGGATGCAGAAGTCCGGGCTGGAATGGCTCTACCGCCTCTCGCGCGAGCCAGGCCGCCTCTGGCGGCGCTACCTCGTCAACTACCCACGCGGGATCTGGTTCCTGGTCAAGGACGTCGCAACCGGTCGCTGACAGCAGCGCGATGGTCTTGCACGAGGCCCGGTGGCGGCGCCAGCAGGGCCGATCAGTCCCGGCGGGTCCTGATCCAGCTCATCTGGCGCCGCGTGAGGAATCCCAGGTAGAGCGGCAGTTTGCGCACGATGTACCAGGGCACGGACATCAGTTCGCCGAAGCCTATCCAGCGGCGACCGGCTTTCCACCAGCCCGCCAGCACCGATAGCGCGAGCAGGGCGAAACCCGCCAGCGACACCGTGGCCACCACCGGCCAGGCCAGTCCGAGCCAGGCGAGCAGGCAGGCGACAACCGCTTGCGCACTGAGCAGCATGGTCAACAGGGCCAAGGGCGGGACGCACATGTCGAGCGTGAGAGCCACCAGGCTCGCGTTGCGGTGCGTCAGCGATTTCCAGAGCAGGCCCGGGGCCTGTGAGGCCACCATGCTCAGGTGCCCATGTTCCCAGCGCTTGCGCTGGGACTGTGTGCCTTGCTCGTTGGTGGGGAAGCTGCTGCTGACGAGTGCCGATGGAAAGAACTGTGGAGGCTTGCCCGCCAGGGTGCAGTCCAGCCCCAGCTTGAGGTCTTCCACGATGTGGCCTGTGGCCAGGTTGACCTGCTGCAACACCGGCCACGGAAAAGCCATGCCACTGCCCATCAACTGGCAGGGCAGGCCCAGACGCCGGTAGCCTTCGGCGCGCAGGCGGGTACGGAAGTCCCAGGCGAAAGCGGCAATGCGCTGCATCAGCCCGGCATTTGGGGGGGCGACCATGTCGTACATGGCTTGCACGGGGCGTTGCAGTCGATGGGCTTCGATCGCAATCGCGGCAAGGCTGCCAGGCTCGGCCACGCAGTCGGCATCCATGACCACGACGACGTCCGGCGGCGACGTCCGCAGATGGTTCACCCCGTGGGCGAGTGCGTAGCCTTTGCCGCGCAGGCTGGTGTCAAAACGCTCCAGCACTTCGGCGCCGGCGGACCTCGCCCGGGCGGCGGTGTCGTCCGTGCAGTTGTCCGCCACCAGCAGCAGCCGACCTCCGGCAGGCAGCACTTGCAAGGCCTGCTTCACCATCGACTCGATGATCTCGGCTTCGTCGTGTGCCGGCATCAGGACGACCGTCGAAGGGGCGGGGGCGTCGGCGTTGGTGACCGGATCGAGCCGTCGCGGGAACAGGCTCACCGCAACCTGGAGCGCGAGCAACGCCACCAGCACCAGCAGGATGGAGCCGGTGGCCAGCAGGGCCCAGCTGATGAGGGTGGTGATCATGGCGAAGAAGAAAAGATGTGTCGCAATTTTGCGGCTTCCGTGTCGATCAGATGCCGTTCCCTGACCCGCGCACGCGCAGCTGTGCCCATTTCCTGCAGTGTGGCGGCATCCGTTGCCAGCGCACGCGAGAGCATGTCGACCAGGGCACCTACGTCGCCGGCCGGCACGAGCCAGCCATCGGTTCCATGGCGCACCAGTTCCGGAATGCCGGCGATGCTGGTGGTGAGAACGGGCCTGCCCAGGGCCATGGCCTCCATGATCACGACGGGCAGCCCTTCGGCGAAGCTGGGGAGCACCATCACCCTGGCGGCCTGCAACTCCTGCTTCACGCGCTCGCTGCTGATCCAGCCGGTGATGCTGACCTGTGACTGGAGGCCGTGGCGGCTGATGAATTGTTCAAGCTCATCCCGCATTTCACCGTCACCCGCCAGCACCAGATGCAGGTCTTCACCGCGATCCCGGAGCTGCCGGACGGCATCGAGCAGCAGCAGTTGCCCTTTCTGCTCGCACAGGCGGCCCACGCAGACGAGGCGCGGTGCGGCAGGAACGGGTTCGGCGGGGGTGTCGAAGTAGGCAGCCTCCAGGCCGCAATGCACGACCTGAACTTTCGGCCAATGGCCGTGGCCGACCCAGCGGTACAGCTGGCTGCGGCCGTAGGAACTGATGGCGACCACATGCGCGGCTGCCTCCATCTTTTCCCGCAGGTGCAATCCCAGCGGGCGGTCGAACTCGTCCGGGCCATGCACCGTGAATGAGAACGCCGGCCCCCCGATCATGCGGGCCAGCAGGGCCACCTCGGTCGGGTTGGTGCCGAAGTGCACGTGCAGATGCGTCACCTGGTGAACCTGGCAAAGCCGCACAAGCTCGCAGGCCTCGGCCAGGTACACGAGGTGATAAGGCGCCGCCCGATCGGACATGCGCGAGAGCCGCAACGCCATGCCCACGGCACGAAGAAACGCGCCCGGGCGGCTCAGGAACTGGCGCAAGGTCACCGGCAGCAGGGCGGCCAGGCCTCCGCGCAGGAGGTACTGCGTCTTGTTGCGTTCTTCAAGATCGTCCGGGTCGACGAGTTGGTCGGCCCATCCCCTCAGCGCGACGCGCGTGACCTCCACGCCCTGGCGTTCCAGCGCCAGAATCTCGCGGCGGATGAAGCTGTGGCTGACCTTCGGGTACTGGTTGATGAAATAGGCGATCTTCATGTGCGAATCTGTATTCTTTTGATGGCGCTCCAGCCAATCACCATCAGGGAGCCCATCTCGAGCACCCAGTTCAGTGGCACCAGGCCCAGGCGCCAGTCGAGGATCTCGTCCACGTGGTGAAAGGAAGCGGCCCGGACGACCACGAAAACCAGCAGCCCAGCCGCGCCGGCGCAGGCCCACAACGTTGGCGCAGGCGCATGCCAGACCAGAACCATCATGGCCGTCAGCGCCGTGAGCCCGGCAACGGGCATGGCGGCGATGAAGGCTTGCTGATACTGGCGGCGGTTGTCGTACCAACCCTGTTCGTAGGCCAGAACACGCGCCATTTCGGTGAAGGCGGACTGGAGATCCAGCTGCTTGTTGATGCCCAGCGCGATCATCCCCACCATCAGTACGCGCCAGATCAGCCGCTCATTGCCGCTGAGCACCACCTGCTGCAGCCGCTCGCGACGCAACATGCGATGGCATGCCCAAGCCACCAGCGCGTACAGCGCAACCGTGACCCAGCCACCGACGGTGGGGTCACCGATACCGGGTGACCAGTTGCCCATCCATCCCTCATTCATGCGCCGTGCCTCCCCGCCTACTTGTATTCAATGAGGCGCCCGGTGCGCCCCAGCATTCGGGTGAGGTGGAACTTCAGCACGCCCCGTGCCTCGGCAAACTTGCCCGCCAGCGTGAAAAAGGCCATGGCGGGTGAGCGTTCGCGGATGGACAGCCGCAGCCACTGCAGCGGATAGAGCAGGGCGAGCAGCCATGCCCGCGCATCCACGAAGGTGCCCAGCAGCGCGATGCCGAGAGGCAGCAGCAAGCCCCACAGAACAGCACGCCGCGTTTCGCGCACCCAATGCCGATCCGGCGGCGCGCCATGCAGCCAGGCGCCTTCCGCGAAGGCGTGGCCGGCCCTCACGGTCCGCTGCCACCATTGCCGCCAGCTTCTGATGGCGGCGTCGTGCCGGGTCATCTCCTGGTCCAGGCGGTGAACGCGCCAGCCTTCGCGCCTCAGGCGCAGGCACAGCTCGGGTTCCTCTCCCGCGATCAGGCCGTCCCGATAACCCCCGACCTGTGTGATGGCCTCGGTGCGGAACAGCGCATCGCCTCCACAACTCAGGGCATCGCCGATCGGTGTGTCCCATTCGCGGTCGCACATCAGGTTGTAGATGGAGTTCTCGGGGTAGCGTTCACGCCGACGCCCGCACACCACTGCGCACCGGGGCTGGGCTTCCAGGTATTGGTGGGCGGCTTCGATCCAGCCCGGGACCACTTCGCAATCCCCGTCGATGAACTGCACGAAGCGGATTTCCGGGTGTTGGGCCAGCAGGCGCTGAAGACCCGCATTGCGCGCCCTCGCGGCGGTGAAGGGCTTGTCCATGTCCAGGGCCAGGACGTCGGCACCCATGCCCTGTGCCATGGCCACGGATCCATCGGTCGAGCCCGAATCCACATAGACCGCCGCCTGTATGAAGGGCAGCACCGATGCCAGACACACGCGCAGGCGATCACCTTCATTGCGGCCAATGATCACGGCGCCTATCGACGGTGGCGCAGACGTCTCCACCGGGTCAGCGTGCGGGGGTTGCACGTCGCTGCCCTACGGGTGTGTTGGTAACAGTTTGTTGTTTGAACATGGAGGTGGAAGAACTGCCGAAACTGTGGATGATTATGGCTACCAGTTCTCATAAGATGACCTTTCGTGCCACTTGATGATCAAGTCGTATCGGCTCGTTTGTGTATCTGTTCACACCTCACGGGGGGCTCATTGGTTTAACATCGTCGTGTAGCAACAAATTGTGACATCGCCGCAACGCGTTGCAGTGAATCTTATTCAAGCCACGGCTTGCAAATGACGCTGGAGTTGGCCGCAAAATTTTCGTGTTTTGCGCTGGCTTCGAATATCGGTACTTCATCCACCTCGGGAGATCGAACATGAAATCCGCAGTGCAAGCCCTGCTGTTCTTGTGGCTGGTTCTGGCAGGCGCAGTTGCCAGCGCCCAGACCGCAACGCCTTATCAGTTGCGTCACGGTGATGCCCTGACGGTGTCGGTCTGGAAAGAGCAGGCCTTGAACATGGAAGTGCGTGTGCTGCCCGATGGCAGCATCACCTTTCCGCTGGCAGGCCGTGTCGAAGTGGCCGGTCTGACCACGCCACAGGCCGAACAACGCATCGCAAGCAAGATCAAGAATTTCATTCCTGAGGCCGTGGTCACGGTGACCGTAACCGGCATCGACGGCAGCCGCGTGTACGTGCTCGGAAAGGTGGCAGAGCCGGGTCCTGTGACACTGATGTCGCCGTCCACCACGGTTCTGCAGGTGCTCAGCCAGGTCGGTGGCGTGGACCGCTTCGCGGATGCGAATTCGATCCGTGTCCTGCGCCAGGCCAATGGAGCCGCCACGGCCCTGCCGGTTCGCTACAACGACCTGATGCGTGGCAATGCGCTGGAGACGAACGTCGTCCTGCTGCCCGGTGACACTATCCTGGTGCCTTGAAACATGAGCAAAGCCAATACCGCATCCCTTTGCATGGCGGCTGCGATGTGCGCGGGCGTCGGGTCCGTGCACGCCCAGTATTCGGTGAACATCTCGACCGAGGTGGAGCAGATCGAAAACCCGTTGCTGTCACCTGTCAACCCGGGTGGCGTGACCGTGGTTCGTCTTGTGCCCACCTACACGTATGAAGCACAGGGCGATCGAACCCGGTCCCGCTTCACCGCAGGTGCCGTGATCGAGCGCTCCAGCAATACCCAGCGGCTGGCCAGCCGCAACTATCCCAGCCTCGGCTACACCTGGGGCTACACGTGGCCCACGGCAGACATCGAGTTGCGCGGCAATCTGGCCGAATCTGCCACCCGCAACACGGAGCTGCAGGACTTGGGCCGTGTGACGGTCGACGGCAAGGAGCGCACCGCGGTGCTGGGCGCCACCTGGAACAAGGATTTGACGGCGCGCACCCGGCTGACACTGGGCGCCGAGAACAACCGCGTCACGTACGACACGCCTCTTCTGGTTGACTACCGCGAACAGGAAGTGTTCAGCCGTTTCTCCTGGGAGGCGACGGAGCGGACCACGTACTACGTTGAACCGGCCTTTTCGCGGCTGCTTCCCGCGGGTGGCATTCCGGATTCCCGGTTGAATCGCTGGCTGGTGGGTTCGCGCGCGCAGCTGGCGCCGGATCTGTCGCTGACGGCGTCCCTGGGGCATGCACGTGCCACGGGTTTCATGCCCTCGTCTGCCACGGTCGGTGGGGTGCAACTGACTCACACGGGAACACGGCTGACAACCGAGTTCGAACTGCAGCGAGGCATGGAGCCTCTGAGCTCCACCTCGGGTTACGTTCGGGCTGAAGTGCTGCGGGTGCGGCTGGGTTATCAGTTGTCGGAGAGCGCCACGATTTCCGCGAGCTACCGACGCAGTGAATCGATAGGCCCTGCGGGTGCCACGGGTACGGTGCTGGGTCTCACACTCAACAACGAACTGGCCTCCAACTGGTCGTCGCTGCTGGGTGTCGAGGATCGCAAGTCGAATTACGTCGTGGGTGGTACGGGCACCGGTTGGTCTGTCCGTGCAGCTCTGATCTATCTGTTTCCTGGCCGCTAAGGGCAACGTTCATGTTTGGTGATTACCAGCCCAGTTTGCACGACTACCTGTCGATCCTGCGCCGGCGTGCGCTGGCAATGGTTCTTGTTTTCGGTGCTGTCCTGACGGCCGCCGTGGTGCTGGCCTTCGTGTTGCCGCGCGTCTATGAATCCACGGCCACGATCCTCGTGGAAGGGCCGCAGGTGAAGATGGCGGTGGAAGAGAACGCTGTGCGGTCGCGTCCGGAAGAGCGTGTGAACCTGATTCGTCAGCGCTTGATGACCCGCGAGAACCTGGTTCGGGTGGCGGAGGAGCACCAGCTGTTCTCGGCTTCGGGCGACAAGGCCAGGTCAGACACCGACATCTTCAAGGCCATGCGCGAGAGCATCCGGCTGGAGCTGATGCGCACTGCGCCCGAAACCTGGGACTCCCGGCCCTCGTCGATCTCGTTCAACCTGTCCTTCCAGCACTCGGATCCGACCAAGGCGCTGGAGGTGACCAAGGAGCTGGCGAACATGTTCCTGTCCAGCAACCGCCAGACCCGCGTGGACCAGGCATCGCGCACGACGGAGTTCCTCACGGGTGAAAGCGAGCGGGTTCGCAAGGAGCTCGAATCTCTGGAAGGCCAGATCGCCACGTTCAAGTCGCAACAGTTCGGGGCATTGCCGGACAATGCCGCCACGACCATGGCCAATCTTTCCACCATGGAAGCGGACCTGCGGACCGTGGAACGGGATCACCGCTTGGCGATGAATGAACTGCGTTCGCTCGAAGTGGATCTGGAGGCGGCCCGGCGTGGTGTGGTTGCCCCAGGGGCGGTGACCAACTCGGGTCCGAGTCCGACCGAAGTTGAGCTGGACCGTGCGCGTGCCGAGTTGGCGGGCTTGCGTGCCATCTACTCGGAAGACCATCCTGATGTCCGCACGCTGTTGCGCCGGATTCCCAGCCTGGAAGCCGCTGCAGCCAACGAGGCCCGCGCGCAGACACCATCGAGAAACGCCGCGAGGGAGCAGGCGACCCTGGCGGTCTCACGGTTGGAAGCGCAGGTGCAGTCCGCCCGATCCCGTGCGGATCTGCTGGCGAGCCAGCAGTCGTCTCTTCGAGGCAGCATCGGACAGCTGCGCGTTCAGGCGAGCAGGGCACCGCAGCTCGAACGCCAGCTGGCAGGCCTGCAGCGCGACTACGATGCCGCGAAAACCAAATACGAAGAACTCCGCAACCAGTTGCTCTCGGCCCAGGTTGTTGAGAATCTGGAGGGAGGGCAGCAGGCGGAGCGCTTCACCTTGCTGGAACCGCCGTTGATGCCCGAATATCCGATCAAGCCCAGCCGCAAGAAGGTGGTGGCCGCAGGTTTCATTGCGGCACTGGGTGCTGCAGTGGGGGTGGCCCTGTTGCTGGAGATGCTGCTGGGCCGCGTCTGGGGTGCGAATGCGCTGACTGCGGCGGTGAACCAGCGGCCGCTGGCCGTGATTCCCTATATCCCCATCGGCTCTGAAGCCGACTGGCACAAACGCTCCTTCTTCGCGTCGCTGTTGGGGGTGTTCCGCCCCAAGACGCGCTGATCCATTTCCTTACACGCACAGACTGAGAGCGCTCGTTCAATGGAACGCATCAAAGACGCCATCGAGAAGGCCAAGACCCAACGCGAGCAATCCGATGGCGCAGCGCGTGCAAGCGCCGTCCGCCTGACGGCTGTGAAACCCCAGAACACGGGTGATCGCGGTCCGACTTCCGAGCTGGACACGCAGGTCCAGTATCGGCAGACGCCGGTGATCCAGCTGGATCCCGAACACCTCTCGAGCCAGCGCATCGTGGCGCACGAGAAGATGCACCCGGTCTCGTGGGCATTCGATTTGCTGCGCACCCAGGTGCTGCAGAAGATGGATGAGAACGGCTGGCGCACGCTGGCGGTCACGTCACCGACGATGGAGTCGGGCAAGACGGTGGTGGCGATCAACCTGGCGATCGGTATCGCGCAGCAGACCAACAGAACGTCTCTGTTGATCGACTTCGATCTTCGTCGCCCTCGCGTCGCGAGTTCGCTCGGCCTGCAACGGGACGTCTCGCTGAATCAGGTGCTGGCAGGCAACGCCCGTATCGAGGACGCGATGGTGAATCCAGGCATTCCCCGGTTTGTCGTCCTCCCCACGCAGCGCCCCATCCCCAGCTCGGCCGAGGTGCTGGGCTCAAGCAGGGTGGCCGCGCTCATGAGCGAATTGCGTGAGCACTACTCGGATCGCGTGGTGGTGGTGGATCTGCCGCCCGTGCTCGCGGCCGACGATGTGCTGGCGGTGCTCCCTCGTGTCGATTGTGTGCTGATGGTGGTCGGCAATGGCGTGTCGACCAAGAAGGAAATCGAAGAGTCGATGAGCCGCCTCTCGAAATTCAACCTGCTCGGGGTCGTCCTGAACAAGGACGAGGCGCCCGTCAACAACGCCTATTACTGAGCGCCCTGTCCTGAGTCCGGACACCGCAAGGTGCCGTCGCTCGCCCTCTGATCCGACTCAGGGCCTTTCCGCCCCGATGCGGCCTGCAACCATCTGAATCCAAGGAGCCGTAAAGCCGTGCCAGAGCATATACGTGCGCTCGTCGTGGTGCTGGTGGTGAGCAGCCTGGTGTGGTGGATGGCCCGGCCGGCCATCGTCCAGATCATTCCGGCCAAGACCTTCTCCCGCTGGCGCACGCTCTGGTACGTCACGACACTGGCCTGGTTCCTGGGCCAGAGCTTCTGGCTCTACGCCATCTTCATGCTCGTGGTGCTGCTCGTGGCAGGCAAACGCGAGCCCTACGTGCTGGGGCTGTACTTGTTGTTGCTCATGGCGGCCCCCCCGTCTGAGTTACGCATACCGGGTTTCGGCGTCATTGACCACCTTTTTGTGCTGAGCCACCCCAGGCTGCTTGCGTTGGCCTTGTTGCTGCCGTGTGCATGGCGCCTGTCATCTCGCGCGTCGACGGTCCGGCTCTTTAGTTCGCCCGTCGACTGGATGGTCGTGGGCTACCTGTTGCTGAACTCGGCACTCGCGTTCAGAGAGGGCAACTTCACCAACGACACGCGGGCTGCGTTGATGCTGTGGGTGGACTTCTTCCTGCCGTATTACGTTGCCAGCCGAAGCCTGCAGGACAGGGAGGGCTTCCGCCATGCGCTGGTGGGCCTTGCGCTGGCCGGAGCGTTGCTGGCCGCACTGGCCGCGGTCGAAGTCCTGCGCAACTGGAAACTTTATGAGGGTGCCACCGCAGCGCTGGGCCTCCACACCTTTGGCGCCTACAAGATGCGGGGCAGTTTCATCCGGCCCAGCGTGACCGTTGTCGACTCCATCGCCCTGGGGTATTGCATCGTGGTGGCGGCCGGATGCTTTCTCTATCTGCAGCGAATGGTTGAAAACCGCACGAAGCGATGGCTCGGCTGGTTGGGGTTGGGCGTCGGCGTGCTGATGTCCCTGTCCCGTGGGCCGTGGGTGGGTGGCTTGCTGGTGATCTTCATGTTCATGCTGACGAGTGCTCGGCCTATCAAGCGCTTGTTTCAGAGTGGTGTGGTTGCTGTGGTCCTGGGGACGGGCTTGCTGGTGTCTCCCATCGGGCAGGATGTCGTCAACCTTCTGCCTTATGTAGGCCAGGAGGAGCAGGAGAACGTTGATTACCGTGCCGACCTGTTGACGGTTTCGATTCCCGTGGTGGAGCGCAATCTGCTGTTTGGTTCGTCCGATTTCATCTACGCGCCGGAACTGCAGGTGATGAAGCAGGGCGAAGGGATCATCGATATCGTCAACAGCTATCTGGCAGTCGCGCTGTATGCCGGTATGGTCGGCCTGTTCCTTTTCGCCGGTATGTTCCTGTTTTCACTGCTGGGGCTGCGGCGTTGCATTCGGCGGGCGCGGCAGGCCAAGGATGACGACCGGGAGATACTGGGGCGGGCGCTCTTTTCCTCGCTGGTCGGTGTGATGTTCATCATCTTCACCGTCAGCGGGGTGTACATCGTGCCGACCATGTATTTCACGCTGATTGGCATCTGTTCTGGCTATATCCTGTGGCAGCAAGCCGACGACAAGGCAAAACGGGCGGGTGTCAAAGCATGAGTGTTTCCGTCGACAACGAGCCAGCCAGCGCGCCGGCCCCCCAGAGTTTCGGTGGCCGGGCCCGGTCCGGGACGGTCTGGATCATTGCCGGCTTCGGCCTGGGGCAGATTCTTCGGCTGGTGGGCAACGTGGCGCTGGCAGCCATCCTGTTCGAGGAGGCCTTCGCCCTGATGGCCATCGTCACGGCGGTGATGATGGGGCTGGCCATGTTTTCCGATATCGGCTTGCAGCCCAGCGTGGTCCAGAACCCTCGCGGAGAAGACCCCGACTTCCTGAACACGGCCTGGACCTTGCAGGTCATTCGCGGGGTTTGCCTGTTTCTGGTGGCTGTGGTGCTGGCCTGGCCGCTGTCGAGCATCTACGGTGCGAACGACCCCAAGGCGTATGAGCTGCTGTATCTGATCCCCATCGTCGCACTGACGTCCCTGCTGGATGGGGTGCAGTCGCCCAGTGTGATGACGGCGGCGCGGCACCTCAAGATCAAGGAGGTCACCAAGCTGGAGTTCATCGTGGTGCCCTTCAACGTGGGCGTGATGCTGCTGCTGGCCTGGCACTTTCGCTCCGTGTATGCGCTGGCTGTGGCCTCGGTCCTGTCCGCGGTGCTGCGCACGGTACTGACCTACTGCATGCTCGACAAGGCCAGGCCCCGGCTGCGCTGGGATCCCACGGCTGTGCGGGCCATCATCTCGTTCGGCAAATGGGTGTTCCTCAGCACCTTGTTCAGCTTCCTGGCCGCCCAGCTCGACCGGCTGGCGCTGGCCGGCATGTTCAGCCTGGCCGAGGTAGGTGTCTATTCCATCGCGGCGAGTCTCGCGATCATCGTGCCGACGCTCGTGGGCAAGCTTCAATGGACCGTGCTGTTTCCCTGGTACTCGCGGATGCTCGAAGAAGGCATGCCGCTGCCCATTGCGTTCGCGAGGACGCGCACGGCCATGATGGTTACTTCCAGCGTCATGTGCACGGCATTGATCGCCGGAGCCGGCAGCTTCTTCGACTTTGCCTACGACGATCGCTACGCCATGGGCGGAACGCTGCTCCCGATCCTGGCATTCGGGGCCTGGTTCGCCTGCCTGGAGACCATGTATGGCGCGACGTTCGTGGCGTCCGGCCGTCCCAAGTGGGCCGCTTTCACCAACGCGTGCAAGGTGGCCACCTACGCTCTGCTTCTTGCCTGCGTGTCGTGGTTCGGTCTGAGCATTGTGGTGGCCGCCATCTTCCTCTCACTGAGCGAGTTGCTGCGGTGGGTGGTCTGCCATGGCCTGGGACGGCGGCTGGGATTGCGCAATGCCCGATCGGAGGTCGGAATACTTGGGATTTTCGTCGCGGCTTCTCTCGCGGGCTGGTGGCTGGTCGAGCGCGCGCCCGTTGTGTCCGACCTGCACCCCCTCGTGCGGTTGCTGATACTCGGCGTCGCCATCGTCCTGATGTTCACGCCATTGGTGCTCCGGTTCGTGCTACCGCTGGTCAGGCGGCGGTGAGGCGGCGGTGAGGCGGCGATGAGGCGGCGATGAGGGCGCCCGCGCCTGCGAGCGCCGGGCGGGCTCAAGCCATCGTGTGCAGAGGAATGTCCTTGTCGATGGCCAGTTGATCCAGCTGCCGGCGTGTCTTGCCCTGAAGAAAGGCGGCGATGGCCACATGGGTCTCGCGCTTGAACAGCGACAGGTGTGCGTCGGTGATCGTGATGCCCGCCGCGGCACAGAGCGCGGCCGCGAAGTGCGGCTCCAGCGCGGCGACAGCCACACGACCATCCTTGCAAGGATAGACGCGGTAGCCCGCGTGCGCACCACCCACCGCGCCGGACGGCTGGGTGAGTCCCCATTGGCGTGGCAAGGCAAGCCAGGCTGCGGCCTCCGACAGCGCCACTTCCTGGAAAGACGTGCGGCCCGTCGTCTTGTGCGCCAGCACCGCCTGCAGCACGGCCTCGCTGGCCATGAGCGCCCCGCCCATGTCGGCGAACAAGGTGGCCGGCAGGTCCAGGCCCGTGACCAGGCCTGCGTCCGCGAGGTAGGTGAGGTCATGACCAGGCTCCTCGGCGCGCGCACCGGGTGCACCCACGATCGCCACCACCGACAGGCCCGGGTGCAGTTTGTGCAGGCGCTTCCAGCCCAGCTGCAGCTTCTCCAGCGCGGATGGCCGGAACGAAGTCAGCAGCACATCGGTGCGTGCCAGCTCTTTGTGCAGCCGGGTCTGGCCCTGGTCTGTCTTGAGATCGACGGCGACGACCTTGATGCCGTCGTGCATGACCGCATACGCCGATGCGTTGTATTGACCCATCGGGTCACCGGGCGTGCCTTGGGGCGCTGCCCTGGGCGCGGGAGGCTCGGCCTTCACGCAGGTGGCCCCCATCGCCTTGAGCCGCATGAAGGCGGCGGGCCCCGGCAGATTGAGGGCGAGGCTGAGCACGCGCACACCGCGCAGCGGCTTGAGAGCGGGAGCGGGGCGGGACGTCTGGGTCATTTCCTTGGCGGCCTGGTGGACGAGATCGTTGCAATGTACCCGCAAGCCTTCGCCAGCAAGGCAAAACGGGCGACATGGTCGCCCGTCCATTGCCGCCCGGCCAAAGGCCTCAGCGTGCGCCGAAATTCAGCGGAAGGCCCACGTAGTTCTCGGCCAGGGAGCGCGACATGGACTCCGAGTTCACGACGTAGTCCAGTTCGGCTTCCTGGATCTTCTGGCCGAAGCCCGCGGTATCGGGGAAACGGTGCATCAGCGAAGTGAGCCACCACGAGAAGCGCTCCGCCTTCCAGACGCGGCGCAGGCAGCGCTCCGAATAGGTGTCGATGCCAGCCGAGGATTTCTCTTGGTAGTACTCGATGAACGCACCTGACAGGTACTTGACGTCGCTGGCCGCCAGGTTGAGGCCTTTGGCGCCGGTCGGCGGCACGATGTGCGCGGCATCACCCGCAAGGAACATACGGCCGAAGCGCATGGGCTCGGCGACGAAGCTGCGCAGTGGCGCAATGCTCTTTTCGATCGTCGGCCCGGTGATCACACGCGACGCCATCTCGGGGTCGAGTCGCAGGCGCAGTTCGTCCCAGAAGCGCTGGTCGCTCCAGTCCTCGACCTTGTCGTCCAGGGGGCATTGCACGTAGTAGCGGCTGCGGGTGGGGCTGCGCATCGAGCACAGTGCGAAGCCGCGCTCGCTGTTGGCGTAGACGATGGCATGGGGTGACACCGGCGGCACATCGGCCAGCACGCCGAGCCAGCCGAACGGGTAGACCTTCTCGAACTCGGTGATGGCCCCTTTGGGCACGCTGGCCCGGCACACACCGTGGAAGCCATCGCAGCCGGCGATGAAGTCGCATTCGATCTCGTGCGTCTGGCCATCCTTCTGATAGCGGACCTTCGGGTTGTTGCCGTCGTAGCCGAGCACTTCGACGTTGGCGGCTTCGTAGACCGTGGGCAGCGCGGCGGCACTGCGTGCTTCCATCAGGTCACGCGTGAGCTCGGTCTGCCCGTAGGCGGTGACCACCTTGCCGTTGGTCAGGCCATGCACGTCGATGGCGTGGCGGGTACCCGCGAACACGAGCTCGATGCTGTGGTGCACGGTGCCCTCGGCATCCAGCCGCTGACCCACGCCGACTTCGCGCAGGAGGTCGGTGGTGATCTGTTCGAGAATGCCGGCTCGAATGCGACCGAGCACGTACTCGCCGCTTTGCCGTTCGACGATGATGTTGTCGATGCCGGCCTTGTGAAGAAGCTGGCCGAGCAGCAGGCCGGAGGGGCCGGCGCCAAGGATGGCGACCTGGGTTCGCATAAGTTGTCTCCAGAAGGTGGTGGGGCGCCCGCCGGGGGTTGACCCGAGAGCGCATCCACGCAGCTTAGAAACCGCAGATCTTCCGCGCAACGGCGCCTTCTGGCATTTGCGCGATCATCGGACCCGTTGTGCGATCATCGCGCACATTTCCCATCGGCTGCATAATCCGCGCATGACTGCCGCTTCCACTCCCATCGCCAAGGCCGACTTCATCGAGGGCATGGCCAAGGGCATGGCCGTGCTGGAGAGCTTCGATACCGAGCGCCAGCGCCTCAACGCCACGCAGGCCGCCGAACGGGCAGGGCTCACGCGTGCGGCCGCGCGTCGCCACCTGCTCACGCTGGCGCACCTGGGCTACCTGGAAACGGATGGGAGCCACTATTGGCTGTCGCCCAAGGTGCTGCGCTTCTCGGGCAGCTACCTGGCATCGGCGCGGTTGCCGCGTCTGCTGCAGCCCACGCTCAACCGACTCGCGGCCTTGACGCGGGAGTCGTTTTCGGCCGCCGTGCTGGATGGCGACCAGGTGGTGATCGTGGCGCGCAATGTGTCGCTCGGCGGCCAGCGCCTGATGGCGTACGGCCTCCACCTGGGCGCGCGTCTCCCGGCGCACGCCACGTCCACAGGCCGCGTGCTGCTGGCCGGTCTGCCGCGTCAGGCGTTCTCGGCGTGGCTCAAGGGGAGGGAGCTTGCGCGCCTGACGCCGAACACCACCATCGAGCACAAGGCATTTCGGGAGCTCATCGCGCGCGTGCGCTCGGACGATCTGGCCATCGCACGAGAAGAGCACGAGCTCGGTGTGTTCGCACTGGCGGTGCCATTGCGCAACATGCAAGGCCGCACCGTGGCGGCGCTCAACGTCGTGGCGTCGCCCGACCGGTTCGACTCGCCAGATTTCTCGAGGACTCTGATGCCGCTGTTGCTGGACGCGGCGCGAGAACTTCGTCCGCTGCTCTGAGCCGGTTCAGACGCCCAGGTACTGTTCGAGCAGTTCGGGTTGTGTGTGCAGCTGTTCCGAGCTGCCCTCGAACACCACCTCGCCCTTGACCAGGATCACGTTGCGGTCGGTGATCTGGGTGACGTGCTTCCAGTTCTTGTCAACGATCACACTGCTGATGCCGCTTTCGCGGATCAGGCCGCAGATGCGCCAGATCTCGCGCGCAATCAACGGGGCCAGGCCCTCGGTGGCTTCGTCGAGGATGAGCAGGTCGGGGTTGGTCATGAGCGCCCGGCCGATGGTCAGCATCTGCTGCTCGCCGCCGCTGAGTTGCTGACCGCCGTGGTTCAGGCGCTCGGCCAGACGCGGGAAGGTCTCGAGCACGCGGTCGTACGTCCATTCGCGCTGACCCTGCGTGCCTTCGCGGGCGGACATCATCAGGTTTTCCTTCACGCTCAGGTTGCCGAAGATGCCGCGGCCTTCGGGCACGTAGGCAATGCCCTGGCGCGCGATCTCGAAGGTGGGGGCGCCGGTCATGTCGCGGCCCTTCACGTGCACCTTGCCGCCGCTGGGTCTGACGATGCCCATGAGGGACTTCAGCAGTGTGGTCTTCCCCATGCCGTTGCGTCCCATGAGGCCGATGGTCTGGCCCTTGTAGACGGTGAAGTCCACACCGCGCAGGATGTGGCTCGCCCCATAGTGGGTGTGGATGCCCTGGGCTTCGATGAGTGCGCTCATGCGTGCTCCTCGCCGAGGTAGGCGGCCTGCACACCTGCGTCGCTGCGCACTTCCGCAGGCGTGCCGCTGGCGATCACCTGGCCATTGACCATCACGGTCAGGCGGTCGGCGAGGGTGAACACGGCGTCCATGTCGTGCTCCACGAGCATCATGGCGTGGTCCTTCTTGATTCTCAGCAGCAGTTCGACCATGCGTTCGGCCTCGGCATGGCCCATGCCTGCCAGGGGCTCGTCCAGCAGCAACACGGTGGGCTCGGTGGCCAGCGTCATGGCAATCTCCAGCTGCCGCTGCTCGCCGTGGCTGGTGGTCCCTGCCACGGTGTGGGTGCGGGCCTTGAGACCGGCGAGCTCGATGGCCCGCTCACAGCGGCGGTTGACCGCGGTCATCGCGCTGGCACTGGAGAGCCAGCGCAGGGGGTTCCACGGACCATGCCGTTCGCGTGACTGCGCGGCGAGGCGCACGTTGTCCCACACGGTGAAGGGCAGGAAGATGTTGGTCTTCTGGTAGCTGCGGCCCAGCCCCATGCGTGAAATACGTTCGGGGCTTTTGCCGGCCGTCTCGTTGCCGTTGAGTGTGATCCGGCCGGAGCTGGGCGGCAAGTCGCCCGAGAGCAGGTTGGTCAGCGTGGATTTGCCCGCACCGTTGGGGCCGATCACCGCATGGATGCGGTCGCGGTGCAGATCCACCGACACGTCGTTGACGGCGGCGAGGCCGCCAAAGCGCTTGGTGAGGTTGCGGGCAGACAGCAGCAGCTCGTTCATGGCGCGCCCCGCTTTCCGGTGAACTGGCTGAACAGGCCGAGCAGGCCGCGTGGCGCGAACACCACCACCAGCACGATGAAGCCGCCCATGAGCAACTGCCAGTGCTTGGTGAGGTCCTTGAAGAAGTGCATCACGTACTCGAACGCGAAGGCACCGACGATCGCGCCCGCGAAGTTGCCCATGCCACCCAGGATGACCATCATGATGGCGTGTGCGCTCATGTGGAAGCCCATGAGCTCGGGGTTCACGAAGCCGGTCTGTGCCGCCCAGAGAAAACCCGCCACGCCCGCGAGGGCGCCTGCCAGCGTGAACGCCGCGAGCTTGTAGCCGAAGGTGCCGTAGCCGACCGCACGCATGCGGTGCTCGTTCACGCGGATGCCCGCCAGCACACGTCCGAAGGGCGAGAACAGCACGCGCCGCAGGAAGGCATAGACCAGCACCAGCACGAGCAGCGTGAAGTAATAGAAGGTGGTCTTGTTCTCGAGGTCGATGCCGTTCCAGCCGAACAGCGTGGCTTCAGGGCGGAAGTTCACGTAGATGCCATCGGATCCGCCGAGGGCCTTGTTGTCGAAGAACAGGAAGAACACCATCTGCGCGAATGCCATGGTGACCATGATGAAGTAGATGCCCCGCGTGCGCACCACGAAGAATCCGATGATCAGCGCGGCGAGGGCGGCACCCAGCACGGAGACGGGGAGTGACCACCACAGGCTGATCGGCGTGTCCGCCGGTGTGAGGAAGGCGAGTGCATAGCCGGCCAGGCCGAAGTAGGCCGCATGGCCAAGCGAGACCAGGCCGGTCACGCCCTGCAGGAGATCAAGGCTCATCGCGAAGATGGCCAGGATCATCATCTGCGACAGCATCTGCAGGTAAAAGTCGACGCCGGTCAACGGCATGAGCGGGAAGGCGGCGAGGGCGACTGCACCGAGCAGCAGGACCACCTGCATGCTGCGTGGCAGCTTTTCCAGCTGGGCTTTGGGCGAACTCATTGTTTGAACAGCCCTTCGGGCTTGTAAAGCAGCACGGCGGCCATGAGCATGTACACGGCCATGCCGGCGATCTGGGGTACGAGCACCTTGCCGAACGTGTCGACCAGACCCACGAGCAGGGCGGCCACCAGTGCGCCCCGAACCGAACCGATGCCACCGATGACGACCACCACGAAGCACATGATGAGCACCGAACTGCCCATGCCCGGGTACACGCTGGAGACGGGCGAGGCGATCATGCCGGCGATGGCCGCCAG
>QFCS01002019.1_pt1 | contig 48127 bp, 41 predicted proteins | sample 3576561 | NCBI WGS metagenome assembly QFCS01 | reverse complement strand
GTAGATGTCGATGTGGTTGCCGAAATGATCGAGGCGCTGCACTGCCATCGCCGGTTCGGGTGTCGTCCGGATGCTGATGTCGCTCACGGTCTGCCCGGCAAAGGCGCGGGCGCGCAGATGCGCGATGTGGTGGGCCGAATCGACGCTGCTGGTGTAGCTGTAGGTCGTGCGGTGCGAGAGCAGGTAGCGCATGGCGATTCCCCTCAACCGACCGACGATCCGACGGCCTGGGTCGCTCGAACATGCGAGAAGTAGGCGCGCGTGATCGCCTCGGAGAGCTTGTCGAGCCGCTCCTCCGTGGTGGCCATCGCGTCGCGCAACATGGCGAGCGCCAGTCCCTCGTGGCGCCATGCCTTCTCGTCGCCGGCGAACTGCTGAACGGAGACGGTCAGGTCCTGCTCGACCTCGGGCGCGAAGCCGGGTACGCGCACGCCGGAAGTGCGGGCGAGATAGTTGAGGTGGCTGTCGATGGCGTGCAGCTGGAAGGCGAGGGCGCGTGGATTGCTGTCGTCGAGCACCACGAGGTCGAGCACGGGGGCAGGCTGGAGCTGTCCGAGATAGCGTGTGCGATAGGTGATGGTGCTGTCACACATCTCCAGCGCCAGCCGCATCGCCGCGTCCCAGTCGATTGGCGACTGGTCGAACGGGCCCAAGGCTCCCGTCAGCACGAACTGGCTGCGCTCGATGCGGCGGCCGAGATCGAGGAAGCGCCAGCCGGTCCCCCTGGTCATGTTCTCCTGCGACAGGCCGGAGAGCGTCGCCACGAAACGGACGATCTCGTCGAGCGCCGCCAGCAAGGGGTCGAGATTGCCGCGCGCCGCGAGCAGGCGATGGCGCACCTCCGACATCAGCGGACCAGCCGCCGTCGTCATGTCGATGGAGAAGCGATCGCGCATGCTGGTGGTGAGTCGCTGGATGGCGTCGAGCACCATCGACAGCCCGCGTTCGTCGGAAGCCACCGAGGCCAGCCCCTGCTGGAAGGCGGCACTCTCGGGCGCCGCCAGGGCGGCGGTCGGATGCACCAGGTTGGCGTTGCTCAGCAGTCGGCCGAGCAGGCGCAACTCCATGGCGTCGCGCGGCCCCATGGCGCCCTGCGCGACACGCGAGGCGGTGATGCGCAACAGGCGGGCGTCGTTGTCCAGTCGTTCGATGTAGCGGCCGAGCCAGTACAGGTTGTCGGCGACGCGACTCTGCAGGTCGGCACCGCCACGATCGACGGCAAGCTGATGGAAGCGACGGGTCGGCGGAATCTGCACGTCCGCGGCATCCTCGGCCAGCACCCACACGTCCTTCAGTGTGCCGTTCAGTCGGTTGAGGGAGCGCAGACAGGTGTCGCCCGCCGGTTCGCGGGCGAGCCCGCCCGGCAGCACGCGGTAGCCGTCGCCTTCGGCGATCAGGAACGCGCGGACCACGACCGCGGACGGTACGAGCGCGCTGCCGTCCCATTTCGGGCTGAGCGAGGGCGTGATCGGGTATTGCGCGACGAAGCGGCCGGGCTCGGCGCGGATGCGCGCTTCCAGCGTCCTGCGCTCCGGCGGCTCCAGCATGCCCACGACGATCGGTTCGCGATCGATGCCAAGGCACGGTCGTACGATCATAAGGTCGAGGTTCGCCAGCGCGAAGGTGAGGGCCGCCGGCTCGCCCAGCCACCACACGTCGAGCGATGGCAATTCGAGCTTCTCGCCCAGCACCACCTCGCTCAACCGATCGAGGAACGGCATCAGGGCCGGAGTCTCGACCAGTCCCGATCCCAGCGCATTGGCGAGCGTGACGCGTCCGCTGCGCGTCGCCTCGACCATGCCGGTGACGCCGAGCGCCGAATCGGCACGCAGCTCGAGCGGATCGGCGAAGGCGCTGTCGAGCCGACGCAGCAGCGTGTGCACAGGGCGCAATCCCGCCAGCGTCTTGATCGAGACCTGCCCATCGCGCGCCACCAGGTCGCCGCCTTCGACCAGGGGCACGCCCAGCGAGCGGGAGAGATAGACGTGCTCGAAGTAGGTCGCCGACAGCGAGCCGGGCGTCAGCACGGCCATTGTCGGATTGGAGACGCCCGCCGGCGCCATGCTGCGCAGCGAATCGTGCCAGCAGTCCACAAAGGCGCGCAGGTGACGCACCGGGATGGAGCGGAAGACCTCGGGCAGGCTGCGCGCCAGCACGCGCCGCATCTCGAGCGCATAGCCGGCGCCGGACGGTACCTCGGTATGGTCGGCGAGCACATGCCATCGTCCGTCCGACAGCCGCACCAGATCGACGGCGTAGTGGCCGAGATGGCGCGTCGGCGCCTGGCCGTCCATCGCCTGGCATGCTCGATGGAACTGGCGGTTGGCGTGCACCAGCATGGGCGGCACCAGCCGCCGCTTGAGGAGATCCTGCGGACCGTAGAGGTCGGCCAGCAGCGCGTCGAGCAGCCGCGCACGCTGGATCAGGCCGCGTTCCAGCAGCGACCATTCGTCGGGCTTCACGACGAAGGGCAGCGGATCGAAGGCCCAGCGCGGTGCGCCGCGGTCGTCGAGCAGGTTGACCGTCGCGCCGGATTCCTCGAGTTGACGGCGCGCGCTCTCGACCCGTTCGCTCAATCCGCCGGGCAGCGAACGGATGACGCTCAGGATGCCTTGCCAGTGATAGCGGATCGACTTCTGGCCGGTGACCAGTTCATCGTACGCGCTTGCCGGCGTGGAAGAGAGGCCGCGCAACGACTCCATGGGCCTGCGGGTGAGGATTCCGGGGCCCGGAAAGTCGCATGTGTTTGACGTGGGGTCTACTGCGGACGCGCGACCCTGATACCCCTTCTTGCCTGCGCGTCAGGTGCGCCTGAGGTCCAGCGTCAGGGGGTGCTCGGGATTGTCGATCGGGCGCGGCTCGGGCATTTCGCCGGGCGTGTGGCCGATCGGGAAGAATCTGGCGCGCCGGCGCGCCTCGGCCTCGTTTGCGTTGACCGGCATGCGGTCGTAGTTGCGGCCACCCGGATGTGCGACGTGATAGCTGCAGCCACCGAGTGAACGGCCGCTCCAGCTGTCGTGAATATCGAAGGCGAGCGGTACGTGCACGCCGATGGTCGGATGCAGCGCGGTTGCGGGATGCCAGGCGCGATAGCGCACGCCCGCGACGTATTCGCCCACCGTTCCGGTGGCACGCAGTGGCAGACGCCAGCCGTTGCACGCGATGACGTGGCGCTGCTCGTTCAGGCCGACGACCTTGACCTGGAGGCGCTCGACCGACGAATCGACGTAGCGCACCGTGCCGCCGCCGCCCGGCTCCTCGCCCAGCACATGCCAGGGCTCCAGCGCGTGCCGCAGCTCCATCTCCATACCGCGCTGGGCCACTTCACCGATCTTCGGGAAGCGGAACTCGAAGTGTGGCGCGAACCACTCGGGATCGAAGCGGTAGCCCGCCTCGGCGAGATCGGCCAGCACGTCGCCGAAATCCTGCCAGACGAAGTGGGGCAGCATGAAGTCGTCATGCAGGCGAGTGCCCCAGCGGGTCAGCGTACGCTCGTAGGGGCGGTCCCAGAACTTGGCGACCAGGCCGCGCAGCAGCGCCTGCTGTGCCACGCTCATGCGCCAGTGCGGCGGCATCTCGAAGGCGCGCAACTCCAGCAGGCCGCGACGCCCTGCTGCCGAGTCCGGCGTGAAGAGCTTGTCGATACAGAATTCGGTGCGATGCGTGTTGCCTGTCGCATCGACCAGCAGGTTGCGGAACACGCGGTCGACCAGCCACGGCGGCGCCTGCCGTCCCGGCACGATCTGGTGGAAGGCGATCTCCAGCTCGTGCAGCGCGTCGTTGCGCGCCTCGTCGACGCGCGGATGCTGGCTGGTCGGGCCGATGAACAGGCCGGAGAACAGATAGGACAGCGACGGGTGGTTCAGCCAGTAGCCCAACAGGCTCTTCAGGAGATCGGGGCGGCGCAAGAGCGGCGATTCCGAGGCCGAAGGTCCGCCCAGGGTGACGTGGTTGCCGCCGCCGGTGCCGGTGTGTCGACCGTCAATCATGAACTTCTGTGCGCCCAGCCGCGTGGTGCGGGCTTCCTCGTAGACGATCTCGGTCTTATCGACGATCTCCCGCCAGCTCGCCGACGGATGGATGTTGACCTCGATGACACCTGGGTCGGGCGTCACGCTGAAATGATTGAGGCGCGGGTCGCCGGCCGGCGGAGGATAGCCCTCGATGAACACGGGATGGCCGAGTTCCTCGGCCGTGTCCTCGATCGCAGTGACCAGGTCGAGATAGTCCTCGGTCCGCTCGGTCGGCGGCATGAAGACGAAGAGATGGCCATCGCGTGGCTCGAAGACCATGGCGGTGCGCACGATGTTGGCGGCGGATGCGCCGACGCCGGGCCGTGGTGCGAGATCGGGCGCGAGCGCGCGCCGCCAAGCCTCGCGGCGCGCCTCGGCGTCGCCCCTCATGTCCGGCGGCACGCCCTGCTCCTGGCGGCGCAGCACCGGTGCGCGGCGGAAGGCCTCCAGCGGCGGCAGGGCGGGATGGGGCGCCATCGGATCCGGCTCGACGATGAAGTCCGCATCCGCTGGTGCCGCCCAAGGCAGCGAATCGAGCGGCAGGCGATAGCCGATCGGCGAATCGCCGGGGATCAGGTAGCACTTCTCGGAGCGCAGGAACCACGGACCGCTGCGCCAGCGGCCTCGCCCGTTGACCTCCCTCTGGATGGGCAGCACGGTGCCGACGGCGGTCTCGAGTCCCTTTTCGAACACGCGCGCCAGGCGCTCGCGTTCCAGAGCGTCCCTCACCTTCGACTCGTCGACGGTGACGTTGCTGGGCAGCCGCCGTTCGCGCCACAGGTAGTACCAGGTGTCCTCGAAGGCCTCGAACAGGTAGCCAGGGTCGAGCTGCAGGCGTTGTGCAAAGGCCATCGCGAAGCGATGGGCCACCTCGGGCGTGGCACCCACGGGCTTCGATTCCAGGGCATAGAGGTGCTGGTCGCGCCAGATCGGCTCGCCGTCCTTTCGCCAGTGGCAGCCCAGCGCCCAGCGCGGCAGCTGTTCGCCGGGATACCACTTGCCCTGGCCGAAATGCAGCAGTGGGCCCTGGGAGAAGCGGTCGGCCAGCTTGCGGAACAACACGCCGGCCAGCCGGCGCTTCTCCGGGCCGAGCGCCAGGGTGTTCCACTCCGCGCCATCCATGTCGTCGATCGACACGAAGGTCGGCTCGCCGCCCATGGTCAGGCGCACGTCGAGGCGGCCCATGTCGCGTTCGATCGCCTCGCCGACTGCAAGCAGGTTCGACCATTGCTCGTCGGTGTAAGGCTTGGTGGTGCGCGGCGTCTCGCGTACGCGTGTTACCCGCATCTCGTAGGAGAATTCGACCTCGCTCTCGTCCACGGCGCCTTCGATCGGTGCGGCGCTCGACGGTTCCGGCGTGCAGGCGAGCGGGATGTGGCCCTCGCCGGTCAGCAGCCCCGATGTCGGGTCGAGCCCGATCCAGCCGGCGCCCGGCAGGTAGACTTCGCACCATGCATGGAGGTCGGTGAAGTCCTCCGTTGGGCCCTCCGGCCCTTCGAGTGGCTTCTCATCGGGTGTAAGCTGAATGAGATAACCCGAGGCGAAGCGCGCGGCGAAGCCAAGATGGCGCATGATGGTGACCAGCAGCCAGCCGGAGTCGCGGCACGAGCCCTTGCCGCTCTGCAGGGTCTCCTCGCAGGTCTGCACGCCGGGTTCGAGGCGCACGATGTAACCGATCTCGCGCTGCAGGCGGGCGTTCAGGCCGACGATGAAGTCGATGGTGCGCTGCTCGCTGCGGTCCACCGTCGCCAGCCAGGCCGACAGCAGCGGCCCCGGCGGCTCCAACTTGCGGAAGGGCGCGATCTCCTCGGCCAGGGATCGGTCGTAGGCGAAGGGCCAGTGTTCGGCCTGTGGCTCCAGGAAGAAATCGAAGGGGTTGATCACCGTCATGTCGGCGACCAGGTCGACCACGACCTCGAACAGATTCGTCTTTTCGGGGAAGACCAGACGCGCAAGGTGATTGCCCTGCGGATCCTGCTGCCAGTTTATGAAATGCTGCTTGGGCTCGATCTTCAGCGAATAGGACAGGATCGCCGTGCGGGAATGGGGGGCCGGGCGCAGTCTGACGACCTGCGGTCCAAGCGCGACCAGACGATCGTACCTGTAGGTCGTCCGGTGGTGCAGCGCGACGTGTATGCTCATGCGGGTTGCTCGCGCGCCTCTTCAGTTCCGCTCAACAATACACTTAGCAAGTGACATGCCAGCGTCAAAAGTCTTGAGTTGCGACATGACCAACTATTTTGACCTTTCCGGAAAAGTTGCCCTGGTCACCGGCGGCAGCCGTGGCCTGGGCTACCAGATGGCCAAGGCCTTCGCTGCCCACGGTGCCGATCTGTTCATTGCCAGCCGAAAGCTCGACGCCTGCGAGCAGGTTGCGGCCGAGATCCGCGCCATGGGCCGCAAAGCCCATACCCACGCTTGCAATGTCGCCCACTGGCAAGAGCTCGATGGACTGGTCGATGCTGCCTATGCCGCTTTCGGCAAGGTCGACATCCTGGTCAACAATGCCGGTTCCTCGCCGCTCGCCCCATCGTCGCTGGAGACCTCCGAGCAGCTTTTCGACCGCATCGTCGCCCTGAACTTCAAGGGCCCGTTTCGCCTGATGTCGCTGGTCGGCAGCCGCATGGCGGCTGGCGAGGGCGGTTCGATCATCAACATCTCCAGCGCCGGCGCCCTGCGCCCGCGGCCGCAGATCGCGCCCTATGCCGGCGCCAAGGCGGCGCTCAACGCCATCACGGAGGCCTTCGCCTTCGAGTACGGACCCAAGGTGCGCGTCAACACGATCTCGCCGGGCCGGTTCCTGACCGACGTGTCCAAGGCATGGAGCGACGAGCACAAGCTCAATGCGACGGCCGCGTTGCAGCGCAGCGGGCGGCCCGAGGAGATCGTCACTGCCGCACTCTATCTCGCGTCCAGCCGTTCCAGCTTCACCACCGGATCGCTCGTCCGGGTGGACGGAGGAATCGCCTAGGTCGCGCGAAATGCGTGGCGTCAGCGGCGGTGCCTGTTGCAGAAGGGAAATGTCGATGAAGATGAAAGCTGCCGTTCTCACCACCTGCGGTGCCCCACGTCCGTTCGCCAGCAGCAAGCCCATCCAGATCCTGGAGGTCGATCTCGACCCGCCGGGCGAGGGCGAGGTGCTGGTCAGGGTGGGCGGCGGCGGGCTGTGCCATTCCGACCTGTCTCTGGTGAACGGCGACCGGCCGCGCCCGGTACCGATCGTGTTGGGCCACGAGGGGGCGGGCGAGATCGTCGAGGTCGGCTCCGGCGTGCACGACGTAAAGCCGGGCGATCACGTCTGCTTCACCTTCAACGTCAGCTGCGGACGTTGTCGCCGCTGCCTCGAGGGACGGCCCTACATCTGCGAAAGATCGGTCGCGCCCCGGGCGGCCGGGCAGCTCCTGTCCGGCCACCATCGCCTGCATCTCGATGGCAAGCCGGTGAACCATCATTCCGGCGTCTCCTGCTACGCGGAATATGCCGTGGTCGATCGCGGTTCGGTCGTCGTCATCGATCCCACCTTGCCGCTCGACGTCGCCGCCCTGTTCGGCTGCGCCGTGGTCACCGGCGTGGGCGCGGTGGTCAACACCGCGCAGATCCAGCCCGGCAGCACGGTGGCGATCGTCGGCCTGGGCGGCGTCGGGCTGAGCGGCCTGATGGGCGCGGTGCTGGCCGGTGCCGGCCGCATCGTCGCCATCGACCTCAGCGACGACAAGCTCGGCCTGGCGCGCCAGCTCGGTGCCACCGACACGGTGAACGCTTCCGACCCCGAGCACGTGAAGCAGGTGCGCGACCTGACCAACGGCGGCGTCGATTATGCCTTCGATCTCGCCGGCACCATCAAGGCGATGGAGACGGCCTATCTGGTCACGCGCTGGGGCGGCACGACGGTCACGGCGGGCCTGTCGCCCATCGCCGCCGACTTCTCGTTCAAGCAGAGCATGCTGGTCAGTGAGGAGAAGACGATCAAGGGCAGCTACATGGGAAGCTGCGTGCCGGTGCGCGACATCCCGCGCTTCATCGCCCTCTATCAGCAGGGCCGGCTGCCGGTCGACCGCATGGTCAGTCAGCGGATCGGCTTCGACCAAGTGAACGAGGGCTTCGACCGGCTGCAGGACGTGGCCACCGTGCGTCAGGTGCTGGTGCCGCACGGATGATCGGAAATCTTGTGCTCGCCGCACTGATGGTAGGTCTTACCGTCATCGTGCACTTCGCCGGCCTGCTCGTGCTGATGTGGCTGTTGCGGACGCGAGGACACCGTTTCCGCGCCCATGAGAGCGCGATCGGTCAGGGCGCGGTCATCGTGTTCGTGGTGTTGGGGCTCGTCGCCATCCATACGGTGGAGATCTGGCTTTACGCCATGGTCATCTTTGTAGTCGCGGCCCTTCCGGACTTCGAAGCGGCACTCTACTTCTCGACCACTAGCTTCACGACGATCGGCTACGGCGATGTCGTCCTCGACAAGTCGTGGCGGCTGCTCGGGGCCATTGAGGGGGCCAACGGCCTACTCCTATTCGGTTGGTCCACGGCCTTCCTGATCGCCGTGACGGCACGCATGCGCTCTCTGGAGCACGATTGGCTGGAATACCCTCGGGAGCTGCAGGACGCTCGCGAAGGTCATCAGACGTGACGGAGGGGCAGCCGTGAATGCGATCACGATCGATGTCGAGAGTCCGCTTCAGGACGATGTTCGCGCGCTGGTGAGCGAACTCAACACGACGCTTCTCGAGCTGACTCCGCCGGAGTTCGTCTTCCACATGACGGCCGAGCAGATGGCGGCGCCCGATACGACGGTCTTCGTCGCACGTGACGGTGGACGGGCGGTGGCGTGTGGCGCCCTGCGACGGCATGTCGGCGGCCTCGGCGAGGTCAAGCGCATGTATACGCGCCCCTCTCATCGCGGCCGCCGGATCGGCGCTCTCATCGTCGAGCACATCGAGGCGCTGGCGCGCCAGGAAGGTCTTCGCCGGTTGGTGCTGGAGACGGGCGACCGTCATCCAGCAGCCTGGACAGTCTATGAACGCGCAGGCTTCACGCGCTGCGGTCCGGTGCTCGACTATCCCGATTCGAAATGGTCGGTCTTCTACGAGAAGGATCTCACTCCATCTTCGCGCCGCTCGCCTTGATGATCGGTCCCCACCGCTCCATCTCGGCGGTGAAGTAGGCGGCGGACTTGGCGGCGTCGGCATCGGCCACCGGCTCGATCGACATGGCGCGCAGGTCGGCCTGGAACTTCGGATCGCTCATGATCCTGCGCGTGGCGTCTGCGATGGCCTTCGTTTCCGCGGGTGGCGTTGCGGCGGGCAACGCGATCGGGTTCACCGTCGAGACAAGGACATCGGGCAGGCCGCATTCGGCCGTCGTCGGCACGTCGGGTATGACGCTGGAGCGTTTCTCCGCGCAGATCGCGAGATAGCGCAGCTTGCCTGACTTGTAGTGGCCGAGCGACGTGCCGACCGTGTCGAGCAGCCAGTCGACCTCGCCTGACAGAGCCGCCTGCAGGGCCGGGCTGTTTCCCTTGTAGGGGACGTGCAGCGACACGAGATTGCCGGCCTTCATCTTGAAGAGTTCGCCGCCCAGGTGGTTGATGCTGCCCATGCCGGACGAGCTGTAGCGATACTTGTCCGGGTTGGCCTTCAGGAGTGCCACCAGTTCCGGCAGAGTCTTGGCGGGAAGCTCGGGATTGCAGGCGATCACCATGGGCACAAAGCCGATGATGAACAGCGTGAAATCCTTCACGGGGTGGTACGGCGGGTTGGGCAGCAGCAGCGGGCTGGTGACCTGCGTCGAGGAGGAGCCCAGCAGCATCGTGTAGCCGTCGGGCTTGGACTTCGCCACGAGATCGGCGCCGACCGTGCCGCCGGCGCCCGCCTTGTTCTCCACCACGACCGGCTGGCCGACGATCGCCGACAGGCGCTCGGCATAGCGGCGGCCCAGCACGTCCGTCGGCCCGCCGGGCGGGAACGGAATCACGAGCTTGACGGGTCTCGACGGATACTTGTCCTGTGCGAAGGACGACGCGGGCAGTCCGGCCGCCCCGGCCAGTGCGCTCGCGCCAAGCAGCATTGTGCGTCTGTTCATCTATTCCTCCTTTGCTTCTTTCGGTCACCAGTTTGGCTTGCGCTTGTCGAAGAAGGCCGCGATGCCTTCCCGCGCCTGAGGGCTGGCCAGGCCGAGGCTGATGCTGTCCACGGCACTGGTCATGGCCGCGCGGTGTCCTGCCTCGTCGCTGTGCCAGACGAATTCCTTGGTGCGTCTGACGGCGTCGGGCCCGCTGCGCAGCAGGCCGGCCAGCAGCTGCTGCAGCTCGGCGTCGAGTATCCCGGCCACGACGGCCTTCGTGATCAGGCCGATGCGATCTGCCTCACGCGCATCGATCCGTCGGCCGGTCAACACCAGATCCATCGCCTTCTTGCGTCCGACCGCCAGGAACAGCGCCATCAGCGCCGGCGATGGCGGGAAGCCGTGATGGACCTCGGGATAGGCGAACAATGCATTCTCTTCCGACAGGGCGATGTCGCACCAGCTGGTGAGGGTAGCGCCGGCGCCGAAGGCGTATTTCTCCACCACCGCGACGGTCGGCTTGGGGCAGAACCAGACCGCCTCGTTGAGCGCCTTGAGCTTCTCGTAGGTCGCCACGATGGTGGCGTTGTCGGCGTCCTGTAGCGCCCGCAGGTCGCGAAGCTCGCGTCCGGCGCAGAAGATGCCGCCGCGCCCGCGCACGACGATGACACGGCAGGCCGGATCGGCCGCCAGGCTCCGGTAGTGGCTGGTCAGGGCGTCGATCAATCTGTTGTTCAGCGCATTGCGATGCGCCGGATTGTCGATCCACAGAGTGCCGACGCCGCCGTCGCACTCGAGGTCTATCTTGCCGCTCATGACATTGCCGTTCATATCGCTCCCTCCCTGCGCAGAGCCGCGATCCTGTCGTCGTCGAAGCCCAGCTCGTCCTTCAGAATGACGTCGGTGTGCTCGCCCAGGCCGGGTGGCGCGCTGCTCGGCACGGCAGGTGTCGCCGACAGGTTCAGCGGCACACCCGCGAGTTTCAGTGTCCGGCCGCCATGCGCCGCCACGTCGACCACCATGCCCATGGCACGGACCTGCGGATGGGCCAGCGCCTGGGCGATATCGTTGACGGGCGAACAGGGCACATTGGCGGCGTCGAGCAGGCGGACCCACTCCTCCGTTTGGCGAGTCGCGAATATTTCCGACAGGGCGGCGATCACCGGCTCCCGCTCAGCGATGCGCTGCGCCGACGTCGCATAGGCGGGGTCATTTCCCAGCGCATCGGCGCCGATCGCCATGCACAGCCGCCGCCAGGCCGCGTCGTTGGTCGCGCCGGCCAGCACGTGACCATCGCGGGTGCGGAAGGCCTGATACGGCACGATGTGCCATACGCCAGAGCCGTCGCGCGGCGGCAGCTTGCCGGCCAGCGTATAGGCAGGCACGTGGTAGCCGAGCAGCGCGATCGCTGTCTCGAGCAGGGAGACGCGGATGTGCTGGCCGGCGGCCCGCCCTGCCAGCCGCGCATAGAGCGCCGTCGAGACGCCGGAGAAGGCGAGGATGCCCGTCGCCATGTCGATGAAGGAGGCACCAGCGCGGATCGGGCCGCCATCGCGCTCGCCGGTCATCGCCATCATGCCGCTGAAGGCCTGCAGCATGAGGTCGTAGCCGGGCCTCTCGGCAAGCGGACCGTCATGACCGTAGCCACTGACGGTGACGTGGACGAGATCCGGCCTGAGCGCGCGCAACTTCTCGTCATCGACACCCAGCCTCCTGGCGACAGCGGGCAGGAAGCTGTCGATCACAACGTCGCTGCGGCGCACCAGCTCGGCCAGTATCTCCTGGCCGGCCGTGCTCTTGAGGTTCAGCGTCATGCCGCGCTTGCCGCGGTTGACGCTGAGATAGTTGGCGCTCTCGCCATCGACCACCGGCGCCCATTTTCGGTTCTCATCACCCCCGACATCCTCGACCTTGATGACCTCGGCGCCGAAGTCGGCCAGGAGCTGACCACACGACGGGCCTGCGAGAACGCGGCTGAGATCGAGGACGCGAATCCCGGAGAAAGCGCTCATGTCAGAGGCCGCGTACGCTGGGCGTGCGCTTCTGGCGCCACGACTCATGCGCCTCCTTCGCATCCTCGGTCTGGCTGAGTGCCATGAAGCGATAGACGTCGACCTCGGAGGCATCACGGATGCTCGGGATGTCGAGCCCCTTGGTGAGTGACTCCTTGGCAAGTCGCGCGGCCAGCGGCGGCAGGGCCGCGATGTCGTCGGCCACCTCGAGCGCCCGGCCCATCAGCTCGGCGTGCGGCACCAGCCACTGAGCCAGCCCGATGCGGTAGGCCTCGGCGGCGTCGATGGGATAGCCGAGTGCCGCCTTCATCGCGTGGCCCTTGCCGACCCAGCGTGCCAGGCGGACTGCGCCACCGTAGGCCGGCATGATGCCGAGGCGCACCTGCGGCAGACGCCATTCGGCGCGCTCCGACGCAACGATCAAGTCGCAGCAGTAAGTGGCGATGCAGCCGATGCCGATGGCGTAGCCATTGACGGCGGCGATCACCGGCTTGGGGAAATCGGTCAGCAGGTTGGCGACGAATTTGCGCCAGTGCGGGATGCTGGTGATGAAGGCTGACGGCGAAGCAACCGTATGGGTTGTCATGTCGGCGAGGTTGGCGCCGGCGGAGAAGGCACGGCCTTTTTCGTCGCCCGTCAGGATGATGCAGCGCACCTCGTGGTTCTTTTCCAGCGCGGCCAGTTCGGATTCCAGGCCCTCGTTGAAGTCCTCGTCCCAGGCATTGCGGGCGTCGGGGCGGCTGAGCGTCAGGATGGCCACATGGCCGCGAATCTCGGTAAGCAAAGGCATCTGTTCCTCCTCTATCGGCCCTTCCACTGCGGCGGCCGCTTCTCGCGGAAGGCGCGCATGCCCTCCATCGCATCCTCGCTCTCGAACACCGGTGCGAAGCGGGCCAGGGATGCCTGCAGGGCGGATCCGGGGGCGAGGCCCGCGGTTTCGTAGATCATCGCCTTGGTGGCGGCGACGCTGAGCGGCGCGGCGGCGCAGAGGTCGGCGGCAAGGCCCATCGCCGTCTCCATGAGCTGCGTCGCGGGCACGACATGATTGATCAGCCCGAGTTCGTAGGCGCGCTGCGCGGAGACTGGATTGCCGGTCATCGATATCTCCAGCGCGGCCTTCTGCGGGATGACGCCGTTCAGCAAGAAGGAATAGATCGGTGCCCGTCCGACGCGCACTTCCGTCAGCGCGAAGGTCGCGTGCTCGGCGGCGACGCAGAGATCGCAGGAGATGGCGAGGAAGCAGCCGCCACCCAGCGCGGCGCCGTTGATCGCCGCGATCACCGGCTTGGCGACGGAAACCTCGTCGCGCAGGATCGGAATGAAGCCATGGCCGTGTCCGCTCGCTGCCTCGGTAAGGTCGCGGCCGGCACAGAAGGCCTTGTCGCCGGCTGCCGTCAGGATGGCCACGCGCGCCGTCGGATCGGCGTCGAAGCGGCGCCACGCCGCCAGCACGCCGTCGCGCATCGCGGTGTTCACCACGTTGCGCTTGTCGGGCCGGTTCAGGATGATGACGGCCACCTGACCGACCATCTCGTAGAGCACGGTGTCGTTCATGCGATGGTTCCGTCGGCGCGCAGCCGGCTCAGGGCTTCGTCGGACAGGCCGAGAAGGGTCTGCAGAATCTCGTGCGTGTGCTCGCCCAGCATCGCCGGCCGCTGGTTGTAGCGGACCGGGGTGGCCGAGAGCCGCATCGGCGAGGCAAGGCAGGCCTTGCTGCCCAGCACCGGATGGTCGAACGGCACCACGGCGTTGCGTTCGCGCACGTGCGGGTCGGCGAAGACGCCAGCGAGATCGTTGATCGGTCCGGCGGGGACACCGGCTTCCTCGAACGCGGCCAGGCAGTCGTCCAGGCCGCGCGCCGCCATTGCCGGCGCGATGATCGCATCCAAGGCGGTGGCGTTGGCGACGCGATCGGGCGAGGAGCCGAAGCGTGGATCGTCGGCCAGCGCCGGCATCCCGAGTGCGCGGCAGAGGCGGCGGAACTGCTCGTCGTTGCCGGCGATGATCATCAGCTCGCCGTCGCGGCAGGCATAGACGCCGCTGGGGTGGGTGACGGGATTGCGGGTGCCGGTCCGCCGTGGCACGCACCCCGAAGCGAGGTGGGCGACTCCGAAATAGGACAGCGACGACACCATGACGTCGAGGAGGGAGAGGTCGATATGCTGACCTTCGCCGGTGCGATCGCGATGGCGCAGTGCGGCGGTGATCGCGGTCGAGGCGTATAGGCCCGTCAGGATGTCGATCATGGGAACGCCGGTGCGCTGCGGACCGCCGTCCGGCTCGCCGGTGATGCTCATCAGGCCGCCCATGGCCTGGATGATGGAATCATAGCCGGCGCGCTGACGGTAGGGGCCGGTCTGGCCGAAGCCGGTGATCGAGCAATAGACCAGCCGACGATTGACGGCAGCGAGGTCAGCCGGGCCCAGCCCGTAGCGCGTCAGCGTGTCGACCTTGAAGTTCTCGATCACGACGTCGGCCTTGGTGGCGAGACCGCGGACCAGAGCGGCGCCCTCGGGCGTCGCCAAGTCGATGGCGACCGATCGCTTGCCACGGTTGACGGCCCAGAAGTACGCCGAGCGGTCGACCCGTTCGACGCCGTCGCCGCGGAAATGCGGGCCCATCAGACGCGTGTCGTCGCCGACGACGGGCCGCTCGATCTTGATCACCTCGGCGCCGAGGTCGGCCAGCGTCTGTGCCGCCGTCGGTCCCGCCAGGACGCGGCTGAGATCGAGGACGCGCACATCCTCGAGCGGTCGAGGTGCGAGGGTCGTCATCCCTCGGGCTTGATGTTGCCGGCGCGGATCACGTCGCCCCACTTCCTGGTCTCGGCCTCGAGGAAGGCGCGGAACTGCTGCGGGTCGCTGCCGACGATGTTGTTGCCGCCGGCGATCAGCTTCTGGCGCACCTCGGGGTCGGCCAGCGTTACCTTGGTGGCGCCGTACAGCCGCTTGATGATCGCGTCCGGGGTGTGCGCCGGCGCGAACAGGCCGACCCAGGTATCGGCGTTGAAGCCCTTGAGGCCCGCTTCGTCCAGCGTCGGCACGTCGGGCAGCGACTGCGAACGCACCAGGCCGGTCATGGCGATCGGTCGCAGCTTGCCGGCGCGGATCAGCGAGATGGTGGCGGACACGGTCGAGAAGCTCATGTCCACCGTGCCGCTCACCACGTCCATGATCGCCGCGCTGTCGCCCTTGTAGGGGACGTGCGTCATGTCGAAGCCCACCCGGCTCTTGAACAGCTCCGCCGCGAGGTGCGTCGGCGCGCCGATGCCGGAGGAACCGTATTGCAGCTTTCCGGAGTTCGCCTTGCAGAAGGCGAACAGCTCGGCCGGCGTCTTGGGTGGGAGCTTGGGATTGACGACGATCACGACGTCGTTGGTGGCGATCAGGCTGATCGGCGCGAAGTCGTTCACCGGATCGTAGGGCAGCTTCATCATGTTTGGGTGGATGGTGAGCGCGCCGATGCCACCCAGCAGCAGCGTGTAGCCGTCGGGCGCCGCCTTGGCGACGGCATCGGTACCGATGCGACCGTTGGCGCCGGCCCGGTTGTCGATGACGAACGGCTCACCGAGCTCTCGGCCCATGCGCTCGGCGAACACGCGGCCGATGTTGTCCGTGACGCCGCCCGGCGTGAATGGGATCACGAGCTTGATGCGCTTCGTGGGGTAATCCTGTGCGGCAAGCGTGCCGACCTGGGAAAGCGCCAGCGTGGCGCCCAGCACCGTCCGTCTTGTGATCATCTGCGTTCCTCCGAGACGGAAGATTCGCTACCGCCTATCTTTTTTGAATTATATTTTTGATATGAGAATAATATCGTCTGAGGATCGACGATGAATCTTCGGTCCCTGCGCTGCTTCATCGCCGTCGCCGAGGAGCTGCACTTCGGGCGCGCCGCCAAGCGGCTGAACATCTCTCAGCCGCCGCTCACGCAGCACATCAAGTCCCTGGAGGTGGAGCTTGGCACCCTGCTCTTCCACCGTACCAAGCGGGTCGTGCGCATCACCGATGCCGGGACGGCGCTGCTCGATGAGGCGCGCCGTCTCATCGCCGAGTCCGATGGCCTGCGCCACCTCGTGCAGCGCGCCGAAGGAGGCAGCAGCGGCTATCTCCGTGCCGGCTTCATCACGTCGTCGGTCTTCACGGACGCACGCAAGCTCTATGCGCGGATGTCGCGTGGCGTGCCCGGCGTCACCGTGATGTGGCAGGAGATGAGTTCGACGGAACAGATCGAGGCGCTGCGCGAGGAGAAGATCGACATCGCCTTCCTGCATACGCCGGCGCAGCATGACGGTCTGGTGGCGCGGGTCGTCGTCCGCGACCTCATGGTCATGGCGGTGCCGGATGCGCATCGCCTGGCTGGCCGTCGGAACGCCCCGCTGGCGGAGTTCGCCGCCGACGACTTCGTGCTGCCGCTAAGGCACATATCGCCGATCTTCTACGACAGCATCATCGCGGCGTGCCGGCAGGTCGGCATCAGCCCGGTCATCCCGCCACACCAGCCGCGCAACCTGCTGACGGTCCTCAGCCTCGTCTCCGTCGGTGCCGGCGTCTCGGTCGTGCCGAGGACGCTCGCCGCCTCGGGGTTCCCGGGCGTCAGCTTCGTGCCAATCCGCGGTGCGAAGCTTATCTCGGAGGTGTCGGCGCTGTGGAATCCTGGCAACCGCTCGCCCATGCTGGCCCGCGCGCTCGCCGCGCTCCGGCTCGGCGGGCGTTAGGGGGAAAGGCAGTCTACCGCAGTTCGAAGCCGAGCTTCGACAGAACGGACCGCAGGCGGTCGCGGCCGTTCATCGACTTCAGCGGTCCCATGCGGTTCAGCATCCGCTGTGTCCAGTTCGTCGCCTGCATCTCGTTGCGAGCCGAGAATTTCGCCAGCTCGTCGTCGTATGCCGTGCGGTCCTGCGCCTGAGCCGAGGGATCGTAGCGCTCGTGGTGGACGACAGACGACTGCGGCAGCCGTGGCTTGACCTCGTTCCGAGAGCGGGGATCGGCGTAGCCGACGCAAAGGCCGAACACGACGAAGGTCCTCGGCGGCAGTCCCAGCAGCTCGGCAACGCGGGCCGGGTCGTTGCGCATGGCACCGATATAGACGGTGCGCAGCCCCAGCGCCTCGGCGGCCACGACGGCGTTCTGTGCCGCGAGCGCGGCATCGACGCAGGCTACCGTGAAGGTCTCGAGATAGGGCAGGCATTCGAAGGTCGCGTTCTCGGCCTGCGAGAGGAGTTCGTTGCGCGACAGGTCGGCGACCCAGGCGATGTAGAGCGGGCACTGTTCGATGTGTCGTTGGTTGCCGGCGATCTCGGCCAGGACCCTGCGCTTGGCCGGATCGCTGACGACGACCACCGACCAGAGCTGCATGTTGGAGCTGGTGGCCGCCGACTGGGCCGCGGCGATCAGAGTCTCCAGCGTTCCCGGCGGCACCGGGTCGGGCAGGAAGTCGCGCACGGAACGGTGGTCGAGCAGAAAGGAGATTGTGTCGTTCCACGGTCCCGCTGCCGGGATGGCCGCGCCGTATCGGCGGGAAAGTGCCTCGTGCATCGAGGAAGCGGTCTGCGTCACGGAGTCCATGCGGCTGCCTTGGCCTGGGGTTTGGCGCGGGTGATCGCTGTCACCAGCGCGAGGAGGATGAAGACGAGGACGATCATGAAGATGGCACGCGGCTCGCCACGGTCCATCAGGCTGCCGTAGAGCAGCGGTGCGACGATGCCGCCGAAGTTGAAGCCGGTCGAAACGAAGCCGAACACCTTGCCGAAGGATCCGGCCGGTGTGACGGCGCGCACCATCATGTCGCGCGACGGCTGGATGACGCCGTTGAGCAGCCCGCCCAGCGACATCACGGCGATCAGCACCGCTGCGGGCATGTTCACCCAGGCCATCAGGATGGCCATGACCGAAGTGCAGGCGAAGCCGACAGCGGCGACGCGTTCGTGGTGCGGCGTGCGATCGGCGATGACGCCACCCAGGATCACACCCGCGGCGCTGAACAGCAGGAAGCCCGACAGCGCGATGTTGGCGACCGAGGCGGGCGTGCCGAACAGCGCGCCGAGCCCGACCACCGTGTAGACCTGGATGCCACCATTGGCCATGCCGATGCAGAAGAAGAACAGCAGGTTGCGCAGGATGGCGCTGCTCAGCAGCAGGTCGAGGCCGACCTTGGACTCGGCCTTTGTCGGTTCCATCGGCTTGCGTACCGTGCGGGGCAGGATGCCGCCCGCCACGATCACCAGCAGGGCCGCGGCGAAGGACAGGCCGGCGGCGACCAGAAAGGCGCCGCGCCAGCCCCAGAGGGCGGCGCAGCCCAGGACCAGCGCCGGCGTCACGCCCGAGCCGAGGTAGCCGGCGAAGGTGTGGATCGAGAAGGCCTTGCCGATCCTGCGGCCATCGACGGCGGCCGAGAGAATCGAATAGTCGGCCGGGTGGTAGACGGTGTTGGCGACGCCCAGCAGGGCATAGGCGATGATGAACAGCCAGTAGCCTGGCAGCAGCGCGGCGGCGACGATCGCGGCGGCGCCCAGCGTCAGTCCGGCGATCAGCATCAGGCGCGGCCCGATACGGTCGACCAGGAATCCTGCCGGTGTCTGCAGCAGCGCGGAGGCGATGTTGAAGGTCGTGATCGCCAGTGCGATCTCCGTGTATTCCACGCCGAAGGCCTGCTTGACCTCGCCGAGGATCGGCGGCAGCAGCATGATGTGCACGTGGCTGACGAAATGCACGGCAGCCACCAGCGCGATCACCTTGGTATCGCGACTCCAGCCCGACCGCTGCGGCAGGGCGAGCGGTTCACTCGTCGATGACATTCACGCCCAGCGTTCCGATGCCCGATATCTCGACCTCGACCTTGTCGCCGTCCCGCATCCAGAGCGGTGGCTTGCGGCCGAGGCCGACGCCATCCGGCGTGCCGGTGGCGATCACGTCACCCGGCTCGAGTTCGGTCACGGTCGAAAGGTATTCGATGATGGTCGCGACGTCGAAGATCATGTGATCCGTCGTATCGTGTTGCACCACTGTGCCATTCAGGCGCGTCGTCAGCTCGAGCCGCTGCGGGTCGGCGACCACGTCTGCGGTGACCATCCACGGACCGAGCGGACCGGTGGCCGGAAAGTTCTTGCCGGCCGTCACCGAGTGACGCTGGAAGTCGCGGACGCTGGCATCCAGAAAACAGGTGTAGCCGACCACGACCGACAGCGCGCTGGCGCGCGGCACGTGCCGACAGCGCTCGCCGATCACGACCGCGAGCTCGCCCTCAAAGTCGAACTCGATCGAGGCGCGCGGCCGCACGATGCTGCCGCCATGCGCTACCAGGGTATTGCGCAGGCGCGCGAACACGCTGGGCACCGTGGGAAGCTGTCGACCGACCTCGCCGGCGTGGCTTGCGTAGTTCAGGCCGATGCAGAGGATCTTGCCGGGGTCGGTGATGACGGGTTCGAGCGCGATGTCGTCCCAGGAAAGATCGGCTGAACCGCCCTTGGCGGCCGCGGCAAGCTCGGGCAGGGCCTTGGCCGCCAGCGCCTCGCGCAGGTTCATCCAGCGCGACGCCGTGCGCGCCGTCAGATCGATGATGCCACCGTCGGTCACGGTGCCGATCTTCGCTGAATCCGCGTGGCGAAAGCTGACCAATCGCATGGCGCCGACCCTAGCAGATTCCATACTCGGAGCCACAGACACCCGTCGTGGGACAGGCTCGGTGCAAGGTGCCTGCGCGTGACCGTGAGTAACCCGTGATGCGGCGCGAGGCCTTGGCTACTACTTCGACGCGAGCAGCGCCGCGAGGCCTTTGGAGAGTCGAATGCTCTCGACCGGGGCCGGCCGGGCGAGGGAGCCGCTCGTGGCCTTCGCCGGTTGCTGCTGTGCCAGTGCCTCGGCCATCGAGAGGGCGCAGGCGACGCCGTCGAGCAGCGGAACGTCAACCGCGGACTTCAGCTTGGCTGCAAGCCCGGCCAGTCCGGCGCCGCCCAGGATGATGACCTCCGCGCCATCCTCGCGGACACAGGCGGCACAGTCTTCGGCCAGCAGCGCCATCGCCGATTTCGGGTCGCGCGCGATATCCGCACCGGTCGGCGTCACGGCGCGCACCGAGGCAAGTCGTGTGCTCAGCCCCTGCATCGCGACGTACTCCTCGAGCATCGCCTTCCAGCGCTCGCCGCCGGTGACGATGGAGAACCGGCTGCCGAGCGTGCAGGCCTGCAGGACCGAGGCCTCGGCCATGCCGACCACGGGTACGGTGGCGATCTCCTTGAGGGCGGCGAGTCCGGGATCGCCGAAGCAGGCCAGCACTACCGCATCCTTCCGGCCGCGATCGTTGGCGAGCGCATCGACGGCGGCGTGGCCGGCAATGGCATAGCCCACGCGCGAGGCGACATAGCGCGGCCCGAAGGCGCCGCTTACCGCACGCAGCGTCGTCCCCTTGGCGGCGAAACGCCGTGCCGTGCGCAGCACGAGATCGGTGATCGAACGGGTGGTGTTGGGATTGATGAGCAGGATCTCGGTCATGGCTGCATGATCTCTTTCAGGCGGGCGACATCGTGGTTCTCGCCGATCGACAGCGCGCAGATGCGCGAGACGTGGGTGATCGGCAGGCCGCTTTCGACGGCCCAGGCGTTGAGCTGAGTCTGCGCCAGCCTCAGATCCTTCTTGGAGGTGCCGGCCTCGCTGATCGGTACGCCGGCATCGCGCAGGCACAGCCGCACGTCGCCGGAGAGCACGAAGGCGTCCCAGCCCAGGAAACGCAGCAGGTACTGGCCGCTGAAGCCGCCCAGCCGTGAGCCGCGCTTCGCCAGCACCTCGAGCAGTCCGGCCTGGTCATCGGCTGGCCAGGCGGCGAGGAATCTGCCGAAACTGCCATGCTCGGTGGCGATATCGCTGACAAACTTGGCATTCTCGCGCACCGAGCGGATCTTCTGCGGATTGCGGACGATGCGCTTGTCGGAAGCGAGCCCGTCCCAGAATTCGGACGGCTGGAAGAGCAGCCGCTTGGGATTGAAGCCGAGGAAGGCCTCCTCGAAACCCGGCCATTTCTGGTCGATGACGCTCCAGACGAAGCCTGCCGAGAAGATTCGTGCTGCCATTTCCGATAGCACGCGGTCGTCCGGCAGTTTGGCCAGCGCCCTGTTGTTCGGCTTCTTGGGCAGCAGGCTTGCCAGCACCTCCTCGCCGCCCTTGCGTCTGGCGGCGCGTTCGCGGATGCGGGCAAACGGCATCCTGGCGGAGTCCTTCGCCACGGCGTCTACTCCAGCCAGCCGTCGAAGAAGTCGAAGACGCTGGCCTTGAACAGGCCGTGGGCGATCATCGAGAAGTGATCGCAGCCGGGGATCGTCACGGCTTGCGCGCCCATGATGGCGTCGGCCAGCCCCTGCGGAGGTCCCGCAAGCTGGTCGCGGGCACCGGCGATGACGAGGGTAGGGCACCGGATCGCCATCAGGGCGTCGCGCGTGATGGGCTCGCGCGGCCCGCGCGAACAGGCGGCCAGTGCCAGCCGGTCCTCCTTCTGCTCGTCGGCGAAGTGCCGGAAGCTCTTCAGCATCGGATCGGCGATATCGTCGGGCGACTCGGCCTCCATGGCCTGCGCCATGCCTTCGGGATCGCGCGCCGGCTCGAAGATGCGGCCGCCGACACCGGCGACGACCAGATGATCGATCCGGCCGGCATCCTCCAAGGCCGCGGCCAGCGCGATGTGTGCGCCCATCGAGAATCCCATCAGATGGGCACGCTCGATGCCGGCCTGGTCCATCAGTGCGAAGATGTCGCCCGCCATTGCCCTGCGGTCGTAGCGCGCCGGATCGTGCGGCTTGGCGCTTTCGCCGTGGCCGCGGCAGTCAAGCGCCAGGCCGCGCATGCCCTTGGCGGCAATGGCGTCATACCAGCCCATGCGTTTCCAGTTCTCGTGTCGATTGGACGAGAAGCCGTGTATCAGCACGATCGCCTTGCGCGCGTCGACGGGGCCGAACGCGTCGTAGGCGAGGGGCAGGCCGTCGGATATGAATTCAGCCATGACTTTCCCTAGCCTGAGCCATTAAGCGTCACAAGTTGAACGCTGCACTGTGGTATCGGACAAGGGCGTAAAGGAAGAGGAAACGTATGGCGCCCAAGATCGGCAAGACGATTGCAGAATCCCAACCTCACTGGCCGGAGTCGCCGGCGCGGCCGAAAGGTGCGCCCAACATCCTGGTCGTGCTGTTCGACGATGTCGGCTTCTCGGATCTCGGCTGCTACGGCTCGCCCGTGGCCACGCCGACCATCGACGCGATTGCCGGCCGCGGTCTGCGCTACACGGGCTTCCATACCACGGCGATGTGCTCGACGACGCGCGCCGCGCTGCTGACCGGCCGCAACCATCATTCGGTCGGCGTCGGCTGCCTTGCCAACTTCGATTCGGGCTATCCCGGCTATCGCGGCAAGATCGCGCGCGAGGCCGGGACAATCGCCGAGATGCTGCGGCCGCACGGTTATCGCAACTACATGCTGGGCAAATGGCATGTCACGCCGCTCACCGAGACCGGCGCCACCGGGCCGTTCGACGGCTGGCCGCTGGGCCGCGGCTTCGACCGTTACTATGGCTTCATGGATGCGGAGACCGACCAGTTTGCGCCGGAGCTGGTGCGCGACAACACGCCCTGCGACCCCCCGGGCACCTTCGCCACCGGCTATCACCTGACGGCGGATCTGGTCGACCAGGGGATCCGCTACCTTTCCGACCACGTTGCCGACGACGCGAAGGCGCCATGGCTGATGTGGCTGGCGTTCGGCGCCTGCCATGCGCCACACCAGGCGCCGTTCGACCTGATCCGCAAGTACGACCAGATCTTCGCCGATGGCTGGGATGCCGAACGCGAGCGCCGGCTGGCGCGGCAGATCGAGCTGGGCATCGTGCCGAAGGGCACGCGGCTGCCGCCGCGCAACGACCTCGTGCGCGCCTGGGACGAAGTGCCCGAGGGCGAGCGGCGCCTGTTCACGCGTCTGCAGGCGGCATATGCCGCCATGCTCGACCATGCCGACCAGCATCTGGCTCGGCTGATGCGGTTCCTGGAAGATGCGGGCCAGCTCGACGACACGCTGATCGTCGTGATGTCCGACAACGGCGCCAGCCAGGAGGGTGGACCGTTCGGTATGGTCAACGCCATGGGCCCTTACAACCTCAAGCGCGAGCCGCTCGAGGAGAAGATCGCGCGCATCGACGACATCGGTGGACCGGACACACATTCGAACTTTCCGCTGGGTTGGGCGATGGCGTCCAACACGCCGCTGCGCCGCTACAAGCAGAACACGCATGGCGGCGGCATCCGCGATCCGCTGGTCATGGCCTGGGGCAAGGGCATTGCGGCGCGCGGAGAGCTGCGCCACCAGTTCTGCCATGCTTCCGATCTGGTACCGACCCTGCTCGACGTCGTCGGCGTCAAGCCGCCCAAGACCATCAACGGCGTGAAGCAGATGCCGCTCGAGGGAACCAGCTTCGCGAAGAGCCTCTCCAACGCCAAGGCACCATCCAAGCGCAAGCCGCAGTATTTCGAGATGTTCGGCCATCGCGGCCTGGTGCAGGACGGCTGGAAGGCGGTGTGCTTCCACCCGCCCGGCAACAGCTTCGACCTGGACAAATGGGAGCTGTTCCATCTCGCCCGCGACTTCAACGAGATCGACGATCTCGCGGAGCGCGAGCCCGAGCGGCTCAAGGCGATGATCGACGAATGGTGGCGCCAGGCCGAGGCGTGCAAGGTGCTGCCGCTCGACGACCGCTTCGCGCCGCGCTTCGCCGAGAATGCGCGCCGCTTCCATGGGCCGCGCAAGAGGTTCGTCTTCCATGCCGGCATGGGTCACCTGCCGACCGACGTGGCGCCGGACGTGCGTAACCGCAGCTATACGATCGAGGCCGATGCGCGTATCGACGGGCCGACCACCGAAGGCGTGCTGATCGCCCATGGCGACATGACCTGCGGCTATGCGCTGTACGTGAAGGACAACCGGCTAGTCTACGACATGAATGTGGGCGGCCTGCACCACGTGATCGCATCCGACCGGCCGGTGTCGACGGGCGACCGGCGGCTGGGCCTGCGGATGCGCCACCGCGACAACCGGAACGTCGCCACCCTGCTGATCGACGGCGAGCCGGTCGGCGGGTTCGACACGGCGGTGGGCTTCGTCTCGTTCATCTCCTGGTCCGGGCTCGATATCGGCCGCGACCGGTCCAGTCCTGTATCGCACTACGAGGCGCCGTTCCCCTTCACAGGCAAGCTGCGCAAGGTCGTCATGACGATGGATGACGATCAGGCGCTCGACGCCGAGCAGGCGGCCGAGGCCACGCTGGCGACGGAATAGGCCGGTGAGCACGGGCGGGCCGCGTGCGGGGATCGACAGCCCCTATGCCTGGCGGCTCGCCATCGTTTCGGCGTTCTGCATCGCAATGGGCGGCGGCGCGATCTATCTGCCGGTCGTGGCGTTGACGGAGATCGCGGCCGACTTCGACCATCGGCGTGCCGTGCCGTCGTTCGCCTATCTGCTGGGCTTCTTCGCCATGGGTGTCGGTGGCGTGGCGATGGGCTGGTTGGCCGATCGCACCAGTCCGCGCGTGCCGCTGCTGATCGCGGGCGTTTCGATCTTCGTCGGCGGCTGGCTGACGACATCTGGCGACGTCCTCGCGCTCTATCTGGGCTATGCCATCCCGCTCGGCTTCCTCGGCAATGCCGCCACCTTCACGCCGGCGATGAACAACATCCAGGGATGGTTCGAGCGGCGGCGCAGCACGGCGGTGTCGATCATCTCGGTGGGTCCGGCGATCTCCGGATTCTTCTGGCCCCAGATCTTCCGCTGGCTCCTGCCCGATGTCGGCTGGCGCCAGACCCTGGTCATCTATGGCGTCACGGCAGGCACGCTGCTGTTCCTCTGTGCCTTCTATGTTCGGCCTGCCCCCAACAAGCTCAAGAGGGCGCGGACTCCCGAGGACCACGTGGCCCTGCCGCTGCCGTCGCCGGTGCTGATGGCCCTGCTCTCGGGCGCGAGCTTCTGCTGCTGCGTGGCCATGGCCGTCCCTTTCGTGCACATGGTGGCCTTCTGCGGCGATCTCGGGCTTTCCGCAGCGCGCGGTGCGGAGGCGCTGTCGCTCATCCTGCTGATCGCCGTCGCCTCGACCTTCGCCATGGGGCGGCTGGCGGACTATATCGGCCCGACGCGGGTCAGCCTCCTGTGCGCCTTGATCCAGATCGCCTCGCTGGTCGGCTTCGTGTTCGTCAACAGCCTGGCCGGCATCTACACCCTGTCGGTGATCCATGGCATTCCCTACATCGCGATCGTGCAGGGCTATGCCCTGATCCTGCGCCAGGTCTACGGCCCGACCATCGCCGGCTGGCGGCTGGGTGTGGTGATGCTGTTCGCCATGGCCGGCATGGCGGTCGGGGGCTGGCTGGGCGGCGCGATTTTCGACGCGACGCTTTCGTATCGGCTGGCCTTCCAGGCCGCGCTGATCTTCAACGTGCTCAATCTGATGCTGCTGGGCGCGCTCTACCTGGTACAGCGCCGCTGGCCGATGGCCAGAGCGGGATGAGCAATCGCGGCTCCACGGACCCTCAGGTCTAGCCCTGCCGTAGCAATCCTTCGGCCGGTTGCCGTGGTCGCTACTTGCTGAGAGTGAAGGTGGCTGCGCCGCGCTGGAAGCGGAAGGTCAACGTGTTGTTCTGCACCGTTCCCCTGAACGTGCTGGTGCCCTGCTGGCATTGAAAATCGTAGCCCGAGAACTGGACCGCGAAGGTGCCATTGGACTGGATCGTGACGCGGTAGACGACATCGCCGCCGCAGCGGGCACTGCGCCAGTTGCTTTGCCCAGTACCGTTCTGCAGTGTCACACTGAGCGGCTGCGCGTGCCCGTTGGCGAGGTTGGCCATGCCGGACCATCGACCATCATAGGGATTGGCACTCGCGACCGGCGGTGGAGCGGCGGCCGCGGTCTGCTGGGGCGGTGCCTGCGCGGTCGCCGCATTTGCCTTCGCCGAGGCGGCAGCCGCGGCAGAGGCTGCGGTGGTCGCTGCCGTCGCCTTTTCGTCGACGTTCTTCTGGCTGTCGTTCCTCTGGCCATCGTCGAATTTGCCGACCGCTGGCGCCGCGTCGCGCAGCAGAGCCTGCTGTTGCGGGGCCGTCAGGAAGCCGGTGGCGGGCTCGTTGCGCCTCGCCTGCCAGGACGCGATCATCTCGCGGCTGCGCGGCCCGAAGACGCCATCGCTGCCGCGCGTGTCGAAGCCCAGTGCCGTCAGGGCAACCTGCAGGCGCTGGCGGTCGATGGTTGTCAGTCGTAGCGCCATTTCGGCAGCTTCCGCGTTCTTCTTCCTCTCGACGTCTGCTTCGGCACGGGTCTCGGCTTCGGCACGGGTCTTCGCGTCGGCTTCGGCCTTCTGCTTCGCCTCGGCGTCGGCCCTGGCTTTCGCTTCCGCGTCGGCGGCCAGGCGTTCGGCCTGAGCCTTGGCCAGCGCCTCGTCAGCCAGTCTCTTTGCCTCGGCCTCGACCGCCGCCTTGCGCTTGGCGTCTTCCTCGGCCTGCCGCAGGGCCGCCATCTCGGCTTCGACCTTGCGCCGAGCTTCTTCGGCTGTGGCCCGCCTGGCCTGGGCATCCGCCAGTTCGCGTTGCTCGGCCGCCGCTCTGCGCTGTGCTTCCAGCTCTTCCTTCAGGCGGGCCAGTTCCTGTTCTGCTTGCTGGCGCTGGGCTTCGGCGCGCGTGAGCTCCTCGTCAGCGGCACGCTTGGCGTCGCTATCGGCCTGGGCCTTGCGCTGCGCCTCCTCCTCGATCCGCCGTTTCTCGGCCGCCTCGGCATCGGCCTTGCGGCGAGCCTCCAGGGCCTTTTCGAGCTCCTCCACCTTCATGTCCTGCACCGACACGACCTGTCGTGACGGCTTGTCGTCGATCATTGCGTAGCCGGCGCCGAGCAGGAGCAGTGCCGCCGCGGCGACTGCCGCGTAAAGGCCGGTGCGCTTCCGAGCCGGGGCGGGCTGCGACGGCGCTGCTGCCGTGGGAGGCGGTGTGGATGATGAGGCCGGCGCAGTGGCCGAGCCCATGACCATCGTCGCGCCATCCGGGGCGGTCCTGCCGATGACCATGGTGGCGTCGTTTGCGGCAAGTCCCGTCCGCGCCAGGAGAGGACGCCAGCCCGTGATCGACTGCGGCCGGTCGGTGGCGCGCACGGTGAGGCCGGCATCGATGCCGATCAGCAGGCTGCGAGCGAAGCCTGGCGGTGCGGTGCGGGCAAGCGGCTGATAGCCATCCTCGAGCATGCGGTCGAAGGCGCTGGGCGGGGCGGTCCCCGTGATGGCGTGATAGAGTGTCGCCGACAGTCCGTAGATGTCGGTCCATGGACCCTGCTTGGCGGCAGTGAACTGCTCCGGCGCGGCATAGCCCGGTGTGAAAATCGCCGTCATCGCCACGGTACGGCCTGCCATGGCAGCGCGTGACGCGCCGAAATCAATCAGGGTTGGCCGTCCATCGGGTCGCATCAGGATGTTGGCGGGCTTTATGTCGCGATGCAGGAAGCCCGCCCCATGCACCTGCTCCAGGCCGTCGAGCAGAGTACCCAGGATGCGGTCGATCTCGGCTGGGCCGAACGTACCGCCTTGTTTCAGCCGCGCCTCGAGTGTGTCGCCGCGCACTAGCTCCATGACGATGTAGGCGGTGCCGTTCAGCTCCATGAAGTCGAACACCCGGACGATGCCTGGGGCGTCATGCAGGCTGGCCAGCGTGCGGCCCTCGGCGACGAAGCGTTCGCGGCCCCAGCCGAAATCGTCGGCTACCTTGGTGGAGCGCGGCAGCACGGTCGTGCCGTCCTGGCGCACCGCCAGCGCCATCGGCAGGTACTCCTTGATCGCCACTTCGCGGTGTAGCTGCTCGTCGACGGCACGGTAGGTGATGCCGAAGCCGCCCTGTCCGAGGATTTCCAGGATCCTGTAGCGCGCGATCCGGGCCCCGACCGGCAGCGCCACGAAATCATGCTCTGAGGGCGCGAGGCCGGGTGATGTGTTTGTCTTTTCCTGCATCGACCTGACGTTCCTGCCAATGTCGACGTCAGATGGTCAATCTAATCCGGCGGACCCGGCAGCGCCATCGACTTCATGTCATTCGATCTGCATCGAGGCAGCTTCGAGCGCGGAACGGGCCGGCCTCAGGCAGCGCAGCACCAAACTGGTCTTCGAATGGGGCCACGCCTCTGTGCCGCGGGTGTCGGTCGTGCTGCGGAAGGGCTATGGCCTGGACTACTTCGCCATGTGCGGTGGCCGCAGCTTCGAGGATTTGGCATCGACGACATCATCGATCCACGCGACACGCGCCGGCGACTGGCGGAAGTCCTCGATGCGGCACTGCCGCGCCGGCCGCACGACCATCCTCCCAAGTTTCGCTCGATTGCTCCGATCTGACGGGCGGCCTAGGTTCGGTCAGCCCCAAAAGCCAGATCGAGCAGTTTCGCCATGACTCAGGACAGCAGCACCTACTGGAAGAAATCCCGCGTGGAGGTCCGCGCCGCCGGCTTCGACCCCGACCGCGTGATCAATGCCAGCGCGGTCGTCACCATCGCCAGCGCCTGGACCAACGCGCATCGCTGCAACAACCGGGTGCGCACGATCGCCGACCTGCTGATCGAACTCATTGCCGAACGCGGCGGGCAAGGACTCGTCGTCGGCGCGCCGGCCGTTTCGGATGCTCTGACGCAGGGGACGCCGACGGCCGGCTACAGCCTGGTGTCGCGCGACGTGGCGGCCGACTGCTTCGAGATCGGGCACTACGCCCACCACGGCGACGCGATGATCGTGATCTCCGGCTGCGACAAGACCGGCGCGGCGGCCCTGATGCCGCTTGCCCGCACCAACGCCTTCGGCCTGGTGCTCTATCCCGGCACCAGCTCGCCGGGGAAGGTCGATTTCGGTCCGTGGGCGGCCAAGGGCAGCAACCTCACCATCATGGACTGGGCCGAGGGCCGCGCGGCGCGCGAGGCCGGCCGCATCACCGCCGAGGAGATGGACGCGCTGGAGCGTAACGTGCTGCCGGGCAGCGGCACCTGCGGTGCGATGTTCACGGCCAACACGATGAGCACCATCGCCGAGGCGATCGGCATGATGCTGCCGCACGGCGCCTCCCACCCTGCCGACTACGATGCCAGGAGCGACATCCATGCCGATGTCCGCGCTCAGGCAAATGCCTCGGTGGCCGCGCTCTACCGGCTGATGGAGGCCGGCATCCGGCCGCGAGACATCATGACCGAGCGCGCCTTCGAGAATGCCATCACCACCGTCTATGCCATGGGCGGTTCGACCAACATGTACCTGCACCTGCTGGCGGTTGCGCGCGAGGCGCAGGTGCCGATCGGCATCGAGCGCATCCAGGCGATCGGCGAACGCGTGCCACTGCTGGCGGCCCTGCAGCCGCACGGACCCTATGCCATGACCAGCCTGCACGCGATCGGCGGCGTGCCGATTGTCATGAAGGAGCTGCTGCGGGCGGGGCTGCTGCATGGCGACGTCCTGACGGTCACGGGCAAGACCCTGGCCGAGAACCTTGCCGACGTGCCGACGCTCGACGAGCTCGGCAAGCAGGACATCGTGCGGCCGGTTGACGATCCGATCGCGCCGGCCAACAACCACATCAGTGTGCTCAAGGGCAACCTCGCCCCGGAGAGCTGCCTGCTGAAGCTTTCCGGCAAGACGCTGGAGAAGGGTGTGTTCCGGGGCACGGCGCGCGTCTTCGATTCCGAGGCCGACACCATGGCGGCGATCCGTGCCGGCGAGATCGTGCCCGGCACCGTGATCGTCGTGCGCAATGTCGGCCCCGTGGGTGGCCCGGGCATGCCGGAGATGGTGATGCTCACCATCCAGCTTCAGGGGCGGGGGCTGGGCGAGGACGTGGCGCTGATCACCGACGGCCGCTTCTCGGGCGTGAGCCACGGTATCCTGATCGGCCATATCTCGCCGGAGGCGGCGAGGGGCGGCCCGATTGCCGCCGTTCACGACGGCGACACCATCGTCATCGACCCGGGTGGCCGGACGCTCACGCTGGACGTCCCCGACGCCGAGATCGCCCGCCGCATGGCCGGATGGCAGGCGCCGGATCTCTCGGCGCGCGTCCGGCCGGGTTCGGTGCGCGACAAATATATCCGTCTCGTATCGTCGGCACATCGCGGCTGCGTGGTGTGATTGCGGGTCTCGAGACCCCCTAGGCGTCCGCTGCGTCGGCGCCGTTCCTTCCGGGCGTGGTGGCGCCGACCGGTGGTGCGCTTCGCCGCCGCGGTGGGCGCCGCGGCGGCGGCGGCGATCTGGCAGGCCTTGGGTCCCTGGCTGTTTCCCGGGCCGGTCATCGTCGCAGGCCGGACTCTCGATGCTCCTTCGGTCGTCGATGGCGACACGCTGAAGCTCGACGGCCGGTCAATCCGACTCTACGGCATCGATGCGCCGGAGCTGGCACAGACATGCGATGGCTGGCCCGGCGGAGAGATCGCGCGACGGGCGCTGGCGGACATCGTGGCGCGCCGGCCCGTCGAATGCCGGCGCGTGACGACCGACCGTTACGGCCGTGTCGTGGCCGTCTGTCGGGCCGCCGGGGAGGATGTCAGCGCCACCCTGGTCAGGTCGGGCATGGCTTGGGCGTACGAAACCTACACGCTGCGCTACCTGTTGCCGGAATGGCAGGCGCAGGCCGACGGGCTGGGTGTCCATGCGCATCGCTGCGCCAGCCCTGCCGCCTGGCGCAGGGCCCGCTAGATCTTGCCTGTGCTATGACGGTTCCATCCTGAAGTGCGAGCGAGGGCGAGACATGAGTGGCGAGTTGTGGCGTCTGACGGCCGTCGAGGCCGTGTCCCTGCTGAAGAAGAAGGAGATCTCTCCGCTCGAGCTGATCGACGCCTCGGCCCGGCGCATCGCCGAGGTCGAGCCGGCAGTGAATGCGCTGCCGACACTCTGCTTCGACCGTGCCCGCGACCATGCCAAACGGATCATGTCGGGTGAATCCTGCGAAGCCTCGGACGAAGCCGGCTGGCTTGCCGGCCTGCCGGTCTCCATCAAGGATCTCACTGACGTGGCCGGTGTGCGTACGACCTACGGCTCTCCGCTGTTCGCCGACCATGTTCCGGCGAAGTCCCATCCGCTGGTCGAACGAATCGAGCGCAAGGGCGGCATCGTCATCGCCAAGTCCAACACGCCGGAGTTCGGTGCCGGCGGCAGCACCTTCAACGAGGTGTTCGGCCGCACGCGCAATCCCTGGAACACGTCGCTGACCTGCGGCGGCTCGACCGGCGGCGGCGCGGTGTCGCTGGCGACCGGCGAGGTCTGGTTGGCGCATGGCTCCGATCATGGCGGTTCGCTGCGCCGCCCGGGGACTTACTGTTCGGTCGTGGGACTGCGGCCCTCGCCGGGGCGCGTCACGCGCGGCACGTCGAACAATCTCTGGTCGCCGCAGTCCGTGCAGGGACCGATGGCGCGCAACGTGCCCGACCTCGCCCTGTTCCTCGACACCATGGCAGGCTTCTGCCCGCACGACGCCATGACGTTCGATGCGCCTGCCGTGTCGTTCAGCGCGGCCGTGGCGAGCCCGGTCGCGCCCAAGCGCATCGCCTGGACAGCCGACTTCGGCGGCATCTGTGCGATCGACCGCGAGATCCGCGACGTCACGTCGAAGATGGTGCGGCGCTTCGAGGAGCTGGGTTGTATCGTCGAGGAGGTGTCGCCGGACTTCGCTTCGGCCGACGAGGTCTTCATGGTGCTGCGCAGCCAGCAGTTCGTCGTCGACCGCGAGCTGCAGATCCAGGAGCATCGTGACAAGATCAAGCCGGACATCATCTGGAACACCGAGCTCGGCCTGAAGCAGAGCACGAGCCGCCTCGCCTGGGCCGAGCGCGAGCGCGCCGCGCTGTTCAGGCGCATGGCCGAGTTCTTCCAGACATACGATCTGCTGGTGACGCCCGGCGCACCGACGGGAGCCTTCGACGTCAGCCTGCGTGCGCCCGCCACGATCGGCGGCAGGAAGCTCGACAACTACATGGGCGGCTCGACATTGAACTCGGCCGTCACCGTGACCGGTAGTCCTGCCATCGCGGTGCCCTGCGGCTTCGACCAGTACGGCCGGCCCGTCGGCCTGCAGCTCGTCGGCAGGCCGCGCGGCGAGGCGGCGCTGCTGCAGGCCGCAGCCCTCTACGAGAGCATGATGGGCCTGCACAAGCTCGTCCCGCTCGACCCCCGCCCGGGAACGGTGCCGCCGTCGCTTTGAGCGGTCATTTCGCAGGGAAAGCCGCCACTCTGCGGCGGCCTCGACCCTGCACCGCCGGACATGCCACGCTCCGTTCACAAGAAACGGAGGAAACCAGGGCATGAAGGCGTCGCTGTTCTATCTGCCGAGCATCGCCAGCCGCGGCGAGATCGAGGCCGGCATGGCGGGCATGAACCCGGACTACTATCAGCGCATGCTCAAGGAGCTGACCGAGCAGATCAGGCTCGGCGACGCGCTGGGGTACGATTCGGTGAGCTTCACCGAGCACCATTTCCACATCGAGGGGTTCGAGCTGTCGAACAACCCGGTGCTGCTCGATCTGTACTTCGCGATGCAGACGAAGCGCATCCGGGTCGGCCAGCTCGGCATCGTGCTGCCCGCCGCCAATCCGATCCGCGTGGCCGAGGATATCGCCATGCTCGACCACATGACGGGCGGGCGCGCCAATGCGGGTTTCGCGCGCGGCTACCAGCGGCGATGGGTCGACATCATGGCGCAGCAGACGCACGGCATCCACGGCGCGCTGCCCAACCAGCACGACGAGATCGACAACGCCAATCGCCTCGCCTTCGAGGAGAACTTCCGCATCGTCAAGAAGTGCTGGACCGAGGAAATGCTGACCTTCGAAGGCCGTTTCTGGAAGGTGCCGGCCGGTCCAACGCCCTGGACGCTCGACACGACCGAGAAGTGGGGCAAGGGAGTCGAGAACGGCATCCTGAAGTCGGTCGGCGTGGTGCCCAAGCCGCTCCAGAAGCCGCATCCGCCGCTGTTCCAGCCGTTCGCCAGTTCGGAGAACACCGTACGCTTCTGCGCCCAGGAAGGCGTCACGCCGATCCTGCCACCGATGCTGCCGGTCTACGAGGAGAAGCTCTACAGCGTCTATGCCGAGGTCGCAGGCAAGCCCAGGGGGCAGGGCGTCGGTGTGCTGCGCGACGTCATCATCGCCGATACCGATGCCGAGGCGATGGCGCTGTGGCGCGATTCCGGTCAGTTCTCCGGCCGTGCCTGGTTCGAGCCGTTCGGCTTCCGCCGCGGCATGCAGGATCCGGCATCGGGGAAGTACCCGACGCCGGAGGAAGTGATCGCCATGGGCTATGCCTATGTCGGCACGGTCGACACCGTGCTGCGCGCCATGGAGGTTCAGCAGGCGCGGCAGCCGGTCGACTGGGTGTTCTGCTACACCTACAACAGTCTGGTGCCGCACCCGGTCCTGATGAAGTCCATCGAAGCGTTCTGGACCAAGGTGATGCCACGCTTCCGCTGAAGCAGGGCGGAAATGGACCCGGCTTCCGGGAAGCCGGGTCCTGTCCTCAGGCAGCGCTGGCGAACCTGCCGCTGTTGAAGTCGTCGATGGCCTGCCGGATCTCGGCCTCGCTGTTCATCACGAACGGGCCATAGCCGACGATCCGCTCGTCGAGCGGCTGCCCGGTGAGCACCAGCAGCGTCGCATCGCCGTCGGCGTGGATCGCGACGGAATGGCCTTCGCGGTCGAGCAGCACCATCTCCGCCTCGCCTGCGCCCTGCGCGCCGTTCACCGTCACATGGCCGGCCAGCACCACCAGCATTGCGGTATGGCCTTCCGGCATCTCGAGCGAGAGGTCGGTCTCACGGTTCAGGCGCAGGTCCCAGACATTGACCGGCGTGAAGGTCCGTGCCGGCCCCTTCGTGCCGAGCAGTTCGCCCGCGATGACGCGTGCCTTGCCCGTACCGTCAGCCAGCTCGACCACGGGGATGTCCGCCGACGTGATCGCCTGATAGCGCGCGGGCGCCATCTTGTCCTTGGCCGGCAGGTTGACCCAGAGCTGCACCATCCGGAACGGGCCGCCCGTCTTGGCGAAGCCGGACGAGTGGTACTCCTCGTGCACGATGCCGCCGGCCGCCGTCATCCACTGGACGTCGCCCGGCCCGATGACACCGCCGTGGCCGGCAGAATCACGATGCTCGACCTCGCCGTCATAGACGATCGTCACGGTCTCGAAGCCGCGATGAGGATGCTGGCCGACGCCGCGGCGCGCCTTGGTGGGCTCGAAATAGTGCGGCCCACCGTAGTCGAGCAGCAGGAACGGGCTGATATGCGCACCGAGCGTGTTGTAGGAGAACAGCGAGCGCACGGGAAAGCCGTCGCCCACCCAATGGCCGCGGTTGTTGCCGTACAGGCCGAGGATCTTCTTGCTCATGGTGTTTCCCTCCAAAGGCCGGCCGGATGCTTGGGCTGGCCATCTGCCGTTCTGAGATAGTCTTGGGACGAACGATCCGAAAGATTGCGAAATTGGACATAGCGTCCTAAAAACAGGACGAATGCAGGACCTCAACGACTTCTACTATTTCGTCCAGATCGTCGATCACGGTGGTTTCGCCGCCGCTGCCCGGGCGTTGGGCTTGCAGAAGTCCAAGCTTAGCCGCCGCATCCTTCAGCTCGAGGAGCGGCTGGGCGTGCGCCTTCTGAACCGCTCCTCGCGCCGCTTCTCGGTGACCGAGATCGGCCGCGAGTTCCACACCCGATGCGTTGCGATGCTGGTCGAGGCGGAAGCGGCAGAGCAGGCGATTGCCGCGATGCGCGCCGAACCGCGCGGGGTGATCCGCGTGAGCTGCCCGGCCGCGCTCGTCTCGTCCCAGATCGGCGCGCTGATCGCGCGCTTCATGGTCGAGCGCCCCGCCGTGGAGGTCCATCTGGAGAGCACGAATCGTCGTGTGGATGTGATCGCCGAGGGGTTCGACGTCGCCATCCGGGTACGCTTTCCGCCGCTCGAGCCCACCGATCTCGTGATGCGCAGGCTCGACGAGAGCACGCAGTGCCTGGTCGCAAGTCCGGCGCTGGTGGCCCATGCCCTGGCATCGCCGGCCGATCTGCACGGCCTGCCGAGCCTCGATCTCGGGCCACCGCGTCGCGACCATCATTGGCGACTGGAGAAGACCGACGGCCAGACCGCCGTCGTGCCCCACCAGCCGCGCCTCGTGACTGACGACATGGCGGCGCTGGCCGCGGCGGCGCTCGGCGGTGTCGGCGTCGTACAGCTGCCCACGATGACCGTGTGGCGGGACGTCGATGCCGGACGGCTCATCGACGTGCTGCCCGAGTGGCGGCCGCGAGCGGGAATCATCCACGCCGTCTTCCCGTCGCGTCGTGGCCTGCTGCCGTCCGTGCGTGCCTTCCTCGATTTCCTGACGCGCGAATGCACCGTGCAGCGCCAGCAGGCGACGCGGGTGCTGAAAGTCAGTTGAAGATCGATGGATCGATCAGCGGCTTGCCGCGCGGCCGCGCCGGCAGCGGGCGGTCGCAGCGCTGGAACAGGCCGCGACCGGCCGAGCCGCTCATGCGGCCTTCCTCCATCACGACCTCGCCGCGCGACAGCGTGAGAACCGGATAGCCGGTCAGCTCGCGGCCTTCGTAGGGCGTGTAGTCGCAATTGTGGTGCAGGATCGAGTTGGTGAGGCTCACCTTGCGCGCGGGATCCCACAGCACGATGTCGGCGTCGGCGCCGACCGCGATCGTGCCCTTGCGCGGGTGCAGGCCGTAGAGCTTGGCGGCGTTGGTCGAGGACAGCGCCACGAACTGCTGGAGGGTGATTCGGCCCTTGTTGACGCCCTCCGAGAAGAGCAGCGGCAAGCGGGTCTCGACGCCCGGCACGCCGTTGGGGATCTTGGCGAACCTCTGCGCCGCACCCGGCAGCTTCTTGCCGCGCACGTCGTCGAACTTGAAGGCGGCATGGTCCGACGACAGGACATGGAAGGTGTCGGCCGCCAGCCCGGTCCAGATGTGCTCCTGGTTGTCGGTGCCGCGCGGCGGCGGCGAGCACACGCACTTGGCGCCCTCGTCGCCCGGCTTCTCGAAGTCTTCCTCGCTCAGGAACAGGTATTGCGGGCAGGTCTCGCCATAGACCTTCAGGCCGCGCGCCTGGGCGCGCTGGATCTCGTGCATGGCTTCCTTCGCCGAGACATGGACCAGCAGCATGGGCACGTCGAGCAGCTCAGCCAGCGAGATGGCGCGGTGCGTGGCCTCGCGCTCGACCACGAAGGGCCGCGAGGTGGCGTGGAACTTCGCCGCCGTCATGCCCTTCAGCTCCAGCCGTTCGGTCAGCCAGGTGATGCAGTCGGAGTTCTCGGCATGGATCATCAGCATCGCCTGCTCGCGCCGCGCGGCGGCGAGCGCATCGAGCATCTCGCGATCGGTGAGCTTCACGTCGTCGTAGGTCATGTAGACCTTGAACGAGGTGTAGCCGTCGGCGACCAGGGCCGGGAAATCCTGGCCCATGATCTTCTCGCTGGGATCGGACAGGATGACGTGGAAGGCATAGTCGATCAGCGACTTGCCCTCGGCGCGCTTGTGGTAGCGGTTGACCGCGTCGCGCAGCGACTGGCCGCGGCCCTGGTAGGCGAAGGGGATGATGGTGGTGGTGCCGCCGCCGGCTGCCGCCCGGCTGCCGCTCTCGAAGTCGTCGCAGAACACCGAGCCGTCGGCAGTGTCCTGGTCGAAATGGACATGGGCGTCGATGCCGCCCGGCACGGCGATCAGGCCGGTGGCGTCGATCTCCTTCTTCCCCTTGTCCAGCCGCTCGCCCAGCGCCACGACCCGCCCCGCGACGATGCCGATATCGCCCTTCACGACGTCCGAGGCCGTGGCGATGGTCGTGTTGCGGATGACGAGATCGTACTCGGCCATGCCTTGCTCCTTTTCCGCCGGGGACTGCAAGTCCCGTGCCGTCATCCCGCCTAGACCGGGACCGCGTCGCAGTCCACACTTCGCCCAACGAACGAAGGAGACGTCATGTTTCTCTGGATCGCACCGCTGGCTGCTGCCGGACTGGCTGCCATTGGAGCTCTGGCCGTTCCGGCCCTGGCGCAGAATGCCGTCAAGCCGGCCGTCGTCTACAGCACCGGCGGCAAGTTCGACAAATCGTTCAATGAAGGCGTCAGCATGGGCGCCCAGAAGTTTGCCAAGGAAGCCAACGTCACGGTCGCGGAGTTCGAGCCCAGCAACGAGACGCAGTTCGAGCAGGCGCTGCGGCGCTTCGCCCAACGGGGACAGGATCCCATCATCGCCGTCGGCTTCTCGCAGGCCGTGCCTCTGGAACGGGTCGCCAAGGAATTCCCCAAGACGCGCTTCACGATCATCGACAGCGTGGTCGACCTGCCCAACGTGCAGTCCGTCATCTTCAAGGAGCAGGAAGGGTCGTTCCTTGTCGGTGTCCTGGCGGCGCTGGCCTCGAAGTCCGGCAAGGTGGGCTTCGTCGGCGGCATGGACATCCCGCTGGTCCGACGCTTCCTGTGCGGTTTCGAGCAGGGCGTGAAGTACGCCAATCCCAATGCCGAGCTGATCGCCAACATGACCGGCACGACTCCGGCCGCCTGGAACGACCCCGGTCGCGGCGCCGAACTGGCGAAGGGCCAGTTCGACCGTGGCGTCGACGTGGTCTATGCGGCCGCAGGCTCGACGGGCCTGGGCGTTCTGCAGGCCGCCAAGGATCGTGGCAAGCTCGGCATCGGCGTCGATTCCAACCAGAACCACCTGCACCCGGGTACCATGCTGACCTCGATGCTCAAGCGCGTCGATCTCGCGGCCTACGACAGCTTCAAGGCGGCGCAGGCCGGCACGTGGAAGGGCGGAACCCAGGTGCTGGGCCTCAAGGAAGGCGGTGTCGACTGGGCGCTCGACCAGTTCAATCAGAGCCTGGTCACCCCGGAGATGAAGGCCAAGGTCGAGGCGGCGAAGGCCGCCATCATCTCCGGCAAGATCGCCGTCCACGACTACATGAGCAACAATTCCTGCAAGTGATGATGCCGCTCATGGCCGGCGTTCCGGCAATCGAGCTCTCGGGAATCCAGAAGTCCTTCGGCAGCGTCCACGCCGTGCGCGGCGTGTCCCTCAGGATCGAGAAGGGTACCATCACCGGCATCGTCGGCGAGAACGGTGCCGGCAAATCGACCCTGATGAGCATCCTCTACGGCCTGTATCGTGCCGACGAGGGCGAGATCCGGATAGGCGGCCGCCCTGTGCATATGGACAGTCCGCACGACGCGATCGCGCACGGCATCGGCATGGTCCACCAGCACTTCATGCTGGTCGACACCTTCACCGTCCTCGAGAACGTGGTGCTGGGCGCCGAGGGCGGCCCGCTGCTGGCAGGCGGGCTCGCCCGGGCGCGGGCTGAGCTCGCGCGTCTCGCCCGAGAGTACGGGCTTGCCGTCGATCCCGATGCCAGGATCGGCGACCTGTCGGTGGGGGAGCAGCAGCGCGTCGAGATCCTGAAGGTGCTGTATCGCGGCGCGCGCATCCTGATCCTCGACGAGCCGAGCGCGGTGCTGACGCCCCAGGAGACGGACCGGCTGTTCCGCATCCTCGGCGTGCTTCGCGAGCGCGGCGTGACGATCATCCTGATCACCCACAAGCTGCGCGAGATCATGGCCGCGACCGAGCATGTCTACGTCATGCGCCAGGGCCGCGTCGTCTCCGACCGGCGCATCGCCGATACCAGCCCGCAGGAGCTGGCCGAACTGATGGTCGGCCGCAAGGTCCGTCTGCATCTCGACAAGGTCGCGCCGCACGCCGGTGAGGTTCTGCTCCAGACCGAGCGCCTGTCGCTGGTCGACAGCCGTGGCGTCCGGCTGCTCGACGATGTCAGCCTGCAGGTCCGCGCCGGCGAAATCGTCGGGGTCGCGGGCGTCTCGGGCAACGGCCAGACGGAACTGCTGCAGGTCCTGGCCGGCATCCGCGCGCCGACCGGCGGACGTCTCACCGTGTGCGGTCGCGAGGTCGACGTCCGGCATCCCTGCGACCCGGCCGAGATGCGCGCGCTCGGTCTGGCCCATGTTCCCGAGGACCGCCAGCGCCAGGGGATGGTGGCGGCGTTCGAGGCAGCGGAGACGTCGATCCTCGGCTACCAGGCCGAACCGCCGTTCTGCCGCCACTACCTGCTCGACGGACCCGCCGTCGACCACCACTGCGCCACGCTGATGGATCGCTTCGACGTGCGTCCGCGCGCGCCCGGCCTGCGTTCTTCCAGCTTCTCCGGCGGCAACCAGCAGAAGCTCATCCTCGCACGCGAGATGGCGCGTCGGCCGCGCGTGCTGCTGGTCGGCCAGCCGACCCGGGGCGTCGACATCGGCGCCATCGAGTTCATCCATCGCGAACTGGTGAAGAGCCGCGACGAGGGCTGCGCGATCCTCGTCGTTTCGGTCGAGCTCGACGAGATCCTGTCGCTGGCCGATCGCATCCTGGTGATGTTTGCCGGCCGCATCGTCGGCGAGGTGCCGGCGGCCCGGGCCGACGAGCGTACGCTCGGCCTCATGATGGCCGGGGCGCAGCCTGAGGAGGCCGGGGCGTGAGCGCCTCCGGCCGTCAACCATCCGTCGCTCTGCCCGCCTGGGCCGAGATCGCGCTGCTGCCACTGGTCAACATCGCGCTCGCCTTCATCACGGTGGGCATCATCGTGCGCATCGTCGGTGTCGACCCGCTGCACGCGCTGCGGTACCTGGTGGTGGGCGCCGTCGGCTCCTCCGAAGCGGTCGGCTACACACTCTACTACACGACCAACTTCATCTTCACCGGGCTCGCGGTCGCGGTCGCCTTCCATGCCGGCCTGTTCAATATCGGCGGCGAGGGACAGGCCTATATCGGCGGGCTGGGCTGCGGCCTGGCGATCCTCGCCCTCGATGGCGTCCTGCCGGCGCCGGTCATGATCCCGGTCGCCATCCTGGCCGCGGCGCTGTTCGGCGCCGCCTGGGCTGCCGTGCCGGCCTGGCTGCAGGCGTGGCGCGGCAGCCACATCGTCATCACCACCATCATGTTCAACTTCCTGGCCGCGGCGCTGATGGTCTACCTGATGGTGAACGTGCTGATCGCGCCGGGCTCCATGACGCCACAGAGCCGGACCTTTGCGGCCTCGGCAGCGCTGCCTTCCATGCAGCAGGCAATGGCCTGGATCGGGATCGAGGTGGCGCGATCGGCTCTCAACCTGTCGATCGTGCTGGCCGCGCTGTGCTGCATCGGCGTCTGGGTCTTCCTGTGGCACACGCCGTGGGGCTATGCGCTGCGCACCATGGGCCACAATCCGGAGGCCGCGGTCTATGCCGGCACCAACCTGCGGCAAACGACGATGCTCGCCATGTGCCTCTCCGGCGCGCTGGCCGGACTCGTCGGCGTCAACGAACTGATGGGCGTGCACCACCGCATCGTGCTCGACTTCCCGGCGGGCTACGGCTTCGCCGGCATCGCCGTCGCCCTGATGGGTCGCAGTCATCCGCTGGGCATCGCGCTTGCCGCACTGCTGTTCGGTGCCCTGCAGCAGGGCGGTGCCGAACTCGCCTTCGAGATCCCGACGATCACGCGCGAGATGGTGGTGGTGATCCAGGGACTGGTGATCCTGTTCTCCGGCGCGCTGGTGAACATGCCGCGGCCGTGGCTGCAGTTCCTCTTCTCCTGGCGCCATCGCGGTACGGGCGGCGCCTAGTGGACGACATCGTCTCTCATGTCCTGCTTACCCTGGCGGCAACGCTGCGCGTCGCGACGCCGCTGGTGCTATGCGCCATGGGCGGGCTGTTCTCGGAGAAGAGCGGCATCATCGACGTTGGCCTCGAGGGCAAGATGCTGGTGGCCGCCTTCTTCGCTGCCACGGTGTCCGCCGTCACCGGCTCGGCCTGGCTGGGGGTCGGCGCAGCCGTCCTCGCCGCCGAAGCCCTGGCACTGCTGCACGGCTTCGCGTGCATCACCCACCGCGGCAACCAGGTGGTGAGTGGCGTCGCGCTCAACATCCTGGCGGCGGGGCTTACCGTCGTGCTCGGGGCGGCGTGGTTCGGCCGCGGCGGCCAGACGCCGCCACTCTCGGGGGACCAGCGCCTGATGCCCCTGCTGCTGCCCGATGCAGGCGACAACATCCTGGTCTATGTCGCACTCGCGGCCGTGCCGTTCACCTGGTGGCTGATCGAGCGCACGCGCTTCGGCCTGCGTCTGCGGGCGGTCGGCGAGATGCCTCTGGCGGTCGACGCCGCCGGTATCTCGGTGGCGTGGCTGCGCTACCGCGCCGTGCTGCTGTGCGGCCTGCTCGCCGGACTGGCCGGCGCTTACCTGTCGATTGCCCAGAATGCCGGCTTCAGCCGTGACATGACGGCGGGCCAGGGCTTCATCGCCCTGGCAGCCATCATCTTCGGCAAGTGGCGGCCTTTCCCGACTTTCGGCGCCTGCCTGCTGTTCGGGCTGCTCGACGCCGTCGCCATCCGTCTGCAGGGGGTGCGTCTGCCGGGACTGGGCGAGGTGCCGGTGCAACTGATCCAGGCCTTGCCGTATCTTCTCACCGTCTTCCTGCTGGCCGGCTTCATCGGTCGCGCCATCGCACCGCGCGCTGCCGGCGTGCCCTACGAGAAGGAACATTGATGAACGACCTGCTCCACCTCGCGCAGCGCATGATGCTGCACGCTTACGCGCCCTATTCGAAGTTCCATGTCGGCGCTGCCGTGCGCGCCGAGGACGGCTCCGTCCATGGCGGCTGCAACGTCGAGAACGCGTCGTATCCGGAAGGCCTGTGCGCCGAGGCCGGCGCCATCGCCGCCCTGGTTGCCGCCGGCCACAAGCGCGTTGTCGAATGCCTCGTCGTTGGCCCCGGACCCGAGGTCATCACGCCCTGTGGCGGCTGTCGCCAGAAGCTGCGGGAGTTCGCCACCGACGAGACGCCGGTCCATCTCTGCGGGCCGGACGGACTGCACCGCACCGTGACCCTGGGACAGCTCCTGCCATTGTCGTTCGGGCCGCACCACCTGGAGAAGCACCAGTTGGAGAAGCCATGAGCGACGTCATTGCCGCGAGGGCGCCGGGCTTCCGGCCGAAGGTCGCAGTCATCCTCGGCTCCGGGCTGGGCGGCTTCGTCGACGACGTGGCGCCGGTCACCGCGATTCCCTACGCGGACCTGCCGGGCTTCCCGCAGACGACCGTCGGCGGCCATGCCGGCCGGCTGGTGCTGGGCCATGTCGGAGCGACTCCGATCGCCGTCCTCCAGGGCCGCGCCCACTACTACGAACGCGGCCGGCCGGACGAGATGAAGCAGGCGATCCGCACCATGGCGGCGATCGGCTGCGAGACGCTGCTGCAGACCAACGCCGCAGGCAGTCTGCGTCTGGACATGACGCCGGGCTCGGTGATGGCGATCAGTGACCATATCAACTTCACCGGGGTCAATCCGCTGTTCAACGAGACCGGTGACGGCCGCTTCGTCGACATGGTCGACGCCTACGATCCGGCGCTGCGCCGCCGGCTGCTGGAGGCGGCGCGCCGGGCCAATGTGCGCTGCCACGAAGGCGTCTACATCTTCTTCAGCGGCCCGAGCTTCGAGACGCCGGCGGAGATCGCCGCCGCGCGCGTGTTGGGCGCCGACGCCGTCGGCATGTCGACAGTGCCCGAGACGGTGCTGGCGCGGCAGGCCGGCATGAAGGTCGTGGCCCTGTCGCTGATGACGAACTTCGCGGCCGGGCTGGTGCCGGGCGCCCTGGGACACGACCACACCATTGCGGTCGCGAGTGCGGCGTCAGGGGACATGCGGCGGCTGCTGCATTCCTTTCTTGAAGAGTGCTGTGCATGAGATGAGCAAATCGTGTGCGCTGCCGGGCCGGCGCACAGGCGCGGCTTTTGCGAGGGTCAGGCCAGGAGTTATGTTCCATCCGATGCTGCCCCAGGAAATCATTCGCAAGAAGCGTGACGGCCACGCACTTTCGGCCGAGGAGATCGCCTTCGTGGTGCGCGGCATCAGCGACGGCGGCTTGAGCGAGGGGCAGGTCGCTGCCTTCGCCATGACAGTATTCTTCCGCGGCATGACGACGGCCGAGCGCGTGGCGCTGACTCAGGGGCTGGCGCATTCCGGAACCATGCTGGAGTGGAAGAGCCTGTCGCTGCCCGGGCCGGTGGTCGACAAGCATTCGAGCGGCGGCGTCGGCGACAAGGTGAGCCTGATGCTGGCGCCGATCGTGGCCGCCTGCGGCGCCTTCGTGCCGATGATATCGGGGCGCGGGCTCGGGCATACGGGCGGCACGCTGGACAAGCTGTCGGCGATCCCGGGTTACGACGTGCAGCCCGACATCGCGACCTTTCGCAAGGTGGTGCGTGAGGTCGGCTGCGCCGTGATCGGGCAGACCGACGAGCTGGCGCCGGCCGACCGCCGGCTCTATGCCACGCGCGACGTCACCGGCAGCGTCGAATCGATTCCGCTGCTGGTAAGCTCGATCCTGAGCAAGAAGATCGCCGAAGGGCTCGACGGGCTGGTGATGGACGTGAAGTGCGGGTCGGGCGCCTTCTGCGACACCGAGCCGATGGCGCGCGACCTGGCGGAAAGCCTGGTCGCCGTCGCCAACCAGGCCGGTTTGCCGACCCATGCCCTGATCACTGACATGGATCAGGTGCTCGGCCGTACGGTCGGCAACGCCCTGGAGATCATGGAGACCGTCGAATACCTGAAGGGCGAAGGCAGCCGCGAGCCGCGTCTGCACGAGGTGACGATGGCGCTGGCCGGCGAGATGCTGGCACTCGGCAGGCTGGCGCCGAGTGCCATGGCCGGCCGCGTGCGCGCCGAGGCGGCGTTGGCCGACGGCCGCGCCGCCGAGGTCTTCGCGCGCATGGTCTCGGCGCTGGGCGGTCCTGACGATTTCCTCGAGCGCAGCTCCGGCTATCTCGCCCACGCGCCCGTGGTCCGGTCCTGCACGGCTGAATGCAGCGGCTATGTGACGGGCATGAATGCCCGGGATGTCGGCATTGCCGTCGTCGCGCTGGGCGGGGGGCGCGCCCATGCCGACGACGCCGTCGATCCCTCGGTCGGGTTGGTTGACATGATCGATGTCGGTGCGCCGGTACGCGCCGGCACCCCGCTGTGCATTGTCCATGCCGCCAGCGAGGACGCCGCCGATGCAGCGATTGCGCTGGTCCGGCGGGCGATCCGGATCGGCGATACGCCGCCGCCGCTGCGGCCGGTGGTGATCGACCGTATCGCCCGATGACGTTCGACCGCGAAGCCTTTGAGCGCGACGGCTTCCTGGTATTGCCGGACTTCCTGTCGTCCGGCGATTGCGACGCTCTGCAGGCGCGGGCGGCGACGCTCGTGGAAGGGTTCGAACCCGCGCAGCGCACGGTGTTCTCGACGCGCGATCAGCGGCATGCGCGCGATGACTACTTCCGGGAATCGGGCAGCGCCGTCCGCTTCTTCTTCGAGGAGCAAGCGACCGATCAGCCGCTGCCGCATGCCCTCAACAAGATCGGCCATGCGCTGCACGACCTCGATCCGGTCTTCGATCGCATCTCGCGACAGCCTCGCCTTGCCGATCTCGCGCGGGAGGTAGGGCTGCGCCAGCCGTTGCTGCTCCAGTCGATGTATCTCTTCAAACAGCCGCGGATCGGTGGCGAGGTCGGCTGGCATCAGGACGCGACTTTCCTCTATACGCGGCCGGTGACCGTCACGGGCTTCTGGTTCGCCCTCGATGATGCGGACCGCGACAATGGCTGCCTGGTGGCTCTGCCGGGAGCCCATCGTGGCCCGCTGCGGCAGCGCTTCCACCGCATGGACGATGCTCTGGTGATGGAGACGTTCGATGCCACGCCGTGGCCCGACATGGCGCCCGTGCCGATCGAGGTGCGGCGCGGCACACTCGTGGTTCTCCATGGACTTCTGCCGCATGCCAGCGCGCCCAACCGTTCGGTGCGGCCGCGGCATGCCTATGCCTTGCACTTGATCGATGCGTCTGCCGAATATGCAGATGACAATTGGCTGCAAAGGCCGCATTTGCCGCTGCGGGGGTTCTAGGGGAATGTTCGAAGGAAGAGGACGTGGAAAGGCGACCGGTCCATGAAGGCCGGGGCGATCCTCAAGGCCGAGCTGCACTGCCATCTCGAAGGGTCGATTCCGCCGGCATTGGCGCGCGAGCTGGCGGATCGCAACGGGCTGGAACTGCCGGCGGGCCTGATCGGCGCGGATGGTGGCTACGCCTGGACCGACTTCCTGAGCTTCCTCGCCGCCTACGACCTCGTCTGCATGACTCTGCGCGTGCCGCGCGACTTCAGCGATGTCCTCTACTCCTATCTTTCGCGCGCCGCCCGCGAAGGCGCGGTCTATGTCGAGATGTTCTGCTCGCCCGAGCGGCCCGCCGCGCTGGGCATTCCCTATGGCGCCTGGCTCGATGCCCTGGAGCAGGCGATCGACCGGGCGCGGGCCGACTTCGGCATCGAGGGCCGCATCATCGTGATCTGCATCCGCCACCTCGGGCCCGAGCGGTCGCTGGCGATGGTGCGCGCGATGATCGCCGAGCCGCACAAGTATGTCGTCGGTTTCGGCATGGGTGGCGATGAGGCCAAGTTCGCGCCCGCCGACTTCGCACCGGCCTACCGGCTGGCGCAGGAGCATGGCTACGGCTGCACCGTCCATGCCGGCGAGGTGAGGGGACCGGAGAGCGTGTGGGCGGCGATCCGCGACCTGCCGGTGACGCGCATCGGCCATGGTGTGCGCTCGGCCGATGATCCTCGCCTGATGGAGGAACTGGCCCGCCGCGGCATCGTCCTCGAGGTCTGCCCGGGCAGCAACATCGCACTCGGCCTCTATCCCGACCGCACTGCACACCCGCTGCACCGGTTGATCGCCGCGGGTGTCCGCGTCACGCTGAATTCCGACGATCCGCCGTTCTTTCACACGACGCTGGGGGCGGAATATGACCAGGCGGGTCTCGGCGAGGCGGAGCTGCGGAGGATTGCGCGCACGGCCATCGAGGCGTCTTTCGCCGACGGGGCCACCCGGGAGAGACTGCTGAGGGGGATGTGACCATGTTGGCAAGACGCATAGTGGTGCTGGGCAGCGTGCTGGCGGCGCTGCTAACCGGCGGTGCGCGCGCCCAGGAGGTCGCGCCAAACGACCTGCTGATGGCGGTGCTGTGGACGCAGCGTTCGGTCGAGTACAAGGCCAATGCGCTCACCGTCTTCGCGCTGGCGAAGATCCGGCTCGACGAGGCTCTCGCCGACAAGGGCTGGACGGCGGCGCCGTCCGAGCAGCAGGGCGACTTTGCCGGCCTGCCGCCGGCGGTCATCCTCGATGTCGACGAGACGGTGCTCGACAACTCGCTCTACCAGGTCTGGCTCGCACGCAGCGACCAGAGCTTCAGTACGCGGACGTGGAATCAGTTCTGCGCCGACCAGGTGTCGCTGGCCATTCCGGGCGCCGTCGAGTTCACGAAATACGCCGATTCCAAAGGCGTGAAGGTCTTCTACATCACCAATCGCGACGCCTCGGTCGAGGCGGTGACGCGCGAGAACATGGCGAAGCTGGGTTTCCCGCTGGGCGGTAACGTCGACACCTTCCTGATGCAGAACGAACAGAAGGACTGGGGCAGCGCCAAGAGCACGCGCCGCACCGTCGTGACCAAGGATTATCGGGTGCTGCTGAACATCGGCGACAATTTCGGCGACTTCGACGATCGCTACCGCAACAGCCCGGCCGACCGCGAGAAGGCCTACATGGCCGACATGCCCTACTGGGGCAGGCAGTGGCTGATGCTGTCTAACCCGACCTACGGCTCGTTCGATACCGCCCCCTACGGCTTCGACTTCAAGAAGTCGCGGGAAGAGCAGCGCAAGGCCAAGTGGGACACCCTCGAATCCTGGGTCGGACCGAAGCAGTAAGTCGTCCGAAGAGCTGGGGCGCCACTGGAGTAGCGCGTCCCCAACGTTCGCCCGGCCGGAAATGAGCGCGTGTTGTCCCGAGCTTAGATCGCTGCCTCGGTCTGGGCGTCGAACAGGTGGAGGCGGTCGGGATTGACGGCGAGCTTCAGCCGCTCGTGGACTTTCGTGCGCAAGGTCGGCTCGACCGAAGCGACGAAGGTACTGTTGCCGGCCCGCGTGTCGAGCAGGATCTCCGATCCGAGCTGCTCGACGACCTCGACCTCGGCCTCGAAGCAGAGTTCGGCCGGATCGGCGGGGCCAGCGATATGCAGGTCCTCGGGGCGGATGCCCATCGTCGCCTTGGCACCGCTGCTGCCATTGATGCGGCGGGCGATTGGCTCGGGCAGGCCGATGCGGATACCCGGCGCCTCGGCCCACAGCGCTCCGTTGCTGCCCGACAGGGTGACGTCGGCGAAGTTCATCGAAGGCGAGCCGATGAACCCTGCCACGAAACGGTTGGCGGGCGTGTTGTAGAGCTCGAGCGGCTCGCCGACCTGCTGGACGATGCCGTCCTTCATGACCACCACGCGGTCCCCCAGCGTCATCGCCTCGACCTGATCGTGGGTGACGTAGATTGCTGTTGTACCCAGGCGCTCATGCAGCTTCTTGAGCTCGACGCGCATCTGCACGCGCAGCTTGGCGTCGAGGTTGGAAAGCGGTTCGTCGAACAGGAAGACCTGAGGGTGGCGCACGATGGCGCGGCCCAGCGCAACGCGCTGGCGCTGCCCGCCGGAGAGCTGGCGCGGCTTGCGATCGAGCAGGTCCTCAATGCCCAGGATCCCCGCGGCATGGCGGACGCGGCTTTCGATCTCGTTCTTGGGAAACTTTCGCATCTTCAGCCCGAAGGCCATGTTGTGAAATACGCTCATGTGCGGGTAGAGCGCATAGTTCTGGAACACCATGGCGATGTCGCGGTCCATCGGGGGCAGGTTGTTCACTACCGTGTCGCCAATCGCGACGTCTCCCGAGGTGATCGATTCGAGGCCCGCCACCATGCGTAGCGTCGTGGTCTTGCCGCAGCCCGAGGGGCCGACGAAGACCATGAATTCCTTGTCTCGAATCTCGAGATTGACGTTCTTCACGGCATGAACGTCGCCGTCATAGACCTTGTTGACGTTGCGGATGCTGGCCAGCGCCATCGTTCAACCCCACGGCTCAGCC
>QFCS01000525.1_pt1 | contig 48307 bp, 53 predicted proteins | sample 3576561 | NCBI WGS metagenome assembly QFCS01 | reverse complement strand
TGGGCGGAAAGCGCGGTCGAGGCCCCGTAGAGGCCGCAGAAGAAGTTTCTTCAGACAAAGAAAAGCCCCAGTCGTTGACTGGGGCTGAATTGTGGGCCTTAAGCCCGGTCTTATCAACAGCTAGCCGGAACGGCTAGGCCCTGGAGGAGGCCTTTCTTCTCGACGATCTGCGTGGCGCCCGTCTGGCGTTGCACGCGCTGATGGGGCTCAATGGCGAGATGGGAGGGCATGCGGTGTACGAGGCCGCCCGGCGGCATTCGCTCGCGGTCGAGCACGGGGCCTGGCCGTCCGAGGCGGGCTGGCTGGAACGGTTGAAGGCGCTGATGGTCGAATCCGAACGAGCCCTCCTGGTGAGCTACGGCCTGGGCGACGTTCAGTTGTAGGTCAGTGCCCGCGCCTTGCCCCAGAACACCCGGTACATATAGATGGTGTAGGCAATGATCATAGGGAGTGTGATGGCCACGCCGACGAAGATGACGGTGAGCGATCCGGTGGAGATGGCGGCCTCCCACACGGTCATCCGGCCAATGACGATGTCCGGGAAGATGCTGTAGGCGAGACCGAAGAAGGCCAGCACGAAGATCAGCACGGTCGAGGCGAACACCACCCAGCCGTAGCCGGCCTTCACCACATTGGGGTGCGTCACCACCCAGCGCACCGCGAAGAAGGCAATGGCGCAACTCAGGGGAATGGGCATCAGGCCGAACACCTCCGGCACGCTGAACCATTTCGCGACCACACCCGGGTTCACGAGGGGTGTGGCCACCGAGATCGCCACCAGCGCGAGGCCCATGGGCCACAGCACGCGCCCGGCCCAGCGCACCGCATGCGCCTGCAACGCCCCTTCGGTCTTCATGATCAACCAGCCTGCGCCGAGCAGAACGTAGGCCGCTGGCAGGGTGAGCGCAATGCCCAGGCTGAAGGCCAGGCCCAGCCAGCCGCTGTCGAAGCCGGTGATGTAGCTGCCCAGCATCCATCCCTGCGAGGCGCTGGCCAGCAGCGAACCGAAAAAGAAGGCGCGGTTCCAGAACGGGACGTACCGGGTCGGGGCCTTCACGCGGAAATCGAACGCCACGCCGCGCAGGATCAGGCCGATGAGCATCACCGCGACTGGCAGGTACAGGGCCTGCAGCACCAGGCCGTGCGCCATCGGGAAGGCGACCAGCAGCACGCCCACGCCCAGCACCAGCCAGGTTTCGTTGGCGTCCCAGAACGGGCCGATGCTGGAGATCATGGTGTCCTTCTCTTCCTTGCTTTCGGCCAGCGGCAGGAGGAGGCCGACACCGAGGTCGTAGCCATCGAGCACGACGTAGGCCAGCAGCGCCAGTCCCATGACGGCGAGGAAGATGAGGGGGAGCACTTCGGCCCAGGTGATGTGGTTCATGGTGTGGTCTCCGTTCGCGTCAGACGCCGGCCTTGCCGAGCTCGGCACCCCGGGGCGCCTCAGGGGCATGTTTGAACGGGTGCTCTGCCATGTACTTGAGCACACCGACGTAGGTGATGAGCAGCAGGCCGTACACGATCAGGTACGCGGTGAGCGTGACCGCGATCATCGGAGAGGGCACGCTGGTGGCGACTTCGGCCGTGCGCAGATGACCATAGACGATGAAGGGCTGGCGGCCGATCTCGGTCACGTACCAGCCTGCCAGCGTCGCCAGCCACCCGGAGAAGGTCATGCCCGCCAGCACATAGAGCGCGGGGCGAGGCAGCGCGATGCGGTCTTCGAAGGTGGTGCCATGGCGACGGCGCCAGAGCATCCAGGCCGTGGCCCAGGCCACCACCAGCATCAGCGTGCCCACGCCCACCATCACACGGAAGGCCCAGAAGATCGGGGCCACCGGCGGATGCGCGTCCGGGAACTCGTTGAGGCCCTTGAGTTCTGCGTCCATGTCGTGAGCGAGGATCAGGCTGGCCATCTTGGGAATCTTCACCGCGTAGTGCGTGGTGCGAGCACCTTCGTCTGGAAGGCCGAAGAGGGTGAGCGGGGCACTTTTCTCGGTGTGCCAGATGCCTTCCAGCGCGGCGATCTTGGCGGGCTGGTGTTGCAGTGTGTTCAGTCCGTGCAGATCGCCTGCAAGGAATTGCAAGGGCATCGCGACCGATGCGGCGATGACCGCGGTGCGCAAGGCCTTGTGGGTGCCCCCGGTGGCACTGCCTTTGATGAGTTGCCAGGCGCACAGGCCCGCGATCAGGAAGGACGCCGTGAGGGCCGAGGCCAGCAGCTTGTGCGCAAGCCGGTATGGGAACGAAGGGTTGAACACCACGGCGAACCAGTCGACCGGCATGAACTTGCCCTCGACGATCTCGAAGCCGGCGGGGGTCTGCATCCAGGAGTTCAGGCTGAGGATCCAGAAGGCGGAGAGGGTGGTTCCCGCGGCCACCAGAAAGGTGGCGATGAGGTGAACGCGCTCGCTCACGCGGCCCCGGCCGAACAGCATGATGCCGAGGAAGCTGGCCTCGAGGAAGAACGCCGTGATCACCTCATAGCCCAGCAGGGGGCCGGCAATGTTGCCGGCCTTCTCCATGAAGCCCGGCCAGTTGGTGCCGAACTGGAAGCTCATGACCAGTCCGGAGACGACACCGAGCGCGAACGACAGCGCGAATACCTTGGTCCAGAAGTAGTAGGCCTCTTCCCAGGCGGGGTCGTTCGTCCTGCTGTGGCGGATGCGGAAGTACAGCAGGAACCACCCCAGCGCGATCGTGATGGTCGGGAACAGGATGTGAAAGCTGATGTTGGCTGCGAACTGGATGCGTGACAGAAGCAGGGCGTCCATGGTGTCTCCTGTGGGGGTTGTGGGGTCACGCCGCGTCGGGCAGCTTGTCAGGGCGTGTCGCAGCGCGCGTGGAAGCCTTGCCGGTGAGCCGGTCCTTGAGCTCGAGCACGCGGGTGACGGTCGCACCCATGCCCATCAACTGCATGGCGGTCTCGGGGGCGAGCTTTTGCACATCGTCGAACCACGTCATGAGGCGGTCGATCAGATCGTGCATCTCGCGCATCCGTGCCTGCGCATGGCGCTCGGCTTCGGTCTTGGGTGTTTCGAGCAGCGCGATGCGCAGCATGGACAGCGTGGGCTCCACCTCACGGCGGCGACGTTCCTCGGCCAGCACGCGGAAGATTTCCCACACATCGGCCGGCGCCTCGAAGTACTCGCGCCGGTCACCCGGTTGGTGGCGCAGCCGGACCAGCCGCCAGGCCTGCAACTCCTTGAGGCCCATGCTCACATTCGAGCGCGAAAACTCCAGGGTCTCGGCGATCTCGTCAGCGTTGAGCGCATTGGGTGAGATGAAGAGCAGCGCATAAATCTGCCCCACGGTTCGGTTGATGCCCCAGCGGCTGCCCATTTCCCCGAAGTGGGCAACGAACTCGCGGTTGAGGGGAGGCAGATGGTCTTGTAGTGGCATGCGAGGACTGTAACGAGTTCTGCCTGAATTTTCAGTAATTACTGAAAACTCGGAATGATTTGAGGGTTATCCAGGCGGCACCGGGGCTTGAGGCCCGGCCGGGTGGGTAGGGGTGGGAATCCCCACCCCTACAATCGCCCCCCATGAGCATCAAAAGCGACAAGTGGATCCGCCGCATGGCCGAGCAGCACGGCCTCATCGAACCGTTCGAGCCCAACCAGGTGCGCGCGGTGGATGGCAAGAAGGTGATCAGCTACGGCACATCGAGCTACGGCTACGACATCCGCTGCGCGCCCGAATTCAAGGTGTTCACCAACATCCACAGCACGGTGGTGGACCCGAAGAACTTCGACGAGAACAGCTTCGTGGACATCAACAAGGATGTCTGTGTCATTCCGCCGAACAGCTTCGCGCTGGCCCGCACGGTGGAGTACTTCCGCATCCCGCGCAACGTGCTCACCATCTGCCTCGGCAAAAGCACCTATGCGCGCTGCGGCATCATCGTCAACGTGACCCCGTTCGAACCCGAATGGGAAGGCTATGTGACGCTGGAGTTCAGCAACACCACGCCGCTGCCCGCCAAGATCTACGCGGGCGAAGGTTGCGCCCAGGTGCTCTTCTTCGAGAGCGACGAGATCTGCGAGACCTCCTACAAGGACCGGGGAGGCAAGTACCAGGGCCAGGTGGGCGTCACGCTGCCCAAGGCCTGATTGACGACCGTTCGTCGGCCTTGACCCACGTCAAGGTGGCTGTCACAAACGGCCGATAGCATGCCGGGCATGTCACGCAATCCGCCCGGCTTCTCCTCTCCAGACCCCATTCCCGTGGGCCAGCCCCTGCCTCACCGCAAGGTGATCCGTGGCTGGCTCGCGCCGCTTGTCGAGCGGCGCACCCTGCGCGCCATCGCGCTGCTGGTGTTCGACTGGCTCGTCTTTGCCGCGCTGATGGCCGGCACCGTGCTGTTCATGAGCGTGTGGGCCAAGTTGCTGTGTGGCCTGGCAGCGGGTTTCATGATCGGGCGACTGTTCATCATCGGCCACGACGCCTGCCACCAGAGCTACACGCCGCACCGGGGGCTCAACCGCGTGCTGGGCCGCATCGCCATGCTGCCCTCGCTCACGCCCTACAGCCTGTGGGAGGTGGGGCACAACGTGGTGCACCACGGGTACACCAACCTCAAGGGGGTGGACTTTGTGTGGGCGCCCCTCACGCGCGAAGAATTCGCCGCGCTGTCGCCCGCGCGCCGTGCCCTGGAGCGCATCTATCGCAGTGGCTTCGGTCCCGCGCTGTACTACCTGGTGGAGATGTGGTGGCACCGCATGTTCTTCCCCCGCAAAACCTACATGGGCACGCGCCGCGCGGAGTTCGTGTGGGACGGTGTGTTCGTGACCTTGTCGGCCGCGCTGTGGATCGGCGGCCTGGTGGCGATCGCGTCGGACACGGGGCAGTCGGCATGGCTGCTGCTGGTCATGGGCTTTGTGGTGCCCTTCCTGTTCTGGAACGCGATGATCGGCTTCGTGGTCTACGTGCACCACACGCACACGGCGGTGCAGTGGCACGACGACAAGGCCGCCTGGGCGCGTGCCGCCCCCTTTGTCTCGACCACGGTGCACCTCACGTTTCCGCTTCGCATCGGCGCGATGCTGCACCACATCATGGAGCACACGGCACACCATGTGGACATGAGCATCCCGCTCTACCAGCTGAAAGACGTGCAGCGCCTGCTGGAGGACACGCTGCCTGGGCGCATCATCGTGCAGCCGTTTTCCTGGCGCTGGTATTTCGATACCGCGCGGCGCTGCAAGCTCTACGACTTCGGTCGGCGCTGCTGGACCGACTTCCAGGGGCGCCCGACCAGTCCTTGCGCTGCCGCCGCCTGACGCGCTGCCGGGCCCCGTCCACCCCATAATGCGGATACCCGTGGCCGTATCAGGCCGCCGAGGAGTCATGCATGAAATGGGAAAACAACCGCCAGTCCGACCAGATCGAAGACCGCCGCTCCGACCCGGGTGGTGGTCTGGGCGGTTTCGGCGGGGGCGGTCGTCGGGTCGGCGGTCGCGGCATCGGCCTGGGCACGATCGCCATCGCGCTGGTCGCCGGCTGGATCTTCGGCATCAATCCCATGACCATCCTGGGTGTGCTCGGTGGGGTGGGCGACGTGTCGGCGCCGACCGAACAGGTGCAGACCACCCAGGGGCCGACGCAGGCACCGACCGACGACATGGGCCGGTTCGTCGCTGCCGTGCTCGGTGGGACGGAAGACGTCTGGGGCCAGGTGTTCCAGCAGGCCGGGGCGCAGTACCAGAAACCGCGCCTGGTGCTGTTCCGTGGCGCCACGCCCACAGCCTGTGGCACCGGCCAGTCCGCCATGGGGCCGTTCTATTGCCCGGGCGACCAGAAGGTCTATATCGACCTCAGTTTCTACGACACCCTGCGCCGCCAGCTCGGCGCGCCGGGGGACTTCGCGCAGGCGTATGTGATCGCACATGAGGTAGGCCACCATGTGCAGAACCTCATGGGCATCACCGACCAGATGGAACAGGCACGTCGGCGGGTGAGCGAACGAGAGTACAACGCCATGTCGGTGCGGCTGGAGCTGCAGGCCGACTGTTTTGCCGGCATCTGGGCCTACCACAACCACAAGAACAAGGCCATTCTGGAGCCGGGCGATGTGGAGGAGGCGCTCAATGCGGCCGCCGCCATCGGCGACGATGCCCTGCAGCGCAAGAGTCAGGGACATGTGGTGCCCGACAGCTTCACCCACGGCACAAGTGCGCAGCGGCAGCGCTGGTTCAACGCAGGGCTGCAGAGTGGCCGTGTCCAGAGCTGCGACACGTTCAAGGCCGCCACACTTTGACGCGGCGGGGTGGCCGCGGCCCCGATTTGGGCGAAAAATGGTCAAAGTGCGACAATACGCGGCTAACTTTGACGCCAATGACCCAATCCTTCTCCGAACTTTCCCTCTCGCCCGCCATTGAAAAAGCCGTGGCCGAAATGGGCTACGCGACCATGACGCCGATCCAGGCGCAGGCGATTCCGGTCGTGCTGCAAGGCCGCGACGTGATGGGCGCGGCCCAGACCGGCACCGGCAAGACGGCCGCGTTCACGCTGCCCCTGCTGCAGCGCATGCTCAAGCACGAGAACGCCTCCACCTCCCCCGCGCGCCATCCCGTGCGAGCCCTGGTGCTGCTGCCCACGCGCGAACTGGCCGACCAGGTGGCCGAGCAGGTCAAGCTGTATTCCAAGTACACCAACCTGCGCAGCACCGTGGTGTTCGGTGGCATGGACATGAAGCCACAGACCGCCGAACTCAAGAAAGGTGTCGAGGTGCTGGTGGCCACGCCCGGGCGCCTGCTCGACCACATCGAGGCCAAGAACTGCGTGCTCAACCAGGTGGAATATGTGGTGCTCGACGAAGCCGACCGCATGCTCGACATCGGTTTCCTGCCCGACCTGCAGCGCATCCTGAGCTACCTGCCCAAGCAGCGCACCACGCTGCTGTTCTCGGCCACTTTCTCGCCCGAGATCAAGCGTCTTGCCAATAGCTACCTGCAGGACCCGGTGACCATCGAGGTGGCGCGTTCCAACGCCACGGCGTCCACGGTCGAGCAGCACCTCTACCGCGTCGAGGACGACGACAAGCGTGGCGTGCTCAAGCAGATTCTGCGCGAACGTGGCATCAAGCAGGCCTTCGTGTTCGTCAACAGCAAGCTCGGTTGCGCCCGGCTGGCGCGCTCGCTGGAGCGCGAGGGCCTCAACACCGCCGCGCTGCATGGCGACAAGAGCCAGGACGAGCGCCTGAAGGCCCTTGAGGCGTTCAAGACGGGGGCCGTGGACCTGCTCGTGTGCACCGACGTGGCTGCCCGTGGGCTGGACATCAAGGACGTGCCGGCGGTGTTCAACTTCGACATCCCGTTCAATGCCGAGGACTACGTCCACCGCATCGGCCGCACCGGGCGTGCGGGTGCATCGGGGCTGGCCGTCTCCTTCGTGAGCGGGCGCGATACGCGCCTCATTGGCGATCTGGAGAAACTGCTGGGCAAGAAGCTCGAGCTCGAAGCGCTGGAGTTCGAGGCCGACCGCCGTCCTGCGGGCCGCTTCAACGATGGCCAGCGTGCCTGGCAGCAGGCCGATGGCCAGGATCTGGAGCGCCGCGCCATCCGGGAAAGCCGCGAGAGCCGGAGTTCGCGCGAGAGCCGGAGTTCGCGCGAGTCACGTGCCGACCAGCGCCCCGCGCGTGCGCCGCGTGCACCGGCCGATCCGCTTTTCGACAAGCCCTATGAGCCGAGTGTGGCCAGTGATGCGCCGCCGTCGTGGGAGGTGTCACAGCGCCCCGCCAGCCGCAGCGCCTCGCCCAACATCAAGACGCGCCGCAAGGTGCCGGCCCTGTTCAAGAGCGCACCGGCGCCCGCGCAGGAAAGCTGAGCACCTTGCCAGACCCCGAGCCTCCCAGGCGGCCCTGGCCGCCGCTTCAATGTTTGCCAGGCTTGCTGGCCTGCTCGCAGCGCACCCCGATGCGCTCCACGTTGCCAGGCTGGCCTGAAATGCGGGCCGCCGTCAGGCAGCCACCCCATACACACCCCGTGTCCAGTGCCTGCAGGTCTGGGCGGTCCACCGTGCCGAGCGTCGACCAGTGGCCGAACGCGATCGGCGCACCCTCGGTACGCCGGCCCGGCACGTCGAACCAGGGCATGAAGCCTTCGGGCGCCGCGCCCGCGCTGTCCTTGGTGTCGAACTCCATCACGCCCTGTGCGGTGCAGAAGCGCAGCCGGGTGAAGGCGTTGACGATGACGCGCAGGCGCGCGGCGCCGCGCAGCGAGTCGCTCCACAGCGGGGGTTCGTTGCCGTACATCTCGTGCAGGAAGGCGGTCCAGTCGCTGCTGCGCAGCACCGCCTGGAGTTCTTCAGCGAGAGCCAGTGTGGTCTTCACGTCCCATTGCGGCAGCACGCCCGCGTGCACCATCAACCATCCGTGCGCGGACAGGGCCATGGGGCGGGTGCGCAACCAGTCCAGCAGCGCATCGCGGTCCGGGGCACCGAGGATGTCGCCGACCGTGTCGCCGCGGTGCGGCTTGCGCACGCCATGGGCCGTGGCCAGCAGGTGCAGGTCGTGGTTGCCGAGCAGGGCGTGCGCGGCCCCTTCCAGCGCCATGAGCCGGCGCAGCACCGCGAGCGAATCCGGCCCCCGGTTGACGAGGTCGCCCAGCAGGTACAGCGTGTCGCGGCTGGGCGAAAAGCCGATTTCGTCGAGCAGGCGGCCCAGCGCAGCGTCGCAGCCCTGCACATCACCGATCATGTAAATTGACATCCGCCGATTATGGACACCCTCCTCATCGTCTTTCTCACGCTGCTCAATGGCGCTTTCGCCATGTCCGAGCTCGCACTGGCTTCCAGCCGCAAAGCGCGCCTGACCGCCATGGCAGAGGCGGGTGACAAGGGCTCGGTCACCGCGCTCAAGCTGCTGGAGAATCCCACGCAGTTCCTCTCCTCCGTGCAGGTCGGCATCACCTCCATCGGCATGCTCAACGGCATCGTCGGCGAGGCGGCTTTCAGCGGGGACCTGGGTCTGTGGCTGGAGTCCAAAGGTCTCACCGAGGGCACGGCCAACATCCTGTCCACCGGGCTGGTGGTGGCGGTCATCACATTCATCACCATCGTGTTCGGTGAACTGGTGCCCAAGCGCATCGGTCAGCTGTATCCCGAAACCGTGGCGCGCTGGGTGTCGCCGCCCATGGCTTTCGTGGCGCAGGCCGCCAAGCCTTTCGTCTGGCTGCTCACGAACACCACGCAGTGGGTGCTCAAGGCGTTGCGCATCGACACCAACGCCGTGCAGCATGTGACCGAGGAGGAGATCAACGCCAGCCTGGAGGAGGGTGTGGACGCCGGCATCATCGAAGAGCACGAGCACCAGATGGTGCGCAACGTGTTCCTGCTCGACGACCGCCAGCTCACATCCATCATGGTGCCGCACTCGGAAATCGAGTGGCTCGACGCCGAGGACACCGTGGACGCGGCGCTGCAGAAGGCGTGGGCCACCGGCCATTCGTGGTACCCGGTCTGCCGGGGTGGGCTGGACGACGTGGTCGGCGTGATCCATGTGCCGCGCATGCTCTCCCTGCAGGCGGAAGGCAACAGCGAACCGCTGATGCGCCATGTGCAGCCGGCGGTGTTCGTGCCGGAGACGCTCAGCGGCATGGAACTGCTGGAACAATTCCGGGCCCGCTCGACGCGCATCGTGTTCGTGGTGGACGAGTACGGCGTGGTGCAGGGGCTGCTGACGCCACTGGACATGCTGGAGGCGATCACCGGTGAACTCTCGCCCCGCGCTGCGGTGGACGCCTGGGCCACGCAGCGCGAGGACGGTGCCTGGCTGGTGGATGGCGCGATGCCGGTCGCCGAGTTGAAGTCGCGCCTGGGCATCGATGAACTCCCCGACGAGGAGAAGGCCCGCTACAACACCGTGGCCGGCCTCATGCAGACGGTGGCCGGGCACCTGCTGGGCCGCCGCGAGCATATCGACAGCGCAGGCTGGCGCTTCGAGGTGCTGGTGCTCGACGGCCGACGCATCGACCAGGTGCTGATCACGCGTCTGCCCGACCCCGAGCCAGACGAAGACGACGCGCCGCGTGCCTGAGCCACCTGCTCACAGCTGCCACCACGCAGGCAGCAGGCGCCGCACTTCCGCCCGTGCGAAGCGTTCGTCCATCAGCACCACCACGCCTTCGTCCTGCGGCCCGCGGATGACGCGGCCGGCGGCCTGCACCACCTTCTGCAGGCCGGGAAACAGGTAGGCGTAGTCGTAGCCCCGCCCGAAGCGGGTCTGCAGCCTCGCCCGCAACTGCTCGGTAACCGGGTTGACCTGGGGCAGGCCCAGCGTGGCGATGAACGCGCCGATGAGGCGCTGCCCCGGCAGATCGATGCCTTCGCCGAAGGCACCACCCAGCACCGCGAAACCGATGCCATGGCTGCTCTCGGTGAAGCGGGCCACAAAGGCCTCGCGTTCGTTTTCGCCCATGCCGCGCGACTGCGCCCACACGGGCAAGGCGGGATGGGTGGCCTGCAGGCGTTGCAGCGCCTGCTGGAGGTAGTCGAAGCTGCTGAAGAAGGCCAGGTAGTTGCCTGGCCGCTCGCCGTATTGCGTGGCTATCACGTCCACCAGCCTGTCGAGCGAGGCAGCGCGGTCGGCATAGCGGGTGGACAGGTGGGGTGTCACACGCACCTGCAGCTGCCCCGGGTCGAACGGCGAAGGCACGTCCAGCCGCGCGGTGTCCTCTGGCAGACCGAGCAGGTTGTTCACGTAGTCCATCGGGCTGAGCGTGGCGGAGAACAGCGTGGCGCTGTGTGCCGCTTGCCAGCGCGGTTGCAGCAGCGGGCCGGGGTCGAGGTTGCGAAGGGTGATGACCGGATGTCGCACGCGCCCCGAGGCGCGGTGCGGGTGTGCGAGGTCCACCAGGGAGTGATCGCCGAACACTTCAGCGACGCGCAGGAAGCGCTGCACCTCGAACATCCAGTCCTGCAGGCCGGCCGCACCTTCGGGGGTGTGCACGAGGTGGTCCGACAGCGCAACGTGGTGGCGTTGCAGCGCTTCGATGAAGGCGCCCGGCAACCCGGGCAGCACGGTGTGGTCGTGTGTGTGCTGGCGTGCGAGTGCGCTCCACTGGCGGTGCAGGCGGTCCATGGCCTTCTTCAGTGCGGCCGGTGCGGACCGGCGCACCGCGTGGAAGGCGCCAGGATGCAGTTCGGCGCTGTACATGAGGCGTGCGCGCTCGATGAGGTTGTGCGCTTCGTCCACCAGCACGCCCACGCGCAGGTCGTCGCCCACCGTGAGCGACCAGGCGTGTGCGCTCAGGTCGAAGAAGTGGTTGAAATCGCCTACCACCACATCGCTCCAGCGCAACATGTCCTGTCCCAGGTAGTAGGGGCAGACATCGTGTCGCTGCGCGATCTCGCGCAGTGAGGCCTTGTCGAGCCAACCGGCTTGAGCGGCGGCCTCGCGTGCCTCGGGCAGTCGGTCGTAGAAGCCCCGCGCCAGCGGGCACGACTCGCCATGGCATGCCTTGTCCGGATGCTCGCAGGCCTTGTCGCGCGCCACGAGTTCGAGCACGCGCAGCGGATGCGCGCGCAGCCGTTGCAAGGCGTGCAGCGCGAGCTGACGGCCGGTCGTCCTGGCGGTCAGGTAGAACACCTTGTGTGTGCCCTGTGCGGGCGCGGCGCGCAGCGTGGCGAACAGCGTGGCCATGGTCTTGCCGATGCCGGTGGGCGCCTGCGCGAGCAGGTGGCGACCGGCGCCGTGGCTGCGGTAGACCGCCGCAGCGAGTTCGCGTTGGCCGGGCCTGAATCCCTCGAACGGAAAAGCCAGCGACTGCAGTGCGGTGTCGCGAGCGGCGCAGTGCGCGGTCTCCGCGCGCGCCCAGTCCACATAGCGTGCGCACAGCGATTCGAAGAACGCCTTGAGGTCCGCAGCGCTGTGCCAGACCGGCAGTACGGTCTCCTGGCCGTTGTCGATGTTGAAGTACACCAGCGCGAGCTCGATCCGCTCCAGCGCAAGTTGTTCGCACAGCATCCAGCCGTACACGCGCGCCTGCGCCCAGTGCAGCTCGTGGTGGTTGCCGGGGATCAGCGTGACGTCACCGCGGTGTGTCTTGATTTCCTCTAGCCGGGGCGTGGCCGGGTCGAAGCCATCGGCGCGGCCCTGCACCCGCAGTTCGCCGAAGCGTGCGCTCAGCGGCACCTCGCGCTGGTAACCCGGCGCGCGGCGCGCGGTCACGGTGGTGTGGCCGGCGATGCCGTCCTGCGCACTGGGCGCGGGCGTGAAGCGCAGGTCCAGGTCACCGGTCTTGGCGGCGAACGCGCACAGCACACGCACCGCCACCGTGGCGACGGTCGTCTCGATGAACGGTGGGTTGGCCGACATACCCTGCCATGGTACTGGATATATAGTCAGTGAATGAGCCAGAACGACCCGGTGCTGACGAGGCGCCACCACCAGCGCCTGCGCGAGATCTACCGCTCGGCCGGCTGGCCCTGTCACGACATGCTGGAGGTCGAGCTGCTCGCCGCCGGTCTGCTGGAACGTCGCGTGTCACCCGAAGGCTTCGAGAGCCTTCGGGTGACCGATGCCGGCATCCATTGCCTGGCCGAGGTGTTCAGTCGCAACAAGGCCGCGCGCACGCCGCATGAGGCGTTGGTGGAGCGCGTGGCCCTGGCCATGGCGCAGGCCGGGCGGATCACTTGGCGTGGCCTCATGTTGCGCGTGGCCCTGCCGCGTGCCTTGCTCGCTGGCAACGCGGCCGTGGAGGCACCGCCACGCCTGCAGCTGCAGGCTTTCGAGTCCGGGACCGCCACGGTCGCGCCCGAGCACGGCTGGTGCATGGCCTGCCCCGACGTGTTTTCGGTGCGCCACACCACCGTGGAGGCCTACCTGGAGCCCGTGGTCCACGAGATCAAGGTCAGTCGCGCCGATTTGCTGGGTGACCTGAAGAAGCCCGCCAAGCGCGCGGCCTACCTGGGACTGGCAGGCGCCTGCTGGTACGTGCTGGGGCAGGACGCCCGGGGCCGCCCGATCGCCGCACCCGACGAAGTGCCGCCCGAATGCGGCGTGATGCAGCTGGAGGGTGAACGCCTGGTGGTGGCGCGAGAGGCGCCGCGCCGTGCGGTCGAACGCCTGCCCTTCCATGTGTGGATGTCGCTCGCCCGCAGCGGCCCGGCCGTCCGGCTGGAAGACGAGGCACAGTCGCTGTTGTGACGGATCCGCGAGAAACCCCCACTGGCGCCTTGGCCCGACTCTGGCGATGATGTTGACCTGTCCGTGCCGCAGGAGACCCACGATGAAGACCCTGAACGACCACCTGAGCCAGTACGCGGCCTACCACCGCGACCGTCGCAACATCGTCACGCATTTCGTCGGCATCCCCATGATCGTCCTGTCGATCGTGGTGTTGCTCGCGCGTCCCGTGTTCGACGTGGCGGGGTTGCCGCTGTCGGCGGCCCTGCTGGCCGTGATGGCCGCCACGCTCTACTACCTGCGGCTGGACCTGCGTTTCGGCATCGTCATGGGCGTGCTGCTCGCGGCCTGCCTCGCGGTGGCGCACGCCACCGCCGGCTGGACCACGGGCCTGTGGGCCACCTTTGGCGTGGGCCTGTTCGTGGTGGGCTGGGTGATCCAGTTCGTTGGCCACATCTTCGAAGGGCGCAAGCCCGCTTTCGTCGACGATGTGATGGGCCTGATCATCGGGCCGCTGTTCGTCGTGGCCGAGGCCGCATTCCTCATGGGCCTGCGCCGTGAGGTGGAGGCGGTGGTCGAATCGCGGGCCGGGCCGGTGCGCTCGGGCCGCGCGCTCGCGAAGTGATCCGGCCGGAGTCGCCCGGCGACGTCGAGACCATCCACGCGCTCACGGCGGCCGCGTTCCAGCACGCGCCGCACAGCAGCCACACCGAACACCTCATCGTTGACGCCCTGCGCGCTGCGGAGCGACTGACGCTGTCGCTGGTGGACGAGCGCGATGGCGAAGTGATCGGCCACGTCGCCGTGTCACCGGTGCAGGTGTCGGACGGCACGCGGGACTGGTTCGGCCTGGGGCCGATTTCCGTGCTGCCCGCTCGACAAGGGCAGGGCGTGGGCAGCGGTCTCATGCGCGCCGCGCTGCTGCGCCTGCGGCAACTGGGCGCCGGTGGCTGCGTGTTGCTGGGCGAGCCGGCGTACTACGGCCGCTTCGGTTTCCGCGCCGAGCCGGGGCTGCTGTTGCCAGGGGTTCCACCCGAGTACTTCCAGGCGCTCGCGTTCCAGGGTGTGTTGCCCCATGGGGCGGTGACGTACCACGAGGCATTCGACGTGCGCCCGCCCGATGCCGCAATTCCCGGCCCGATCGAGGGTTGATTCCGGGCACATGCGCGCTGCCCTGAGTTTCATGTAACTATTGAAGTTGCATGAAACTCGACAGCAGACTTTCCTCCATCCTCCACCTGCTGCTGCACATGGCGCACAGCGAAAGGCCCATGACGTCCGAGGCCCTCGCGGCCTGCCTGCAGGGCAGTCCCGTGGTGGTCCGGCGCACGCTGGCCGGCCTGCGCGACGCCGGCTTCGTGAGCTCCGGGAAGGGCCACGGTGGTGGCTGGGTGCTGGCCTGCAACCTCAGGACGGTGACCCTGCGCGATGTGTACGACGCCGTGGGCGCGCCCACTGTCTTCGCCATCGGGCATCGCTCGGAGAACCCCGAGTGCCTGGTCGAGCAGGCCGTCAACGAGGCGCTCGCCGGCGCGCTGCAGGACGCCCAGGCCCTGCTGGTCCAGCGCCTGGGCCGCGTGACGCTGGCCGATCTCGCGGCCGATTTCAACCGGCGTTTCGACGCCCATCCCCATGCCAGGAACCACCATGCCCACTTCCACCTTCCCGAATGACGCCATCGTGATCGGCGGCAGCTACGCCGGCCTGTCGGCGGCCCTTCAGCTGGCGCGTGCCCGGCGTCGGGTGCTTGTGATCGATGCCGGTGTGCGGCGCAACCGCTTCGCTGCCGCATCCCATGGTTTCCTCGGCCAGGACGGCCGTGCCCCTGACGAGATGGCTGCCGAAGGCAAGGCCCAGTTGCTCGCGTATCCCAATGTCCGCTGGCTGGACGGTACGGTGGACATGGCGGTGGCAGAGGAGGGTGGTTTTCGCGTATCGACCGATGGAGGTCTCACCGAGCGTGCGCGCAAGCTGGTGCTGGCCATCGGCGTCGTCGACGAACTGCCGTCCATCGATGGGCTGGCGCAACGATGGGGCCGGGCTGTCTTCCACTGCCCGTACTGCCATGGCTACGAGCTGGGCAACGGGCGCATCGGCGTGCTGGCGGTAGGTGCGCTGTCCATGCACCACGCACTCATGCTGCCCGACTGGGGATCGACCACCTTCTTCCTCAACGACGCTTTCGAGCCCGATGAAGCGCAGCGCGCCGCACTGGCCGCACGCGGTGTGACCGTGGAAGCCGGCGCGGTGGCGCGGCTGGTTGACACGGCCACGGTCGAACTGCGCGACGGGCGCCGCTTCGTGATGGACGGCCTGTTCACCGCATCGCGCACGCACATCGCCAGCCCGGTGGCGGCCCGGCTTGGCTGCGCGATGGACGAAGGCCCCACGGGAGCTTTCATTCGCACGGATGCCATGCAGGCCACCAGCGTGCCGGGTGTGTTCGCCTGCGGAGATGCGGCGCGGGCAGCGGGCAACGTGGCGATTTCGGTGGGCGCGGGTGCCATGGCCGGTGCGGCTGCGCACCAGGCGCTGATGTTCGGCTGACAGGCCGTCAGCGCTCGGGTTGCAGGCGCGTCACGCGCACCTGCACGAAGGCCTGTTCAGCGACCGCATGGTCCCACTGCTCGACCACGCAACTGCCTTCGGCAGCATCCCAGCGCACAAGGTTCACCGAGTTCGGTGCACCGGGTCGCACGCGGCTCGACACCGCTGTGCCGGCCTGTACCGCCCACATCGGTCGTGGCAGGGCGGGCAGTGCCATGACGTAGGGCAGGTGGATGTGGCCGCCCAGCACGATGTCGGCACCGGCGGCCGCCCAGGCTTCCTGCGCAGCGGTGTGGCCAATCAAGCGGTCGTGCGCGTCCTGAGGGCGCAACACCTCGATCGGCTGGTGCACCACCACCACGCGCAGCTGCTGGGGGGTGGCCCTTGCAAGTTGCCCGGCCACGCGCGCCACCTGCGCTGAAGAAACTTCACCGTTCTTGTGCCGGCCCGGCCGGGTGGTGTTGACGCCCAGCACCAGCAGGTCGGATGAGTTGAACGCTGGTTCGAGCGTGTCGCCGAAGGCGGCGCGGTGCCTCGCATAGGGGTTCCACAGCCGCGCCCAGAGGTTGAACAGCGGAATGTCGTGGTTGCCCGGCAGCACCAGTCTGGGTGCCGGCAAGCGGTCCATGAAGCCGCGGGCCGCTCGGAACTGGGCGCTGCGCGCGCGTTGGGTGATATCGCCGGAGAGCACCACGAGGTCGGGCTCTACGCGTTCGGCCAGTTGCATCAGCGCGCGCGCCACCGGCAACTGCTCTGTGCCGAAGTGCGGGTCGGAGATGTGCAGGATCACACTCAAGCCGGCTCCTCCCTGTCGTCGGGCGGTGGCTTGAGGAGAAAAAGGGGCGTGGGGAGCACGCGAATGTCCAGCGGAGGGCGGACGCGGACCACCTCGCCGTCGAACGCGAGCTTCATGCGCCGCCGCCCCATGAAGGCTGGTGGCTTCACCACCATGCGCTGGAACTCGAAGCGCTCGATGTCGTCGGCCTCGCCGAGCGTGCCCAGCGCACCGCGGAGCATGAGACCCAGCAACGCGAGCGTGCCGATGGGTTTGAGCATCACGGCGGTGACGCGGCCGGTGTCGCGCACGCCATCGGGGCGGTGGTCTTCCACCACGCCCACCTGTTCGAGTTGCAGGCGGTTGTTGCCGATGAAGAGCGTGAGGGTCCGCACTTCGCGCTCGGCCCCGTTGAGCCCGATGCGCAGCCGCAGCCGCCTTTGCGCGCGAAACAGGGTGGCGAACGCGGCCCAGATCGCCACCCACTGGCTGCGTCCGAAGCGGTTCTTCCATCGCTCGCGGTCTTCCAGGAGGTCGGGGTAGAGGCCCAGGCTGGCGTTCACCAGGAACAGATGCTCGTTCACGGCCGCCACCTGCACCGGTTCCGGTCGGCCGGCCAGCAACTGGGCCAGGGCGTGGTCCACCTCGGTGGCGATGCCGTGGGTGCGTGCGAAGTAGTTGAAGGTGCCACGCGGGATCACGCCGAGCGGGCAGCCCGCAGCATGCGCGGCCTGGGCCACGGTGTTGATCGTGCCGTCGCCCCCCACGGCGATGATGGCCGACCCGGTCTCGCGCGCCCGCTGGGCAAGCTCGGTCGTGATGCGGTGCAGGTCGGCCGGGGTGCAGTCGTGCAGCTCGCCCTGTCTGCCGGTGCGTTCCAGCGCGGCCTCGATCGACGCGCGCGTGCCGTCGCCGTCCTGGCTGCCAGAATGGCTGTTGACGATGAAGTGCAGTGTCGCGGCCGGATCGATGCTGGGCGTGTCTGGCATGGGGCAACGGAGATAGGGTGGTCGGGCCAGTGTAGGGCCGGGTTCGAAACCCCATGGTGCCGTCGGACGCCGTGGATGCACACTGTCACAAAACGCATTGCCCGTACGTCTGGCTGGTCATGAACGATCCCACCACCACTTTCAACCGCCTGCGCCCCCGGCTGCAGGGCATCGCGTACCGCATGCTGGGCTCGTCCGCCGAGGCCGAGGAGGTGGTGCAGGACGCTTGGCTGCGCTGGCACGAGGCTTCGCACGGTGATCTGGACAGCGGCGAGGCGTGGCTGGTCACCGTGACCACCCGCCTGGCCATCGACCGGCTGCGCAGTGCCAAGGTCCAGCGCGAGCACTACATCGGCACCTGGCTGCCCGAACCCCTGATGTCGGATTCGCCCGTGACGCCCGAGCAGGTGCTGGAGCGCGCAGACGATGTGTCCGTGGCGTTTCTTGTGATGCTCGAGCGACTGGCGCCGGAGGCGCGCGCGGCCTTCCTGATGCGCGAGGTGTTCGATGCGGACTACGACGAAGTGGCCCAGGCCCTGGGCAAGACCGAAAGCGCGTGCCGCCAGATCGTGCACCGCGCCAAGGCCCAGCTGCAGGACGACCGGCCGCGCCACATCGTGCCGCGCGAGACCCAGCTGCGCCTGTTGCGCGGCTTCGCCGACGCCGCGGCCAGCGGACGATTCGACGAACTCAAGGCCTTGCTCGCCGAAGACGTGCAGCTCATCGGCGATGGTGGCGGCAAGGTGCCGAGCTTCGGCGTGCCCATCGTGGGCGACCGGCGCATCGCGCAACTGTTCTACGCCACCCACCGGCGCTTCGGCGACGCCGTGCGCTTCGAGCTTGTCGTGCTGAATGGGCAATGGGGGTTGCTGCGCTTCATCCATGGCGGCCTCGAGTCCGCCCAGTCGTTCGTGACCGACGGTGAGCGCATCCTGCGTGTGCATGTGCAGCGCAACCCCGACAAGCTGGCGCGCATCGCTGCCGCGCTGGGCCGGGAGCTGGCTGTCACAAACCCGAGGCCCTGACCGTCTTCACAGTGTGTTTCCCAACCACCCTGAAAGACGAACCATGAACCAACCCCGACTCCCCTGGACCGACATCTCCCCCAAGGCCTACCAGGCCATGGCCGCGACCGGCGCGTCCATCGCGAACTCTTCGCTCGGCCCTGTCCTCATCGAACTCGTGAAGACCCGCGTCTCGCAGCTCAACGGCTGCGCTTTCTGCGTGGACATGCATGTGCGCGATCTGCGCAAGCACCACGAGCGCTGGCAGCGTATCAACAGCCTGTCGACCTGGCGCGAGACCGCGCTCTACAGTTCCCGCGAGCGTGCCGCCCTCAACTGGGCCGAGACCATGACGCGGCTGGTCGAACACCACGGCAGCCGCGACGCGGACTTCGAATGCCTGAAAGAGCAGTTCAGCGACCAGGAGATCGTGGAACTGTGCTGGTTCATCGCCCAGATCAACGCCTGGAACCGGATGGCCATTGGCATGCTTGCGCCCGTGCCCGAGCGAGAGATCGCGTGAGCCCCGGCGCTGCCCCGCACCGAGGTGACTGGCGCAACCGGCGGCGCGGGGCGAGAATGCCTCCTTTCAACGGAGCTCCCATGACGGCAATGCATCGGATGTGGTTCACCATTGCGGCCTGTGTCGTCGCCGGGGCATGCTGGGCCCAGTCGCCGCTGGATGGCGCCTGGCGTGTGAGCTTCTCCACGGAAGGCAGCGATGGCCGCGAGGGCGCGCTGGAAATCAAGGGCGACGCCGGCACGTGGACCACCTACGGGCGTGGTGACCGTGACCGGAAGGACGTGTGTGTCGGCCGGCCGTTCCCGATCACGATCAGCGGCGATCCCGATGCGGGCCTGAGCCTGCGGGTGGACGCTGCGGCCACCGTGGCGGGTTGCCGTGACCGCAAGGCGACGCTCAAGCGGGTCGACGACAGGACCCTGGAGGGCAGTTTCGACAACGGCCGCCCCATCAAGCTGGTGCGGCAGTAACGCCGTGCCCCTGATCCAGACCCTCGAAGCGGGCGTGCTTGAACTGCGCCTGAACCGCCCGCAGCGCCTCAACGCCCTCACGCTTGAACTGGCCTGCGACCTGCTCGCGGCCGTGCAGGCCGGGATTTCCGATCCGTCGGTGCGCGTCATCCTGCTCTCGGGAGAAGGCCGCGCCTTCTGCGCCGGCAAGGACCGTGACGATCCGCCCACGTCCGTGTTTGTCGATACCTTGCAGGCGCTGGCTGCTGCACTGGTGCAAGCCCCGCAGCCCGTGGTGGTGGCGGTGCAGGGCTGGGTGGTGGGTGCCGGCTTCGAACTCACGCTCAATGGCGATCTCACCGTGGCCGCACGCGGTGCGCGGTTCGTGTTGCCCGAGGTGCAGGTCGGCCTGTTCGGCACCGGCGGCGTGGCGGCGCTGCTGCCGCGCCTGGTGGGCCTGCAGAAGGCCAAGGGGCTGCTGATGCTGGGCCAGGAGATCGACGCCACCGAAGCCGAGCGCTGTGGGCTGGTGTGGCAGGTGGTGGACGACGAGGAGCTGCCCGCGCATGCGCGGACACTGGCCCGGCAGCTCGCGCGCAGCAGCCCGGCGTTGCTGGCCGAGATCAAGCGGCTGGTGCACGGAGAACAACTGGGCGACTTCGGCGCCGCGCTGGTGCGCGAGGCGGCGGTGCACCGCCGGCTGAAACCGGACTGAGCTTGCACAATCGGGTGCATGACCTCCAACCCGGCTCCTCACTTCCAGCCCGTTCCTCTCGACAAGGCGTACCGCTTGATCAACCACGGCCCCACGGTGCTCGTGTCGTCCTGTCACGCGGGCGAGGTGGACGTGATGGCGGCGGCCTGGGCCTGCGCGCTGGACTTCTCGCCACCCAGGGTGACGGTGGTGATCGACAAAACCACGCGCACGCGGGTGCTGGTGGAGGGCAGTACCGCCTTCGCGCTGTGCGTGCCCTGCGCGGCCCAGGCCGCACTCACCTTGGGCGTGGGCACGGACAGCGCCTTGAATGTGCCCGACAAGCTCGTGCGCCATGGCGTGAAGACCTTTCAGGCGCCGGGCCACGAGCCGCCGCTGGTCGAGGGCTGTGTGGCCTGGCTGGTGTGCCGGCTCATTCCCGAACCGCACAACCAGACCGCCTACGACCTGTTTGTCGGTGAGGTGGTGGGTGCCTGGGCAGATGATCGGGTGTTTCATGCGGGCCGCTGGCATTTCGACGGTGCGCCCGACGAGCTTCGCACCCTGCATTACGTGGCGGGCGGACAGTTCTACGCCACCGGTGCCTCGCTGCAGGTGGGCAACGGCGGCTGAGCGCCGGCGGGCACCCGCTCAGTAGTGCGGCGGCAGGTCGTCGCGCAGGTTGCGCACGGAGGGTGCCGCCTCCGGTTCACCACGCTGGCGCAGGCGGCTCACCTCGCGCAGGAGCAGGTCGATCTGCTCCTGCTGGCGCGCCACCATCTCGTTGAGGGTGTCGAGAAGGTCGTCGGCGTAACTGGCCTTGATCTCCAGATCGGTCAGGCGCTGGTCGATGTCGGCGGGGGAAGGTGATGGGCTGGTCATGCACCGTATTGGACGACAAGACGGCATGTTGTCTGACAAAGCAAGGAGTGAAATCGCACAGATCCAGCGTTGCCCTTGCGGCAATCTCTCGGCATCCCGCGCGCCGCGCAGGCCAACCACCCGAAGGAGCCTTCAGATGCTGACTGCCCAGCCCTTTGCCGAATCCCTGTCCACCTGGCTTGGGGACACGACGTCCGACACACGCGAGATGGAAGGGTGGCGCCCGGGCGCTGTCTCGCCGTTCCAATGGATGACCACGGCATCGGCCTTCAGCGACACCGGTGGCCTGGTGAACGGCGATGAACTGGCCGAGCTGATCCGTGAGCACAGCCTGCTGAATGCGCAATCGCTGCCCGCGCAGCCTGTTTCGATGGTCGCGCGCTGGATCGTGTCGCGCTCGGTCGTCGTGATCGACAGTCCCTGGGGCCATGTGCTGCCCCTGTTCCAGTTCGATCTCCCGCGGGCCACCGTGCACCCCGCGATGCCGATGGTGCTGGCGGAGCTCGGCGGCGTGCTGGAAGGTGCCGAGCTCGCGCTGTGGTTCGTGACGCCGAATGAATGGCTGGGCGGGGAGCGGCCGGCGATCGCCATGCAGAATACGCTCCAGGCCGTGAGGCACGCGGCGCGCGCCGACCGTTACGTGGCACTGGGCGGCTGACCGCTCGTCGATTGGTGACTGCCTGTCGGCGGTGCATGTCGCCGCACAGGCAATGCGTTTCTTCACCAGCGTCGTTGAAATGGGCCCGGGCACTCTGTGACCGTCGTGCGCGCCGCGCGCGAAGACCACGCCGGAGGCCCCATGTACACCCCGTATTCCCATGCAGAAGAAACGCTGACCCGTCTGCCGCCTGCGGCACGGGGCAGCATCGATGTGCTGCCCCCGCGCTGGGCGACCCTGGAGCCTGCTTTCGCGGACACGGGTGGCTGGGTGAGTGGCAGCGATCTGGCCGAGCTGATCCGTCAGCATGGCCGCCAGGACGACGGTTCCCCCGTTTTGCAGCCCATCTCCCTCGTGGCGCGCTGGATCGTCTCGGGCGATGTCATCGCCGTGAGCACGCCCTGGGGCGACATGCTGCCGTTGTTCCAGTTCGACCTGCCCCGAGCGGCCATCCGGCCGGAGGTGGTCATGGTGTGCGCGGAACTGGGCTGTGCGCTCACCCAGTCCGAGCTGGCCAGGTGGTTCGTCTCGCCCAACGAATGGTTGCAAGGAGAGCGACCGGTGCTCGTACTGCACACGCGGTTGCCGGACGTGCGACGGGCCGCCCGTCGCGTGGCGATGGGCGGCGAATGAGCGACGGTGCTCAACGCGTCAGATGCGCGGTTCGCCGTTCCCGTTGACCAGGATGGTCCGTCCGGGTGGCGACGTCAGCTGGACGTGGTGCTGCACACCCCGGAAGGAGTAGCTCACGTCCCAGTACTCGGGCGTGTTGGAGCCGACGTTGGTGCAGCGCTGCACATCCTGCGTCTGCGTGCCGCGGCCCACATTGGAGCCCACCGCCGCACCGGCGACCGCGCCGCCGACCGTGGCGATGTCGCGGCCGGTGCCGCCCCCGATCTGGTGCCCCAGCACACCGCCGATCACGCCGCCGACGATGGCTCCTGGCACGCTGCGGCGGCTCTCCACCTGTTCGCGCTCGATCCAGCAACGCTGGCCACTGTCGGGGCCGAGCACCGCGCGCACCGAGGTCACGGGGGCCTCGTACAGCGGTTCGTTTGCGCGGCGGCGGTAATCCACGGCCGGTGCCGGCTGCGTGGGGTACTGGTACACGGTGGGCGATGGCTGCTGGTGCACCGGGTCGGGGCGGGTGGCACAACCGGCCAGAACGGCAAGTGCCACCGCAGAGACCAGCAGGGCCGGGCGGGGGAAGAAATGTGCTCTGAAGTGAGTCATGGCAAGCTCCTTGTGAAGGCGGTTGATGCATGCCACTGTGCGTCCGGCGACGGGGGAGTTCTGTGCGCCAGGACACGGATGCATGCGGCTCGCGGCTTTGTCTGACACGGTAGGCCGCCACGGGGGGGCAGGAATGGCAGACAGGCACCGCTGTGGCGACAGCTGTGCTAAAAATCCACGGACCATGACCGCTCGCGTCACTGCCGTTCACCTCAGCCCCGTGCACGGGTTTTCCAAGGGGCGGGTGCATGCCATCACCTTGCTGGAAGGACTGGGTGTGGAGGGCGACGCGCATTGCGGCAGGACCGTGCAGCACCGCTCGCGCGTGGCGCGGAACCCGACCCAGCCCAATCTTCGCCAGGTGCATCTGTTGCACATCGAACTGTTCGCGGAACTCGCAGCGCACGGCCACACAATGCACCCCGGTGAGATGGGCGAGAACATCACCACCGAGGGCATCGACCTGCTCGAACTGTCCACCGGCACCGAATTGACGCTCGGGGCCAGCGCGCGCGTCCGCATCACGGGGCTGCGCAACCCCTGCGTGCAGATCGACCGGTTTCAGCCCGGCCTGAAGGCCGCGGTGCTGGGCCGCACCGCCGATGGCGAACTGGTGCGCAAGGCCGGGGTGATGGCGGTGGTGCTGCACGGCGGTGTGGTGTCCGCCCAGGATCGCATCCAGGTGATACCGTCCGCCGGGCCGCATGTGCCCCTGAGGCCGGTCTGAATCAGGCCATCTTGCGTTCGAGCGCGGTGGTCCATTCGGCCACGGCATCGCTCAGCGGGTCGGCGGTCATGAGGGCGCGCACCACGCCCACCGAACCCACATCGGCCTTCAGCACCTCGGGCAGGTTGCCGAGATCGACGCCGCCGATGGCCACGCGCGGGTAGTCGCGCAACAGCGCGGCGTAGGCGCGCAGGCGGCCGGTGCCTTGGGGCACGGTGGCCATCTGCTTGAGGGTGGTGGGGAATACCGCGCCCATGGCGATGTAGCTCGGGCTGTGGCGGTCGGCGATCAGCATCTCGGCGTAGCCGTGCGTGCTCAGGCCCAGGCGCAGGCCGGCAGCCCGGATGGCATCCAGGTGCTCGGGTGCCATCGCCTCCAGGTCCTCCTGACCCAGGTGCACGCCGTAGGCGCCGGCATCGATGGCCTCGCGCCAATGGTCGTTGATGAACAGGCGTGTGCCCGTGTCATGCACACCGGCCACGGCGGCTTTCACTTCGGCGCGGATGGCCTGCGCGTCGCCTGACTTGAACCGCAGCTGCACCGTGGGCACGCCGGCGCGCGCCATGCGGATCGTCCAGGCGGCGTCGGGCATCACCGCATACAGGCCGAGCGCCTGCGGGCAGGGCGCGAAGGCGTTGTCGCGCGGAAAGGGCGCGATGTCGAAATCGGCAGGCTCGTCTGGCCAGTGGACGGCGTCGAACTGCCCGGTGCGCCGGGTGCGCGTGGACCAGGCGCGGGCGATGCAGAGCGCGTCCGCGTCAATGAAGCCGAGCGTGTGGGCCGCCTGCAGCGCCGCGACGAAGACCGGGTCGTCGGACGCGGGCGCCGGCGGCATGGCATTCTGCGGCACGGGCAGGGCGAGGGTGGCGCGGTGCATGTCGACGATGGCCTGTGCCATCGCTTCGGTGGATGTGATCGTGACAGTCATGCAGACCTCCTGGCGGCGAACGGCTCAAGGGTGGTGCCAGAACGGCGTGCCCATGACGGGCGTGCTGGGCTGTGCGCTGGCCTGTGGCTGCATCGCACCCGAGCGGAAAGCCGAGCGGCCGGCGCGCACCGCGTCGGCGAAAGCGCCCGCCATGTCCACCGGCGACTGCGCCAGCGCCACGGCGGTGTTGAGCAGCACGGCGTCGAAACCCCACTCCATCACGGTGCAGGCATGCGAAGGCAGGCCCAGGCCCGCGTCGACGATGAGGGGCACGTTCAGGCGTTCGCGCAGCAGGCGCATGGCGTAGGGGTTCACCGGGCCCTGGCCGGTACCGATGGGCGCGGCCCAGGGCATCACGGCCTGGCAACCCACGTCCACCAGGCGCTGGCACAGCACGAGGTCCTCGGTGCAATAGGGCAGCACCTTGAAGCCGTCGTTGATGAGCTGGCGCGCGCAGTCCACCAGGTTGAGCGTGTCGGGCTGCAGGCTGTAGTCGTCGCCGATCAGCTCGAGCTTGATCCACGGTGTGTTGAACACCTCGCGCGCCATCTGCGCGGTGGTGATGACTTCCTGCGCCGTGTGGCAGCCGGCGGTGTTGGGCAGCACGGGCACGGCGAGGTCTTGCAGCAATTTCCAGAACGCCGCGCCAGCCTCGGGCTGCGCGGCCCCCTGGCGCCGCAGCGAAGCGGTGAGCATGGCGGGCTGCGAGCGCCTCACGGCCGCCTCGAGCGTGGCGGGTGAAGGGTAGCGCGAGGTGCCCAGCAGCAGGCGGCCATGGAAGGTCTCGCCGTAGAGCACCAGCGGATCTTCGTGGGTGAGTGGGGTGGTCATGTCCATGGCAATGGTCTCCTCAGCCGCCCGTCACGGGGGCGATGATTTCGATGCGGTCACCGTCGTTGAGGCGGTGCTGCGCGTAGGCCGAACGCGGCACGAACTGCAGGTTGACCGCCGTGGCGAACACGGCGGGGGGCTGCCACAGCTGCAGTGCGTCGGCCAGCGTGGCGCCCTCGGGCAGTTCGCGGGTTTCCTGGTTGATGAACACGTTCATGCAAGAGTTTCCATTTCTTCAGCGGATGACCGCCAGCCCCAGGGCATCGGCCAGTGGGGAGTGGCCCTGGTCCACGACTTCGAGCGCCGCGTCCAGCACCGCGGGCGCGATCATGAAGCCATGGCGGTACAGGCCGTTGATGGCCATTCTGCGCGGTCCGGTGAGGTGCAGCGCTGGCAGGTTGTCCGGCAGGGTGGGGCGCAGCTGCACACCGAGTTCGATGATGCGCGCTTCGCCGAAGCCCGGGTGCACGGTGTAGGCCGCGCTCAGCAGCTCCAGCGTGGAGCGCACGCTGGCGGGCGAGAGGTCGTCGGACTCGATCTCCGTGGCGCCGATGACGAACACACCATGGGGCTTGGGAGCGATGTAGAGCGGATAGCGCGGGTGCACGAGCCGCGTGGGGCGTGAGAGGCTCACGCCCGGTGCATGGATGCGCGCCACCTCGCCGCGCACACCGCGCAGCGAGGTCCATTGCGGCTGCGCGCCCAGGCCTCGGCAGTCGAACAGCCAGGCATCGGGCCCCGGGTCCACCTCGGCCGGCGTGCGCGCCGTGTGCCAGCGCACGGTCACACCCAGCACCTGCATCTGGTGCGCGAGCGCGGGCAGCAATTCCCGGTTGTCGAGCTGGCCCTCACCGGGCAGGTACAGGCCTTGCGCGAAGCGGTGTTCCAGCGCGGGCTCCAGCCTGGTGAGTGCGGTGCCGTCCTGGCGCTGCGCAGGGGGGAGGGCGGGCAGGGCGGCGCTGGTGCGCGCAAGCTGGCCCGCGAAACGTTCGGCCTCTGCCGCGTCCTGCCGGTGCCAGAGCACGAGCGTGCCCGCCTGCTGGAAGAACACCGGCTGCTCCAGCGCGACCAGCAGCTGCGGCCAGCGCGCGAGCGCATGCTGGCCCATTCGCACCACGTTCAGCTCGGTCACGGCCGATTCGGCCAGCGGCGCGAGCATGGCCGCCGCCACGCGCGCTGCGGCGTGCGCGGCCTCCGGTCCACCGGCGTCGATCACCTCGACGCGGTGGCCACGCTGCGCCAGCGCACAAGCGAGCAGGCGGCCCATCAGGCCGGCACCGAGCACCACAGCGGAAGGTTGTTGGGAAACCGTCACTTCAATGAACCCTTCGGCGAGAAATCGAGGTGCGAAGTACCCCTTCCAGGGCACGCGAGGCTCCGGCTCCGCCGGGCCCAGGGTATGCCCCCCTCGCGCAGCAGAGGGGAGGCGGCGCAGCCGCGCGGGGGGTGTCTCTAGAATCCCGGCCATGACGAACGAACCGCAACGCTACACCCGTGTCCTGTCCATCGCTGGTTCCGACAGTGGCGGGGGTGCCGGCATCCAGGCCGATCTGAAGACCTTCGCGGCGCTGGGCTGCTATGGCATGACGGCCATCACGGCCCTGACGGCGCAGAACACGCTGGGCGTGAGCGGCATCCATGGCGTGCCGCCCGACATGCTCAAGGCGCAGCTGAGTGCCGTGCTCGACGACATCGGCGTGGACGCGGTGAAGATCGGCATGCTGCATGCGCCCGACATCGTGCGCACCGTGGCCTGGGCCCTGAAGCACTACGGTGTGAAGCAGGTGGTGCTCGACCCCGTGATGGTGGCCACCAGTGGTGACCGCCTCATCGCGCCAGAAACGGTGCAGGTGCTGGTGGAAGAACTGTTCCCACTCGCCGCCGTGGTCACGCCCAACCTGGACGAGGCTGCCTTGCTGGTGGGCCGGCCGATCACCGCAACACACGAGCTCGAGGCCGCTGCGCGCGACCTGCTGGCCCTGGGCACGCAAGCCGTGTTGCTCAAGGGAGGGCACCTGCCGGGCGACGAAGTGGCCGATCTGCTGGTGACAGGCCCCGGACCTGCGCAGCGGCTGGCGTCGCCGCGCATTGCGAGCCGCAACACGCATGGCACCGGCTGCACGCTGTCGTCCGCCATCGCCGCCCACCTCGCGCTCGGGGCGCCGCTGGATGTGGCCGTGTCCAGGGCGCGCAGCTATATCCTGCAGGCCATCGAACAGGGCGCCGACGTGTACACGGGCGCCGGCCACGGCCCGCTCAACCATGGCCACGCGCCGCTCCCGCAGCACAAACGCGCGCGCGGGTGAGAGGCGGCCTGGCGTGAGCATGTTCAGGCCCGGGCCGCGGAAAGGCCGCCTGCATTGCGCGGCCGCGTGAGGGCGGCCAGCACGAAGGTCAGGGCCAGGGTGGGCAGCGCCGAACCGAGATCGGGCGCGTACTGCTTGAGCAGGTGGTAGGTCGCGATGCCGGCCAGCCACAGCGCCGCGGCACTCCAGTCCACCGCGCGCGCGGTGAGGCTGGGTACAACGGTGCCGCTGCCCAGTCGACCCAGGATCACGCCATACAGCGGCACGAACACCGAACTCAACAGCAGCAGGAACGGCTCCAGCGTGTGGATCGGCAGCACCAGCGCGAGCGCGGTGCAGACCACGGCGAAACCCAGGCCGGCCGCGCGGATGCTCCAGCGCGGGCGCAGGCTGTGCACCGACACCGCGCCCGAGTGCGCGTCGCCGTAGGCGTTGTCCATTTCGTCGAGCAGGATCAGGCCGAGCGCGATCAGGCCACCCTGCGCGAGCAGCAACGCACCCACGAGGTTGGTGCCCGGCTCCACGGTGCTCACCACCAGCACGCCCAGCGCATAGCACCAGATGTTGGCCAGCGCATATCCCAGCCAGGTGCCGCCGAAGGTGGTGGCGCTGCGCTTGCCGTGGCGCGCGTAGTCGGCCACCAGCGGCAGCCACGACACCGGCATGGCGATCACCAGATCCATGGCCGAGAACATGCCCATGCCGCCGGTGCCCGGGCGGTTCCAGAACCCATCGAAGCCCTGTGCCACCAGGCGCGTGCCGAATTGCCAGGTGAGCCAGGCCAGCGAGGCGATCACCAGCGGCAGCGCGAAGCGGCTCACGAAGCGGCGCACCAGCGTGAGCATGGAGCCCGCCATCAGCGCGGTGAGCACCGCGCCCCACAGCAGCGTGGCCAGCAGCTTGCCGGTGAACCCATCCACTTCGATGCCGAGCGTCTGAGTGGCAATGGCCACCGTGCCCTCCTGCATGATCACGAGTTCGAACGTGGTCCAGCCCAGCAGTTGCGCGATGTTGAGCAGCACCGGCAGACGGGCGAATGCGCTGCCGTAGGTGGCGTGCATCAGGCCCGCGCTGGACAGGCCGGTCTGGCAGCCCAGGCGTGCCGTCCAGGCGAGCAGGGCGGCACCCACGACGGAACCCAGCAGGATGGCGATGACCGCGTCGCGCGTGCCCACCGCCGGCACCAGGTAAGCGCCGATCTGCATGACCAGCAGACCGGTGCCCAGGCTGAACCAGAGCGCGGCGTGTTCGTGGAAGTGGAAGACCCGGTTGCCCTGCGGCACCGGAGTGAGGGCCTGGTTGGCCGGGGAATGGTCGATGGACATCGATTGCTCCAAGCAGATGTTGAAGCAGGTGGGCTGGGCCGGCCTGTGTTCCGGCGCGTGGCGACGGGGTGTGGGATCTCCGGCCTGCTTCCCTGCGCGAGGATTACCTCAGTCAGGTTCAAAGGGACTCTCTCAGTCGCGACCGGAATCGGAACCCCGGTGCAACACCCCTAGCGGATGCGCCTTGAAGGCGCGGGACGAAGTATACGGCTCAGGCTGCGAGCGCCTGCGGTATCCAGGCCATGACCTGCTCCAACGCGACTTGTGGCGTCTCCAGGTGGCCGCCCGTCACTTCCAGCAGCTTCGTTTTTGGGTTCCCGGGCAGCTTGTCGACGTAATAGCTGCGCACGCGGGCGAACAACGGATCACCCTGGCCGATCGCGGTGAGCACCGGCAGGCTGGCGGGCAGTTTCGGCGCGGTCACTCCCATGTCCGCGTCGGACTCGGGGTCGAAGTACGAAAGGAAGTTCTTCGCGGTGGTGATGACGGGTTGCTGCCGGCCCTGGTTGATGTCCATGAAGCGCTGGCTCTCGTCGCCTTTGCCCGCGGCCACCAGGGTGCGCGCGGCTTCGATGCTCTCGCGCACCGGTGCCAGCTGCGGCGCGGTGAAGTAGCCCTGCGGCACGTGGCCCGGCGCCAGCAGCACCAGCGCGTGCGCCGTGCCGCCGCGTGCCGCGTGGCTCATGGCAGCGGGCACGCCCATGCTGTGGCCCATGAGCACGATGCGAGTCGCACCCTGGTCCTGCAGTGCTTTCACATGCTGGGCGACCTCGGCCATGGCGCCGTTCCAGTCGCCCTGCAGATAGCGGTTGCGCGACCAGGGCATGTCCGGCAGAGACACCAGCCAGCCCTGCTTCTCCATCGCGGCCTTCACCGGCGCGTACTGCGGGCTGGCCGGGCCGCCCGGGTTCTTGCCGTGCAGGAACAGCACGCCGACGCGCTCGGCAGGCTGGGCATGGGCGGTGAGGATGGGCAGCAGGGACAGGGACGCAAAAGACCGACGTTTCATGGAGGTGTTTTCCGGTGGTTGGCTGACAGGGGGACAAAGAAAAAGCCCTGCGAACAGGGCTTTGCGTGAGAGGGCGGGTTTCAGGCCAGCGAGTCGGCCCAGATGTTGCGCGCCCAGGCCATCGCATAGGCGCCTTCGAGTTCGCTCGCCGCGCTCGACAGGCCGCCCGAGCCGGGTACCGTGAGCATGGTCTTCTGCGCGGCGTCGTAGCGGTGCACGCTGGCCACGTGCACCACGTCGGTGGCGGTGACGAAGCTGTAGCAGGTGTTGGCGTAGATCGGCAGCGCAGGCGGTTCCTTGCCCTGCAGCAGCGAGACGACGGCGGCCGCGCAGGTCTTGCCGTGCTGGTTGGCCATGTGGCCGGACTTGGGCATGCCGGGTGCGATCTGGATCGCATCGCCCAGCACGTGGATGTTCTTCGCCGCCTTCGACTCGAAGGTGAGGAAGTCCACCTCGCACCAGCGCGCGTTCGCGGTGGCCAGGCCGGTCTTCACGGCGATCTCGCCGGCACGCTGCGTCGGGATCACGTTGGCGACGCCCGCCTTGAAGTCGTCGTTGAACTCGAACTTCAGGGTGTTGGTGGCGGCGTCCACATCCACCACCTTGTGCTTGGGCCGGTATTCGATGATGCCCTTGTAATGTTCGTCCCAGGCCTTCATGAACAGGCCCTTCTTGGAGGTGATGTCGTCGTTGGCGTCGAAGATCACGACCTTGCTCTTCGGCTTGGCCTTCTTGAAGTAGCTGGCCACCATGCAGGCGCGCTCGTAGGGGCCGGGCGGGCAGCGGTACGGTGCCAGCGGGATCGAGAGCGCGTACACGCCGCCATCGGGCAGGGCTTCGAGCTGGCGGCGCAGGGCCACGGTCTGCGGTCCGGCCTTCCAGGCGTGTAGCACCTTGTCGGCCGCGCCGGGCTTCGCCATGCCGGGCAGGGTGTCCCACATGAAGTCGATGCCGGGCGAGAGGATCAGGCGGTCGTACGGCAGTTCACCGCCGCTGGCCAGCTTTACCGTGCGCCTGGTCGGGTCGATGCTGGCGACCATGTCGCGCACCACCTTGATGCCGTGGCGCTTGCTCAGGTTGTCGTACGGCGTGGTGATGTCGGCCATGGTCTTGTGGCCGCCGAGCACCAGGTTGGAGATCGGGCAGGACACGAAGGCCGTGTTGGGTTCGACCAGGGTCACATCGATGCCATGGTCAGAAAACAGCCGCACGTACTTGGCGGCGGTGGCGCCACCATAGCCGCCACCCACGACGACGACCTTGGCGCCGCTGCCCGTGGTGGCACAGCCGCCCATGAGACCCAGGCTGGCGACCGCAGAACCCGCACCCAGCGTTTGAACGAATTGACGACGTTGCATGGCGTGGGCTCCTGTTATTTCTTCTGGGCGGCGAAGTAGCCGGCGATGTCAGCCAGCTGCTCGTCGGAATAGCCCTTGGCGAGCTGGTGCATGATGGTCGCGGGCCGCTTGCCGGCCTTGAAATCCAGCAGCTTCTGCAGCAGGTCGTCCTTGCTCTGGCCGGCCAGCGAAATGGCGCCGGGTTCTGCCCGGCCGTCCGTGCCGTGGCAGTTGGCGCAGGCGGCAGCCCACACCTTGATCTGATTGACCTGGGCCTGCGCGCCCATGGCGGCAGCGCCGAGCACGCCCGCAGCGAGCCATTTCATCGGTTTCATCATCGTGGGTCTCCAGTGGTGTCGAAACGTAATTGCATCCAAAACTGTAGCAGATGACCTTAGCTGTCGTTAATTATTCGTAAGTACGCATATTTCGATGCTTCATGCTAGCGGGCGGACGGAAGACGCCTAGCGTGGAAACCCTATTCGGGTGGTTGGGGTACGGGTTAACACCAATCCGAATATCAGCAATCACTCATATAGTCCCACTCCAAATCAAGGCGTCTCTCGCCACACAAGGAAAAATGCTGTGTCCAAAGACCTGAGCGACGTCATCGGGCGCGTTCTGCCAGCCCCCGAAAACCACCTGAGCGCCGACAAGCTGGAGCAGGCCCGCAAGGCCCGGCGCAGTTTCATGGGCAAAGCGCTTGCGATGGGCGCGGGTGCCGTCGCCGGTGCAACCGCTGCCACCCGTGCCGTGGCGGCCGAAGGCGAGGAAGCCATCCTGAAGTTGCCGGCGCACTCCACCGGGTTGGGTCAGCCCGTGGCCACGCTGGGCTATGGCCTGCCCAGCAAGTGGGAGGGCAACCTGCAGCGCCGCCAGAGCCCGGGGCTCACCCGGGTGCCGCAGGCGTCGGTCAGCTTCACGCCGTTGCAGGGGTTGTTCGGAATCATCACGCCCAGTGGCCTGCATTTCGAGCGCCACCACCAGGGCTGGTGGGACATCGACCCTTCGAAGCACCGGCTGATGGTGAACGGCCTCGTCAAGCGCGAGCGCGTGTTCACCATGGACGATCTGATGCGCCTGCCCAGTGTCTCGCGCATCCACTTCATCGAATGTGGCGCCAACTCAGCGCCCGAGTGGGGCAACGTGGCGCTGCCTTCGGTCCAGTACACGCACGGCATGGTGAGTTGCTGCGAATTCACCGGCGTGCTGCTTTCCACCCTGCTGGAGATGTGCGGCTACGACAAGAAGAACGGCAGGTACGTGCTGGCTGAAGGGGCAGACGGGTCGTCCATGACCCGCACCATCGACATGGACCGCGCCATGGACGACTGCATCGTGGCCTGGGCCATGAACGGCGAGATGCTGCGCCCGGAGAACGGCTACCCGCTGCGCCTGGTGGTGCCCGGCATCCAGGGTGTGAGCTGGGTGAAATACCTGCGTCGCCTCGAGGTGGGCGATCAGAAGTGGGCGACCAAGGACGAGGCGGTCCACTACATCGACCACATGCCCGACGGCACGCACCGCCAGTACACCGGCATCCAGGAATGCAAGAGCGTGATCACCACCCCGTCGGGCAGCCAGACGCTGCTGGACAAGGGCTACTACAACGTCACGGGCCTGGCCTGGTCCGGCCGGGGCACGGTCAAACGCGTGGATGTGAGTGTGGATGGGGGGCGCAACTGGCGCACCGCGCGGCTCGAAGGCCCGGTGTTGCCCAAGGCGCTCACGCGCTTCAACATCGACTGGGTGTGGGACGGCAAGCCAGCCATCCTGCAGAGCCGTGCGATCGACAGCACAGGCTATGTGCAGCCCAAGATCAACCAGCTGCGCGCCGTGCGCGGCACGCGTTCGATCTACCACCAGAACGCGATCCAGTCGTGGAAGGTGGCCGAGAACGGCGAAGTCTCCAACGTGCAGGTGTTTTGATGAACTTGATCTTGCGCAGCACCATCCTGCTGCTGGCTTCATTCACCGCCACCGCCGTGATGGCCCAGGGCAAGCCCTGGCACGACGTTGGGCGCGATGCCACCAAGGCCGAAGTGAAAGCCTGGGACATCGACGTGCGTCCCGACTTCAAAGGCTTGCCCAAGGGCGCCGGCACGGTGGCTCAGGGAGAGCAGGTGTGGGAGGCGCAGTGCGCCTCGTGCCATGGCAGTTTCGGGGAATCGAACGAAGTATTCACGCCCATCGTGGGTGGTACCACCAAGGCCGACATCGAGCGCGGCCGCGTGAAGAATCTGGAGCCGGGCAGCAGCTTCCCGCAGAAGACCACCATGATGAAAGTGGCCACGCTCTCGACGCTGTGGGACTACATCAACCGCGCCATGCCGTGGAACGCGCCGAAGACGCTCAAGACCGACGAGGTGTACGCGGTGACCGCATACATCCTCAGCCTGGCCGAGGTGGTGCCGGCCGAGTTCACGTTGAGCGACCAGAACATCGCCGAGGTACAAAAGCGCATGCCCAACCGCAACGGTATGGTGTTCCACGAGCCGCTCTGGAAGCTCGAGGGCAAGGGCGACGTGAAGAACGTCGCCTGCATGAAGGACTGCCCGGTCGAGACCACCATCCGTTCATCGCTGCCCGACTTTGCGCGCGATGCGCACGGCAACATCCAGGAGCAGAACCGCGTCATCGGCCCGGTGCGCGGCGCCGACACCACCAAACCGCCGCCCAAGGGGCCGGTGGGCAGCACGCCGCCGCCCGCGCCTGTGGTGGTAGCGTCCGCCGCACCGGCTGTGAAAGACACCAAGTCCCTGCTGACCGCCAACAGCTGCACCGCCTGCCATGGCATGACCAACAAGATCGTCGGCCCCGGTTTCGCCGAGATCCTCGCCAAGCACAAGGGGCGGGCCGATCTGGAGGCCTACCTGGCCGGCCGGATCCAGAGCGGTGGTTCAGGGGTGTTCGGCGCGGTGCCCATGCCGCCGCAACCCCAGCTGAGCGAAGCCGATGCGCGCGCCATTGCGAAGTGGATCGCCGACGGTGCGAAGTAGTTGAATCAGGCCCTATAAATATTTGCATTTACTCGTAAACCCCATTTCCCCCACGACAAGGAGACCGTACGCTATGTCCATGAAACCAATCCTGCTGTGCTTGGCAGCAGCTGGCGCCTTCCTGAGCGCCAATGCCCATGCCCAGGATGCCGCCGCCGCCAAGGCCCTGGCTTCCAAGAACGCGTGCCTGGCCTGCCATGCGGTGGACAAGAAGATGGTCGGACCGTCCTACAAGGATGTGGCCGCGAAGCACAAGGGCCAGGCCGGTGCGCTGGAAGCCGTGGCAGCGCGCATCAAGTCGGGTGGTTCCGGTCTGTATGGCCCGGTGCCAATGCCCCCACAGCCGAATCTGAAGGACGATGAGCTCAAACTGCTGGCCGGATGGATCCTCGCCGGCGCACCAGACCAGTAAACTTCGCCCCGTTTTTATTCTCACCAGGAGCTCAACATGAACAACTCACGCCGAGTCGCCCTCAAGACCACGGGGGCGTTCGCCTCGCTGGTGTCGCTGGGCCTCATCACCCAGAGCCAGGCCCAGGCTGCCGTGGACCGCGCCGGCTTTGAAGTCAAGACGCTGCCCGATGCCCTCAAGGCCATCGGTGGCACGCCCGCCAATAGCGACCAGGTCACTGTGGTCGCCCCCGACATCGCCGAGAACGGCGCGGTGGTGCCGATCGGTGCTTCGAGCAAGCTGCCCAACACGACCGAGATCTACCTCATCGTCGAGAAGAACCCGATGCCGCTGTCGGCCGGCTTCATCATCCCGGCTGGTACCGCACCCGACGTGCAGACCCGCCTGAAGATGGGCCAGAGCAGCAACGTGATCGCGGTCGTCAAGGCCGACGGCAAGCTGTACTCCGCCACCAAGGAAACCAAGGTCACGCTGGGTGGTTGCGGCGGCTGATCGCCCGCACCCACGTCTCCATCGCACCCATTCACAGAATTTCAGGAGTCCATCATGGCCGATCCGATGCGCATCCGCGCCGCACTCGCCGGTGACGAAACCACCGTTCGCATTCTCATGTCCCACGTCATGGAGCCGGGCACGCGCCGCGATGCTGCGGGCGCCCTCATTCCCGCCCACTTCATCAAGGAAGTGGAAGCCACGCACAACGGCAAGGTCGTGCTGAGCTCGCTGTTCACCGGCTCGGTGGCGCAGAACCCCTTCCTGTCCTTCAAATTCAAGGGTGCCGCCAAGGGCGACAAGGTCACCGTGAAGTGGACCGACAGCAAGGGCGACTCGCGCACCGACGAAGCAAGCATCGCGTAACTGGGATCACCCCCGCCGCGTTTCGCGCGACCCCCTCCAGGGGGCGTCACCAGCGGCCCGGCGAAGCCGGTTCCGCGGTGACTCTGGAGATTTCGCTCCACCGCTTTTTCGATAACTACACGAGGAGACACCCCATGAAATTCCAGCTTGTTCCCGCCGCGCTGGTGCTCGGTGGCCTGATGGCCGCAGGCGCCGTGCAGGCCCAGGACGCGACCGCCGAAGGTATCGCGAAATACCGCGAGATGCTGCAGGACGGCAACCCGGCCGAACTGTTCGAGATGAAGGGCGAGGAACTCTGGAAACAGAAACGGGGACCGAAGAACGTTTCCCTTGAGCAGTGCGATCTGGGCAAAGGTCCAGGTGTCATCAAGGGCGCTTTCGTCGCGTTGCCGCGTTTCTTCAAGGACACTGGCCGCGTGCAGGACCTGGAGACCCGCCTGATCACCTGCATGGAGACCCTGCAGGGCTTCAACGGTGCCGAGATCGCCAAGACACCGTTTGGCCGGGGCGAGATGGCCAACGTGACCGCGCTTGCTACCTATGTGGCAACCGCCTCCAAAGGCATGCGCTTCAACCTGCCGCAATCGCACGCGCAGGAAAAGCTGATGTACGAGGTCGGCAAACGCATGTTCTTCACGCGCGGCGGCACGCACGACTTCTCCTGTGCTTCCTGCCACGGTGAAAGTGACAAGCGCATTCGCCTGCAGGACCTGCCCAACCTCACCAAGAACCCGGGCGACGGCATCGGTTTTGCCGCCTGGCCGGCCTACCGCGTGTCCAACTCCCAGATGTGGGGCATGCAGTTGCGCCTGAACGACTGTTTCCGCCAGCAGCGCTTCCCTGAACCCAAGTTCGGCAGCGACGCGACCATTGCACTCGGTGTCTACATGGGCGTGAACGCCAAGAGCGCCGAGTCCATCGTGCCTGCCATCAAGCGCTGAACCGGAGACAACGAACATGAAGAAGACCTTTGCATACGCTGTGCTGCCCTTGGCGGCCATTGTGCTGTCGGGCTGCACCTCGTCGCCTTCCAGCGCCGATTACGATAAGGCCACCGCCGACATTCTCAAGAACTCGTTCCAGGAACGCGGCATCGCCAAGCTCGATCGCCTCACGCAGGACGACGCCAACCGCGAATGCGCGGCCGCCGACGTCGCGGGCAAGCCGATCGACCCGGCGGTGGCCAAGGCCATCGAAGCGGCCAACATGAAGACCGTGAAGTGGCCCAGCGACGGCAAATTCCTGGGCGACTGGAAGGCCGGTGAAGCCATCGCGCAGAGCGGCCGGGGCCTGACCTGGACCGACACCGCCAGCACGCCCAACGGCGGCAACTGCTACAACTGCCACCAGATCAGCAAGGAAGAAATCTCCTTCGGTACGCTGGGGCCGAGCCTCTACAACTACGGCAAGTTGCGCGGTGTGACCGACCCCAACAGCGCCGCTGGCAAGGCGATCGTCGAATACACCTGGGGCAAGCTCTGGAACTCGCGGGCCTACAACGCCTGTTCGCAGATGCCGCGCGTGGGCCACATGGCCATCCTCAACGAGAAGCAGCTCAAGGACGTGATGGCCCTGTTGCTGGACCCCGCTTCACCGGTGAACAAGTGAGCGAGCTGCCCCGGCTGCTCAGAAGCCGGGGCAGCGTCAAAAAAATTTCGCTCAAATATCAGCAAACAGTTATCTACCAAGGACCCCGATGAGCTTCAGTCGCCGTGAATTCATGCAGGTGCTTGCCATGGCCAGTGCCACCGGCATGGCCCTGAACCACCGCGATGTGCTGGCGGCCGCGCCCGGTGCCGGCGAAAAGCTGTACGACGTGCCCACCTTCGGCAACGTCAGCTTCCTGCACTTCACCGACTGCCATGCCCAGTTGCAGCCGATCTACTTCCGCGAGCCCAACGTCAACCTGGGTGTTGCCGATGCCCTGGGCAAGCCGCCGCACATCGTGGGTGAGAAGCTGCTGAAGCACTTCAATATCAAGCCCGGCACGGCCAGCGCGCACGCGTTCTCGTACCTGAACTTCAGCCAGGCCGCGAAGACCTACGGCAAGGTCGGTGGCTTCGCGCACATGGCCACGCTGGTGAAGCAGCTCAAGGCCAGCCGGCCGCACGCGTTGCTGCTCGATGGTGGCGACACTTGGCAAGGCTCGGCCACCTCGCTGTGGACGAACGGGCAGGACATGGTCGACGCCTGCAAGCTGCTGGGCGTGAACATGATGACGCCGCACTGGGAATTCACCTTCGGTGCGAAGCGCGTGCAGGAGATCGTCGAGAAAGACTTCAAGGACCAGGTCGAATTCCTGGCGCAGAACGTCAAGACCACCGACTTTGAAGACCTCGTGTTCAAGCCCTACGCGATGCGCGAGATGAACGGCGTACAGGTCGCGGTGATTGGCCAGGCGTTCCCGTACACCCCCATCGCCAACCCGCGCTACATGGTGCCCGACTGGACCTTCGGCATCCAGGACGAGCACATGCAGAAGATGGTGGACGAGGCCCGCGGCAAGGGTGCGCAGGTCGTCGTCGTTCTTTCCCACAATGGCATGGACGTGGACATCAAGATGGCCTCGCGCGTGCGTGGCATCGACGCCATTCTGGGCGGCCATACGCACGACGGCATGCCCGCGCCCACCATCGTGAAGAACGGCGGCGGCCAGACGCTGGTGACCAACGCCGGCTCCAACAGCAAGTTCCTGGGCGTGCTCGATTTCGACGTGCGCGGCGGCAAGGTGCAGGACTTCCGCTACAAGCTGCTGCCGATCTTCTCCAACCTGATCACCCCCGACGTGGCCATGCAGGCCCACATCGACAAGGTGCGCGCGCCTTACAAGGACAAGCTGGACGAGAAACTCGCCGTCACCGAGGAGCTGCTGTACCGGCGTGGCAACTTCAATGGTTCATGGGACCAGCTCATCTGCGACGCGCTGATGCAGAACAAGGGCGCCGACATCGCGTTCTCGCCCGGCGTGCGCTGGGGCACGTCGCTTCTCCCGGGCGACACCATCACCTACGAACGCATGATGGACCAGATGGCCATGACCTACCCGGCCACCACGCTCAACGAATTCAGCGGTGAGCAGATCAAGACCATCCTCGAAGACGTGGCCGACAACATCTTCAACCCCGATCCCTATTACCAACAGGGCGGCGACATGGTGCGCGTGGGCGGCATGCAGTACACCGTCTCGCCCAAGGCAGCCATGGGACAGCGCATCAACAACATGACGCTCAAAGGCAAGCCGATCGAAGCCGGCAAGACCTACAAGGTGGCGGGCTGGGCGTCTGTGCAGGAAGGCGCGAAGGGCGAACCGATCTGGGATGTGGTTTCGGGTTACCTGCGCGAGAAGAAGGTCATCAAGGGTGTGAAGATCAACAGCCCGCGCATCGTCGGCATGGACGGCAACCCCGGCATGACGCTGTGATCACCCCCCTGCGCCGCTGACGCGGCTTCCTCCCTCTCTGGCGCGCCTTTGGCGCTTGGAGGAGGGAGGGCACCTTGGGCCGGCGAAGCCGGACCCTCGTTGCCTCTGGTCGGTGTAGTCTCTCTCGTTGAGGCGCGGTGACAACGCAAAAAGCCTCCCACCCGCTGCCGGGTGAGAGGCATGAAACCTTGGAGAAGGTAAGGAAGTAACTAACTCAGGGGGGATGCGCGCGATCAGAAGTCGTGGCGCACGCCGATGGAGTACATGCGACGGTCCAGCGTCTTCACGCCAGCGCCGTTCTCCACTTCGCCGTCCAGCAACGCGCCGTACAGGCGGGTGCGCTTGGACATGGCGTAGGTCACGCCTGCCGACAGGGCCGTGCCCTTGGCGGCCGTGGCGCCAGCGGTGGTCTCGGCCTTGCTGTAGGCGTAGCCCACCGAGAAGTCCAGATTGCCCACGGGCACGTTCACGCCGATGGCAAAGCCGTCGGCTTCGTTGCCGTTGCGGATCTCGGCACGGTTGAAACCGGCGGAGACGCGGGCCACGCCGAAGTTGTACGCGGCACCGATGGTGGAGTACTTGCGGTTGTTGGCCTTCTGGTCCTGGTAGCCGAAGCCCACGTCCAGCGCACCGGCGCGGTAACGCAGGTTGAAGGCGGTGGTGTCGGCCTTCACGGTGGCGTCTTCGTCCAGGCCATAGCTGGCGCCCAGGCTGAATCCGCCGAAAGAGGGCGACTCATAGCGGATCTGGTTGCTGGCGCGGCTGGCGTAGTCGGCCACGCCGGCGGTGTAGGCGATCTTGGTCGCGGAGAACTCCGAATCCCACAGGTTGCTGCTGACGCTCAGGTCGCGGATGTCGTCGAACGAGGTGTCGTGGCGGCCGAGCTTGAGGGTACCGAAGCCGCCGCTGAGACCGACGATGGACATGCGGTCGAATGCGCTGCCAGCGGCTTGCGTGCCGGCACTGCTGTCAAAGCCTTGCTCCAGGCCGAAGATCGCCTTGAGGCCGCCACCCAGGTCTTCGCTGCCGCGCAGGCCCCAACGGGTCGAGGTCAGGTTGCCGCTGAACATCTGCGTGGTGCTCACGCCGTTGACCTTGTTGGAACCGACGGACGTGTCGATGCGGCCATACAGGGTGACGTTGGACTGGGCCATCGCGGCGCCGGTGGTAGCCAGAACGGCCAGAGCGATGAGGCTCTTCTTCATGTGTTGCTCCGATGAAAGTACACGGGATCCGTGGAGATCCCCTTGCTCCCCACACCATGCGGGAAGTCCTGCGTATTTCATCGAGTGGCAGAGACGGCTCTATGACATTCGGCCGTCACAAGCGGGTTTGCCCCAACATACAACACATGACCCCACGCGCGGCTGCGACTGTCATCGCGATGCCATCAAATTCGTAGCAATCTGATGTCCTTGGCGAAGTGTTCGACGGCTTCGGCTACAGTGAATCTCTTCATGAAGTACGACACCCTTGTTCTCGGCGCCGGCATGGTGGGCGTCTCGTGCGCATTGCATCTGCAGTCCCGAGGCCGCTCGGTGGCGCTGCTGGATCGCCGCGCACCCGGCCTGGAAACCTCTTACGGCAACGCCGGCATCATCCAGCGCGAAGCGATCGAACCCTATCCCTTGCCGCGCGGCCTGGGTTTTCTGCTCTCTGCACTGGGCAACCAGCGCATCGATGTGCGCTACCACGCGGGCGCGGTGTTGCGGCTCATCGGGCCGCTCTGGAGTTACTTTCTGAACTCGGGCGGCTCGCGTTACCGCTCCGTCTCGCGCGAATATGAAACCCTTATCGCGCATTCGCTCGAAACGCACGCCGACCTCATGCAGGCGGCCCGGGCCGAGAGCCTCGTGGCGGGGCAGGGTTACCTCACGCTGTTCCGATCCGCGAGCGAACTGCGCGACTGCTTTCGCAATGCCGACCAGCGTGCACGGGCTGGCGTGCAGCACGTCAAGCTTTCGGGTGACGATGTGGCGCGCGAAGAGCCTGGCCTGGAAGGCCGCTTCGCCGGTGCCGTGCGCTGGACCGATCCGGTCGCCATCCGCAGCCCGGGCGATCTTGTGCAAGCCTATGCCCGCCTTTTCAACGAACGCGGCGGCACCGTGCATCTGGGCGATGCCATGACGCTGCGCCGCACCGACGACGGCGGCTGGCAGGTCGACACCGCCCAGGGGCCGTCCTTGCGCGCCGACCGGGTGGTCGTGGCGCTCGGTCCCTGGACGCTGGAACTCACCCGGCGCTTTGGTTACACCGTGCCACTGATTCCGAAGCGCGGCTACCACCGGCACTACGTGCCGCTGCCAGGCAGGCCGTTGCACAGCACGGTGATCGACGGCGACCATGGCTTCGTCGTCGCACCCATGAAAGACGGCCTGCGCCTGACCACGGGCGCCGAACTGGCCTGGCCCCAGGCACCGCGCACACCGGGCCAGGTGGCCGCCGCCGAGCGCGTGGCGCGACAGGCCTTTCCCCTGGGCGAACCGGTGGAGGCCGAACCCTGGATGGGCACGCGCCCGTGCCTGCCCGACATGAAGCCCGTGTTCGGGCCCGTGCCTGCCGTGGACCGCCTCTGGTGCGCCTTCGGGCACGGCCACCAGGGGTTCACGCTGGGCCCGATCACGGGCGAACTGCTGGCGGCCATGATGACCGGTGAAGCGCCGCGCGTGGCCGTGGAGCCGTTCTCGCCCGCAAGGTTCAACCAGACGGGCGCGCTGAAGACGCAGCGTATCTGAGCCTTCAGGCGGGCGGGCATCCGCGCTGCATGGGCGGTACCGAACCCTTATCGGGCCAGGAAAAAGTCCAGGGGAATGAGCTCGACCGCCCATCCACCTTCTTCACCCAAGCTGGCGGCCGGGTGCATCGAGGCGATCTGCAGCGCCTCGTCGTGGTTCTCCGCTTCGATGATGAACAGGCCGCCGACCACTTCCTTCGATTCGGTGTACGGGCCGTCACTGACCAGCGTTCTGCCGTTGCTCGGGCGAAGTGTTTTCCAGGTGTCCAGGTCGCCCAGTGACGCGGACACCAGCACCTTGCCCGTGGCACGCATCTTCTCGTCCAGCGCCGGGCATTGGCCGACCAGTGTCTGCACGTCATTCGGAGCCATCGCGGCGAATCGTTCCGGGGTGAAGTAAGCCAGACCGAGGTATTTCATGGGAGTTGCCTTGAAGTGGAGGGTGCACTGACGACGATCATGGTGGCCGGAAATCGACAGTTTTCCTGAGCGCTACGGGCCGGGCGGCCAGGACCGGCTGGGCGCCGCTCTCGCCATGGCCTGAAAAAAACAACATGCCTGCCCTCAAACCGGTGGGTCGGGGGTTTTCTGGCGTTGCGAGGTGCCAGCCGAACTCCAGCCTCCAGTTCCGGCTGGCTCAGGCGTCCGAGCGGACTTCAAGCGCAGGTGACGCGCAAACCACATGGAAAAACCCCGCACACCATGACAGCGTGCGGGGTTTCAATGTGGTGCCGGAGAGAGGAGTCGAACCCCCGACCTTCTCATTACGAAGGCCTAGCTGTTTGATGCGCTCTATGAGGCGCGGCTGAGTGAGCCCGGTGTTTTGAGTTTTTCAACTACATCGGAGCTACACATGAAATTGAGTGCTGAGCAGGTGCTGGCGTCTATGCCGCCCTGGTGGTTTGTCAACTTTAGATGGGCCGTTTCGTTCGTACTGCACGGGCCTCGTTGGGTGCCTGCGTACATTCGACGCGTTCCGCTTCGCCTGGCTTGTGCCTACACCATGGCAAAGGTCGCGCGGCTCCATAGGGGGGATGGGGGGTATGCCCCCCATGGCAAGCCATGAGCAGCGGCAAGAAGAACCGCCCATCCGCGGACAGCTCGAAGTTGGACCAAACACCTCAATCGCGCCCTGACAAGCAGGATTCTCCCGTGTGTCCGTTGCCAATGAAGCTCACGCTGCCATACCGTCCTTGGCACACTGAAAAGATCGTTCCCTATGCAATGCATGTCGCCCAAGGGTTGGCGCGTGATGGCATGTTTCGCGGCCTTCTAGGCCATGACTTTCAGGTGTTTGTGCGAGTGGAGCGCGAGGCAAAACGCATCGTCTATTCCTTCCGCGCTGCCGACGATGAAGCAACAGACGAGGTCGAACACGACGCTACACGCTTGCGCTAAGTGAGCGGTTCGCATACGATTCGGTCGCGCTGGAAAGATGCGCAGTGCGGGTACTGTTATCAAGAGCCAATGCAACGCTGGCTTGCGCCCGATTCCACTGATCCCATCCACCGATTGACGTTGCGAATCCCTTTAACCTGGGTTCGCTGCTGCATCACCGCCGCGAACCCCAGCCATTGGAGTTCGCATGGATTTCTCCCAAGCATTGAGAGCGCTCATTGAGAGCGATGCAGCAACGTCGGCCGCAGGCGCTGGAGCTTGCGACGCGCTAGCGGTCGACGTTGCTGCGCAGGATCTGGTGCCCCGTGTAGTAACCACGGGGAGAAAGATAGCGACAAGCGAAACACCAGAGTTCACAGGTATCGACCAGGACACCGGTGAGCCAGTTCATGTGTTCGCTTCGCGCGGCTACGTCCACGCAGTGCGGCAACTGCAACCCTGCAGCAGTGCCAATGAAAACGCGGCCATCATTGATGCGCTCGCTTTTTCCCTCGTTCCACCCGACGAAAAATCGCATGTGTGGCTGCTTGAGCAGATGGCGCAGTTCATGTCTATTGAGGACTTCAAGCCAAAGCGCGGATGCTTCGGTTTCAGGTACTCGGCGCACTTCGATGGAGGGTTGATCGCGTGGGGCGGCGAGAGCCAGCGCGGGCGGGTGTACTTCAGCTTGATGGGCAAGGGCTGCGGCATGGTCTCTGACTGGCACGCAATGGCCGAATGGCTCGAAAGCCATCGGGCGGCTATCAAGCGTTGCGACCTTGCGCACGATGACTTCGAGGGCCAGCGCGTGAGCATCGACTGGGCCGTGTCTCAGTACAAGGGCGACGGATTCAATGCTGGCGGCAGGAAGCCCAGGCATCAGGTGTTCGGCGACTGGTTGGACGGTGCCAACTCAGCGCAGGGCCGAACCCTTGCCATTGGGAATCGTGCCAGTGGCAAGTACGGTCGCATCTACGAGAAGGGAAAACAGCTCGGCGAACCTTCCAGCGCCTGGACCCGCATCGAGGTCGAGTGGCGCGCGCAGGATCGCCATATCCCCTATGACATTCTCACGCGGCCTGGTCATTACCTCGCTGGTGCATATCCCTGCCTTTCGTTCCTGGAACAAGAGCAGTCGGTCATCAGGACTGTCTCGAAGGCTGCTCGAATCGCTTTTGATCGCGCGGTGGAAAACGCGAAGCAGCAGTGCGGCAAGCTGGTCAACCTAATGCTGTCAGTGGCTGGGGGCGACTATGTCGAAGTCGTGCAGCGACTCACCCGCCCTGGCTTTCCGTCGCGCATTGAGCCTTTCAGCTATCACGTGGGGCGTGATCCCACCATGCTCGATAGAGCGCTGCAGGGGGCCGCATGAGCCTCTACAAGCGCGCCAACTCGCCTTATTGGTGGATTCGCCTGACACCCATCAAGGGGGAACTGAAACCCCTCCAGATATCCAGCGGCACGGCCAACAAGCGCCAGGCGCAGCAGTACCACGACAAGCTCAAGGCCGAGCGTTGGGAGCAGGACAAGCTCGAAAAGAAGCCGGTGCGCACCTGGGACCAGGCGGCAGAGCGCTTTTTGTTGGAAACATCCCACAAGCGCACGCAGGCCTGGGACCGTTCCATGTTGAAGTGGTTTCACCCGCACCTAGGGGGGAAAGCTCTTACCGACATTAATCGCGCGTTGCTCGATGAGATCAAGGCGAAACGATCGAAGGGGGTTGCGCCCGCTACCGTGAATCGATACATGGCGTTGGTGCGTGCAATCCTGCGCAGGGCCTGTAATGACTGGGAGTGGCTTGATAGAGTCCCCAAGGTGGGGATGTTGCATGACAAGGGTGGCCGCATTCGATCCCTCACGCCGCCGGAGTTTTCTAAGCTCCTGGATCAGCTGCCGGACCACCTGCGTGACATGGCGATGTTCTCGGTCGCCACCGGCCTGCGCCAGGGTAACGTGACGCGGCTGCAGTGGAAGCAAATCAGCCTGGAGCGCCGTCATCTTTGGGTGTCAGCCGATCAGCACAAAAACGGCAAGGCCCACTCTGTGCCGTTGAACGATGCGGCAATGCAGGTGCTTCTCAAGCGCCAGGGCGATCACCCAACACATGTGTTCACCTACGAGGGAAACCCCATCGTCCAAGTGAATACCAAGGCGTGGCGCAACGCTCTGGCCAGGGCCGGGATTGAGGATTTCCGGTGGCATGACCTGCGCCACACCTTCGCAACTTGGCATCGGGAGGCTGGAACACCCACGCACGAGCTGCAGCGTCTGGGTGGTTGGAAGACGCTGGAAATGGTGGAAAGGTACGCGCACGTCGCTCCAGAAGGCTTGCAGGTTGCAGCATCCCGACTGGATAATGTTCTCGCGGGTTCATTCTGACTACATGAAAAAAGCCCTGACTCTCGCGAATCAGGGCTTTCATATAGTGGTGCCGGAGAGATGAATCGAACACCCGACCTTCTCATTACGAATGAGCTGCTCTACCAACTGAGCTACACCGGCGAAGCCCTGCATTATAGCCGGGCTGGCAGAGGGGGTTCGGTCAGCCCTCCAGGTGGTAAGAGGTCACCCGGTCGACTTCGTTTTTCGAGCCCAGGATCACGCTCACGCGTTCGTGCAGCTTGCCGGGCTTGATGTCGAGGATGCGTTCGCGGCCGTTGGTGGCCGCGCCACCGGCCTGCTCGACCAGCCAGCTCATGGGGTTGGCCTCGTACATCAGGCGAAGCTTGCCGGGCTTGTTCGGTTCGCGCTTGTCCCAGGGGTACATGAAGATGCCGCCGCGCGTGAGGATGCGGTGCACGTCGGCCACCATGCTGGCGATCCAGCGCATGTTGAAGTCCTTCTCTCGCGGGCCTTCCGTGCCGGCGAGGCATTCCTCGACGTAGCGCTTGACCGGGGCGTCCCAGTGGCGCATGTTGCTCATGTTGATCGCGAATTCCTTGGTGTCGGCGGGGATCTTCACGTTCTCCTGCGTCAGCACGAAGGAGCCCTGCTCGCGGTCGAGCGTGAACATGGCCACGCCGTCGCCCACGGTCAGCACCAGCGTGGTCTGTGGGCCGTAGACGCAGTAGCCTGCCGCCACCTGCTGGGCGCCGCTCTGCAAGAAGTCCTGCTCGCTCACGCCGGCGCTGCCGTCGGGCTTTTTCAGCACGCTGAAGATGGTGCCGATGCTGACGTTCACATCAATGTTGCTGGAGCCGTCCAGGGGGTCGAACAGCAGCAGGTATTCGCCTTGCGGGTAGCGGTTGGGCACCACGTAGATGCTGTCCATCTCCTCGCTGGCCATGGCTGCGAGGTGGCCGCCCCATTCGTTGGCCTCGATCAGCACTTCGTTGGCGATGATGTCGAGCTTTTTCTGGACTTCACCTTGCACGTTCTCGGTGGAGGCTGCGCCGAGCACGCCACCCAGGTCGCCCTTGTTCACAGCCTGGCTGATGCTCTTGCAGGCGCGCGCGACCACCTCCAGCAGCAGCCGGAGCTGAGAGGGAATGTGGCCATCGACGCGTTGTTGTTCGACGAGGTAGCGGGTGAGGGAGATGTTTTTTGCCATGGGAGGGTTCCGTTTCAGTCTGCCAGGGCGCGGGTGACCACCTCGCGCACGTCGTTGCTCAGGTCGGGCTTGGCGGCCACGCGCGCAATGGCTTCGCGCGCTGCACCACGGTAAGGCTCGGCAAGTTTCTTCCAGCGGTCCAGCGCGCGCGCCAGGCGTGCGGCCACCTGCGGGTTGAAAGCGTCGAGTTCCATCACGCGTTCGCTCCAGAACTGGTAACCCGCCGCGTCGGTGCGGTGGAAGGCGCCGGGGTTGGCGCTGCAGTAGCTGAAGATCACGCTGCGTGCGCGGTTCGGGTTCTTGATGTTGAAGTCCGGGTGCGTCATGAGCTTGCGCACCGCAGGCAGCACGTTGCCGTTGCGGTCTGGCGCGCCGGCTTGCAGGGCGAACCATTTGTCGAGCACCAGGGCTTCGTCGCGGAACAGTGCGTGGAAGCGGGTGAGCGCTTCGCGGGCGAGCGCGTGTTCGCTCACCACCAGGGCCGACAGCGCGTTGAAGCGGTCGGTCATGTTGCTGGCGTTCTTGAAGTGCTGGTACGCCTTGCCCGGCCACACGGCGTCGCCGGTGTGGCGCGCGGCCACGCAGAGCATGCCGAGCGCCAGGCCCGCGAGGGCGCGGCGGCCTGTGCCGACGGGGTCGGGCTTGTAGGCGCCGTTGTCCTTGTGGGTCTCGAAGGCCCAGGCCCAGTCGTCCTGCAGCGCGGTGGCCAGCTGTTCGCGCATGGCCTCACGCACGGCGTGCACGCGCTGTGGGTTCACCTCGGCCAGCTGTTCGGCAATGTAGGTCTCGCTGGGCAGCGTGAGCACGAGTTCCTTGAACGCGGCGTCCAGCTGCGGGTGTCGTAGCACCTCGCGCATGGCGCCGATGAAGGCGCCGTCGAGCGGCTCGGTGGTGACCGGGCCTTCGTTCAGGATGGCCAGGAGCGCGCGGCGCAGGGCCAGGCGCTGGCCGGCTTCCCAGCGGTTGAACGGGTCGGGGTCGGAGGCCAGCAGGGTGAGCAGCTGCGCGTCCGTGTAGTGGCATTCCAGCACCACGGGTGCCGAGAAACCGCGCAGCAGCGAAGGCACCGGCGCGCTGTCGAGGTTCACGAAGGTGAAGCTTTCGCTCGCCTGCGTGAGCACCAGCGTGCGGCTGCCTTCCTCGGCGTGCGTCCAGTGCGCGAGCTGCAGCGGCAGTTGCTGGCCATCGGCACTGAGCAGGCCGAGCGAGACCGGGATCACGAACGGTTCCTTGAGGGCTTGTCCGGGTGTGGGCAGGCAGCTTTGCGACAGGGTGAGCGTGTAGCTGCGGGCATCGGCGTCGTACACACCCTCGGCTTGCACATGCGGCGTGCCGGCCTGGCTGTACCAGCGCTTGAACTGCGGCAGCAGCCGCGCGAGGTCGCTGTCGGGGTTGGCATCGGCGATGGCTTGCGCGAAGTCGTCGCAGGTGACGGCCTGGCCATCGTGCCTTTCGAAGTAGAGCTTCATGCCCGCCGCGAAACCGTCGCGACCCACAAGGGTCTGCATCATGCGAACAACCTCGGCACCCTTCTCGTAGACGGTGACGGTGTAGAAGTTGTTGATCTCGGCGTAGCTGTCGGGCCGCACCGGGTGGGCCATGGGGCCGGCGTC